>Ga0210400_10002502_pt1 | contig 16964 bp, 2 predicted proteins | sample IncBWH26MmetaG_FD_155456 | JGI IMG/M metagenome (GOLD analysis project Ga0210400, IMG submission 155456) | Forest soil microbial communities from Barre Woods Harvard Forest LTER site, Petersham, Massachusetts, United States - Inc-BW-H-26-M | ecosystem: Environmental > Terrestrial > Soil >... | reverse complement strand
CGTTGTCTGTTGCTGTTGGAATACAGGCACAACTTGCACCACCGCTGCTTGTTGACCAATGTGCTGTATTGCTCCAGTTACCATTACCGCCAATCCAATAAAGATTGGTTGCAAATAAATTAGCGGAAATTAAAAAACACAGTAAAACAAAAATGCTGTTTAAACACTTGTTATTAAAAGAAGGGTATACTTTTTTCATTCTGTAAAATTTGAAGTAAAGTTAAGCTATTTTATTATTTAACAATGAAAATCGCGTGTTTATACCCCTCATTTAACAAACTGGTCGTAACCCCTCCTTAAAAACAAAAAACCCCCTGAAATTCAAGGGATTCATTATTTAGTTATATAAATCTTACGTTTTCTTTAAAAACTTGCCATTGATTTAAAAGGAGAAACTCCTTTTTTACCCATAATCTGCAGCGTAATTTCAAATCCGCCACGGCCATTGGTATAAGCATTGAGGTAAGAAGTATTGATATCATAACTCATACGTAACACAAAATTATCTTTCTTCACACCGGCTTGCAGCATGAACGCGTCTTTCACGCGATAATTCAATCCGAAAATTAAATGATAGCTTACATCTTTATTTGCATTTGCGCCCGAATTAAGTTTGTAATACGCAAGCCCGCCGATATTTAATTCCCAGGCACGTGCCTGGTTCATATATAAAATCATCGGTGTTACTTTCCATGTTTCGTTTATTAAAAAATCACATCCGCCCTGCACATTGAACCGCATCGGTAAACGACTTTTGTAAGTTGTAAAAGTTTCCATAGGCATATTGGCATGAAAAATAGAGAATCCGAAAAATGGCCAGTACTTTTTTGTCACATCCCTGTATTTATAAAAGACACCCACGTTCGCGTCGAAATTTGTTCGGCTGTAACGCTGCAAAACTTCTCCGCTGCTGATACCCGGATTTAATTGACTGGTTGAGTAATCATACTGGCTTTCAAAAAGCATATTGCTGAAATTGAAAGTTTTGTAAAATAATCCGGTTTGCAATCCTACATTCAATAAATGTGGTGAAACTTTAGGGTCGGTAATAAAGTAAGAAGCGGATAACTGAAAATTAAGTGTGTTAAAATTGGGTCCGCCCGAACGATTATCCAAAAGGTAACCACCCAAGCCGAATTTTTTATGAACCATATCATAACCTACACCATATGTAGTATAAGGTCTTGAAGCAAGCGGCCTCCACTGTGTGCGATATACGCTGCTGATTTTATAATCGGCATCCTCGCCGAGGTAATTTCCGGTTAAGGCAGGATTTAAATACATGGAAAATGCATCGTACTGTGTAAGATGAAAATCCTGTGCCCTTAACTGCATTGCTATAACACAGCCAAAGAAAAACGATATGAATATTTTTGTTTTCATAGTAGTTATCTGATTATGTTAATTTCTCCTTTTAGTTTCACTGCAGCACCATCTACTGTTTTTCCGTGGAAGACATAAATGTAAGTTCCTCCGGGCTGTGCAACTCCCCCAATCGTACCATCCCATTTATCAGATTGCGAAACAGACATAAATATCTGGTTGCCCCACTCGTTAAACACGCGTAATTCGTAACTGCTGAACGGCCCGCCCATTACGTAGAAGAAATCGTTGAGCCCGTCGCCATTCGGTGAGAACCCGGTTGGAACTGTATAACCGGAAGATTTAATGTCGAACACGTATGCTACTGTGTCAGCGCAGACACCCGCACTTGAAATTAAAACTACAGTGTAAGTTCCCGGTAACGTAAATGTATGCGATGGATCTGTTACAGCAGATAAGGCGCTGTTATCCCCAAAGTTCCATGAATAAGCGCTTGCACCTGTTGATTGGTTTGTGAAACTAATTCCTTGGTTCACATTATAACTTCCATTATGAGGAATATAATCTGCTTCAATTGCGGCGCTTAATATTACAACCGCAGAAGCTGTGTCCTTACAACCGCTTGCCGTTTGCACTTGCAGCAACACCGTATAACTTCCCGCACCGGAATATATATTCGAAGGATTTTGTTGCGTTGAAGTATTTCCATTGCCAAAAGTCCAGTTCCATGCACTGATGCTGCCCGGATTTACTTTAGATGTATCAGTGAAATTTACTTTCAATGATCCGCAATTTGATTTCAAACTAAATCCGGCAAGAGGAGAAGGATTTATGTTTACTGTTTGTGTAATCAAAGCCGAACAGCCTGAATCGGAAGTTATCGAAAGCGTTACAGTATAAACTTTTACGCTGTCGTACACGTGCGAAGGGTTTTGCTGCAAAGAAGAATTTCCGTCACCGAAAGTCCAGTTCAATAAATTTATACTGCCGGAAGAAATGGTTGAACTACTTACAAAATGAACCGAATCGTTTAAGCAATTTGCCGTATAACTGAAGTTTGCCACAGGAGCCGGGTGAATATTTACAATTTTAGTGATTGAATCCGCGCAGCCTGCTCCCGTTGAAACATGCAGGCTAACAGAATAAGTTCCGCTGACCGTGTACGTATAAACAGGGTTTTGTATTGTAGAAGTACCCCCGTTTCCGAAATTCCAGTTCCAGGAAGTAATTCCCGTTTTAGAACTGTCCGTAAAGGAAACCGATTGGCCCACGCAAAGATTTGCATAAACAAAATTCGCAATCGGTTTAACATTTCTGTAAACAACCATCGTATCAGAAACCGCGTTACATAATCCGTTTCCGGTAGTTGTCAGAACAAATATTAAAGTATCATTGTCACTTACTACAGGATTGTACGTTGCATTGAGCGTTGTATTATTCGGATTGAATATACCCGTTCCGTTAGTTGTCCAGATTGCTCCCGACGGAACTGAGTTAATACTTCCGTTTAATCCAATCGGAGCAAGTCCGTCACATATAGTTATATCCGCACCTGCACTAACAGTTGGAGAAGGTGTAATCGTTACCACCAATGAGTCCTTACGTGGCGAGCAGGAATTTCTGGGTGTAAGTGTAAGTACAACAGTTCCGTTAGTGATATCTGTTGCGCTCGGAATATAAGTCGCATTTAAAATGGTATCTGCAGGAGTAAATATTCCGCTTCCGTTACTGGTCCACAGGCCTTGCCCCGTACCACCGGTAATTGTTCCTCCTAAACTTACTGAAGAATTATTTCCGCAAACTGTAAAATCAGTTCCCGCGTGAGCCGTTGCAGGAGTTGTGATTGTAATAGTGATAGAATCTTTTACTACACCGCAACTTCCGTTATTGGTTGAAGAAAGCACAAGTGTTACTGTACCTGCTGTCGAATCTGCAGTACTTAAATTGTAGGTTCCGTTCAGAACAGTGGCTGATGGAGTGAATGTTCCGCTGCCCGATGTACTCCAGATTCCGGTTGTACTTCCGCCGCTTACAGTTCCGTTAAGTGTTACTGTTTTTGTAGAGGCACAAATTCCGATATTGGAACCTGCGTTTACTACAGGAGCAGGGTTCAGAGTCAGTATAAGCGAGTCTGCTTTTGGTTGACAACCATTAGAAGGAGTTAATATAAGAACTACGCTTCCACTCGTTACATCGGCCGCACTTGGTACATACGTTGCATTAAGTGTTGTGTTGTTCGGAGTAAATGTTCCTGTACCGCTGCTGCTCCATTGTCCGGTAGTGCCTCCTGTTATAGTTCCGTTCAGTGCCAGCGAATTATTTGAACAAATACTTGTATCCGCTCCGGTAAGTGCTTTTGTTGAATTTATTAAAGATATATGCATGGTGTCCTTAACAGCGCCACAACTTCCGTTATTGGTTGAAGTAAGTACAAGTGTAATTGTTCCCGCAGTTGAATCGGCAGTACTTAAAGTATAAATAGCATTTAACGTTGTTGCATTCGGAGAGAATGCCCCGCTTCCTAATGTTGACCAAACTCCGGTTGTTGTTCCACCTGTAACCGAACCGTTAAGCGTAACTGTATTGCTTGTTGAACAGATAAAAATATCTGCACCCGCATTTACAACAGGTACAGGAACTATTTTAACAACTAAAGAATCTGCACCGGGTTGACAAGAATTAATCGGAGTTAATGTAAGAACAACATTTCCACTTGCACTATCTGCTGTGCTTAATAAATAAGTTGCATTTAATGTTGTGTTGTTCGGAGTAAATGTTCCGGTTCCGCTACTGCTCCATTGGCCCGCACCGGTTCCGCCGGTAATAACTCCCGAGAGAGAAACAGTTTTTACGCTCGCACAAATGATTGTGTCTTTGCCGGCCTCCGCAAAACCCGACGGAGTAATCGTAACAACAACTGTATCTTTTACCGCCGCGCAACTTCCGTTTGCAGTAGAAGTAAGAATAAGAATAACAGTTCCCGCGGTTGTATCACCGGTACTTAAATTATAGGTTGTACTTAAATTATTCGGAGATGTAAAGCTTCCGCTTCCTAAAGTAGTCCATGTTCCTGTTGAGCTTCCTCCTGAAACAGTACCTGTAAGTACTACCGACATAACTCCGTGACAAATGAATTGATTCAATCCTGCATTTACTACAGGTGTTGGTTGTATCTGAATTTTCATTGTGTCTTTTACCGCGTTGCAACCACCGTTACCGGTTGAAGTAAGCAAGATTGTTACATTACCACTTGTATTATCGTTCGGCCCGGGAGTATAAGTTGTATTGAGAGAAGTTGAAGAGCCAAAAGTTCCGTCGCCAGAGGTCGACCACTGCCCTCCTGTGGAAACACTTACTGTCCCACTTAATGTTACAGTATTATTATTTGCACAAACAATCTGATCAGGCCCTGCTTCAATTGTCGGCGCTTTGTTAATAGTTAAAACAACCTGATCTGTTGCGGCAATGCAACCTCCGTTATTGGTAGATGTAAGTGTAAGCGTAACTGTTCCTGCCGCGGTATCCGCGTTACTCGGGAAATAAGTTGCGTTTAATGCATTTGCATTCGGCGCAAATATTCCGGTGCCTGAACTTGTCCATGTTCCGGTTCCGCTACCACCTGTAATCACACCATTAAGCGTCATCGAAGAATTTGCACAGAAACTCGTGTCATTTCCGGCAAATACAGTTGGCGGTGGAGTAATCGTTAATTTAAGCGTATCAATTGCCGTATTACAGGTTCCGTTACCTGTTGACGTGAGAATTAAGAAAACACTTCCCGCACTTATATCGGCGGGACTTGCTGTATATGTTGCAGATAAACTTGTATTGCTCGGGCTAAATGTTCCTGTTCCGGTAGTCGACCAGATTCCCGTACTTGTTGCTCCGCTTACTGTTCCGTTAATGTTTGCAACAGCACTGTTTGCACAAACTGAAATATCAGCGCCTGCGTTTGCGCCCGGTGCATCCGTTATTGTAATTGTTATGCTATTAGAAATTACCACACATCCATTCGTTGAGCTGAGTGTTAAAGTTACACTTCCTGCCGCGGTGTCTGCACTGCTCGGTATGTAAGTTGCATTAAGTGTCGTTGCATTCGGATTAAATGTTCCGCTGCCGGATGTAGTCCATATTCCTGTTGATGCTCCGCCGGAAATAATTCCGTTTAAACTTACACTTGCGTTATTTGCGCACACTGTTTGGTTTGAACCTGCATTCACCACAGGCATATTTGTGTAAGTAATTTTTAAAGTATCTGTAACAGGAGCACAACCTCCGTTATTGGTCGATGTAAGAACCAAAGTTACAGTTCCCGCTGCGGTGTCCGCTGCGCTCGGAACATAAGTAGCGTTTAATGTATTTGCATTCGGATTAAATATTCCGCTTCCACTTGTTGACCAGGTTCCTGTGTTTGTTACAGTGACTGTTCCGCTTAACGATGAGTTCGGAGAAGATTTACAAATTACCTGATCAGGCCCTGCGTTTACAGTTGGTGCGGTTGTAATGGTTACCGTCATTACAGAACTTGCCGGAAGGCATAGTCCGTTTCCGGTTGTTGTTAAAGTAAATGTTACAGTACCTGTAGTAATATCTGCAGCGCTCGGTGTATAAGTTGCATTTAATGTATTTGCATTAGGATTAAATGTTCCGCTGCCGGATGTAGTCCATGTTCCGGTAGAACTTCCGCCCGAAACAACTCCGTTTAAATTTATGGTTGCATTGTTGGCACAAACTGATTGATTAGCTCCTGCATTTGCACCCGGTGCATGTGTAATTGTTACGGTGAGAGAAGAAGTTGAAGCAGCACAAGCGCCGTTATTTGTTGATGTTAATGTAAGCACTACCGTTCCCGCAGCAGTATCTGTATTGCTTGGAGTATATGTTGCAGTAAGCGCGGTTGTCGACGGAGAGAATGTTCCGCTTCCGCTGCTTGTCCAGTTACCTGTTGATGAACCGCCCGTTACTGTTCCGTTAAGTACAACACTCGCATTATTCGCACAAACTGTTTGATTACTTCCGGCTGTTGCTGTTGCAGGAGCATTAACGGTTACGGTTGTAACACTTGCAATACTTGTACAACCTGCAACGGTTACTGTTACCGAATAAGTTCCGGCATCTGCCGCAATTGCTCCCGCTATAGATGGATTTTGTAAAGAAGAGGTAAATGTATTCGGGCCTGTCCAGCTGTATGTTGCACCGCCCACGTTACCCGTTGTAAGATTAATTGTTCCACCCACACAAACAGGCGAGTTGTTACTTGCTCCCGGTGCTGCCGGCGAAGGATTAACTGTTACCGCCACAGTTGCAGGACTACTTGCACAACCGTTATTTGCAATTACAGTATAAGTTCCTGTTGCAGCAACAGTAGCAGGAGTAATAAACGGATTCTGACTACTTGATGAAAATCCATTAGGGCCTGTCCAGCTATAAGTTGCGCCACCAATATTACTTGCGGTTAAAAATAAAGTATCTCCCGCGCAAATCGGACTATTCGAACCTGCCGTCGGAGTTGCAGGTGAAGAGTTAACCGCAACCGCAACTGTTCCGGTTAAGCTGGTACATCCGCTCACCGTAACTGTAAGCGAATAAGTTCCTGCGTTCACAGCAGTAACGTTTGATACCGAGGTATTTTGTGTTGAGGCGGTAAATGAATTCGGGCCGCTCCAGCTATAAGTTGCGCCACCCACAGCAGAGGTAGATAAATTTAAAGTTTGATTTACACAAAGCGGGCTGTTACTTGTAACCGTTGGCGTTGCCGGAATCGGATTGATAATAACCGTTGTTGTTCCTGCCGCGCTTGTACAACCTAAAGAAGTTGTGGTTACAGAATAAACTCCCGAACCTGCAACTGTAATATTTGATATAGATGGATTTTGTGTTGAAGATGTAAATGTATTCGGACCGGTCCAGCTGTAAGTTGTACCCGTACCGGTTGCCGTTAAATTTAATGTTGAACCCGCGCACATCGGGCCGTCGTTAGTTGCAACAGGTGCAGCGGGTGTCGGATTAATAACAACTGCTACTGTTCCTGTTCCGCTTGTGCCACAACCGGGAACAGTTGCTGTTACTGTATAAACTCCGGCTCCCGCCAATGAAATATTAGTAATGGAAGGGTTTTGTACTGAAGAAGTAAATGTATTCGGCCCGCTCCAGTTATAAGAAGCAGAAGTAATTGTACCGATAGTTAAGTTAAGTGTTTGTCCTGTACAAACCGGGCTGTTAGAGCCGGGTGATAAGGTAGAAGGCGGCGGCGTGTTTACAACTACAGTTACGGTTTGATAAGGACCTGTACATCCGTTCACTGTTATGTTTACAGAATAAGTTCCTGCATCCGCAAATCCCGCGTTTGGTATAGTCGGGTTTTGTGAGGAAGAAGAGAATCCGTTAGGCCCCGTCCATGAATAAATTGCTCCCGCAACATTTCCGACTGTAAGATTTATTGAGTTGGTTAAACAAACCGGGCTATTGCTTGATGCGGTCGGGGCAGCGGGAATCGGATTAACCGTCACCGTTGCCACAACCGGTATTCCTACGCAAGCACTTGCCGAAGGAGTAATTGTATAAGTTACTGTTCCGGGAATTACACCTGTTGTTGTTAGTGTTTGTGTAATCGTTGAGCCTGAACCTGCACTCGCGCCACTCGCGCCTGCTTGTGTATCTGTCCACGAGAAAGTTGTTCCTGCAACGTTGCTTGTAAGTGTAATTGTTGCAACACCTCCCGAACACAACGCTTGTGATGATGGAGTAGCTGTTACAGAAGGAACCGGATTAACAGTAACCGTAACAACAAGCAGTGTACCTGGGCAACCGTTTGCGCTCGGTATAATTGTGTATGAAGCAGTACCCGCAACTGCACCGGTAGTACTTAATGTTTGTGCAATGTTTGAACCGGTGTTGTTTGTAGCGCCGCTTACTCCCGATTGAGAAACTGTCCAAACAAATGTAGTTCCGGCAACACCACTTGTTAACGCGATTGATGTTGCAGTACCCGAACAAATAGTTTGCGAAGAAGGAGTTGCTGTTACAGTAGGAATCGGATTAACTGTAACGGTTGCTGTAGCAGGTGCCCCGGTACAGGCTCCTATAGAAGGAGTTACCGTATAAACAACAGTACCGACACCTGTACCTGTCGATGTAATCGTTTGTGTAATTGTTGAACCTGAGCCTGCCGAAGCGCCACTTACATTTGTTTGTGTTACGGTCCACGAAAAATTAGTTCCAACTACATTACTTGCAAGCGCGATGGATGTTGCGCCACCCGAACAAAAATTTTGCGAAGTCGGAGTAACAGTAACTACAGGTGTCGGACTAACTGTAACGCTTACCGTTTGAGAAATACCAACACAACCGCCGGCTGTTGAAGTCGGAGTTACTGTATAAACTACTACTTCCGTATTTCCGTTATTACTTGTAATTGTATTACTTAATGTATTTGTATTTTGTGTAGTTATACTTTCGCCGTTTGTATTCGGATTATTTGCTGCAATCCAGGTATAGGTTGAAGCAACGTTGCTTGTTAACGGAATACTTACCGTGCCTCCGCTGCAAATGGTTGCTGTGTTTATACTTGTCATCGACGGAACAGGATTAACTGTTACTGTTGCTGTAATCGGAACCCCCGAACAACCACCAGATGTAGGAGTAATTGTATAAACCGCTGTTCCCGCAATTGTTGATGTTGCATTTAATGTTTGTGCAATGGCAGAACCTGAACCGGCACTCGCACCGCTCACATTTGTTTGTGTTACAGTCCAGGTAAATGTTGCACCGCCCGTGCTGCTTGTTAAAGCAATCGATGTGGCATTACCTGAACAAATACTTTGTGATGTTGGTGTTGCTGTAACTGTCGGAATAGGATTAACAGTGATAGTAACTGTTATCGGAGCACCGGCGCAAGCACTGGCTGTAGGAGTAATTGTATAAACTACTGTTCCCGCACTTGATGTAGTTGCATTTAACGTTTGTGCGATTGTTGAACCGGAACTTGCTGAAGCACCGCTTACGTTGGTTTGTGTAACTGTCCATGCAAATGTTGTTCCGCCAACACCACTTGTCAATGCGACAGACGTTGCACTACCCGAACAAATACTTTGCGAAGAAGGAGTTGCTGTTACAGACGGAATCGGATTTACCGTTACGGTTGCCGCTATCGGTGTACCCGTGCAACCACCTGCTGTAGGAGTAATTGTATAAACGGCTGTTCCCGCACTTGTAGTGATTGCATTTAAAGTTTGTGCTATTGTTGAGCCCGAACTTGCACTGGCACCGTTGACGTTTGTTTGTGTTACAGTCCAGGCAAATGTCGCACCACCTGTACTGCTTGTTAAAGCAATCGATGTGGCATTACCGGAACAAATACTTTGCGAAGAGGGAGTTGCAGTTGCCGTAGGAGCAGGATTTACAGTTATCGTAACAGTCGTTGGGGCACCCGCACAACCGCCTATAGATGGTGTAATGGTATAAACCGCGGTACCCGCACTTGAAGTAGTTGCCGTTAATGTTTGTGCAATCGTTGAACCGGAACTTGCTGAAGCACCGTTTACGTTGGTTTGTATAACCGTCCACGCAAATGTGGCACCGGCCACGTTACTGGTTAATGTGATTCCCGTAGCATTATTAGAACAGAGTGTTTGTGAAGAAGGAGTTGCAGTAACTGTAGGAATCGGATTTACTGTTACCGTTACAATTATTGGCGCACCCGAGCAACCTGCGGCTGTCGGAGTAATTGTATATGTTACAGTTCCCGGACTTGCGCCGGTTGCCGTTAATGTTTGTGCAATCGTTGAACCGGAACTTGCTGAAGCACCACTCACGTTTGTCTGAGTTACCGTCCACGCAAATGTGGCACCCGAAACGTTACTGGTTAAAGCAATTGATGTGGCATTATTAGAACAGAATGTTTGTGAAGAAGGAGTTGCTGTTACAGATGGAATAGGATTAACAGTAATAGTAACTGTTATCGGAGCACCGGTGCAAGCACTGGCTGTGGGAGTAATTGTATAAATCGCTGTGCCTGCACTAGTAGTGGTTGCATTTAATGTTTGTGCGATGGTAGAGCCGGAACTTGCTGAAGCACCACTCACGTTAGTTTGTGTAACCGTCCACGCAAATGTTGCGCCGCCAACACCGCTTGTCAATGCAATAGACGTTGCACTACCTGAACAAAATGTTTGAGAGTTTGGTGTAGCAGTTACAGTTGGGATCGGATTTACGGTTACAGTTGCAGTAATCGGTGTACCGGCACAACCACCCGCTGTTGGTGTAATGGTATAAACTGCTGTTCCTGCACCTGCAGTAGTTGCATTTAATGTTTGTGCAATCGTTGCACCTGAACCTGCGATTGCACCGCTTACATTCGTTTGTGTAACCGTCCAGGCAAATGTCGCTCCACCGGTACTGCTGGTTAAAGCGATCGATGTGGAATTACCGGAACAAATACTTTGTGAAGTCGGGGTCGCCGTTGCAGTGGGAGTCGGGTTAACAGTTACGGTTGCTGTAATTGGTGCTCCCGAACAACCTCCCGCTGTTGGGGTAATGGTATAAACTGCTGTTCCTGCACTCGTGGTAGTTGCCGTTAATGTTTGTGCAATCGTTGCACCTGAACCTGCGCTCGCGCCACTTATATTCGTTTGTGTAACCGTCCATGCAAAGGTTGTTCCGCCAACGTTACTTGTTAATGCAATAGATGTTGCGTTGTTAGAACAAATACTTTGCGAAGCAGGAGTTGCTGTTGCAGAAGGAATAGGATTTATAGTTACCGTTGCCGTTATTGGTGTACCGGCACAAGTTCCGGCTGTCGGAGTAATGGTATAAACTGCCGTTCCTGAACTCGCAGTGGTTGCATTTAATGTCTGTGCAATAGTTGATCCCGAACTGGCGCTCGCGCCGCTTACATTCGTTTGTGTAACCGTCCAAGCGAAAGTTGTTCCTCCGGTTGTACTTGTTAAAGCAATAGAAGAAGCACTTCCGGAACAAATTGTTTGTGCAGAAGGGGTAGCGGTAACCGTAGGAATAGGATTAACTGTAACTGTTGCCGTTATTGCGGCACCGGCGCAACCACCTGCTGTCGGAGTAATGGTATAAACCGCCGTTCCTGCACTTGCAGTAGTTGCTGTTAATGTCTGTGCAATCGTAGAACCTGAACTGGCACTGGCACCACTTACGTTTGTTTGTGTTACTGTCCATGCAAAAGTTGTTCCGCCAACGTTACTTGTTAATGCAATAGATGTTGCGTTGTTAGAACAAATACTTTGTGATGTTGGCGTTGCCGTTGCAGTGGGAGCCGGATTTACAGTGACCGTGACGGTTTGCGCCACACCTGTACAACCTCCGGACGAAGGTGTGACCGTATAAATTACATTTTGAGCAGTTGTGCTGTTGTTTGTAATGGTATTACTTAAAGTGGCCGTGCTTTGCGTAGTTAAACTTTCACCGGTTGTGTTCAGGTTATCCGCGGCAATCCAGGTATAAGTTGCACCCGCAATATTGCTTGTCAGGGGTATACTTACAGTAGCCCCACTGCAAATAGTAGCAGTAGAGGCACTGGTCATACCCGGTTGCGGATTTACGGTAACGGTTACTGTTTGCGGAGTTCCTACACAACTTCCGAGAGTAGAAGTCGGCGTTACTGTATAAATAACCGTTTGAGATGTTGTGGTAGTATTGGTAATAGTATTATTTAAAGTACTTGTTGTTTGCGTAGTAATACTTTCGCCGGTTGTATTAGGATTATCTGTTGCAATCCAGGTATAAGTTGAAGTAAGGTTACTTGTTAAAGGTATATTTACTGTTGTACCACCACAAATTGTTGCAGAGTTTGTGCTCGTCATAACAGGAGTAGGATTTACAACAACCGTCATGGTAGAAGGGCCCATGATACAACCTCCGTTAAATCCGATTACCGTATAAACAGTAGTTGCGGTAGGAGATGCGACAGGGTTACAAGAAGTAGTACTGCTTAATCCGGTTCCGGGCGACCAGGCATAAGTTGCGCCCGAGGCACAAACAGGGCCTATAGTTACACTTTGTCCTGCACAAATAGTTGGGTTAGCAGGTAAAGAAATCGGAAATGCGGTCGGGCGGCGAGCAGGTATTAATGTCGCATTAAGATACATTCTTATTCCGTTATCATTACCAATTGTTCCCGCGGGATATTGATGCCCTCCTAAATAAAACACATTGGATCCAACCGAATCAGGATCTGAAAGGTGAGCGGCACTTGCTACAACAGTATTAGTTACCGCAGGGGTACTTACACCGTAATACATTTCCGGTTTATATACCGATCCTGCAGGCAACCAGAAACTCGCAATAGTTCCTGCTTCTGAAGTTACATTTCCCTGATATTGAAGGAAAGCCATATCCGGATTATAATCTGTATTTGCTTGCGTGGTATTTGCAAAACTTACTCCGTTTGTGGTTTGAAAGTGACCACCGGTGGGTTGGTGATTTTCATATAAATCAATTCCTGCGCATTGTGCTAAAAAATTTCCTCCTTCGCTTACGAAATCCATTACTCTTTGAACAGGGCGTATATCGGGGTTCTTACTGAAATCCCAGTGCGCTTCCGAACAGAAAGTATAACACTCGGCAAGCCCCGTAAAATCACCCGCATTCTGTACAAAATAATTTGTAACTCCGGCGGCAGTTAACATGGTTGTTTGAATTGCTTCATTTCCACCGTTGCTGAATACCGCAATTTTCGGCCTGTGCGTTAAAGTATATCTTACATCAACAGCAACGTCGGCATTTAATTTATATACCGCAACATTATTAGGAACTGCAAACGCTGTCATTACTTGTGTAGCTGTTTGTCCGCCTGAGTAATAAGAATGGTCAAGCCAGAAACTATCAACAACAAACTCACTCGCAATAAAAGTATAAGTAGCCGCTGCGGTTGCTGAAGGATAAATACGTGACGCATTCGCGATAAAATCGGCTGCATCTTTTGCTTTTCCGGATTTAATTACCCACTTAACCGGCACATCTGCCTGAAGTAACGCGTGTACCAATCCGTATGCTTTAAGATTAAACGGTGCAGCTATTGATTGGTTCGTATTATCCATCGCAATTACCAGAGAACCTGCCGTAATAGTTTGTGTGTTTACAGTAGGAGGCGGTAAATCAAGGGATGAAGGGCAGGTACCGGCAACAATTTGCCTGCCACCCGGAGGATTGGGCGTGGACATACTACTAATAACTGTTCCGTTAAAAGTGAATGAAGTCATGGCTGCATCAAGCATATTATTTATGGTTGCGGTAGCCGGAACTGTATAACATAAATAAAAATAATATGGCCCTGGCCCCATATTTAAAGACTGAGATCCATTTATGGTAAATGCACCGTTAGGATTATTAACCGAACCAAAAAATTGCGCGTTACTGAACCCCTGGGCAGTATCCGAATAATAAATTTCTGCTTTTGTAATATCTGTTGCAGGATTGGTTGAACCCGAGTTTCCGGTGGTATTAAAAACGAATTGTGTGATGACATCATTAGGAGTACAAAAACCACCAGTAATGTTTACTTTAAATTCTAAAATTACATTAGGAGTAGCCGTACAACCGCGAATAACATTTGCTGTGGTGTACTGATTTACTATACTTGAACTGTAAACAGAAGGTGCGCTTGTTGCCAGATGCCCGAATGATTGCGTATTTGTGGGAATTGCAGCACTTCCGTTTACTTTAAATGTTCCGCCTGTTCTCACTAAATCTCCGCTACCGGCCGCAGTTGCCTGTATCTGGAAATTTTCAAAATTAATTTCATCTATATTAGCTTGTGTGGCCGCTGTTGTAAGAGTAACTGTAATAGCGGTCGTTGTCATACTAAAACCAACTATCGTTATATCCTGAGCAGGTGCAGCTGTATTTCTTGTAATTGTACCCGGGGCACCTGTGTTAAACTGAAATCCTGCAGGTAAAGTAAGAATGAGTGGTTGGTTGGTTTGATTTGCATCAAAATTAGTCATGGCCGTTTCAATAAGCGACCAGGTTACTGTGTTGTAAGCAGTAGGATATGTGGAGGTACAAAATGTTTGATTTAAAAAATTTTCTAATGTGGGCGCTGGGTTTGTATAAGCAACTGTAACTTGTCCTCTTGCACCTGCGCCACCTGTTCTGTTTGTTGTTGTACGCCGTGTACCACCACCACCACCACCAGGCGCTGCACCTGCGCCACCATTAGCATTACTTACACCGGTTGCTCCGTTTCCGCCACCTGTAACTCCGCCTGGCCCTGCAACAGATCCTGCCGCATTACCTCCCGGATTTGAATCTCCTGCGCCGCCGCCGCCGCCGCCGCCTATAGTAGTAGATGCTCCTGCTGCGCCGTTACCACCGGCAAAATTTGTTCCCGCTGTATTACCAACTGTAGTTCCGGTTCCCCCCGGTAAACTTCCTGCAACGGTTCCGCCTGTTCCCCCGGGGCCACCAACTGCGATAATAGATGTAACATTAAAAGTAGAGCTTCCTCCGGTGCCACCGCTTGTTCCTGTATTTGCTCCGGCAGTTCCACCTGCACCTACTGTAAGACTATATGTTGTTCCGGGAACAACTGTAACTGTATTGCTTGAATAAGAACCTCCTGCACCGCCGCCACTAGCAGTATTACTTGTAGTTGCAACACCACCGCCACCACCGCCACCACCCCAACATTGAACGGTAACTGTAGTTACACCCGTGGGACAAGTCCATGTAGTAGTACCAACTGTTGTAAATGAAACAGTTGCTGTAGTCTGTGAAAAGGCAACATTAATGCTGAGAAGAAAGGCTGCCGACAGATATAATACGAAAAAGTAAAATTTCTTCATGCAGGGATAGGGTTTGGTATTTAAGTATACGCATGAAAAAGCAGAAGGTTCCGGGATAACTTTTTTAAATCGATTTAATTTGAAATGTTTAGACGAATTGAGTCAAAAACCTATTAAAGGACGTTGTTTTGATATACAAGATTTATGCCTCTCATATAATAATGAGTTAATACCTTGTAAAAATTTATGAATATCGTAGGCCGTTAGAAATGGAAACAGCGGGATAATTTGTCGCGGAAACATTTTTTCTTTACCACTTTATTTTTACGATTTCTTTTGGTGCTGAAAAACAATTTAAAGGAATATCCCGGTTTTATCTTTTTTGTGTTTGAGAAAGTATTGCTTGTTGCTTCCGCATTTAATTTATGCTCATCGTTTTTTTGCAACAGTTGGGCGTATTCTTTATCCGCTTCCTTTTGATGTTTGTGGCACGGACAATCAGGATTACGCGGATCATTAATTGAAACCTTATTTTTGGTGGAGTCTGTTCCCACCCCATTCGACGCGCAGAGCAGTTGCACGCCGAACAGGAGCAGAAAACATAAGGCAGGATATTTTATTTCAATTTTCATTTTATCATTTTGATATTTCTACCCGTTAGTTTTTTTGATAGTCAGTTTATCGGTACCGCTCCAAGTTTTAAATTCGTTGGTGTAATATAAATATGCAGATGAAGCCGGTGCATCGTATTCGCCGGGCATTTCTGCTTTCAAGTCAAGATTGATTTCTTTTACAGCTTTAGGTGCCATGCCACGATAGTAAATCGCAATGTTGTTTCCTGAAATTTCGTAGTAATCAAACACATTTTTTTCCTGCAACTCTTTTAACTGCCAGGGCTGTACGGTAAACCCTGCAGGAATTCCGATAATAGCCATCGCGCTTGGAATACCTTCGTCTTTTTTATTTGTAACTGTTGCGGTTAAACGAACTGTCTCTCCGACACTTACTGTGTTTGTTGCGTATTTAGTATCCAATCCAACTACACATTCTTTATTGCTGTTTGGCAAAGAAGTGTTCCAGCTAACGGCCACCGAATAAGGCAGCGGAGTTTTCACGCCAAGGTATTTAACTTTAATATCGTGTTTACCTTCGGCAGTGATATATTTTTCCAACCCTTCAATTATAATCGCGCCTTTATCCCCTGATTTATAAAATTTTTCAGCCACTTTTTTTCCGTCAACATAAACCTCAATAGTTCCGCCTTCCGTTGTTTTTTTGCTGAACTTGGCATATTCGGTTAATGCTTTTAATGCAAGCACCGTTCCCTGCGTACTCCCGAAAACTCCGTAGCCACTACGCGAATTCGTTAAAAATTGAACCGCGTTAATTAAAGCACCGGCATTTTTTCCGTTCTCTTTAATCAACGCCATAATCGCGATAGAAGTTGTCTCAATGGTTAACGATTGTCCCTGCGAATAAGTAATTGAGTGTGTAGAGCCCGTCCAGCTCCCATCTTTCGCCTGAATAGAAAGTAATTGCTCCATAATTTCATTTGCTTTTTTTGTTTCACCTAATTTTTGCGCGGCATTGGCCATCATGGCAAGTAAGTACGCATCTTTTGTTTCCTGCGCTTTTTTAACTGAAGCATTAAATTCATCTTTCAAATTTGTGTAACCTGCTTCTGCCAATGCATAAACAATGTACGCGTTCATCACATCATCGCTTATTCTTCCGAAATCGTGGTAACCACCCACCTTACGTATAAAATTTCCTTTTCCGTCTTTGTGCGAGAGTAACCATTCGGCTGTGCGGTCTATCATTTTCTGATCCACATCTCCTCCGGCTTTTTTCATGTCGACAAATTCCATGATACCATAAGCCGTTAATCCT
>Ga0210400_10002501_pt1 | contig 16965 bp, 18 predicted proteins | sample IncBWH26MmetaG_FD_155456 | JGI IMG/M metagenome (GOLD analysis project Ga0210400, IMG submission 155456) | Forest soil microbial communities from Barre Woods Harvard Forest LTER site, Petersham, Massachusetts, United States - Inc-BW-H-26-M | ecosystem: Environmental > Terrestrial > Soil >... | reverse complement strand
ATCGCCTTCAATCATCGCCTTGACGTTGAGTTGGCTGACCTCGTGCCGGCCGTTGTCGCGATGAATCCGCATGACGCGGACCCGGCCTTTTCCATATCTGTTCTTGATCAGCGGCACGGGGAAAACCTCCAGTTCAATCGGCGAATTCGCAAGGCTCTGGTTTCACCAAGTCCAAGCCATTCGCACCTCCAGGCCCCAGCACGAGCAACGTTCGTGCGATGGGACGGTCTTGCAGGAGCAGATAGCCCTTGGCACGGGCCTTGTATTAGCTTGGTAGGGGTGGCCGCAAGCCCACACCGGAGGGGGCAGGTTCATGAGCACTGAAATCATTCATCCGGTCGACGAGATCCCGCCAACCCCGCGCCTGCTGGCGCTCGGCCTGCAGCATGTTCTGGTGATGTATGCCGGCGCGGTCGCGGACCCCTTGATTATCGGACGGGCCCTGAAATTATCGCCGGAAGAGGTCGCATTCCTGATCAGCGCGGATTTGTTCGCCTGCGGACTGGCCACATTGGTACAGTGCGTCGGCTTTCCCGGCCTCGGCATCCGACTCCCGGTGATGATGGGCGTCACTTTCGCATCGGTGAGCCCGATGCTGTCGATGGCAGCGGCGCCCGATATCGGGTTGCTCGGCATCTACGGCTCGGTGATCTCTGCCGGAATCTTCGGCATCCTTGCCGCACCTTTCATCAGCCGGCTGTTGCCGTTGTTTCCGCCTGTGGTGACCGGCACGATCATTCCGGTGATCGGCATTTCGCTGATGCGCGTGGGCATCAACTCCAGCAGGGCTGCCGCCGAGGCCGATGCCCTGGCGGTCGCTTCATCGGCGCAGCACGTGTGATCACGACGCCATGGCCGGTCCAGGCCGTGAACGAACAAGGCTCGGCTCTCAGCTTCCCCGATACGTCGCATAGCTCCAGGGCGTGACCAGAAGCGGCATGTGAAGATGGCCTTCGGGGTCACTGACCGAAAACCGCAGCGGAATTTGATCCAGAAACGGCGGATCTGACATCGACACCTGTCGCCGTGCAAAGTAACTACCGACGCTGAATATCAATTCGTACCGGCCGATCGGCACCGGCCGCCCGTGAATCAATGGCTGATCGGTTCGGCCATCCGCGTTGGTGACCGCACGTGTCACGATCCGGCTCTCGCCGAGGTCTGATAACTCGATCAATTCGACCGCTATCCCGGCCGCCGGCTTGCCGCTGTGGGTATCGAGCACATGCGTCGACAGACGCCCCTGCACCTGCAGCCGATCGTCAGAGATCACGAACTGATCGACGCGCAACGCCGCGATCCGGCAGATCTCCTCGATCGACTTCTGCGTTTCGGCTTCTCCGTCGTTCGGCAAGCGGCGCTCGAAATCGCGCAGGATGGAATCCCTGGTGTGGCGGCGAACGCAGACGATATAGGGGAAGCCGAACTTGTCGCGATAGGCGTTGTTGACCCGTTCGAAAGCCTTATATTCGGCATCCGACAGCCGATCGAGGCCGACGCTGTTCTGTTCGGCGTTGGATTCCGCGGTGAGGCCCGCGGCGCGTTGGGTCTTGTTGGCGAGATCCGGATGCGCCTTGATCAGCGCCAGGCGAAGCTCCGGCGCCGCCCGATCGACCGCCGCCCTCATCGCTGCGAATAACTGGTTCACCCCGGCGAACGGCCGCGCCGCCGCCGCCTGCTCGGAGATCCAGGGCGAATACTCGAAGATATTCGCCAACGCCCCAACAAAGTCGTCCTTGCTGCAGGCATTGAGGTCGGAAAGCGTTTTCTGCGACATGGGGTCCTGGCTATCCGACGTTCGGTGCGTTGGCCACCAGATGCGAAAGATTGGCGTGCCAGTGCTCCGCGATCTGAAGCCGCGTCGGTACCCAGACCCGCTCATGACTCCTGATGTAGTCGAGAAACCGCAGCAGCGATGCGGCGCGGCCGGGACGTCCGACGATCCGGCAATGCAGGCCGACCGACATCATCTTGGGCGATGTTTCACCCTCCGCATACAGCACATCGAAGCTGTCCTTGAGGTAGTTAAAAAACTGATCGCCGCTACCGAACCCCTGCGCATTGACAAAGCGCATGTCGTTGACGTCGAGACTGTAGGGAATGATCAAATGCGGGCCGGCCGGCCCCTTGATCCAATAGGGCAGATCGTCGGCGTAGGAATCACAGGAATAGAGGAAACCGCCAGCTTCCATCACCAGCTTGACCGTATTGATCGATGTCCGCCCGGTGTACCAGCCAAGCGGACGCTGCCCGGTCACTTCAGTATGGATGCGGATCGCATTCGCGATCTCCACCCGTTCCTCCGCTTGTGACATGTCCTTGTGCTCGACCCATTTCAGGCTGTGGCTGGCGATGTCCCAATTGGCCTCCTTCATGGCCGCCACAATGTTCGGATTTCGTTTCAAGGCGGTCGCAACGCCGAATACCGTGGTCGGCAGTTTCCGCTCGGTGAAGATCCGCCATAGCCGCCAGAAGCCGGCACGCGAGCCGTACTCGAACATCGACTCGATGTTGGCGTGGCGCTGTCCGGGCCAGGGCTGCGCACCCAGCACATCCGACAGGAACGCCTCCGATGCGCGGTCGCCGTGCAGGATGTTGTTCTCACCGCCCTCTTCGAAATTCACCACGAACTGCACGGCAACGCGTGCATTGCCGGGCCAGCTCGGATCGGGCGGATTACGGCCATAGCCATGGAGATCCCTGGGATATCCGGCTTCAGCCATCTACACTTCCTCGAAGCGGATTTTCTGCGCGCCCTTCCAGAGCACGGTCTTGCCCAGCGCGGGCAAGTTCTCGAGATTTGAGGTCAGCGTGATAAAGTGATTGCCCGCGAGCTGACCCATCTTGCTGGCGAAATGCACGCCACCATAGGCCAGCAGGATCTCGGTTTCGCTGATACCGCCGGGATAGAGAATGATCTGGCCCGGCGCGGGGTAACTGGTGTGGTTCTCATAGCTTACGCCGAAATCGAGATCGCCGAGCGGCATCCAGACCCCTTCACCGCTCCAGCGCACATGGATCGCCTGACTCTCAAAGGGCATCGCCTTGCGAAAGGCGGCGCAAGTCCTGGCCAATTGTTCTTCGAAACGGGCCTGGAACGTGAAGTCACCGGCGTGGACAATGAGTTGGCTCATTCAGGATACTCGTGATGTTTTTGAAGGGTGCTATGAAGAAATCGACTGCGACCCGATTCTTTCGATGCAAGGAACATTCCAGCCGGCTGCTGAATTCTAGGGCTTTTTCAGCGCTCGGCAAAGGCCGATTGGGACCTTCGCCTCGTGGCCACCGTTTTCGCGCCAAAAACCGGAGCACTGGCGCGGCGGCTTTCTTTCGCCTCGAAGCCAGGCTACGGCGATAGACATCCCCTGGCCGATCCGGTTCAATAGCGTGCGAACGGCGCATGGTTCGTGAGAGAAACCGATGAAGAAACTTGTAGTTGCGATTGTGTTGATCTCATCGCCCGCGTGGGCACAAACGAAATTGGCCCCCAAGAACGCGACCGCACGTGTCGACAATTGCGCACCGATTGGCCGCACCGCAGACGGCCAACTGGTCTATTCGATGAAGTGCGACAATCTTCCCGCGCCGCCACCACCGCCTCCGCAGGCGGAAGTCGCGCCGCCGCCCGAGCCGGAAGTGCAGCGTAGCGGACTCTTCGGTATGTCCTTGTCGCGATCGTCGTCGACACCGCCAGCCGCACCCGCCGGTCGGTAACGATCGCATTCAACCTACAGCCCGCCGCCCACCACGACCGGACTTGATTTCATTCCTGTTTTCGGCAGCCTGCGCGTTTTTGCAATGGCAGGATTGCCCTGACCTGCTTGCGGCGCCCGCCATCTTGCACGTACCCTGTCTGTAACCTGCTTAAATGAACGCTCTATGGAGCCACGTCATGACCCCCGTGAACTCACCGGCCGTCAAAATCGTCAAATCGGTTCGCGAACAGGTGAGCGCTGAGGAATGGCAAGCGCGCGTTGATCTCGCGGCCTGCTACCGCCTCACCGCCATGTACGGCATGACGGAAATGATCGCCAACCATATTTCGTGCCGGGTTCCCGGGACGCACGACCACTTCCTGATCAATCCCTATGGGATGCTGTACGAAGAAATCGATGCATCGAGCCTGGTCAAGGTCGACCTCGACGGCAACACGCTGTTCAACGCCTCGGACTATGGCGTCAACGCCGCCGGCTTCGTCATTCACAGCGCCATTCACATGGCCCGTCACGACGTCGATTGCGTGGCGCATACGCACACGCCGGCCGGCATGGCGGTCTCGGCCATGGCGTGTGGGCTGCTCCCACTTGCGCAGACGTCGATGCGGTTTCTTCATATCGCCTATCATGACTTCGAAGGTATCGCCGACGACATCGGTGAGCGCGAGCGGCTGGTGCGAGACCTCGGCAATCACGAGGCCATGATCCTGCGCAACCATGGACTGCTGGTCGTGGGACGAACCATCCCCGCCACCTTCAACCTGCTGTTTCGCATGGAACGCGCCTGCGAGGTTCAGGTGATGGCGCTATCCTGCAACACCAAACTCACTTTGCCGCCGCAGGACGTGCTGGAAAAAACCTTCGACAAGATGAAGCCGCACCCGGATTTGCCCAATCGCAACGGTGAACTGGCGTGGCCGGCGCTGCTGCGCAAGCTCGACCGTGTCGATACGTCCTACCGGAATTGACCAGCGTTTATTGGCTCTGATGCCCAGTGGCGCGAGGGCTCGCCCTCTCCTTCATAGGGGACGGCATTGTCGCTGACCCCGGAAAAGGCTCCGTACTCGAAGCAAACCGGGCTTTGCCTCAAGCGTAGCCTCGTCAACAGACCAATTCGCGTCGGCAATCCGATCAGTGCTCGATCCCGGAGGCGGCCGACCTGAATGGGGCCGGAACGGATACCGGACGCGCCAATTTGGCCGATTTTATCGTTCGATAAACTGGGCTATGGTTTTCGACGGATGCAGGTCCCTTCTGTTCCGCAAAAGGGTAACGGGGCTATATCGACAGGCTCTGCAACGACAGGTAGGGTCCACAGCCTAAAAAATGTTCCGGAGAGACGCGTTGTTGGAGAAGTTCGCTTTGAAGCGTGATTACTATGCCGGCGGCTTGATGCTTCTGATCGGGGTGGGTGCCGCGGTGATCGGCACCGGCTACAAGTTTGGCAGTCTCGCCCGAATGGGCCCCGGTTTCATGCCGGTCGTCCTCGGTATCGTCCTGGCATTTATCGGCCTTCTGATCGCCGGTACCGCCCTGGGATCCTCCGAACCCGACGACCAGAAGTTCCTGCCCGCTAACCCGCAATGGTTCGGCTGGCTTTGCATTCTCGGCGGTCCCATCCTGTTCATCATTGTGGGCCAGTATGGCGGCATGATCCCGGCGGTGTTCGTCTGCGTCTTTGTCTGCGCGCTGGGTGACAAGACGGCCACGTATAAATCGTCGGCTGTCCTCGCGGCCGGCGTCACCGTGTTCGGTGTGCTGCTGTTTCATTATCTCCTCAACATTCCATTCCCGCTGCTGCGCGGGGTCAACCTATGATTTCAACCGCGATTACGGATCTCTGGTACGGCTTCGGCGTAGCGCTTGAGCCGCATAACCTGATGTATTGCTTCCTCGGCGTGCTGGTCGGCAACCTCGTCGGGGTGCTGCCGGGAATGGGCCCGGTTGCGACGATCTCGATTCTGCTCCCGCTGACCTTCGGGATGCAGCCGGTGCCGGCGATCCTGATGCTTTCCGGCGTGTATTACGGTGCCCAGTACGGCGGCGCGATCTGCTCGATCCTGCTGAACTTGCCGTGTCATCCGCCTCACGCCGTGACCTGTCTCGACGGATTTCCGCTCACCAAGCAGGGCAAGGGCGGAACGGCGCTCGGCATCACCATCATCGCCGCCTTCATCGGCGCGTCGTTCGGCATCACCGAGATGATCTTTCTGGCGCCGTTCCTCGTCAAAATGGCGCTCGAATTCGGCCCCGCCGAAGTATGTTCGCTGATGCTGGTCGGATTGCTCGCCGGCTCGACCCTGGCGAAGGGATCGCCGCTCAAGGGTATCGCAATGACGGTTCTCGGCCTGCTGGTCGGCATCGTGGGATCGGACATCGAGACCGGCCAACCCCGCTTCACCTTCGGCATCACCGAGCTGTTCGACGGCGTCGAAATCATCGCGCTGGCGCTCGGCATGTTCGGCATCGCCGAGTTCATGAACAGCATCAACAATACCGAAACCGTCGACATGAAATACGCCAAGGTCGGCATCTCCGACATGTTTCCGTCGAGGGCAGATCTCAAGCTGGCGTTCTGGCCGATGATCCGCGGCACCTTTATCGGCAGTCTCTGCGCGCTCATTCCGGGCACCGGGCCGACGATCGCCTCGTTCGTGTCGTACGCCACCGAAAAGAAGATTTCAAAAACGCCGGAGCGCTTCGGCCACGGTGCGATCGAGGGCGTCGCCTGCCCCGAGGCTTCGACGCATTCCTCGGTGCAAGGCGACTTCATCCCGACCATGAGCCTGGGTATTCCCGGCGACACGGTGATGGCGTTGCTATTGGGCGCTCTCATCATTCACGGCATCGTTCCCGGCCCGCAGCTCATCAGCCAGCATGCCGACATTTTCTGGGGGCTGATCGCAAGCTTCTGGATCGGTAACATCCTGCTGGTCATTCTCAACGTGCCAATGATCGGCCTGTGGGTGAAGCTTTTGAGCATTCCCTATCGCTACCTCTATCCGAGCGCGATGTTCTTTGTCTGCATCGGGGTCTATGCCGCCAGCAATGACATGTTCCAGGTCGGCGAAACCGTGTTCATCGGCGTTGTCGGATACATCCTGCTGCGTCTTGATTTCCACCCCGCACCAATCCTGCTCGGCTTCGTGCTCGGACCGCGTTTCGAGGAGAACTTCCGGCGCAGCCTGTTGATCTCGCGCGGCGATCTGATGACCTTCATCGAGCGCCCGATCAGTGCTTTCTTCCTGCTGATCTGCGTGGTGCTGATCGCTGCCCAGATCTATGTCTGGCTGCGCAAGCCGAAGATATTGACCGACGAAAAGGCGATCGAGGCTCAGGTGCCGGCAACGCCGTACTCGGAACTGGCCGGCTAACGGACAGTTCCCCTTACGAGCCGCCGGACAGGGATTTAACGAGCCGGTAGAGATACTCCTCACCTTCGTAGAACGATTTCACGGGAATTCGTTCATCGTTTCCATGAATCCGGCTGTCGTTGATGTCGCCGGCGAGTCCGGAATGGCCATAGGTTGGAATGCCGGCGTTGCGCAGATAACTTCCGTCGGTGGCGCCGGCACTCATGGTCGGAATCACGACGGCGCCCGGCCAGAACTGCTGCGACAGTTTCTCGATTGATCCCATGATCTCTTCATTCAGGGCCGACGGCGCGCTCAGGACCGGCTGATCGACTTGCGTGATCACGATCTGATCGTCCGCGAGTACGCGAGCCAGCGTCGCCTTGATCTCGTCGACGGTCTCGCCGGGCATGACCCGGCAATTGACCGTGGCGCTCGCCAATTGCGGCAACGCGTTGAATGCCTGTCCGCCCTGCAGCATCGTCGTAACACAGGTGGTGCGCAACAGGGCGTTATGAAACGGATTGGCCGCGAGCCGGACAAACGATGGGGCTGCCGGGTCCGGTCGATCGCCCAGCATCGCACGCATATCGGCCGCCGCCTGGCCGCCCTCGAGTTGCGCCGAGCGCTCGAAGTAAGCCCGCGTGGTTTCGTTAAGCTTCGGGGGAAAGTCGAATTTGGAGAGCCGCACCAAGCCTTCGGCGAGGCGATAGATCGCATTGTCCTTCATCGGAACGGCGCTGTGGCCGCCACGGTTTTTCACGTCCAGCCGAAAGGTCAGCGAGAACTTCTCGCTGGTCTGGACGCTGTTCCTGATCGGTTTGCCGTCCTTCAGTCCGACCCCACCGCCCTCGTTCAAGGCAAATTCCGCATCGATCAGGTCGTGATGGTTCTTGATCAACCATTGGATCCCCAGACCGTCATGGTCCAGGATTTCCTCGTCGGTCTCGAGTGCGACGATGATATCGCGGTCCGGCTTATAGCCTTCCTGCTTGTAGCGAATGAGATTGGCGACGAAGGCCGCCGCCATATATTTGTCGTCGCCGCTGCCGCGCCCATAGAAATAACCGTCTTTCTCGGTCAGCTTGAACGGATCGACCGACCAATCCTCGCGGCTGGCCGGCACGACGTCGAGATGCGCCACCAGCAGGATCGGCTTGCGCGCGCCGGTGCCACGCAGGCGGGCGACCAGATTGCCCTTGTGCGGCGCCGGCGAAAAGGCGTGAACGTCGGCGTCCGCAAAACCCGCGGCCTGCAGCCGCGCCGCCATTGCCCCCGCGGCGCGTGCGGTGTCCCCGGTTGCAGTCACGGTGTTGATCTCGACAAGCTCCTTGTAGATGTCGAACGCCAGTTGCTGTTGCGGGTTCAGTCCTTCGGCAGCCGCGGGACCCAATGTCACCGGGAGAATTGAGACCAGGGCGGCACAGCAAGCGATCCAGAAGCTGCCATGCGATGTGAAGTGTTTACGCCTGAGTGCTGCAAACATCTCGCCCTCCAAAAATGCCGCCAACCTCGGCGAATCCAGACAGGGAACATCACCGGCGAGCGGCTCGAACATCCTCGACAGTCACCGTATCCCAGTAACCGTTGCCGAAATGGGTTCGCACATAATTCACAACGGCGGCAACCTGTTCGTCGTCCATCATCGCGCCGAACGGTGGCATTGCGCGTTGTCCGTTGACGACGATTCCGACGGGATATCCGCGGGCTTCGAGATTGCTGTTGCCGGCCAGCGATGGATACGTTCCGGCTCCCGATGCGCCCTTGCCGTCGGGCATGTGGCAGCCCCGGCAGACATTGGCGAACAGTTCCTCTCCGCTGTTTTCGATAAACCTGAAGCCCGGGCTCAGAGCCGGCTCCGACACCGAACGCGCAGTGCTTTGCGCAAATGCCGGCAAGGAAAGCAGAAGCAGCGCCGCTGACATCGTTGCGGCGAAGGCGGTACGAAGATTCGAGTTCACCTGGGTCATTTGAACCGCCCCCGCCGATCCCGCCTCAATGGTGTTGCCTTACGTCTTGATAACGCGATCATGCAGACGGCCAATGGCGTCAAGCGAAGACAGGATGGCTCCCTCCTGCCATGCCGGAATGTAGGACGCGTGCTCGCCTGCGAGCACGATCCTGCCGTCGATCTGGCAGAGATCGTCATAATGCTTCGCCCTTGCCTCCTCGCTCCAGTCGCCGGCACAGCCCAGCGTAAAGGGCATGCGATGCCACGCAACGGCGACGCCATTTTCGTATTCGGCCCGGTATTGCGGGTGAATGGCGGCGCCGAATTCGACGGCTCGCGCGATCCGCTCGGCCGGCGGCATCGACGTGAACTCGAAAGCATTGGGGCCGAAAATATATGCGCCCAGCAGCACGCCCCTGCCCGCACGATTGAAGCCGGTGTTCGGATAAGCGATCTGCTGGATCGGCATGTCGGTGTAGCTGATGCCACCATAGATCGCCTCATCCTCTTCCCAGAAGCGGCGCCTGAACTGCAAACCGATCTTGACCGATGACGAATAGGGCACGGCATCAATCGCCGCCTTCATGCGACCGCTGACATCGATCGGAAGCTGACTGAGAATGGACAGCGGGATCGTGCAGACGCACCAATCGGCCTTGGCCAGTTGCGGCGTCGCCGGCGCCTTGAGGTCGGTGTAAGTGACGGTAACGCCGCGGTCATCCTGCTGGATCCGTGTCACCTTCGCGTCGTAGCGAATGACGTCGCCGACTTCCCGGGCGAACGCTTTGCCGATCATGTCCATGCCACCGACCGGCTGAAACATCGTGGTCTGGAAGCTATGGCGCGCGAAATTCTGCAGGTAACGCCAGAGCCGCGATTTGAGAATGTCCGATAGATCGATCGGCTCACCCGGGCTCGGCACGGCGCTGAGACCACCGCCCGGTGCTTTGGCATAACCGCGCACCTCAGCGGAAATGAGGTTGGCCTTGTAGGTGTAGTTGCGGTCCAGCGCGCCCCACGACCTCAACGCCTGCATCAGGATCTCGCGATCTTCTTTCGTGACCGCTTCGTCAAGCTTGCCTTGCTGCGCAGCCTTGGCAAGCAATTCAGAGACATGGCCCTGGAAATCGGTCTTGATGTCGTGAATGCGCCGCGGAACGCCGCCGAAAGCTGCGGCGGCGTGCAGGAATGCATTGTGATTGAGCTGGATAAACGGCTCGAGCGTGACCCCGAGACGCTTGCAGTAATCGAGAACCGCGCGATGGTGGTAAGGAATCCGCCATGGCCCGGGATTGATATAGAGGTCTTTTTCGAACTCGCAGGTCTGCCTGATGCCACCCAGTTCCGTGAAGGAATCCCCACCCCGCAAGGTCCAATTGCGGCCCCCCGCCCGGCTGTTGAATTCCAGAATCTGGACGGCGTATCCCGCCTTGCGCAATTCCAGCGCGGCCGTCATGCCGGCAAGTCCGGCGCCGAGGATGAGCACGGAGGCGCCTTTCGGATCGCCGTCGAGCTTGATCGGACCCTTGTATCCGGAGTCGGAGGCGAACCCCAGACTGGTCATCGCATGATACATTGCTGCGCTGCCGGAAAAGGCTCCGATCAGGGACAACAGATCGCGCCGGCTAATTGGTACAGGCTCGATTTGCATCATCGCTCACTGCTCGATCGCATCCGGCGCACCGGACCGGCCCCGCCGCGAAAAGTGTAACACATTGCGGCGGCCATCGAATGGAAACGACAAGCGATGAGATGGGAATCCATACTGACGCAATGGGCGAGCCTGATACTCCGCTGGCTGCTCGTGGTGGCCGCCATCGGCTGGATCGGCAGTTCGGTCTATTTCATTCACCTCGACCTTGTCTGACGCCTCGCAGTGATCTGCCCGAGGGGGTCTACGGCGAAGCGTGGCAAGTCCACGGCGGCGGCTTCTATCGGATCATGAAATACCTGGTCGCACCGGCAAAAATGCCTGACGAGCTGACCTGGTTCAAATGGGAGGCCTATGCCACCTGGTTGTCGGGCTTCGCGCTGACGCCGAAGGGCATTCTACTGGACGCGCCCGATCATATCCCTCCCAATGCCCGCTTGATCGGACGTAACGCAGCATGGTCGAATGCGATGCCACCGAAAAACGTGACCGAGATGACCGGCGAAGAGCGCGCGCTGATCGCGGCATGGCTCGCGACCGATCGCCGATACGGCCGCCTCATCGAATACGACCGCTCCCAACCCGCAGTGCCCAGCAAGACGCTCGATCAGCGCCTTCCATAGCAATGGAAGCCGCCGTAAATTCCCGACCGATCCTGCGCGAAACCGATCGCGCTGCGTTCCCCGTCGCGACACCAGATTTGCCGCAGCGACGCGAGTTCCGGGCTCTCCAGCGGAGACTCCACGCCGGCGGTGCGGAAGATGACACGAACATTATCGCTGCCGGTGCGATCGATGGCATTCCAAAGCGCGCGGATCTCGTCGGGTGCCATCCAATCCTGCGAGTCCAGCAGAACGACGGCATCGACCTCGCGCGCCGGAAGGCTCTCCAGAAACAGCCGAAGATTAGCATGGACCGGAATGATCAGGCCGGCGCCGTTTCGCATGCGCTCAAACTGCCCGCGCTGCAAATAAGGCGGCAGGCAGCGATCGTCGGGACCGGGATAGCTGCGATGCAGCGCCTGCCAGGCAAAATAATTTGTCTCATTGGGGTACACGTTGATCAGCCGCAACAGCCGCTCATGAAGCACTTCATTCAGCGGCGCACCGCCGCCCAGGAGAGCCCGTTGCTGCGGCGGAATACCGAGGCTGAACAGCAGCGCCGGGGTGCCTGTTATCAGCCTGGCCAATGGCGAATGAAACAGGCGATCGAGACGATCCAGCGCCTCAACGCGCGCGGGCGCGTCTGGTTTGCCGCTCAGTAATGCCGAAAGATCGATCCGGGCAAACTTCGCCAGGAGATGGGCAAGGCCAATGAAACGGCCGAGCATGCCGTGGCGGTAAAACCCGTCCGTGAAATAGGCATGCCGCGGACGCCCGATGACGTTGCGCTTTTCCCAGTAAGCGCGCGCATCCGCATCAAGCATCGGCCGCAGCCGCTCGCGATAGAGTTCGAAATTCGCAGGCGAAGCCGCCTCACCGAAGAACTGCCAGAACTCGTTATATCTCGAGAAGGCACGGATACCGGCAAGCTTGAGCTTGAGCAGCGAAAGATGGGCCTCATTGAGGTCGACCGCGTAGACCTGGGCCGGTTGTGCGGTCAGGTACGACAGCGCGTTGCACCCGCCCGACGAAATCGTGACGATGGTCGATCCCAGCGGCAATTGCAGCGCTGCAAGATCGGCTACCGGGTCCTCCCATATCTGGGTATAGACCAGACGGCGAAACCAGAATGCGAAAAGCCTGTCCCAGATGGTCGCTTCACCCTCACCCCTGCTGTTGCGGACCGCGTCCGCGATAAGCTGCGTGTTCATCCATCCCCCGAATCAACAATCTGACAAGGGTATCGCGGTCGCGCTGCAGTTTTGCGACAGCCGGCCGAAGTGCATATACATGCGCGTTGGCCGGTATTTTTTGCGGTTCCTCCCGGCGACGCGCCGTCATCTGTCACATCCCTGTCGCGCGAACATCGCAAGGAGTGAGCGAGCACAGACGATATGAGGTGCATGGATGCCCGCGTATTTTCAGGATGTCGACGCCGATGCTTCGTGGCCGATCGAAGCCACTCGCCGCATGAACCGGATGTACCGCCGGCAACGTCACATCTACGACGGAACGCGGCGTTACTACCTGCTCGGTCGCGACCAGCTGATATCTGGGCTGCAGCCCGATGCCGGCGCCAGCGCGCTGGAAATCGGTTGCGGAACCGGCAGAAACCTTGTGTTGGCCAGCCGGCTTTATCCCGCTGCTCGATTCTTCGGCATCGATGTTTCGACGGAAATGCTGACCTCCGCCATCGCCGCTATCTCGCGGTCCGGTCTGACCAGCCGCGTTCGTGTCGCGCATGGTGACGGAACGGCGTTTGATCCGCAGGGTTTGTTCGGCATCCCCCGGTTCGACCACGTGATGATTTCCTATAGTCTTTCAATGATCCCCGACTGGCGCGGCGTTCTCCAGGCCGCCGCCTCTCATCTCAAGCCCGGTGGTCGTTTACACATCGTCGATTTCGGGCGTCATGAGCGATTGCCGGGTATCGTCCACGCGCTTCTGCTGCGATGGCTCGCGATATTCGACGTCACGCCGCGCGACGATCTCGAGCGCGAATTGTCGGCTATGGCTGACACCCGTGACGCCGATCTGAAATTCGAACGCCCGTTCCGGGGTTACGCCCAATACGCGGTGCTGACGTTACCATCGGGGCCAAGCCTAACGTGAGCCCGTGGCTCGCCCTGTTTGCAGCAGGATTGCTGGAGATAGCCTGGGCGCTCGGCTTGAAATATTCCGATGGTTTGACCCGGTTTTGGCCGACGGCTGCGACACTGGTCGCGATCTTGCTCAGCTTCGGGCTAATGGCCCTCGCCTTACGATCGCTACCGTTCGGCACGGCCTATGCGGTTTGGACCGGGATCGGCGCCGCGGGCAGCATCATTGTCGGAATGTTGATTTACAGCGAGCCCACCGATCCCGTTCGAATCCTTTGCCTGACGCTGATCGTCGCCGGCATGGTCGGGCTCAAGCTCAATTCGCCGATGTAGGATGGCTAAGCGGCGTGACGAGCGCAAACTTCTCCATCCTTCCACGCCGCCAAACACGCAAAGTGCCAACACAAAAGGAAGGAAGTGATACAAGACCCGGAACATCAGCAGCGCGGCAATCAGCGGCTCCGTGTCGTCGCCGCCAAGCCCGAGCAATATCGTTGCATCGAATACACCTATGCCCGCCGGGGTGTGGCTTGCGAAGCCAAGCAGAGTCGCGGCGATGAACACGGCGGTGAGCGGAAATATCCCGATATTCAGGCTGGCTGGAATTAGTACATACATCGCCAGCGCCGCGGCGCCGAGATCAAAAATGCCGATCACGATCTGCAACAGGACCATCGGTCCAGAAGGGAGCCGGACCGGCCATTGCCGGGTGCCGATGCTTCGAGGGGCAAGCCAGCTCCAGATCACGAAGCTGACGACTGCGACCAGCAGCGCGGCGGCCAGCCATCGGTTGATCTGCGGCGGCAGGTGATCGATCAGGCTGATGGCATCGGGCGCGTAAAAGAGACCGAACCCGAGCGCCGTCAGGTTGCCCACCCAGAAGGTCAACCCGGTCAGAAAGCAGATATTGGCTACGTCAATTACGCCAAGGCCGTTGCACGAATAAATTCGATAACGGATGGCAGGCGACACCAGTGAAACCGCGCCGACTCCGTGCGAAATCGGATAGCTGGTAAAGCTCGCGAGAGCCGCGATCCGGTACGGAACGTCGGGACGTCCGATGGTGCGGAGCGCCAGCAGGTCATAAAGCGTCAAGCTGACGTATGAGGTGACCACCAGCATCGCGGCCAGCGCAATCAGGCCCGCGTTGGTGTTGCGAACCACCGCGAATACTTCGTTGTAGTCGATGTGCTTGAGCGTGTGCGTCAGCGCGAAAACGGCGGCCGCAGCAATGACGACGCCAAGGACGATACCCAAACCCTTCAGTCGGGCGGCGCCGCCGGGCGACTTTGGCAGCACGGTGGCTTTCAGGATGTTCATCCAATCGGGCAAGGCATCAAATATCGTGGCACCTGATTCGGGGGTGATCGATACAATCCATTGACATGTTGATGTGACAGCCGCGTTACTGAATGTTTCGAACGAACAGCGATTCAAGAAATGTTGTTCGCTGAATCGAAATCTCGACGCATTGTAGTCGCATCCCGTTCACGCCGCCTTTGTAAGACAGCTACGAAACGTCAACGTCGCTGGGGCAGCATGCGTACTGAAATCGACTACGACCTCACGCCGGAGCAATGGGAAACGCTGAAGGCCCTTCGCGTCCCGGCAGCAGGGTTTTCCACCCCTAATCCATTCGTTCTCGCGGAGCTTATCGCACTGCGTCTGGCGACGATGAGCGGCAGTTCGCCGGTGATTACGCCGTCAGGACGCAAGGCCCTGATCAGAGGTTCATCCAGATTGTGGGACGTAGCGGCCTGACATCCAGATACTCACAGCTTTCAACTATACCTGCCTGGTCGCCGCGCGGCGAACAGCCCCTCCGGACCGCAAGTCGCCAGTGCCGCAAACGGCGACTTGTCGATCAGCACACGATATTGCGGCGCCACCCTGTCGGCGACCTTGACGGTGGAGGCATCGTTCGGCTGCCCGTAAATCGTCTTCAATTGCTCGATCGTTGCAATGATCGACATCGGCGTTCTCCGATATTGAAATCCTTCTGCCTTGACGCCAGGGCAACGCGAATATCTCGATCGCCGGGGATATCCCTATGTCATGGAAGAATTCCGTTTCCACATGACGCTGACCGGCCGACTGAAAGCTGAACGTCGCGAGCCCACCCTGTCGATGCTGCGGCATCACTTTTCCGCCATTGGCATCGAAACCCTCGCGATCAACAGGCTGGCCTTGTTTCGTCAAGAACAAGCCGATTCGCGGTTCAGGATCCTCGATCACTGGAGACTGCGCGAAAGGAATTCAGCCGATCCGAAGCGGTAGTCCCCAGCCGTTGTTTTGGTGAAAAGCCGCCTGCCGTACCTCGTGATATCTCGGAATAAAGCCGGTTCGGCCTCGTTGGGATCAAATCCCGGTTTCCCAGACCATGATTCTGAGTTCCAACACGACTTGTAGAGGACCTCGGATAGGTACAAAATATCGGTCGCCAGCCGAATGTGCCGATTGATCCTTCGGTAGCCTTTGATCTCCACAGCATTCGAACGAACCAGACAAAAAGTTGATGGCTGGTCATGTTCCTTTTGAACCAAAAATGTAATTCTTTCCGATTGTTAATGCGACAATATGAAGCGGATTCGTTCAAATGGGTTGGCACGAGAACCTTTGAGGCAACCCAAACGACGAACAGCGGACATCGCTGGGACCGCTGAAACCCCGACCCGATGGCAGGTTTATGAACCAACCGATAAAAACCTTGAAGGAATATCCTTCGATAGGAACGTCACAGATCGCCAAGCCTCGATCGCGCCGCTGGCTTGTTCTGACTACCGTTCTGGCTTTGCTGGTCGTTGCCGGCGTCGTCTGGTGGAGCCGGCAGGCGAGCGCGCCGCAGCCCGGCGGCCGCAGCTCCGGGCCGATGTCAATTGTGCCCGAGGTCGTCGGCAAGGGCGATATCGGGATCAACCTCAACGCCCTCGGCACGGTAGCCTCGCTAGCGACCGTGACCATCAGGACCCAGATCAGCGGCTACCTGATGAAGGTCGACTTCAAGGAAGGCGATGACGTCAAAAAGGGCGACGTGCTCGCGGAAATCGATCCGCGGCCGTACGAAGCTGCCCTGGCCCAGGCGAATGGGAATTTAACGCGCGACGAAGCGCTGTTGAAGGGCGCCCAGGTCGATCTGGCCCGCTACCAGGGCTTGGCGGCCCAGAATGCGGTGCCGCGTCAGACGCTGGATACGCAAATCGCGCTGGTCGCGCAGGACCAGGGCACGGTCGAAGCCGACCGTGCGGCCGTCAAAGCCGCCCAGGTAAACCTGCAATATTGCCACATCGTTTCGCCACTGAACGGCCGCGTTGGTTTGCGCCAGGTGGACCAGGGCAATTACGTGACGCCCGGCGACACCAACGGTCTCGTCGTGATCACTCAGATGCAGCCGATCAGTGTCCTGTTCACGCTTCCGGAAGACAACATCCAGACGGTCCTGAAGCGGATGCAGAGTGGCGCGGTGCTGCCCGCAGCTGCCTACGATCGCAGCGGAGCCACCAAGATCGCCGGCGGTACCTTGCAGACCTTCGACAGTCAGATCGATCCCACCACCGGAACAATCAAGGCAAGGGCGCAATTCGCGAACGAAACGG
>Ga0210400_10002500_pt1 | contig 16970 bp, 9 predicted proteins | sample IncBWH26MmetaG_FD_155456 | JGI IMG/M metagenome (GOLD analysis project Ga0210400, IMG submission 155456) | Forest soil microbial communities from Barre Woods Harvard Forest LTER site, Petersham, Massachusetts, United States - Inc-BW-H-26-M | ecosystem: Environmental > Terrestrial > Soil >... | reverse complement strand
GAGTACGTGTTATGGATGCTTCCCCAGAAAGCTGATGTCCGCGAAAGTCCGCTTGGGGTAACCCGCACGGACTATGGGTCCGCATGCACCAGGTCCGACGGCGCAGCTCCCAAACGGACAATTCTCCAGCGGCCCGATAGTTGCTCTTGCACCTCGACTCGCAAGTGGCGCACGCCGCTCTCGCTCAGCGAGTCGGCGCTTGTGGGGACGTGGCGCGGCGCTTCACTCAACGGATTTGATCGCGCCCACGACCCTGAGGTGACGTTGGAATCGATCCTCCGTTCGACTCGTTGTTCCCCGGGAATCGGGATTGCCGAGCCGCGCAAACCGTCTTCGCGTGCGCGCTTGACCTCCCGCTCCACAACCGGCACCACCGCTGCGGAGACGAAGGTCGAGCACACCTGGACAGCGACTTGCTTTGCAGAGATTGGATCGGCGAAGAAACCCAGCCTGAGAAAATAGCAGGAGCGCCCCTCGCGGTGGCTTTCCGTCACGTAGAGCGTATGTGGCTTGAATACGCCGAGCGACGGCACGCCACTCAGGTCAATCGGCTGCGCCGACCAGTGCAGCTGCACGGCAAAGGAAACCGGTGCCCCCTGAGCGACCGCTTCCTTCAAAGCCCGCCGAGTTCCTGTGTCGTCGGGGCGAAGCAGTGCGATCTGATCACAAGCCCGCTGGTCAACGGCGTCCGGAACGGCGGAAACACGACGCGTTTCCAGAATCTTCAGGACCTGGGTATCGGTCAGGAATTCATCTTTGAGAGGTGCAGGGTCGCTGGGTACGACGGTGGCGAATGCGTTGGGATAATGGCGGCGCACGAGCCCCAGCCATCTTTCGGCATCCGCCAGCGTCTCGAAGTACCCCATGTGAAGGTACAACCGCTCACTGCCATCCGGCTGAGGCGTAAGGCTCATGAAGAATGTGAAAGGACTTAGCCGCGGTGATTGGGGCGGTCGAATGGACACTGGCGCTGCCAGCGGGCACAGCGTGAGCATGAAATGGCCCGTAGCAGCCCGCGCCGGATGCGCTGGCACGGGGTTCGACGACCCAGTGGGCTTTGCCGATGCTGATGTCATAAGCTCTCCCTGGTACGAACGTTCGTGTGACGGTCAGGAGAGCGCCAGATCTACACGCGTGCTTGCACGCTCACACCCGGGAGTGGAGTGGCAACCCCGCTGTCTTAGGCTGTTACGCCGTTAGACCGGTAGCTTTGCGTCCCCGACTTTCGAACGGGTTTGCCTTTATCGGTGCCTAGCTCGGTTTCGAGTCGTATCCGATCTGTGGATCACGGCTCAAGATCGCGCGGTCATAAGAATGGCCGCTTGAGAACGATATGTCTATTGGTATCGCACCTCGTAGGTAGCGTTTTCACATAACGAAGGCGCCGCGACACGCGTCGCCTCACGTGCACGGGTAGAAGCACCGATGAGACAGCGCTGAGCCGGCTTGCGGTTCTTCCGGTACCTATGTAGACTTTCGAGCATGGGTACGCAGAATCGCGATGTCCGAATGACCCTGCAGTCGCTGCGCGTGTTGGAGGTATTCCTTGACGTGCCGGCCGATGAGCTGTCGGGTGCCGATGTCATCAAACGCAGTGGCATCGCTTCCGGCACGCTTTATCCGACTCTGCTTCGCCTTGAATCGGCCGGCGGCACCTTCAACGTGCGCCTGACCGGCCGAGGGATCGATCTCATGGTTCTCGATGGAGTGGTGGGCGCATCTGCGCCTCGCGTGACCGATCACCGCACGGCCCATGTCGGACTTTCGCCCCCGACTCTCGAAAAGGCCGGTCAAACGATTGACATCGAGCCGGACGGGCAGTCCGGGCGATCCAAATCGCAACCGGAGGCCCAGGCCAGAATCGCCTGGCAACAAGGCTGAGACCGTGGCGGTAGAAGCATGAATTCGCTAGCTTTCATATGGGGCGGCTTACGGCGCAAATCGGGTCGCTCCATCCTCGTGCTGGCGCTGGCGGTCATAGCCTTTGCGCTGTTCGGCGCCGCACAGGGATTGACCGGCGCCGTCAATCACGCCATCGCTTCCGCTCACCCAGATCGGGTGTACGTCACCAGCAAAACCAAACTGGGAGTGCCGCTCCCCATCGCCCTTGGCGAGTGGCTGAAGCGCCAGCCCGGAGTGCTGCGATTCGCGCCGCGATATCAGTTCGGCGCAAAGTATCAGCGCCCGGAGCAAGGCGTCGCGATCTGTGCAACCGACATGGACGCGCTTCTGGCAATCTATCCGGAGCACGCAGTCGATCCCTCCGAGCTGCAGGCAATGCATCAGCGCCGGGACGGCGCCATCGTCGGCAGGGGCGTGATGCGCAAGTACGGCTGGACGATCGGCCAGCGCATCACATTGCAATCGCCACTCACGCGCGAAGACGGAACGGGTAATTGGTCGTTCCAGATCGTCGGGACGTGGGGAGGCGCGCCAGATGATGTAGAAGATGACTCGGTGATGGTGTTCGCGAACTATGACTATGTCAATGAGTCACTACCGACTGGACCGGCTCGCGACACCATGCAATTCGCGGCCCTTCAGATCGCTGCTCCCGCTCGCGCCGATGCCATTGAGCGGACTATCGACTCGCACTACGCGAATTCATCGCACCAGACGCTCACCCTCTCGGAGCACAAAGTCGAGCAGTCCCTGGCTGCTCCCTACGAACAGATTGACGCCGTCGGTCCCCGGATAGCCGGCGCAACCCTATTCGTACTGCTCTTCGCGAGCAGCGCACTGATGATGAAATCGATTCGCGAGCGCGCTGCGGAAATAGCGGCTTTGAAGGCGCGTGGGTTTTCCGACACGCACGTGTTGCTGCTGATTCTCAGCGAATCACTCGTCCTGTCTGTCGTGGGTGCCGCGATCGGGCTGCTCCTAGGGACAAAACTATTGCTCCTCGCTCGCGCTCAAATTGCTACTTTCACGGTGCCGCCCAGCATCTACGCAATCGGCCTCGCCTATGCCGCGGCACTGGCGCTTGCGGCTGGCGGTATTGCCGCCTGGCGCGGCACCAAACCGCGCCTGGTTGATGCGCTCGCCAAGCGGTGAATTCGCTTTCCCTCATATGGGCGGGCATCAGACGCAAGACAGGTCGCTCACTCCTAATCCTGGCGCAGGTGGTGATTGCTTTTGCACTCTTCGGCGCGGTACAGGGACTCACCAGCGCGGTCGATCTCGCCATTGCCGCCACCCACCCAGATCGGCTGTACGTGGCGAGCTCGACCAACCTGGGAGTTCCGATCCCCATTGCACTTGGCGAATGGCTGAAACGCGTGCCCGGGGTGATTCGATTCGCCCCGCGCTACCAGTTCGGTGCAATGTATCAGCGCCCCGAGCAAGGCGTCGCGATCTGTGCCTCGGATATGGACGCGCTCCTGGGGATCTATCCGGAACATGCCGTCGACTCCTCACAGTTGCGCGCGATGCATCAGCACCGGGATGGCGCCATCGTCGGGATACGCATGCTGCACAAGTACGGCTGGACAATCGGTCAGCGCATCAGCCTGCAATCTCAACTCATGCGCAAGGACGGCACGGGCAACTGGCCGTTCGAGATCGTCGGCACCTGGGGAGGCACGGCAGGCGATGTCGAAGACGACTCACAGACTCTGTTCGCGAACTATGACTACGTAAATGAGTCGCTGCCCATCGGGCCGGCCCGCGACACCATGCAAATGGCGGCTCTCCTCATAGCAGATCCGGCTCGCGCCGGCAGCATCGAGCGGACAATCGATTCGCACTACACGAATTCGTCGAACGAGACACTCACGCAATCGGAGAAGGACGCAGTGCAATTCGAAGTGCAGACCTTCGGCGACATTGATGTCGTGGGCCACCGGATCATCGGCGCAACGCTTTTCGTACTGCTCTTCGCCACCGGAGCACTGATGATGCAATCGATTCGCGAGCGCACTCCGGAATTTGCGACTCTGAAAGCGGTCGGTTTCTCCGACACGCGGGTGATGCTGCTGATCCTCGGCGAAACCGTCATTCTGTGCGTCGTGGGCGCCGCGATCGGCCTTTTCCTGGGTACCAAGCTGTTGCTCCTCGCCCGCGCTCAGATCGGTTCCGTGACGGTGCCGCACGGAATCTACGGGATCGGCCTCGGTATGGCCACGGCACTGGCGGTCGCGGGCGGGGCCATTGCCGCCTGGCGGGGCGCCCGTCTGCGCGTCGTGGATGCGCTCGCGAATCGCTGAGGCGCCGGCAATGCAATCCTTCCAGCACGCATGGCTGCTGACCGTCGCAGCGATCCACGGTATTCCACAGCGTCTCGGCACCTCGCTCGTCACCGTGCTCAGCATTCTCACCGTCATGGGTGTGCTGGTGGCCATGCTGTCGCTGAGCGAAGGTCTGGAAAACTTCTTTCAAGCCGATGTGCGCCCCGACAACCTCGTCGTGCTCTCGCGAGGATCGCACTCCTCATTTGACAGCTCCCTGGGGAAGTCCGCCTTCGATGAAATCCGCGACACGCGAGGCATCAGGCGCGACGCCAATGGCAACCCCGAAGCCGCAGCCACGGCCGCCCTGTTTACCAATGTGGTAAATCAACGGAATCAGCGCGGCACGCTCGGACTTCTCTTTGTAACGCCGGAGTGGTTACCGATGAATCCCGCGTTTCGCATCACGCGAGGACGTGCCTTCCGTGCTGGGGTGCACGAACTCATCGTGAGCGAGCGTGTGCGTACACTCTTCAGGCGCTGCAATGTCGGTGATGAGATCCGGGTACGCGGCACGCCGTGGAAGATCGTCGGAGTCTACGCCAGCACTTATACCTTGCTTCAGGAGTCGGCTATCGGTGATGCCGATACCGTTCTGGCAGCGTTTCCGCAATCAACCTACAACGCCGTCAACGTCGTCGTCGAATCAGTGGCCGACATCGCCAAGTTCCGCAGCGCCATCACCAGCGATCCAACGCTGGCGGCGATCGTGAAGACCCAGGCGGAAAGCAACGAGGACGTCATTAGGTCGCGCCGCAGGCTCCTCGACTTCATCAGCTACTTCCTGGGCAGTCTGATGGGGCTGGGCGCCGCGTGCGGCGCGCTCGCGAGCCTCTATGCTTCCGTCGATGCCCGGACGATCGAAATTGCCACCTTGCGCGCCATTGGATTTGGCAGCATGCCGGTCGTCGCGTCGGTACTGGCCGAAGGACTGCTTCTTGCAATCCCCGCGGCGCTGTGCGGAGCTGGGATCGACTGGTATCTGTTCAATCAGCACGTCGTGATGGCCGCGCAGATTACTTTCCCAATGGCGGTCACGATGCGCCTGGTCAGAATCGCCCTGTGCTGGGCGCTCGCCATCGCGCTTATCGGCGGCATTCTGCCGTCAATTCGAGCGGCGCGCTTGCCCGTTGCCGCGGCTATGCGCGCTGGTTGACCCGCCGGGCCTTTGGTGACAGCAACCGCAAGCCATGCCGATTCCGTCCGGGCAACGTAATGGCGAAAGAACGGACCAATGCAAGTGACAATTTGCAAGGCCGCAGGCCGGATGCAGGGTTGGCGCAGTATGAATATGTGGGCTAAGATTGCGGCAACATGCGTCTATCAGTTTTTCAGGATCAGCGCACCGAAGGGACCCGCCGCACGTTGCGCATTACTGAGACGACGGATGGTCGTCCGATAGATATTTATTTCGATTTTGTCGGCGAATCATTTCCAGAGCCATTCGTGCTGGACGGCTTCGTCAACGCCGTCATTTTTCATGCCATGGGCTCCGGCCAGGACATCTATGTGGATGGCCGGATGACCCGGTCATCATTGCTGAATTTGGCAACATTCCAAGAGGCATGGTGCCGCTGGAAGCCGGGCGTCTACAAACAGGTCAAGATCGAACCGCTGTCGCTCACCGATGATCCTCCCCGGGCCAAGAGTCAGAGCATCGCGGCGTTTTCCGGTGGCGCAGATGCGATATTTACCGCGCTCCGGCATGCAGACGATCAGTTTAATCTCAAGTCAGTGATGCTTGTTCATGGGTTCGATATACCGCTCGACCGACCGGATCAATTCAGCAAACTGGTGGAGCGGGTGCAACCGTTTCTGCATCGGCTGAATTTGCGCCCCCGCATCGTGCGGACGAACATTGCGGAATTGCGGATTCAGGAGTGGCTTGACAGCTTCCTGGCGCAGCTCTCATGTTGTCTTCATGGGTATTCGCACGAGTTCCGATTTGGCCTGACCGGAGGCGGGGAACCATATGACGAACTGGTGCTGCCGTGGGGGCAGAATCCCTGCACAGATTATCTCTTATCCGGCGATGGCTTCACCATCGTGCATGATGGAGCTGCCTTTTCGAGAACCGAGAAAATCGTCGTCATCGCGAAAGATCCAGTGGCGACAAAAGCAATCAAGGTTTGCTGGGACGCACCGGATCTATCAACGAACTGTGGAATTTGCGAAAAATGCGTTCGCACCAGGTTGAACTTCAAGGCTGCGGGAATAGATAACCCGTCATGCTTCGCGGGGGAAATTATACCCGAGCAGATACGTCGTATCCACTTCAGCAACGATTCTCAACGCGCCGGGTTTCGATCGATTCTGGACTATGCAGACAGCCACGCTTTGAGCGGCGCTTGGCTTGATGCCGTGAGGGAGTGCCTGCGTTACGATGAAAAAGGCGTGGTGGGACGCGCGGCCACTCACCTGGCCCATGGCGAATTCCGCCTGCTCTCGGAAAAAATCAAGCGCAAGTTGTCGATCCCTGCAAAGAGCTAGGCAACTCTTCACCAACGTGCCGAGCGCCGCTTAGCCGCGTAAGCGCTTGGCTGATACGGTGGGCGGTACAGCGACCGGTTGACTGAAGTGCGTGGCTGCAAATAAGCTTCCGCCATAACAATTCAAACCTCTCTGCCGTTCCGGGGACTTTCTCATGAGATCAGTGAAAGGCGCGTCGCGGTCGCGGTGGGGATTCATGGTCATCGGTTGCCTGTGCGCATCACTCGGCGCCTGTGGCGGCGGCTCATCGGACTCGTCCGGCTCGACGGGCTCGACGGCCTCAACCGGTTCGAATGGCGGCAGCACCCCGGCAACATTCACCCGGACGGCGATTGCCGCCTATTTTCTCAGTCCAACCGGCGTCGCGGTGGACAAGAATGGCAATGTGTTCATGGCGGACAGCCTCAGCAATGAAGTGAAGGAAATTCCATTCAGCGGCGGCAGGTACGGCATTCCGGTCACCCTCGGCTCGGGTTTCAATCGCCCCGAGGGGCTGGCGCTGGACGCGCAGGGCAATCTCTTCGTCGCTGATTATGGGAATAACGCAGTCAAGGAGCTCCCGCTCAGCGGCAGCGGCTACGGCAATCCGATCGCGTTGGGCTCCGGTTTCGCCGACCCAAGCGGACTCGCCGTGGACGCGAAGGGCAATGTGTTCGTGGCGGACGCCGGCCTCGATGAGGTGCTGGAGATCCCCCTCAGCGGCAACAGCTACGGCGCGCCCATCGTCGTCGGCTCGGGAATCGCCGAACCCGCCGGCGTCGCGGTGGACCCGCAGGGCAATCTCTTCGTCACCGCCCTGGGCCCCCCTGGCAACATCGATGCCGACCTGATCCTCGAGATTCCGGTCGCCGGTGGCGGCTATGGCGCCCCGGTCACGGTGGCCACTGGCTTTTTCTATCCCCAGGATGTCGCGCTTGACGCGCACGGTGACCTTTTCGTCGCCGATACCAATAACAATGCAATCCGGGAGGTACCGTTCAATGGCAGCGGCTACGGTGCGCCGGTCGCCCTGGGCGGCGGATTCAATCTCCCCCAAGCGGTCGCGGTGGACGCAAGCGGCAATGTCTTCGTCGCCGAACGCCAGGGCGCCGCCGTGAAGGAAATCCCCTGGAACGGCGGCAGCTATGGCGCCACGGTCCCCGTCGATTCGGGATTCAACAATCCGCTCGGGATTGCGGTGGATGCCAACGGCAATGTCTTCGTCGCGGATACCTACGACGATGCGGTCAAGGAGATGCCCTTCAGCGGCGGCCGCTATGGCACCCCCGTGGTGCTCAGTTCAGGGCAGAATCTTTTTGATGTCCAGGGTGTCGGGCTGGATGGGAATGGTGACCTGTTCGTGGGCACCGCCGGAGCGGTCCAGGAGATTCCCGTCAGCGGCGGAACGTATGGCACTGCCCTCGTGCTGGGATCGCGGCTTCAGAATCCCCTGGCTTTCGCCGTGGACGGCGCCGGCAATTTATTCGTCGTCGACTACAACGCCGGTGCGGTGGTGGAATTTCCGATGAGCAGCGGCGGCTTTGGCAGCGCGGTCACGGTGGCATCCGGACTGAGCGATCCGAACGCAATTGCACTCGATGCTGCGGGTAACCTATTCGTCTCCGACTGTGGCGACAACACGGTCTGGGAGATCCCCTTCAGCGGTGGCAGTTACGGCCTGCAGCGGCCTCGGGCCAACAACTTCAGTTGCCCCATGGGCGTCGCGCTGGATGCGAAAGGCAATATCTTCGTCGCGGACTCCGGGGATAACTCCCTGAACGAAATCCTCCTCAGCGGCGGCAGCTACGCCCCCTCCTCGGTCACCGTGGTGTCGGACTTCAACGCCCCAAGAGCCCTGACGATCGATCGTTCCGGGCAGCTGTATCTCATGGACAAAGATACGATTTGGCGCTTGACGCCTTGAGAGAAGCCGCAGGTCGTCCGCGGTTTCAGGCTACGAGCGTTCTGCTCTGCCGGTGGGTACCGGTGGCAACCAGGTGAAGGTGCTCTTTTCGGAGGGCTTCGCCTGACCCTCCGGCAAGGCCGCGCGTGGCGCAAATTTGCCACAGCTCGGACAGACGGTCAGAGCCGGCGTGGCGGAGCGGCTGGCAGCCGGGGATTCGATCGAACGCCCACATTGCGGGCAAGTAACAGGCATGGTGCAGCTCCGAACGGGAGTCTGCTAGCGGCAGGGCGAAATGCACCCGCTGCGAGTCTCTGAAACCGTGGCCTCAGATGGTACGCCCGAATCGACCCGAAATGTAGGCAGCGCTTCGCAAAAATTATCGGTTCCGGGCCACGACCAGCGCGGCGTGGCCGTTAATCACCGGCGCTGGCGGTCGCGCCGCGGATCGGGCGCACTGGGCCTTGACGTGCAGGTCGACCAGCATGGGGTCGGCCTGCTCCACCGTGGAGCCGCCGCACCGATACATGGGGGAGGCCACGGCCTGCGAGAGCAACAAGGCGGCGCTGACCACGGCCCAGACGCCGGCGACCCGCTTGGCCGCAGGCCTGAAGCGGCTGCGAAACAGGACTTCGGCCGACATCACCATCGCCAGTGCGGAGGCCGGCAACGCCACGAACACCTGCCAGAACATGATGGTGGTGGGCGAGAGCGCGAAGGAGATCAAGGCGGCCCCGCACATCGCGGTGACATAGCAGCGCAGCCAGGCTCGCGGCCGATACGCGGCGCTGCGCCGACCGGCCGCCCGGCGCCAGGCATTGCGGAAAAAGCGCCACTGCAGCCAGAGGGTGACAATCAGGGTCGCCCCCGCCAGCGTCGCGAGCAGCTGCGCTACGGTGCTCACGGTCGGCCCGGCCACCGGACCCAGCACTGCGGTGAAGTCGAGGTCATACATGCGCGCCACGAAGCTCAGACTGGAAACCTTCAGCCAATAGAGCACGCCGCGCAGCAAGGGAAACACATACACCATGCCACGCAACAGGAAGCCCTTGCCGCCGGGCAGCAGGGCCGCATTTTGGCGCACGGCCAGCAGCCAGGGTGCGAGGCTCGCCAGGCATACCGCCGCACCCAGCACGAAGCCGGTCCAGCTGATCTTCAGGCGCCCCGAGGCGAACAGCAGCACCGACAGAATGCACAGAATGGCGCCGGAGGTATGGATCTGCAGGCTCAGGCCCAGCAGCAGCACATGCGCGGCGGTGGTCCAGGTCTCGCGGTGCTGCGCCATGCGCTGGGCCGTGACCAGGTGCAGTATCGCGAACACATACATGAAATTTGCATCCCACACATGGGAGGCGAAGTACAGGTGCCAGGGCGACAGCCATAGCAGCACCAGCAGCAGGTAACGCCCAAGCTCGGACAGTGCGGGCTTCAGGGCGCTGATCAGAAGCAGGAACGCCCCGGCATGGCATAGCAGCGTAAAGAGCGCCGGGGCCCGATAGTCATTCCAGAGGTACAGCGGCGCGGCCACCAACAGGCCGGCGAAGCCGCCGGGCGAAAACCCGCCGGCCGAGGTGATCATTCCATGCGGCAGCCAGGTGTGATTGTGGGACAGCTGCCAGCCAAGGTTAAGCAGCTGCACCTGATCGCCGCTGAGTTGCGAATTGGCCACCATCAGCAGGCCGATACTCAGGCCGAGCATGAACCAGGTCACAAATTTTGCACGCGCACCGCTGCGCAGGGCCACGTCACGCGTGGCCGTAATCACTGCCTGGTACATCGATTCCCCGTCGGTTCGAATTCTTGTCGGTCTTTGCCGGTCTTCTTCTGCCGGAATTCACTGTTCGAACCGGCCAGATTGTAACTGATTATTACACAACATTAATTTTTTATAACATTGTGTATCATTATCTGGCGGCCGATGCGCTCCGCTATTCGGGATTCAACCCTGGTCAATGAAGTATATTTCCTTATTTATCAATTAATTATGTGAGATTGGCGAAGCTGGACTGTTTCCAGCTTCGGGCGCCCGCCGCCCCGTCAGACGACCGGGCGACCGGCTTGGGCCACGGGACGACAAGCACTGGCGACCCGGACTGATGGATCACGCTGAATAGCGGCGATACGCTGTTGGATTGGTTGCAATTTGTAGGCTCCGTCCTACATCCGTCCTACTGACGGCAACTCTATGCTTCAGCCCTGAAACGCCGAGTCTGGACAGGTGCGAGATCGCGCTCACACACTGTTTCGGCCGCGCCATGGATTGACCCGGAGCGTAGAAATGCCGCAGCCGCAATTGACCGCCCGCGCCCCTCGGCGAACCAATGGCAAGCCGCCCCTCCCGGGCAGCCCTGACCTGGACCTGAGCAAGCTGCTTCAGGCCCTGCAGAGTGTCCGCGACGGTGACTTCTCGGTGCGCTTGGCCAGCGACCAGACCGGGATCGCGGGCAAGGTGGCCGATACCTTCAATGAGATCGTTACCGCCAACCAACGTCTGGCGACCGAGCTCGAACGGGTCGGCCAGATCGTGGGCAAGGACGGCAAGACCCGGCATCGCATGTCCAGCGAGCGGCGCTCCGGGGCCTGGGGCGCGATGGAGCAATCGGTCAATACGCTGATCGATGATCTGCTCTGGCCCACTACCGAAGTCACCCGGGCCATCTCGGCGGTGGCCAAGGGCGATTTGCAGCAGGCGATGAGCCTGGAAGTCGACGGACGCGCGCTCAAAGGCGAGTTCCTGCGCTCGGCCACCATCGTCAATACCATGATCGCGCAGATGAGCGCGTTCACCTCGGAGGTGACCCGGGTCGCGCGCGAAGTCGGCACCGAAGGCAAACTGGGCGGTCAGGCCGCCGTGCACGGCGTCGCCGGCACCTGGAAGGATCTGACCGACAGCGTCAACTCCATGGCCAGCAATCTCACCGGCCAGGTGCGCAACATCTCCGAAGTCACCATCGCCGTCGCCAACGGCGACCTGTCGCGCAAGATCACCGTGGACGTGCGCGGCGAGATCCTGCAGTTGAAGGAAGCCATCAATACGATGGTCGACCAGCTGCGCTCCTTCGCCTCCGAAGTAACCCGCGTCGCACGTGAAGTGGGCACCGAAGGCAAGCTCGGCGGCCAGGCGATCGTCTCGGGCGTGGCCGGCACCTGGAAGGACCTCACCGACTCGGTCAACGCGATGGCGACCAACCTCACCGGTCAGGTCCGCAACATCGCGGAGGTGACCACCGCGGTCGCGCGCGGTGACCTGTCGCGCAAAATCACGGTCGACGTGAAGGGCGAAATCCTGGAGCTGAAGAACACCATCAACACCATGGTGGACCAGCTCAACAGCTTCGCGGCCGAAGTCACCCGCGTCGCCCGCGAGGTCGGTACCGAGGGCAAGCTCGGCGGCCAGGCCGTGGTGCCCGGCGTCGCCGGCACCTGGAAGGATCTCACCGACAACGTCAATTCCATGGCCGGTAATTTGACCGGCCAGGTGCGCAATATCGCGGAAGTGTCCACCGCCATCGCCAGCGGCGACCTGTCCCGCAAGATCACGGTGGACGTGCGCGGCGAGATTCTGCAGTTGAAAGAGACCATCAATACGATGGTGGATCAGCTGCGTTCCTTTGCCTCGGAAGTGACCCGCGTCGCCCGCGAGGTGGGCACCGAGGGCAAGCTCGGTGGCCAGGCCGTGGTGCCGGGCGTCGCCGGCACCTGGAAGGATCTGACCGACAGTGTCAATTCCATGGCCGGCAACTTGACCGGCCAGGTCCGCAATATCGCGGAAGTCGCCACCGCCATCGCCAACGGCGACCTGTCGCGCAAGATCACGGCCGATGTCAAGGGCGAGATCCTGCAGCTGAAGGAATCCATCAACACCATGGTGGATCAGTTGAACGCCTTCGCGGCCGAAGTGACCCGCGTCGCGCGCGAAGTCGGCACCGAGGGCAATCTGGGTGGCCAGGCCGAAGTGAAGGGCGTCAGCGGGGTCTGGAAGGACCTGACCGAAAACGTCAATTCCATGGCCAGCAATCTCACCGGCCAGGTGCGCAACATCGCCGAAGTCGCCACCGCCATCGCGCGCGGTGACCTGTCCCGCAAGATCACGGTGGACGTGCGCGGGGAGATCCTGCAGCTGAAGCAGACCATCAACACCATGGTCGATCAGTTGAATGCCTTCGCGGCCGAAGTGACCCGCGTCGCGCGCGAAGTCGGCTCCGAGGGCAAGCTGGGCGGCCAGGCCGACGTGAAGGACGTGAGCGGCGTGTGGAAGGACCTGACCGACAAGGTCAATTCCATGGCCAGCAATCTCACCGGCCAGGTGCGCAACATCGCCGAAGTCGCCACCGCCATCGCGCGCGGGGATCTGTCGCGCAAGATCACGGTGGACGTGCGCGGGGAGATCCTGCAGCTGAAGGAGACCGTGAACACCATGGTCGACCAGCTCAACAGCTTCGCGGCCGAAGTGACCCGCGTCGCGCGCGAGGTCGGCACCGAAGGCAAGCTCGGCGGCCAGGCGATCGTGCCGGGCGTCGCCGGCACCTGGAAGGACCTCACCGACAACGTCAATTCCATGGCGCGCAATCTCACCGGGCAGGTGCGCAATATCGCCGAAGTGTCCACCGCCATCGCCCGCGGCGATCTGTCCCGCAAGATCACCGTGGACGTCAAAGGCGAGATCCTCGAGCTCAAGGAAACCATCAACACCATGGTGGACCAGCTCAACGGCTTCGCGGCCGAAGTCACGCGACTCGCGCGCGAGGTCGGCACCGAAGGCAAGCTGGGCGGTCAGGCCCTGGTGCCGGGTGTCGCGGGTACCTGGAAGGATCTCACCGACAACGTCAACGTGATGGCCAACAACCTCACGAACCAGGTGCGCGGCATCGTGAAGGTCGTGACCGCAGTGGCCAACGGCGACCTGCGCCAGCGTCTCACGGTGGAATCCAAGGGCGAGGTGAACGCTCTCGCCGATACCATCAACAGCATGACCAACACCCTGGCCATCTTCGCCGACCAGGTGACCAGCGTGGCCCGCGAAGTCGGCGTGGAGGGACGTCTGGGCGGACAGGCGCATGTGCCCGGCGCGGCCGGCACCTGGAAGGACCTGACCGCCAACGTGAACCTGCTGGCGGCGAATCTCACCAACCAAGTCCGCGCCATCGCCGAAGTGGCCACCGCCGTGACCAAGGGCGACCTCACCCGCTCGATCCAGGTGGAGGCGCGCGGCGAGGTGTCCGAGCTCAAGGACAACATCAATGCCATGATCGGCAACCTGCGCGCCACCACCGAGCGCAACAATGAACAGGATTGGCTGAAGACCAATCTCGCGAAGTTCAGCCGCATGATGCAGGGCCAGCGCGACCTGGTGACGGTGGGCAAGATGCTGCTCTCGGAGTTGGCGCCGCTGGTCAATGCCCAGCAGGGCATCGTCTATGTGATGGACGGGGCCTCAGACGACGCCCATCTGCGCGAGCTTGCGACTTATGCGGATCAGGGCCAGGGCGAGACCGGTCCGCGCCGTTATGCGCTGGGCGAGGGCCTGGTCGGGCAGGCCGCGGCCGACCGGCAGCGGCTGCTGATCACCGATGTGCCCGATGATTCGGTGCGGGTCGCCAGCGGCCTGATGAACGTGCGCCCGCGCAATGTCATCGTGCTCCCGGTGCTCTATGAAGGCCACGTCAAGGCCGTGATGGAACTGGCCTCCCTGGGGGTCTTCACGGCCTCCCATCTGGCGTTCCTCGAGCAGCTCACCGGCAGCATGGTGGGCGTGGTGCTCAATACCATCGAAACCACGATGCGCACCGAAGGCCTGCTCACCCAATCCCAGCAGCTGGCCGGCGAACTGCAGGCCCAGCAGACCGAATTGCAGCAGACCAATGAGGAACTGGCCAACAAGGCGAAGCTGCTCGCCGAGCAGAACGCCGAAGTCGAGCGCAAGAACCAGGAAATCGAACTGGCGCGTCGCGCGCTGGAGGAAAAGGCCGCGGAACTGGCGCTCACGTCGCGGTACAAGTCGGAGTTCCTCGCGAACATGTCGCACGAGCTGCGCACGCCGCTCAACAGCATCCTGATCCTGGGTCAGCAGCTGTCCGAGAACGCCGATGGCAATCTCACCAATCGCCAGGTGGAGTTCGCGACCACCATCCATGGCGCCGGTACCGACCTGCTGAATCTGATCAGCGACATCCTGGATCTGTCGAAGATCGAATCCGGCACGGTGACGGTGGAGTGCGAGGAGCTGCTGTTCACCCACTTGCGCGAGACCATCGAACGCAACTTCCGGCATGAGGCCGAGGCCCGCAAGCTCTCCTTCACGGCAGACTTTGACGGTCACCTGGGACGGGCCATCACCACCGACTCCAAGCGCCTGCTGCAGGTGCTGAAGAATCTGCTGTCCAATGCGTTCAAGTTCACCGAGCACGGCGGCGTGCGGATTCACGTCGGCATCGCCAACAGCGGCTGGGCACCGGAACACCCGACCTTGAGTCAGGTCCCGGCGGTGGTGGAATTCTCGGTCAGCGATACCGGCATCGGCATTCCGCCCGAAAAACAAAGAATCATCTTCGAGGCCTTCCAGCAGGCCGACGCCGGCACCTCGCGCAAGTACGGCGGTACCGGACTGGGGCTGGCCATCAGCCGCGAACTGGCGCACCTGTTGGGCGGCGAAATCCGCCTGAGCAGCGTCGCGGGCAGCGGCAGCACCTTCACCCTCTACCTGCCGCTGAACTATGTGGGCGCTGCCTATACCCGGGGAATACTGCAGACTTCAAATCCTCCGGCTACGCCGCAGCCCGTGTTCCAGCCGGTCGTGCTGCCGATCGCCCGCCAGGAGGAGATTCCCGATGATCGGGACAATCTCGGCAGCGGCGAACCGATCCTGATGATAGTCGAGGACGACCCGCACTATGCACGGGTGCTGGTGAACCTCGCCCGGGAACGCGGTTTCAAGGTGGTGCTGGCGCGAACCGGCGCCGATGCACTGATCTTCGCGCGCAAGTATCCGCTCGCGGCGGTCTCGCTGGATGTGTTCCTACCGGATATGCTGGGCTGGACGGTGTTGAATCAACTCAAGCGCAGCAGTGAAACGCGGCACATCCCGGTGCAGGTGCTGACCATTGAAGATGAGCGCCAGTACGGGCTGGAGCGCGGCGCCTTCGCCTTCCTGACCAAGACCGGCACGACCGAGGAACTGGAAGCTGCCCTCGACCGTCTCAAGGAGTTCACCAGCGCGAAAGTACGGCGGCTGCTGGTGGTGGAGGATGATCCGGCCGAACAGCTCAGTGTCACGGAGCTGCTCGGACACAAGGATATCGAGATCTTGACCGCCAACACCGGGGCCGAGGCGCTGCGCTTGATGCGCGAAAGTCCGATCGACTGCGTCGTGCTGGACCTGCGCTTACCGGATATGTCCGGGTTTGAGCTGTTGGAGGTGATCCAGCTGGATCCGGCACTGCGACGCCTGCCCATCATTGTCTTCACGGGACGCGACATCTCGGATGCCGAAGAGAACCGCCTCAAGAAGAGCGCCAAGAGCATCGTATTGAAGGGCGTGCGTTCGCCCGAGCGCCTGCTGGATGAGACCGCCCTCTTCCTGCACCGGGTCGTCGCCGATTTGCCCCAGCCCAAACAGGCCATGCTCAAGGCATTGCATGAAAGCGATGAACCGTTGACCGGACGCAAGGTGCTGGTGGTCGACGATGACATCCGCAACATCTTCGCTTTGAACAGCCTGCTGGAGCGCCATCACATGCAGGTCATCACCGCCACCAACGGCCAGGAGGCCATCAACCTGGTGGAGAGCACCGAAGACCTGTCGCTGGTCCTGATGGACGTGATGATGCCGGAAATGGACGGCTATGAAACCATGCGCCGCATCCGCCAGCAGCCGAGTTTCCGGACCCTGCCCATCATCGCCCTGACGGCCAAGGCCATGAAAGGCGACCGTGAAAAATGCCTGGAAGCCGGCGCCTCGGACTATGTGGCAAAACCGGTGAATACCGACCAGCTGCTGTCGCTGGTGCGGCTGTGGCTGCACCGGTGACCACCAGCCGAACCGCTGCGCATTCGGGGCCGCCGGCGGTCCCGGAAAAAGTCAACATCCTGTTGGTGGATGACCAGGCGGCGCGGCTGCTGACCTATGAATCCATTCTGGCGGAGCTGAATCAGAACCTGGTCTCGGTGTCCTCGGGCCTCGAGGCGCTCGATAAACTGATGCGGGGCGAGTACGCCGTGGTGCTGCTGGACGTGAGCATGCCGGGGATGGACGGGTTTGAAGCCGCGCGTCTGATCCACGAGCACCCGCGGTTCGAACGCACGCCCATCATTTTCGTGACCGGCGTGCACATGTCCGAACTCGACCGCCTCAGAGGCTACAAGCTCGGCGCCGT
>Ga0210400_10002498_pt1 | contig 16990 bp, 12 predicted proteins | sample IncBWH26MmetaG_FD_155456 | JGI IMG/M metagenome (GOLD analysis project Ga0210400, IMG submission 155456) | Forest soil microbial communities from Barre Woods Harvard Forest LTER site, Petersham, Massachusetts, United States - Inc-BW-H-26-M | ecosystem: Environmental > Terrestrial > Soil >... | reverse complement strand
GCCACACTTCCGCCGCGAAGACTGTCTCTCTCACTAACAATCAATCGTCCAGCCTTGCCTTCTCCTTCGCAGCCAGCGGAAACTACGCTGTCAGTTCCGGCGGCACCACCTGCGGCGCATCGCTCGCGCCCAAAGCTAAATGCAATCTTGCGGTGACCTTTACCCCAACTACAAACGGCAGCATCAACGGCGCCGTGACGCTCACCGACGGAGCCGGATTCTCTCCGCAACTCGTGGCGCTCTCCGGCACAGGCTCGGGAGGAAGCACTCCGCCGCTTACCTTCACTCCGGCAACGCTAGCCTTTGCTCCGCAAGCCGTAGGTACGACCAGCGGAGCCAAAACACTCGCCATCAAGAACGACAGCACTTCCGCGGTAACGCTGGCCACTATCGCCACGACGGGAGATTTCTCCGCCACCGGCAGCGGTGCGAAGCCCTGCACCGCCAACCTGAACCTGAATGCCGGAGCCACCTGCACGCTCGGCGTCACCTTCTCACCCGCACTCGGCGCCAGTGGGAACATCAACGGCGCAATAGTCATCAGCGATAACGCCGCCATTCAACAGCAGATTCTCGACGCCAAAGGCGCTGCGGTTCTTCCGCTGACGTTTGCCCCGGCAACACTGACCTTCGCGCCGCAAACCGTAGCCACTGCCAGCCCAGCGCAGACCGTCACACTTACCAACAACCTCGCTACATCGATTAGCCCAATCATCACTGGCAGCGGCGATTACTCGGCCGCACCCGGCGGCACGACCCCATGCACCTCATCTCTCGCCGCCAAAGCGCATTGCACTTTTACGGTAATCTTTACCCCGAGCGCAGTGGGCACTCGCGCGGCCGCAATCACCGCAACGGATGCCGCGACACCCGCAGTTCAGACCATGCCTGTAACCGGAACGGGCCAGTAGATCTTCGTAGCAATGAAAACAGGCCACGCAAAAAAACGTGGCCTGTGTGATTCAAGCTCTTCGGCTTCCTCTCAAAACTTGAACTGCACATCCAGTTGCATCCGCCGTGGAGGCTGCGCCGCCACCGGCTTGCCAAACAAGGGCGACGACACCGTGCCAATGTACGTCAAATAGTTCGGATGGTTGAGTACATTGAAAGAATTCAGCGCCACCGATAAAACCCGGTTTTCTTTCTTACGCTTCGACAGCGGAAAGTCGTGCGCAAGATTCAAATCCAGGTTGATCGTCCCGGGCCCGTCCATGGTGTTGCGCGCTACTCCCGGCGGACGATCATTGATGTTGCCATCGTGATTATCATCCGCGCCAGTGGTAATGTTCACCGGCTTGCCGGAATAAAGTGAAAGCGCGGCTCCCAACGTAAAGAACCGCGTCGGCTGGCTGGAGGCGAGCAAATCGAATTTGTGCAGCCGGTCGTTATCCGATCGCCCCCAGTCGGCGGTAGGGTTGTAGCTGTTGGCCGGGAAATAAGTGATGCCGCTGGTGTTGTTTTCGGTGCGGCTCAGCGTGTACTGAATCTGCCCTGCAAAGTATTTGCTGGGCTTGCCGCGAAAGGTAAGTTCAAGCGCGTTGCCCTTGAGGTACCCGTCAGATTGAATCTGTCGCACCTGGCCTAGCGCCGGATCGGGCCGCACAAGACTCCCGCCTAACGGCGCATTCGCATCGATGGAGCGGAAGGAATCCATGCCGCGATTGCCGATGTAAACCGCGCTGAACGTGCTTTTTGCCGTGACCTGGCGCTCCACTCCAATACTGAACTGCAAGCTGTAAGGAATCCGTGCATGCGAATCGAGAGTGACCAGGCTCGTGGGCACCTGCGACAGCAACGCTGGATTAATGGGGTACGAAACCAACGGCGGATCCACGATGAAGCGCAACAAATTCACGCCATTGAAGTGAAGCAGGTCGCCGATGGGGCTCGGTCCAGTGCGATCGTAGAAAACACCCGCGCCGCCGCGAATCACCGTTTTGCCGTTTGCCGTCGGGGCATACGCGAATCCGAAGCGCGGAGCGAAATTAGTAAGATCGTCGTGAAAATAATTCTGCCAGTAGTATCGAACTCCGACGTAAAGAGAAAAGTTCGGCGTCACGCGGATATTGTCTTCCACAAATCCCGAGACAACTTTTTCCAGAAACGCCACATGCCCTTGCCCGGTTTGGAGCAGGAACGTCGTTGGGACGCCCGCCATAAAATCGGCGGCGCTGGCGAACGTATACGTACCGGCGCGATTGGTAAAGTCGTCCAGGCCTCGCCGGCTGATATCCGGGATGTCGACGCCGAAGCTGAGCTGGTGCTTGCCGTTCGCATAAGTAAAAAAGTCAGTGCCATCGAAGTGATATTCGGTGCGGCGCGAATCAGCCTGCGCACCGCCTGCCGTGAACAGCCCCGACACCGCAAGCTGAGGTGCGCCATTGACGCTGTCAACGGAGTTATCAAAATGTCCGACGAGAAATCTCAACTGGTTCAGCCAGTGCGGCGAGAACTGGTGAAGATCGCTGACGTTGATCTCGTGCTCCAGAAAATGAGTATCGGTGGCGGCGCTGGGCAGAATCGTTCCGCCGACATTCTGATTTATGACCGACCGATGTTCGTACGAATATCCGATCCAGAACTGATCGCCATTGGAAAAGTCGTGAAAGATCCGTCCTGATCCAAAAAAATGGTGGGTGGGACTAGCGACCGTTTGCGGGATCACGCCAAAGCCAAGCGATTCAGCCTCTGCCAGCGTTGTCTGATCGACTACCGCCTGCTGGTCCAGAATATCTTCATCGAGAGCGAGCAGAAAACTCGTGTGCTTGTCATGCCCGAGAGGCCCAGTAACCGAGCCCTCGAAATATTCGCGACGCTCCGGCGGCTTCACCAGCGCGAAAGCATTTGTGGCGTCGAAAACAGAGTCGCGAAAAAGAAAATTTAGCGAACCGTGATAGGCCGGCGTTCCGCTCTTGGTGACGATTTCCAACCGGGCGCGGCCGGGCCGCGAAAACCTCGCGGAGTACGGGTTGTTGTTGATCTTAACTTCCTGAATTGCAGAAGGAGTAACTCCAGGCCCGTTGGCTTCAATGCCATTCACGACAAGCGTGACGCCATTCGTTCCCGTCGCGTTATCGTCAAGAAATCGCGACATTGTCGTGATGTAATCCTGGTCAAACACAGGCACGCGGTCGAGCGCATTCCGGTCGATGGTATTTGCATTCTGATTCTCGGAGTTCTCGGTGGATACCAGCGGAGCCGAATCTCCGGTTGCGACAGTTACGGTTTCGCTCAACACCGCAATCTGCATGGTGACACGCATCGGAACCGAACGTTTGCCTGTCACGTTTACTGCGGAGCGAGTTTCCCGAAACCCCTCCGCTCTAAAGTCCAGCGTATAGTTTCCCGGCGCGACGTGATCGAAGCGGAAGGCACCCGAATTGTCCGTTGTAAATTGTGCGATCGGCTTTTCGGTGGAATCAAGAAGCGACACTTGCGCCTGGGCAATAGCGGCCCCCGAAGGATCCAGCAAGGTGCCTGAGATGTCGCGGGCCGCTGCCCCCTGACTCTCTTCCTCCACAATGGTCAGCGGTTCGCCGCTAGCTGGACCATCGAGCGCCGCCGCCAATAGCGCGTTCGGCGCCCAGCACGCAGCCCCAGCGAGCAGCATGCAACACAGCGGCGTACAGAAAAAACGGAGTTTCACTCAGATCCCTTAAATACCAGCGCTGGCGCAGATTCCAACTCACAAGGTAATTAAGATCAATATCACAGCCACATGAAACGTTTCTGAAAGGGAACCATGTGGAGCGGGCGCCCTCGCCCGCTGCTTTTGACCTTTTGTGGTTCCTCTGAATCCGGGTTCCCCAAGTCACTTCTTATTCAGCCCTCTGATCTGCCCAACCAGCGTGCTGATTTCCTCCGGCGAAAGCTTGCCGGCGTACTTCGGCATGCGACCCTTGCCGTTGGTGATGATCTCGCGCAATTCGCCATCGGATGCCGCTTTGGTTTTATCGGATACCAGCGATGGTCCGCCAAAATGTCTCCCCTCGGCAGTCTTTCCGTGACACTTGGCGCAGTTCGTCTTGAAGACAGGGTTTTCCAGCAAGTTATTTCCTGACGATGTTTGAGCGGAAGCTGCCGCGGATGCGAACATCACGGATGCGAACATCAAAAGACAAGCCAAAAATGCAAAGCCAGCAGGACGCACCTTCATAAAATGAAACCTCATTGAGTGAGCTGAATAAAACGTTTGGATGCGCAGGAAATCGTCAGGGCCTCAATGAATATCGCAGAGGTTGAAATCACACGTCCAACGAAACGCCATTCCGGCGGGCGCTGGCAACCAGTCCTTCAAGCCGCGGCATCAGATTAACAAGCCGGCCACGACGCCCGTTCAACGCGCTTTTTCGAACCATACAAAAGTTTACGAATAAGCCAGAGTCCAGCGTAGACTTTCGCATCTCTAATTAATCTAGAACTATGGCAATCGCCGCCTTATCGACAACCGACGCGTATGCAGACTACGTGAATCCTCAGTGGGTCAAGCTGCTCAACCTTCTCGAAATGAATGTCAGTTACGAACGATGCGAGGGCGCGGAGTTGTTCACCACCGACGGCCGACGGATCCTCGATTTCCTCTCCGGCTATTGCGTTCACAACACCGGCCATAACCATCCGGCAATTATCGAAGCTCTTAAAGATGAACTGGATCGATCGGGGCCTGTGATGCTCCAGAGTAGCGTCGCGGAACTCGCGGGTGAACTAGCGGGGCGTCTCTGCAAACTGGCTGGCGGAGGACTCACCAAAGTCTTCTTCGCGAGTTCGGGGAGTGAAGGCGTAGAAACGGCCATAAAATTTGCTCGAGCGCACACCGGCCGCGCAGCGCTGCTTTCCTGCGACGGCGCTTTTCACGGCCTGACTTGTGGCGCCCTATCCCTGATGAATGGCGAGTACTGGCGCAAAGGTTTCGGACCGCTTCTTCCCGATACTGCATTCGTGCCATTCGGCGATCTTGCCGTCCTTGAGAAGGAATTGGCGACTCAGCGTTACGCCGCCTTTTTTGTCGAACCCATCCAGGCGGAAGGCGGCATTCGGGTTCCTGCGCCAGATTATCTGAAAAATGTGCAAACGCTGTGCCAGCGATACGGAACACTTCTGGTTGCCGACGAAGTGCAGACGGGAATGTTTCGCACTGGACCTTTCTTGGCGTCGCATCACTTCGGAATACAACCTGATATTGTCGTCCTCGCAAAAGCCCTCAGCGGTGGCCTCGTGCCTGTGAGTTCAGTGCTGATGTCGGACGATATACATCGCTCTGTGTTCAGTTCTTTCAAGCGCTCCATCGTCCACGCATCTACTTTCAGCGAAAACAGCCTTTCCATGCGCGCCGCGCTGGCGACCCTCGATGTTCTCAAAAGCCAAAGGCTAGGTGATCGCGCGACTGAGCTGGGCGGTGAATTGCGGCAACAATTGGCCGATATACTCAGCGGCTATGAAATGGTAAGAGAAGTTCGCGGCAAAGGCCTTTTGCTCGGCATTGAGTTCGCGTCTCCACTCCGCTTAACCCTGCGAGCTCCGTTCGAAGCCTTCGCCCAAATCCATCCCGCCATGTTCGGGCAGATTCTGGTAATGCGTCTCTTTCGCAACGCAAACATTCTTACCCAGATTTGCGGAAACGATTTCATGGTGCTGAAGGTCGCTCCTCCTCTCGTCATTACTTCGGAGCAGGTCACTGAATTCGTCTCGGCAGTCCACGACGTCGTAGATTTTGCACACCATCCTGGAGCCTTCTGGTCTGAAGCTTTAGGTTTGGCGCGGAGGGCTGTTGGGGCGTGACCGCGCATTGATTCCGCCCAAAATCAAAATAAAGACCGCGCCATGACGCGGTCAAATGGATATCCATGGTGAGAGCAACAGATGTTTTCGTGATCGGTGGTGGACCCGCAGGATTAGCGGCGGCCATCGCGGCCCGTCAGCGCGGTCTCGAGGTTGTGGTGGCCGATGGCGCGCGTCCCCCAATCGACAAACCTTGCGGCGAGGGCCTCATGCCCGACGGTCGCACGGCCCTCGCGCAATTAGGTATTTCTATCCCACGGGAGGACTCGCATCCCTTTCTCGGCATCAGCTTTGTTAGTGCAGGCTTGCGCGCAGATGCTAGTTTTCCTAACGGCACCGGCATCGGCGTGCGCCGTACGGTTTTGCACCGCCTCATGATCGAAAGGGCAGAGGCCGTTGGTGTCTCTCTTCGGTGGCAGACTCCAGTGACCGCCCTACACGCAGACGGCGTTCTTCTCGGCAAGCAGGTAGTCCACTCCCGCTGGGTGGTTGGCGCGGATGGAGGTCACTCGCTGGTTCGCCGCTGGGCCGGCCTGGACCGCTTCCGCTGCGACCGCACTCGCTACGCCTTCCGCCGCCACTATCGTATCGCTCCCTGGAGCGATTTCATGGAGCTCCACTGGGGTCCGAAGTGTCAGATCTATATCACGCCAGTCGCGGCCAATGAAATCTGCGTCGTGCTCGTTTCTCATGATCCGCACCTGCGCTTGGACGCGGCCCTCCCGCATTTTCCCGACATCATCTCTCGCTTGGGCAATGCCGAAGCATCGTCCGCCGAACGCGGAGCTGTTTCTTCAACTCGTAAACTTCGGCACGTCTATCGAGGCCGGGTCGCTCTGGTCGGCGACGCCTCCGGCGCAGTTGACTCCATCACCGGCGAGGGTTTATGCCTCGCTTTCCGCCAAGCCGACGTGTTAGCAGAAAGCCTGGTGGATGGAAATTTGCAACGTTACCAGCGAAGCCACGCAGGGCTCAGACGCCGTCCCGCGATAACGGCTCGCCTTCTGCTCGCGTTAGATTGGAAGGCATCCCTGCGGGAACGAACGATGCACGCCTTCCGCAATGAGCCTCGCCTTTTCAGCCGCATGGTTGCCATGCACATCGGCGCCCTTTCACCGTTCGACATCGCCACCAACGGGATATCATTGGGACTGAAAATGTTAGGCGGGTGACCGCTGAACTCGCAAAACGCTCCCTCGCAAGCAGAACTTCGCCTGGCCCGCGCCGACTGCGGGTTCACTTCGCAAGCTATTGCCCCAAGCACACGCCCCAGCCACCGAAGAACCCTAGTGACAGGGTTGCGGACTCCCTCCCGGATGCCCCGCGACTAGAATCATTTCTAGCCAAACAACATGAAACAAAGCTGAAAGGGCGACCCGTATTCATCCACAATTAACCTGGCTTTCACGGTATTGAAACATTGGATCAGTAGAAGAAGGTGACTACCTCCCGGTTTGCCTCGCTCAGAATTCTGAGAAGCGAGGTCATCACCGTGCGTACACTCACCCTGGCATTCTTGGTGTCAATCGCATACCTGTTTCTGATCGAACCTACTCCAATCGGCGCCCAACAAAGCACCGGCAAAGCCAGCGGCATTGTCACCGACACTGCCAACGCCGTCTTAGCGGGTGCACGCGTCGAACTTCAACTTAAGGGACAAGTCGTGGCGTCGGCGATTAGCGATGGTCAAGGTTTGTTCTCCATTGCAAACCTCGCTCCTGACACTTATAAGGTCGTCGTCACCTATGTCGGATTTTCATCCTACGAAGGAAGCGTCACCGTGGCAGTTGGACAGGCCGCGCGCATTGCGGCAGTGCTGAAGGTTGCAACGGAAAGTGAAAGCATACTCGTTACGGCCGAGCGCGCCCATGGCGAAGCCGAATCCATCAACGAAGAAAAGGTCGCGGACAATATTCTCAACGTGCTGCCGTCCGAGGTCATCACCAGCCTTCCCAACGCAAATGTTGCCGACGCCGTCGGCCGTTTACCCGGAGTCACGTTGGAACGAGACGAGGGCGAAGGTAAATATGTTCAGATCCGGGGTACGGAACCGCGCCTCGCTAATCTGACCATTGACGGCGTTGAGGTACCTTCACCGGAGGGCGGCGTCCGGCAAGTGAAGCTGGATGTCATTCCGGCAGACCTTGTCGACTCGGTCCAGATCAATAAGACGCTGCAACCCAACATGAACGGAGATGCTATCGGGGGATCAGTAAATTTAGTCACAAAGAAAGCCGGCGATCGGCCCACGCTCTCACTCTACGGCATGGGCGGTTTCACTCCGATCGCCGACACTCGGAAAGTCTACGAATTCGGCGGGACCGGAGGCTCGCGCTTCGGGGTGAACAAACGCATCGGTGTGATGGTCAGCGGCTCGTACGACTACAACGGCCGCGGCATCGACGATATTGAGCCCGTACCAGGACTGCTCCAACAGCCGGATGGCTCGTTTATTCGTGATTTTACCAACGTAGCTTATCGCCAATACTTATACGATCGAAAGCGCTATGGTTTCGGAGGAAGCGTAGATTACAAACTCTCAGAAAATTCCAACTTGTACGTTCATACCCTCTACTCCGATTTCAAGGACTACGGAGACCGTTACGAGTACATCGTCAACACCAATGACGGCATCCCTCTTCCCGGCCCCAATATTCCAAACAATGGCCCGAACGCCGATGGCTCCACTCCGTTTACCACCGAGAGACGAGATCCCGACTTTCAGGTCGCCGATCTGTCGGTTGGTGGTAATCACGTTTTTGGCACAACGCTTGTTAACTGGCAACTTGCGGCGGCGCGCGCGCGAATGTTGAACCCCATTGGCGGGGGCGAATCGCACACCTTGTTTCTCTCCACATCAACCAGCAGCAACTGTCAGTTCCTCAACTCAGCCACAACCAACCCTTACTTGCCGGCATTTTCGCCCGCGTGTTTCAGCGAGGCCTACGATCCGACAACGCTGCAACTGAACCAGATTCAGGATTCGGCTCATGGAAAAAGTGCCCAGCTTAATCTTGAGGGCACGGTTTCTCTGGCCAAGAATTTCACTCTCGGCCATCACGCCAACACTTTCGAGACCGGCTTTTACATCCGCAATGCTCACAAATTTGATGATTCGTTTGAGATTGATTACTGTCCCGTCGATCCGGCGACGATGCCGTTCGCAACCCAGTTCCTCAACGGCTTCCACAACAACCGCTACTACAACGGCCACTATCCTTACGGCCCAGGCATAAGTTGGGAAGGAGTTCAGAAGTTCTTCAAAGCCAATCCCGGCTTATTTACCTCCGATCCTGCATTGTGTCCGCAGACGGCCCCCCAGTTCGGCAACTCCAACAACTTCGATCTGGTGGAGCGCGTGACTGCTGGTTACGTGATGGACAGCATTGATTTCGGGCCGGTCCACCTGGTCGGCGGATTACGCATTGAGGGAACTCAGGACAACACGGTCAGCTTTGATACCACGCTCAACACCTTGACGTTTAAGGGCAGCGGATCCTATGTGAGCTACCTGCCGAGCGTTGCGGCGCGCATCCGTCTCGACAGCGGCAACAACTCCGCTCTCCGTCTGGTCTATGCGCGAGGGCTCTCTCGTCCAGATCCCACCTTCCTGACCACTGCAACAGCCGTGGATAATTCGACGACTCCGCCGACTCTCACCATTGGAAATCCCGCCCTGAAGCCCGAGCACGCCAATAACTATGACGTGCTCTACGAACGATATCTACGCCCCTTGGGGGCGGTTCAGGCCGGTTTTTTCTACAAGAGCCTGGGTGATCCGATTGTGGCGCTGCTGTCGGCGCCAAAACCCTTCGCAGGATGTCCGGCGGCGAACTGTTTCGTCAATCAAGCCGTAAACTCGGGCAGCGCTTACATAGCCGGCGTTGAGCTGAACTTCCAGCAGCACTTCACGTACCTTCCAGGCTTCTTGAGCGGACTAGGCATCTCGGCCAACTACAGTTATGCCACGTCACAGGCGAAGAATGTGAACCCGGGACTTCGCATCGACAATCCTCCACTGCTCCGCCAGGCCCCCAACACGTGGAATATCAGTCCCACTTACGATCGGGGTCGAGTTTCACTGCGTCTGGGGATGGCTTACAACGGCCCCAACATATTCGCCTACTTTTTCAACGCTTGCCAGAACGGAGACAAGGTTAATCCGAACGGAACTTGCACTATCGATACCTCAGTTACTCCTCCCGCTCCCCTTCCCACCCCCGGAGGTCTCAAAGGTCCTTCGGGCGATCAGTATCTATATTCGCACTTCCAGGTCGACGCGCAAGGCAGCGTTTATCTCGGAAAGGGTTTCACTGCGATTGCTTCGGGGCTGAATCTGAACAATGAGGTCTTTGGGTTCTACTTCGGTGGTACGCCGTACTTTAGCCAGCGTGAGTACTACAAGCCCACGTATACCTTCGGCCTGCGTTGGGAATTGGGACACGAAAAATAACACATGGAGAGTGGGCGGCCCGCCGCCCACTCTCTTTCACCTTTTGTCGTAGGAACTGGGGTTCGACTCGGGAGGCAAAAGACATCGCCCACTGCCTTTGATCTTCGTTTCAATTGCTTACTCCGTCGCCTCTCCCCACTCCACCGTCCTTCTCTCCTGGCTGCTCTTGTGTGCCAGCATCAGTGCCCGCATGGTGCGCAATGCCTGCTCCGGCGTTACGTCTAGTGCTGCTTTTCCCTCAACCGCATCTCGCACGTTCGCGTAAAAACCGCGATAGTCTCCACGCTCCGTCTTTACCCGCACACTCGGTTCTCCCACCAAACTTAGTGTCCCCCACAATTGTTCGGCCTCTTCGCCCCAGTCGGCGCCCCAATCCAATCCCCGCGGAACATCTTCCCCACGCAGACGCGCTTCCTGCGGATCCATCCCATATTTCACAAACGATCCGTTTGCCCCATGAATCATGAAATGCGGGCCCGGCGCATACGCCAGAATCCGCGCCCGTACCATCGCCCGCAGTTGTTTATATTCCATGCACACATCAAACGCATCATCGACGCGAGAGGTCTCTCGCTGGCAAAATGCCGACGCTGTAATCGCCAGCGGCTCCCCAAACAACACCAGCACCTGATCGATCACGTGCGGTCCCAGATCAAACAAAACTCCCGCGCCCGGCTGATCTGCACGCTCCCGCCACGCATTGGCCTTCGGCTCCGGACGAAAGCGGTCGTAGCGGCACTCATACTCAACCACATTCCCCAGCTTTCCTGACGCTACAATCTTCTTCACCGTCCCGAAATCCCCATCCCACCGCCGGTCCTGATACACCGTGATCAAGCGCTTGTGCTCGGCCGCCAGCCGAACCAGTTCTTCCGATTCCCGCAGCGTCGGCGCAAACGGCTTATCCACCACCACATCCCGCCCCGCCAACAAACATGCCCGCGCGTAGTCGAAGTGTGAATCGTTTGGCGTCGCGACCACGCAAAGCTGAATCCCTTGATCTTCCAGCAACTCCTCCAGAGATCGTGCTACGCGAACCTCCGGATATCGTTCTAGCGCTCGCTTTCCGTGTCTTTCCAGAATGCAAGCCAACTCCATCCCTGGCACGCCCCGGATCACCGGAGCGTGAAAAGCCTTCCCCGCCAGCCCAAATCCAATGAGCCCCACGCGCACCATGCCAACCTCCTTGGTTTCCTCTCCGCCGTCTACCGCTACAGAGTAGCTGACTTACAGCTTTTTGCGGATATTGCGCGCGCTTGTCAAATCGTATAAACGAACTGTGCTCGGCTGAATTCGATTGAACAGCTTATTAGACGCGCCAGGAGGCGGTAATGCGATTCGGTCCCTTCCTCATGATCGCTCTGCTGCTGCTCGTTTTGTGGGCAGGCGGCTTTCTGATGTTCCACGTAGCCAGCGGCCTGATTCACCTGCTGCTCCTATTCGCAGTGGTCTCTTTCGTGGCTCACCTGTTCATGGGCACGAGGCCTGCTTGATTTTTGCGTGACGATTTTTGACTGATGATTTCTGATTTTTTGAGCCTGGCCGATCGTACGGACGCCAACCCGCCCCGTTGCCTCGGCTTTGCTCCAGCCTTAAAATCGGGCGGCACATCACCGCTCGGCGCGCCCGGCAAAACAGCCGCCAACGCCGTGCGGTGATTTGCTATCTAGCCGTTTTTCGATCTTTCACTCTTCTCACAAACTTCAGCCCGGACCAAACCTCGCTCACCGCGCATACCTTCACATCCACCAGTCCGGCATCGAGTCCGATCGCCCGCACCACATTCTCATCCAGGTCCGTCGACACCCCGGAACTTTTCTTCGGCCAGCAAATCCACAACATGCCAGCCGGAGCGAGTAGTTTCGCGCTCCGCGAAAACCTCTCCGTCAATTCCGCACGCGACTTGGTAAATAACATCGCGAAATCCAGAGCATTCGCCTGCTTCGGTACCGTACACTCCGTGAGCGCATCGCGGAGCTCCGCGTGCACGTCGGCGGGCGCTTCCATCAACTGCACACGAAGCCCGCTCTTAATCCCCAATTTTTTAGGAAGTGGTGTCCCCGAATAACCCGGCATAAAGAGTTTCGCAAACGAAGCCGAAGGCTAAGCCGAAAATCAGAGAGCCTACCCTGAGCTGGTCAATCGGACCGAGGCCTGAAGCCCCGAAGCCCGCACTACTGGACCGGCGCGTAATATCCCCGCCGCGCCCTGACCCGGAAACTCTTCCGGTCAACCGCCACAATCTCAATCGAACGGAAGTGCCCGTCCGCCTTGAAATCCGCCGGCTTGTAGGAGACCGCGTACTGGCTGCGCAGCTCATCCTGTATCTCAGCGAAGGCGTTTGCTACATCCCGAATCTGAAACGGAAAAAATGCTCGCCCTCCCGTCGCATCCGCAATCCGCTCCAGCACTTTATCTCCCGGCCCCTTGGTGCCACTCACGTTCGTGCTGATCGCATACACAATCGCTTCTGCCCTCTGCGCCATTTCAATAGCTTCTTCGCGCGTTACATGGCTTTGGTTATCGTCCCCATCGCTGAGTAAAATAATCGCCCTTCGCGTTGGTCCGTTCTGAGCCCTCTTCAACAACTTATCGCGGCACGCATAATACAAGGCGTCGTAGAGCGCCGTGCCTCCGCCGGGACGCAGTTCACGCACCCCATGATCAAGTTTGTCGGCCTGGTCGGTAAAATCCTGAGTCACCTCGGGAGTCGCATCGAATCCCACCACGAACGCCAGATCATATTGCCGCCGAACCGTCTGATTCAGAAACTCAATCGCCGACTCCTGCTCAAACTTGAAGCGGTCCCGAACCGAACTGCTGGCATCGATCAGCAATCCCACCTGCAGCGGCAAATTCGCCTCCGCGCGAAAGCTTCGAATCTCAGCCGCGGGCTTCCTATCGTCGACAATGTGAAAATCGACCTGCTTCAGATCTGTCACGCGCTTCCCATGCTTATCCGTGACCGTAAACACGACGTTTACTTCGTTGGTGCCAACTTTGATTCGCGGAACATCGCGATTCGCAGGATCGTCCCCGCCGGAAGCTTCCCCGGAAGGAGTTTGCGCGCCACTTTGCTGGGTTGCCTGAGTTGTCTGAGACGCTGGCTGAGGCGTGGACTGAGAGGACGAGGCTGGAGCGGCAGCCGTTCCAGTTTGCGCGATGGCGCATCCTGTCATAAGCAAGGCAACGAGAACCAGCCGCGACAGAGAGCATGCGTCAGAAGACTTCCCCGTAAGGATACCTCTCATTTGCCTGACATTATATCCCGCGTATAGAAAATGAACCGCCAGGGAAAAACCCTGCAAGCTCACCCCTGTGCAACCCTGTGCCCTCTGTGGTGAAGACTTAGGCACTCTCCAGAAGCTCCAAAAACTCGCGTAACAGAACCGGCAACTCAGTTTTCAGCGAGACAATCTCTCCGGTTCGCGGATGGCGAAACTCCAACTCTGCCGAATGCAGAAAATTCCTCTCCAACGAAATCACCGCCGACTTGCCCCGCGCCTGACTCGGAGCCCCATACAGGGTATCCCCCACCACCGGATGCCCCATCGTGGCCACATGCACTCGAATCTGGTGCGTCCGACCCGTATCGATCTTCACATCCATCAGCGTAAATTTACCGAAGCGACTATCTAGTCGCCGCGCCACGCGATAATGCGTAACGGCCGTCCGCCCGCCCTCAAGCCGAGTTGTCATCCGGGTGCGCCGCACCCGGTCACGGCTGATGCTCTGCGTGATCGTCCCCGAATCTTTTTTTACCCACCCATGCACCAGAGCGACGTATTTTTTCTTTACTTCACGAGCCGCGAACTGCGCGCTCAGCTTGCGATGCGCCTCGTCGTTTTTAGCGGCAACCAGCAAGCCGCTCGTCTCTTTATCCAAACGATGCACAATCCCCGGCCGCAGCTCTCCGCCCGCGCTCGATAGACTCTTCAGATGATGCAGCAGCGCATTCACCAGCGTCCCACGATTGCGTGCTTCTTCGCTGGCCCCCGCGCCGGCATGCACCATCATTCCGGCAGGCTTGTTGATCACCGCGAGGTCGTCGTCTTCATAGACAATATCGAGCGGGATATCTTCCGCCAAAGCCTTCAGAGGCGCCCGCTCCACCTCGCCCAAAATCTTTACCGTCTCCCCGCCGCGCAGCTTGAGCGATGCTTTCACTGCGGCGCCGTTCACCAGAATCTTTTCTTCGGAGATGAGTTGCTGCACGCGAGCCCGGCTGACTTGATCCATGCGGGCTGTGAGAAATTGGTCGAGACGCTTGCCCGCGTCCTCGGGAGCGACTGCTACCGTGATCGGAAATGTCCGGGACACGCGTTCGGACTCGGGCTTCACTCCACCGCATTCCGCGCGATCACTTCCCGATACCACTCCGCACTCAGCTTCGGCGTGCGAGCCTGGGTTTTGAAATCCACGTAGTGAAGGCCGAATCGTTTGCTGTATCCGTCGGCCCACTCGAAGTTGTCGAGGAGACTCCATAGGAAGTATCCCTTAATCGGATAGCCCTCCGAAGCTGCGCGATGAAGATGCGTAAGATGGTTGCGCAAATACATTACGCGATCCGTGTCTTCGATTCGTCCTTCGGGAGTGATGACATCGTCGGCCGAGCAACCGTTCTCCGTGATGTAGAGCGATTTCGGCTTCCAGATTTCGCTGACATTGCGAACCGCCCAATAAATTACCTCCGGCGCGATGTAGAGCCAGTCGGAAGCCATGCGCGGAAAAGAAGTCTGCCGCTTTTCCACTGCGAAACCCGCTGCCGAATCATCCGCCCGCACGTACTCCGGCGTGTAAACGTTGAGCCCGACAAAGTCGAGCGCGCTGCCGATGATTTTCATATCGCCAATTTCTACCTTAGGAGCGTTCGCTCCCTCGCGCTCCAGATACCCGTCCGTGTACTTGCCTTCCATAACCGCGGTCAGGAACGGCGCGTTCCCCTCGCGAGTAGCCCTTCGCGCCGCCTCAATTTGTCTGGAATTCTCGATCACCGGAACATACACATTGGCATTTTCCGCCAGACCGATTTGCGTTCCCGACTTAGCGTTGGCCCGAATGGCTTGCACTGCCGTGCCGTGGGCAAGAATGGCGTGGTGACGAACCTGATTCACCTCCGCATCCTGCAACTTCAGCCCCGGAGCAAACTTGCCGGTTTTGTAACTGAGGTCCGTGAAGCACGTGAATTCGTTCGTCGTGAAAAAATGTCCGACGCGATCGGAAAGATGTTTGGAAATATAAGCAGCATAATCTCCGAACGCCTTCACCGTGTCGCGAGATTGCCAGCCGCCGGGTAAAGCCTGCGGCAGATCCCAGTGGAACAGCGTGATGTAGGGGGCAATATGGTTCTTGAGCAGTTCGTCCACTACGCGCTGGTAATAATCGAGGCCTTTCAGATTCGCCTGTCCGGTTCCGTCGGGAAAGATACGCGACCATGAAATCGAGAAGCGATAGCACTTCGCGCCCAACTCTTTAAGCAGCTTGATGTCTTCTTTGTAGCGATGGTAGGAATCGTCAGCGACGTCGCCCGTGTCTCCCTGAAAGGTCTTGCCCGCAGTGTGAGAGAAAGTGTCCCAGACCGATGGCTTCCGTCCGTCCTCATTGACGGCACCTTCAATCTGATAAGAAGCAGTGGCACACCCCCACATAAAGTCGGCTGGGAACTGTAGCAGCTCAGGGCCGGGCAACGCCCACGCCATCCTCGAGAAAGAAGCGCTGGCAAAGGCGGCGGCTGTGGCGGCCAAAGTCTTGCCGAATCGACGACGTGTAAACGTTTTCATCCGGCAATAAGGTTACCACTAGTGTGGGTTTAGATTTGAAGAGGAGATGACTCCCTACATTTTGCGCACGTATGTACGCAGGAAACAAAGATCTCCGCTCAGTTTCGATTCCTACCGCGTAGCTCCCACCGTTTCAGCCGGCACACCCTTCGTCCCCGGCCGCAACCACCAGATGATCCCGCCGCCGATTACCAGCCCAATAGAGATCAGCTGCGTTCCCGACATTACCCCGCCAAACACCGAACCGCGGCCCGGATCGTCCCGGATAAATTCCAGAAAGAATCGGGCCACACCATAGATGAACAAGAATGCGCCGAACACCTGGCCATCAAATTTTCGCCGCTTCAGCAGCCACATCAAAAATAGGAAATTGGCAAACTCGACCGCCGCCTCGAATAATTGCGTCGGCTCCAGCGGCACGTTCAGCGGAGTGCCCGCCACCTGGGCTGCCAACGGATTGTGAAAAGTTACTCCCCAGAAATGATGCGTCTCTTTCCCATAGCAGCATCCGGCAGCAAAGCACCCTATGCGCCCAATGGCGTGGCCAATTGCCAGTCCAGGAGCGAATGCATCGCACGTTCCGAGAGGCGGCATGTGATGCCGGCGAACATACCACCACGCCGCCACGAAAGCCGCGAGCAATCCTCCAGAGAAAACTCCCCCGGCCTGCAACGTATTGATCGTAAAAATTTCCGAAAGATGCGCCGAGTAGTAACCCCACTCATTGACGATGTAGAGGACCTTGGCCCCGACAATACCGGATAGAACCAGCAGAATTCCAAAGTTCCAAGCCTTGTCGCCATCAATGCCCAGCCGCTCGGAATTGCGCACACTGATCCACAAGCCAAGCAGCACTCCCATCGCCACCAGGAAGCCGTAGGTCGGCAAGAAGAAACGCCCGAAATGTACTAGTTGGGGATACACAGTTCAGTTAGATGCGGAACACGAAGGATTCGCTACCCGAACCAGTCTAGCAGAG
>Ga0210400_10002495_pt1 | contig 17007 bp, 15 predicted proteins | sample IncBWH26MmetaG_FD_155456 | JGI IMG/M metagenome (GOLD analysis project Ga0210400, IMG submission 155456) | Forest soil microbial communities from Barre Woods Harvard Forest LTER site, Petersham, Massachusetts, United States - Inc-BW-H-26-M | ecosystem: Environmental > Terrestrial > Soil >... | reverse complement strand
GAGCAGACCGTCGAGCCCATATTCGGCGCGATGCGGGCGGAGCGGTTTGCCAAGATCGATGGTGGCAGCGAGTTTCCGTTCCTGCAGATCGATGACGTCGATGGTGCTGCCGTCCGTACCGGGCTTTCCGACGCCCGAGTTTCCGTAGATCGGAACGTAGGCGAAGCGGCTGTCTTTCGATACGATGACTTCATGGCCGTTCACCCCCACTGCAATTTTTGCGAGTTCGCGGCGATTGTCGGGATCGATCACCAGCAGGGTGTGCTCCTTCTGATTCGCCACGACCAGCAGACCGCCTGCCGGCGGCGCTGACTTTGCGTTTCGCAGCACCGCTGAAGTGACGAGCATCATGGAAACTAGGAGCAATAACAGGCGTGCGATCATGGACCACCTCAACGGAACATCTTTCTCGTTCGAATGCACGGAAACTTAGCGGAGTATATCTTTTCCAGAAGTCAGCGGCTACGCCCGCCTCTCTTTTTCACCGGTTTCTTCCTTCGAGCTTTGCGCGCTGCAGGCTTCGCGTTGGCGATCGCATCGCGGGTTTTCTTCGGAAGCTTCGCAAATACCATGTCATAAGAATCGCGCAGCAAGCGCGCGAGTTCGTCGGCCGGCAAAGCGTCCCAGGTTTGCAGCGCGACCCATTGCGCTCGCGCCAGGTAAGGCGCAGGAATGATGTTGGGCCGCTCCGTGAGTTCTGCTAAATTTTCCGGTGACGCCTTGAACGAAAGACACACCGGAGCCGGCTCCAGCGGCGTTACGGCAAACATCTTCCCACCGGTTTTGAAGAGCAGGTCGCTGCCCCACTGGATCTGTTCCGTGGCGCCGGCAAAGGAAAGGCAAACCTCGCGCAGCCAATCGACGTTCATGAGCAAGATTCTAGGACAAGGAGAGGGCTTGCCTCAATGGACGAGACGACCTCTCCAATGACGCCGCTGTTCGGTCAACCTTCCCAGGCGATTTCCTTCACCGGGCCGATCACGAAGAAATAGGAAAGAGCAGCAAGCATTGCGATGACCGCCATAATCACGAAGGCCATGAAAAAGTGTCCGGTGAGATCGACCACGAACCCGGTCACGGTGGGCGCGAAGAAGCCTGCAAGATTCCCGACGAAGTTCTGGAATCCCGTCCAGCGGCCCGCCATCCGCGGACCGGCCAGCGTTTGCGTAATCGCCCAGATATTGGACCCGCACATTCCGCCCGCCCCAAACGCCAGGAGCAGCAGAATCACCAAAAGCCTTGGGCCGGCGAGAGCGCACCCGAGAAGCAACAGCCCGGCGGTCCCCGCTCCTACGCCGGCAAACGTTTTGCGAACCGCCGTGGGTGTTCCGCCAGCGGCGATCCACCGGTCGGAAATCCAGCCGAAGATCGCGGCGCCTGCCGAATAGCACAAATAGCCGAGACCGCTGATTTTCGCCATCGTGCCCATTGAAAAGTGGCGCTCCTGCTGCAGGTAGTACGGCAGCCAGGTGATCTCAAAGTAGAGCACGTAGTTTGCGCCAAAAAGGCCACCACAAGTCCCCCACACCGAGCGCTGCTTCAAGAGTTCGAGAAATCCCGGGCCGCCCTTCTCCACGGACGAAATCGCTGTCCCGGCTCGCGGAACCCATCGGAGCCAGGGAATCAGCCAGGCCATGCTGATAAGACCGAGAACGATGAAGAAGGGGCGCCATCCGTATCGCGCCATAAGCGTGCCGCCGAAAAATGTGCCCAAGGCCGGGCCGCATCCGACTCCGGTAGCGATAAGCGCGTTTGCGAAGCCCCGGCGCACTTCCGGAACGTGCCGGACCAGTGTCCTGGCGTAGCAGGGATAGGCGGCCGATTCACCGATTCCCAGCATCAGCCGTGCGGTAAGCAGGGCCGCGAATGTGTGCAGGGCGCCGGTGGCCGCCGTGGCTCCGGACCAAAGAAAAAACCCGATGGCTAACACCCATTTGGCGTCAAAGCGGTCCGCCAGCCAGCCGGAAACCGGTTGGAAGAGAGAGTAGGTCCAGAAAAAAGAAGACAACAAGATACCAAGCTGCGACGCGGATAAATTCAGTTCGTCCTTCAGCAGCGAGGCCGCGATGGAGAGATTGCCGCGATCGATGTAATTGATTAGGGCGGCGATGGCCAGAAGCGCGATCAGCCGGCTGGCCGGACGCGCAAGGCTGTTGTTCTCGTTGGCAGATGCGGTAGGCAAGTGTGAACGCGGGACATTCTGTCTGTCCGGAGCGGTTGTTGCAAGCTACTTCAACTTTTTGTCTTCGTGGCACCTGCCCGGAGGGTTATCTCCACGCGGCGAGGATCGCTCCCATAACCAGGTAGCAGACCAGCTGGTAGCCGGTGTTGATGGCGAAGAGCTTCATGCTCTGTTTCATGAACAGGACGCCGGTCAATTGCACGGTGGCCACAAATCCGAGCCACACATGGAACCCGACCATCAAGCCGATATGGAGGCCTTCTGCCCGAAGCCAGTGCAGGAACAGCGCCAGGGTGGAAGCGGACACCAGGCTGGCCAGAAAAGAACCCGCGTAAGCGAGCCCGGCAGTCTTCTGCGTCTCTTGAATCTTAGCTTTGTCGTTCGGATCGTGGCCCATTTCACGCATCCAGGCATTCGCGAAAAGAATCGGTGAGTACCATAGGAATCCCACCACCATGGTGGATATCGCGGCAACCACGACTCCCAGCCAATTCAAGTGATGAAAGTTCATGAAGGAACTCCTTCGAATGGAGAATCAGGCAAACGAGTGGGGGTATCCTATGACGCACTTCGCTCGGATGCAAAGGAAAACAGGTGGGCGAAATCTTTCATGGCTTGCCTCCGCCCGCGATTCCGCCTCTCTCTTCCTCGATCATCTCGGTCCGGAGTTTCGGGGTTAAATCCTCGCGTTCCGGATTTCCGAGCAAAGAGGGATGCTTGGGCTAGTGGGCCCTGCGGAACTCCACGTAATCGCGGCCGATGTATAGGCGGTAGCTGCCCACAGTGCTAGAGGCCAGCACTTGCAGCGGCACGGGTCGCTTCATTTCCGCGTCGTGCTGCGTGGCGGCCTGCAAGACGTCGTTGGCGCCCAGGTCCATCACCACAAACTTCCCTCCGGTGACGAAACCGATGCCGTAAGCGCCGGGCTTCAAGGTTTGGCCGGCGATTTCGAGCGTAACTTCGTTTAGTAGATAGGCTTGGTATTTCTCCTTGATGCCAGTCGAGTAGCCGGAGCTGTCCACCATTCCCGCGAGAACGTAAAGATCGTCAGCAAAGTGAACTCCACCACTGTTGCGGAACTGGACTGGGGCGCTCTGGCCGCGGAAAAAAACGCGTTCCGGAAAAATTTTCGGACCGATGTCGGCAGCCTTGAGGACAACTTCCTTCCCCTCAGCGCGAGGACTGCCGGCCATCGTCGTTTGCTGATGCCAAATGGACAAAGTCAGAAGTAGCACAGACAACAGAACGAAGAATTTTGCGAAGCGCGCCATGAAGGCTCCTTTCAACACGCGGGAATCGTACATCATTCCCGAGGGTCACCGCAAAAACGCAACTGCAAGCCGGACACAGCGCGGCGACCGAGGATGAACAAATGCGCGCAGCGTAGCGAGTACTGAGAGCTGTGGAACGCCTCGGGTGTTGGAGCGGCCGTAACGCAAGTTTTACAAGCGATTCATCAAGGGTCAGACGCCGTGTGGCACCGTCTTGCCGCGTACGGAGGGGTAGCAGGCGATTTCGTTTCGTTAGGAGGAACACCCGTGAAAACAGCAATCAAGATTTCAGTCGCGATAACCACTCTTTTTGTGGCCGCGTTTGCGACACAGGCAGACGAAGATCACATTCGTTGGATTAAGAATGGAGCGCCCGCCGAGACGTACATCACCGGTGGCCCATGGACCTTGGAACAATCAGGAGCGGCAGTCGGGTTAAAGTCGGCCGGCTACTGCGACAAGAGCGGAATCCAGATCGGGAATCCGGGTACTCAACGAATGCAGCCCTACTATTTCCCGGTGATCAACGGTCACGGCAATCATCTCCAGGGCTATTTCGATTGGCGACCGAAAGATACGGATGAAGCGGTTGCGGCGGCATTTTCCGACGACGCCGGTTTCACTTGGACCTTTCAGCAGAAGGTGCTGGAGTTGAGGACGACCTGCCCGAACCAGGTGCAAAAGGATCCGGACGGAGACAAAGACAACGGTCCCGATCCTAACAACAGCGACAACGGCGACGATGACGGCCAAGGACACCAGTTCGTGATCAACATCGCCGGCCACACTTACTTGTATACGTTGACCCGCTCGGTCGGCCACATCGACTCTGACGACCTGGGCATCCATGAATTGTTCCCACAGCCGGGCTTGCCGCTGAACGGCGCGCCGGCAATGAGTGATGCGGCCACAGATTCATCACCGGCCGGGACACCCGAACTGCCCTTCCACACTACCGGTTTGCTGAATCCTGACGGCATTCTTGGCGTGGTCCCCGGAAGCTCGCCCCTGAAGATTATCTACGAGCAAAAAATCCTCAGCGGCGACAACACCGGGAGCACCACACTCCCTGTGTCGCAACAGTGCAACACTTTCTGGGCGAACTATTACGCCTCCAATCCCTTTGGCACCGGGGTGAATGATGACATCTCTTACCTCCGGCTTGCGGAGACAACGGATGGAGTCAACTTCCAGGACGACGGCATCCTCCAGGGTTTGAACGATCCCACCGATGTTTCCGCCACCGGCACGCGCTGGCTGGCAACAGCCGGAACTCTGATGAAACTGGAAGGCGGGCGATACGGCCTGCTGTTCTCGGGCGGCGGCTGCATCAGTGGAGACTCGGACGCGTTCCAGTATATCGGTTACGCCGAGTCCAGCGACCTGCTCCATTGGACGGTCGTAAATGGCCTGAACAATCCGGTGGCTTCAACTGCCCCCTTCACGATTGCCGTTAATTCCAAAGGTGTACCCGACAGCGCTGGCACTGCGGTCACGTTTCCGGCGAACACGCCAGTGGTTGGCAACGCCATGGGCTGGTTCTCGGGCCGCGTGTATGCTCCCAGTGGAACACTCTTCGATCACCGCAACCTCACGGTCGTCTTTGCCGGCTATCACACGCCAAAACCGAAGAACGGTTTGGGCGACTACCGGACGATCGGACGCGTGAGCTTGCATTCCGAGCATGAGATTGTCGCGATCGGCCAGAGTGGCAACGACCAGTAGTTAATCCCGCGTCCGGGTCCTAAGCGAAGCCGCATGAGCCACGACGAACCGTCCGGTAAAACTCTGTCTATTTTTTGAGTTCCGCGCGGGTGCGCTGGAGCTTGATGGCCGTGGTGCGGAGAGTTTCGGGAACGTTTTTGTTGGTGGTGAGGCGCTTCAGGTCCACGGCGTTCAGCATGGGAAGCATGTGCATGGTGACGTCTAGAGGAGCCTTGGGATTGTTGATGAGATTGCGGACGACGGTGTAGTTCTTGCGGAAATTGCGATTGCCAGCGATCAGGCGAAGAATCTCATCGGTAAGGCTGGACATCGCGGCGAAGGCCTCCACTTCCTGGTCGGTGAGGCGAGGGGATTGCAGCACGGCGCGCTGGACGACCTTGTTGTTGTCGCGGATGAGGGTGCGGCGCGCTTCGGAGCCGCCCTTCATGGCGAACTGCACGCGCTGCGCGACGGTCATTTTCGCCAGACGCTGAATCAGAGTCTGCCGCCTTACAGCGTCGGATTCCACCGCAGCTGCGGCTTCGGCGAGCGCGGTTTCGTCGATGAGATTTTCCGGGCCGTGAAGTTCGTGGAGCTGATTTTTTTGATCGATGGTCAACGAAGAAGAATGCTCGAGAGCGGCGGCCAGCGCGGGGGATTCAGTTACGCGATCGAGTTCTTCCATCAGCGACTGAATGCCGAGAGCCGAGAGATGGCGAACCACAGGAACGAGATGTTCGGCAGAACAGTTTTTGTTTTGCACCATGGCGTCGCAGACACCGGGCTTGTCGGCAAAATTTTTCCCCGCATAGGAGAAGAGCGCGGGGAGCGCCTGCTCGCGTTTGAGGGCTTCAACGAAGGATTCAATAGGCTGCGAGAGAATCGCATCCTGCGCGCGGGCAGCGACGATTTCGTCGGCGTCGCCGGAAAGAACGGCGAGAATTTCCGCGCGTTCCGCGGGAGCAAGATGCGCACCGCCGGTGCAAACGGCGATTTTTCGTTCGCGCGTGGCGCGGCCGCGGCGCAGATCTTCGAGGACTTCGGGACTGAGAGTTTCCACCGGATTATGGCCTCAAGTCCTTCTGTGTAAGCACCATTGTACCGGAGGAGCCGGGCGCGCCGAGGGGCGGCATGGCTTTGCCGTTCAATTCCAGCAACACCGCCGAGGAGTCGCCCGCGGTCACCTCGAATTGCCGACTGGCCGAAAAGTGACGGGTTTCACCGGCAGGCAACTCGGTGTCGAGAAGAAGTTTGCTGTCCGCGAGTATGCGGACGCGTGTGGCGGCGGAAGTGGAGACGGAGAGGTCGAGAAGAACCGCGGAGGAGGATTGCTCCACTGACCCCGGCGGAGGGGAACCGAGCTGAGGCTGAGGCTGCAAGGACAAGGAAGCAGCGGCGGATTTTTTGGTGGCGCGATAGGCAGCATAGCGATGCCAGCCGTAGCGCGCGGAATAGAAAACTCCGGTGAGCAAAATAAGCAAGAGGAAAAGGGCCACCACGGGAAGCCATGTCGGCGGCGACGGAATGCGTTCCTCGGGTTTGGGAGGAGCTGCGGCCAAATGATCGGCGCGGGCAAGATCGTATTCGCCGAGGAAAACTTCTTCATTGAGACCCAAATAACGCGCGATGGTGCGCACGAACCCGTGGCCAAAGACGCCGCCGGGCAGCCGGCTCCAATCTTCATTCTCGAGGGCTTCGACAAAACGGGCACTAATGCGGGTGGCCTTTGTAAGTTCTTCAATGGAAACTTCGCGCAGCTCGCGCTCGCGCTTCAGGCGGTCACCAAAATTTCCCCTGGCCATGAACCGGAACCTGTCCTTGATGAATCGGCGGGCGCCCTCGGTTTCGAACACCCCAATCCGGTCGGGGCGATCGGAAGGCGGCGTGGGGTCCCTGAACGGACTATAGGCGGAGGAATCCAATGCTGTCAAACGGAGAGGAAAGTGGGGTGTGAGCGGCGGGCAGCAGGCAGTGGAGAGAGGAATAGGAGACGTGAATTGGAGAGAGACCTGCCTGGAAGTCAAAGGAAGGAAGCGGAATTAACGCCCCGACCCGGTCGGGGGCAGGCGTCGTTCACGGAGACCGATCGGAAGAGGGACCGGGCTCCACCCGCCCGTTTCAGCGATATCCCTAGTTTGATTTTTTACTGGAAGGTTTGCGTGGCCTTTTATGCGTGACCCCGCGCTTGACCGCCTGACGGCTGATTTCAGGTTGGGTGTTCAGGTCCAACATCCTCACGAAGTTGGCCAGGTCTGATTCAACAGTACGGAGTCTGATCTTCAGCCGGGCAACAATATCGGAACTGCTTGCCCCCTCTAAGACTAGTTGCAACACCTTTCGCTCGCGGGTAGTCAGTGTGTGAGAAAGTCTTAGCAAAGGAGTCCGAAACTTTTGCAAATATCTACGAGTAAAAACCTCGGAAAGCAGTGGACTGAGATAACGCCGGCCGGCAACCACATCGCGTATGGCTTGGAAGAGATCAGCTCCAGCGGACTCTTTGACGACATAACCAGCGGCACCGCTTCCGAGCGCGTCCAATAAATAGGCGTCGTCTCCGTACATAGTAAGGATAATCACACGAGTGTCTAATTTCAGGCGCGAGACCCTGCGGGTGGTTTCTAGACCGTCCATGCCAGGCATCATCAGATCGACGATTAGCACCTTGGGCTTCTGCCGCTTGGCCAGTTCGAGCGCCTCGATCCCATCAGCCGCTTCGCCCACAACGACAAATTCCGGATCCGATTCCAGTAAGAGGCGGAGCCCTTGCCTTACGACAACATGGTCATCAGCTAGCGCTACGGTAACCATGACGCCCCCAAGAAGCGTGAGCCCTATTTCATTCAGAGACGCGCAATAACGAACAGTGGGCTGTCACAACAGCTGTACGTTTGCAGGAGACTCCATCAGAAGATAGCCTCAGAAACCAAGAATATCATGGAGCCTTACGAGAAAAACCGGGACTTTTCCGTAGAGACGGACTGCCATTCCTTGTTTCCGGGAGTCGGGACCAAGTCTTGACCGCGCCGCAACTTAGTTTGAGTAAGGGCCAACGAACTCGAGCATGGTCAAACCTCAATACAAATTGTGCTTTCTTTTTGCCTAGGAGTAGGATTGCGGAATAGGGGCATGCCAGCGGCGTTACGCCGGTGCTTGCACTGACACTCAGGACTAAGCTGGAATAAAGGACGGACCGCAGTGGCCACAGCAAAACGAAGGACACAAGGGAGAGATGCAGAAAGACAACAGAAAAGCGGGAAAGCGCTTCCCAAGGTGTCGACCGGCATTGCCGGGTTGGATTTGGTGTTAGGCGGCGGCCTACCCGCCGGACGCGTGACCCTGCTCAGTGGTGGTCCCGGGAGCGGCAAAAGCATGATTGGCTTGCAATGCCTGTTACAGGGCGCCGCTAACGGAAGGCCGGGCATTCTGGTTATGTTCGAAGAACGCGCCGAGGCCGTGCGTCAAAACGCTTCGAGTCGGGGATGGGAAATGGCTCGGCTGGAGAAGAAAAACAAGCTCTACCTGATGGATGCGCGTTTGGATCCCGAAGCGGTAATCTCCGGCGAGTTCTCCATCAAGGGCCTGCTGGCTATCCTTGACCAGCAGATCAAGGCCATGCGCGCAAAGCTCATCTTAATTGATGCGGCGGACGCGCTCTTGCATTTGTACGATAGTCCCTTGCGGGAGCGCCGCGAACTATATGCGCTGCACGAATGGCTGCTGGACCGCGGATTAACGGCGATCATGACGGTCAAGACTGTCCCGCAGGATGAGTCTCCCTCCCGGTATGCATTTCTGGACTTCATGGCGGATTGCGTGATTCACGTGGACCAGCGCGTCACTGCTCAGCTCACCACGCGCCGCTTGAGAGTAATCAAGTATCGTGGCTCGGGATATGGCCGCAATGAATATCCCTTCATCATCGATGAAAAGGGCATCAACATCGTTCCGATCACCAGCAACGTTCTCCAGCATCGCCCCCCTGGTCCCAGAGTGTCCAGCGGCCAGGCTTGGCTGGACGAGGTGCTCGCCGGCGGCTACAAGAGGGGTACCAGCATCCTGATCGCAGGAACCCCCGGCGCGGGAAAGACCACGCTGGCCTGCGTTTTTACACGGGCCGCTTGCCAGCGCGGCGAGCGCGTCCTCTATCTCAATTTTGAGGAGTCCACAGAATCCATGGTCAGCAACATGCTTAGCCCAGGTCTTGCCCTACAGCCGCTGATCAAGGCGGAGAAGTTGGTGGTCCGTTCCTACTTGCCGGAAGCGATGGGTGTGGAGGAGCATTTGTTTCATGCGCTGAACGACCTGGATGAGTTTCAACCCAAGCACGTGGTTGTGGATGCGATCTCGGCGTGCACGCGCATGGGCTCGGACCAGGCTGCGTTTGAATACCTGATGAGGATACTGAACGCCTGTAAAGAGCGCGGCATCACCTGTATCTATCTTAACCAGACTTCGGGTTTGGATGTCGTCGCAGAGATCAGTGGGATCGGCATTTCGTCCATCATCGATACCATCATCCTTCTGCGCCATCTTCCGATCGACGGCGCCATAGCGCGGCAGTTGATCGTCATGAAGTCAAGAGGGTCGAAGCATTCTGAACAGTTCCATGAATTCCGCATCACCGATCGAGGTATGGATCTGGTGAAGGGCTAGCGTAGTTATGCGGTGAGCATCTCGGCGTATCCGATAGGGGTACAGGAGAAATCGAGACCGATGATGAAAGCTCGCAAGCGCGAGAGGCGAAGACACGCGAAGTCTGTACGCCAGACCTATGTTTTCCGGCTGTTCGTGGCCGGTAACGAATCAAATTCCTCCCAAGCCAGGCGGAATTTGACGCGGCTCTGCGAGGAACGCATCAAGGGACGCTACAAAATCGACGTCGTGGACGTACTTAGAGACGCCGCTGCTGCTCACAAGAATAACGTGCTGGTGACGCCCACGCTGATCCTGCTCAAGCCCTTGCCGAAGGTCACAGTGCTGGGCAACCTCAACGATACCAGGCAGGTCCTTGCTGCGCTCAGACTGAGTGGTGACGAGCGATGAGTAACCAGAAACCGCCCTATGGCGAACTGGAGACCAAGATGAAAGAGGCAGAGGAACTCATTCACGCCCTGAGGACCCAGCAGGTGGACGCGATTGTCGGTGAGCGTCACATCATGCTTGTTCGTTTGAAGCAGGCAGAAGAGAACCTCAAGAGTTCGAGGGATCAATTGCGCGCTCTCACGTCATACTTGCTGTCGGTGCGCGAGAATGAAAGGGCGGTTATCGCTCGTGAGCTTCACGACGAATTTGGCCAGGGACTCACTAGCTTGCACTTAGGATTGTCCTGGATATCCCGCAAGTTGACTCCCGGGCAACAGCCATTGCAGGAGAAAATCAGATCGCTATCTGCCACCACGACGAGCTTGATGCGATCGGTCAAGAACATCGCGAGTGAACTGCGCCCCGGCGTTTTGGATGAGCTGGGGCTGGTTAAGACCTTGAAATCGGAGGCAAGGGAATTCGAGGGACACACTGGAATACAGTGCAGGTTTAAGACCAATACTGCCAAAGCGAAGTTTGACCGTTCGGCGGCGGTCGCCATTTTCAGGATCGTCCAGGCAGCCCTTACGAATGTTGCCCGTCATGCTCATGCTTCGCGGGCCCTCATTACTTTGATGAAGAAGAAAAATGGCCTGATTTTAACGGTGATGGACAACGGGAAGGGCATCACCAGGAAGCCGATTCATAGCCACGATTCGCTTGGCATCACCGGCATGCGAGAGCGCGCCCTTGCGTTTGGGGGCACGTTTACACTCGGAGGCTCAAGAAGTAAGGGGACAACATTGACCGTGCAGATTCCACTGGCCCGGGCATTTAGTGGGACAGCTCCCTAGCTCCCTAGCCCCTGGTGTGAAGCTCCAATACTTTTCCTGGCTGTGCGTCCATTGAGGTTTTACCCAAGATTGTGGCGGTGTGCGTTCAACTCAATGCCGTGACGATTAGGTTCCGCACCGAGCCGGTTCGTACGGCTTGATCGGCCGCATTTCTCGGTTGCCGAGCCCGGCCCTTACATGTTCTGGTCGGGCGGCGTTGAGAAACACGGGGTGATCGGAGTAACGCCACGCGCCAGGACTTGCTCCCTTTTGGGATGTGCCACCTGCCGGGAAAATCCCAGCGCGGTTAAGGCTTTTACTGCGGAGGACGATCGCCCTTTTGGGGCTTGGATTGGTTCAGCCGTTCCTGCTTCTGTTTTTCCGCCAACAGTTTCTGCTCTTGCGCATGTTTTTGCTCCAATTGTTGCGTCTGCTCTTGATGCTGCTGCTCGACTAGCTGTTTTTTAGCGGCATCCGCCTGTTGCTGTGCGAGTTTTGCGTGCTCCTGCTCTTGTAGCTGCTGGACTCTCTGCCGGTCCTGCTCCTGCTTCGCGCGAAGCTGATCCTGCTCCTGCTGGTGCTTCTTGTCCAACTCGGCATTCGCGGAGGTCGGAATAACGACTTTTGGCGGAACCGGAATCTCGTTCGGATGGACCATCGGAGGCGGAGCAGGGCGATTGGCCCCTTGTTGCTGGGCAGCCTCCAGCTTGGTTTTTTCGGCGACGGCCTTGAGTTGCGCGGTTTGCTGTTTGGCCTTTTCTGCAGCCGCTAGCTGAAGCGCTTGTTGTTGAGCGGCTTCCTGCTTGGCTTTTTCGGCAGATGCTGCTTGCTGAGCTGCGTGCTGTTGCGCAGCCTGTTGTTTGGCCTTTTCTGCAGCCGCTAGCTGAGCCGCTTGTTGTTGAGCGGCTTCCTGCTTGGCTTTTTCGGCAGATGCTGCTTGCTGAGCTGCTTGCTGTTGCGCAGCCTGTTGTTTGGCTTTTTCTGCAGCCGCTAGCTGAGCCGCTTGTTGTTGAGCGGCCTCTTGCTTGGCTTTTTCGGCAGATGCTGCTTGCTGGGCTGCTTGCTGTTGCGCAGCCTGTTGTTTGGCTTTTTCTGCTGCCGCTTGCTGAGTTGCTTGTTGCTGCGCAGCCTCTTGCTTGGCCTTCTCGGCGGCGGCCAGTTGTTGCGCGGTTTGCTGTTTGGCCTTTTCGGCCGCCGCCTGCTGAGCTGCTTGTTGCTGCGCAGCCTCTTGCTTGGTCTTCTCGGCGGCCGCTAGTTGTTGCGCCGTTTGCTGTTTGGCCTTTTCTGCTGCCGCTTGCTGAGTTGCTTGTTGCTGCGCAGCCTCTTGCTTGGTCTTCTCGGCGGCCGCTAGTTGTGCCGCTTGCTGCTGAGCGGCGTCCTGCTTCGCTTTGTCGGCTGCTGCTTGCTGTTGCGCAGCCTGTTGCTTGGCTTTTTCTGCCGCTAGTTGTTGTTGGGTGGGCTGCTGTGACCCAGCAGCCGCAGGTGGGGCTCCCGGCGCCAGAGGATGAACCTGTTGCGCGGTGTTTAGCGACGTCGCTGGCTGGGGCTTTTTCGCTGCCGTTTCGACTGGTTTGACGGCTGCCGCCGGGGGAGCCGTGTTCACAACGCGCACAACGGGTGGAGGCGTTGCCGCGCGGAGATTCTGCTCAACTTTCGTGTCAAGCGGCTTGCCAGGATTTGCTTGCAACGCCTGCTGCTTTTGAGCGAACGCCACCGGCGGTGGCGGCGGCGTAACCTTAGCCACTACCGGCCGGCTGACTACCGCGTCCGGGGGCTTCGGCGGGGCGCTCACAGCGGTGGCGGTCGGCGTACTCTCCCTATTTGCTCCCATCACGCTTGCTTTCACGGGAGCCAGCTGCGCGGTGTGAACCGCCGGGGCCGCCGTGATCGCGCTCGGAGCGACTTTCACCGCTGCCTGTGCCACCGGCTGCGCGTTTATGAAAGTTGTCCGCGGGACGGCGGTAACAGCACCCGCCACATTTTGATTCACATAGGTCGTTGTCTGAACGTTGTTGTTCACCACGTTCGTGATGGTGGTCTGCTGCACCACGGTGTTTGAGACGTTCACGTTGGTGACGTAGGTCGGACTCGTCTGGTGAGCCGGCACGTACACTTCGCCCGGGGCCAGCGGAAACCACGCCACTCCGCCGCCCTTTCCGAAATCTCGAGACGAATTCGAATCTCCCACGAAGGTAACGAGCGCCGGAGAATACACGGGACGCTGCGCGGCTACATCCTGGCGCGCTTCACGGTGCGGGGGAACCCAAACCCAGCCCCCTCCGCCGTACCCGCCATCCACGTGCGCCCACCGGCCATAATGCGAGGTCACGAATCCTGAAGGCGAGTCGTCCACCCACGTCCAGCCCCAGGGATCCACCCACGCCCAGTGACCGTCTCTGTACGGCGCCCAATCTCGCGAAACATGCGTGGGCACCCAGACCGGACCGTAAGTACGATCGGTCCTCCAGGTGCCATTTTGATCGAGGTCTTCATAGCCGGTTAGTTCCGGAGAAACGTAACGGGCTGACCGAGAGCGATCTTCGCGCAGTTCCCGGGTGCGGGACCACTGATCAAAACTGTCCCTGCCAGGCAGATTATAAATGTCATAGGAAATATAATCGGTGCCGGAGACTTGAACCTGGGAGCCTCCGTCCACAAGAAACGCCTGGCCCCCGCCGGTGATCTGCCCCTGGCCGTCGCGCAGAGTAATGGTGGTGAAGGCGCCGTCCGGATCAACGGTGATGCGGTAATCGCCGCGGCGGAGCACGCTAAACGCCAGGTTCGGCGTATCCACCTCGAAGACGTTGTCGCCGTAAAGATTGCGCAGACGCACATCGATGGTTCCGGAGTTCAACTGTATTTGAACCGTGCGGTCATCCAGATTCAGGAAGGAAACCGAGGTCTGCCCGCTCATGCGGATCGCCGTGGACCCGATATGCATCTCAGCTCTCGAGCTGTTGCCAGTCCAGAGACTATCTCCCGCAGTCATGGGCCGGTTGACGGTGGCCCAGCCCCAGTCCGTCTCGCCGCCGGGCTGGAAAGAAACTTGGCCCGCCACGTAACTCAGCCGGGCCACACGCATCGGTGGATCATCAAACGCGGAGGCAGGTTGCACAACCACAACGAAAAGGCAGAGCACCACGCTTACGCGCCCGCAGAAATTTGCAAAACTGACCGGTGTTTCCATCACATAGCTCCTTCGGGGCACGCCATCGGCGCCCCATTCTCGAATAACAGGCATCGGAACGTGACTTTCCGCGGAGGAGTTCTCGGAAACATTAATCAGGCAACTCAAATTAGCGCGAGCCCTGGATGCTCGTCTTCCTCCGTTTGTTCAACGCCTTTATAGAGAGGGTAAAACTGAAAACAAAAGCGTACTGTACTGTTTTGGACACTGCATTCTCGACTCCCACGAGGCCTTGCCGCGCGATCATCTCAAGCCGGCTTTGCGGGTTGGTTTTCGATTCGCTTCCGCGGATCATTGTAGAATTGTAGCGGCCCGCGTCTGGGAATCTGTTCTTATTCGATTATCATCGTCCGCAGATTGGCCATGGCGCGAAGTCAAGGGCATTCAGCGGGAGGATCACATGGCGATTGAGATTCGGGGGATGGCGCCGTTGCTGCAAGTTTTCGACATGCCCACGTCCATCGCGTTTTACCGGGATGTGTTGGGGTTCGAGGTGGAGAGCACGTCGAAGCCTAGGGGAGAGCACTTCGATTGGGCGCTGCTCAAGCTGAATGGTGTTGAGTTGATGCTGAACACGGCTTACGAAGAGGATGCGCGGCCGCCAGCTCCTGATCCCGTTCGCTTTTCCGCCCACGACGATACGGCAATTTATTTTGGTTGCCCAGACGTGGATGCGGCGTACGCCTACCTGCGCGCGCGTGGTGTTGCTGCGAAGGAGCCCAAGATTGCGCACTACGGCATGAAGCAGTTGTACGTCACTGATCCCGACGGGTATAACCTGTGCTTTCAGTGGCCCGCCAAGTAGACCCGCCATAACCCGGAGTCCGAATTCGCAAGAGCTCAACACGCAAGGTGAGGATGGCGAGATAGCCACGCCTGTACCACGAGCGGGTTGCAAGGCATTTTGGGAGGAGCCTATACTGGCGGAGATTCGCGGCCGTTCGTGAAAATCGAGCGAATTCGTGTTTCTGGACGATCGTGGGGCAGCCGGGAGCAGGCGCGAGCATTGCTAGGTTTGGAATCCGCAACGGAGAGGAACAAGGGCGAGTGGAGGAAGTGAATCAGTTTCCGGCCGTGGAACGCCGCCGCAATCCTGCGGTGCCGTCCGCACAGCGGGAAAAGGGAGAGGTGGCCGTCTTCCAGGAGTTGGGGAAGGCGCTGACGTCCTCACTGCAACTGGATCAAGTTCTCCGCACCATCATGGAGAAGATCGATGAATTTTTGCGCCCGGATAACTGGTCGCTGCTGCTGCTGGACGAGGCCAAGCAGGAACTGTACTTTGAGCTGGCGGTCGGGAAGGCTTCACAAGCACTGAAGGACGTTCGAATCAAGATGGGGCAGGGAATTGCGGGTTGGGTCGCGCAGCACGGGGAGACCGTGGTGGTGCCGGACACGACGAAAGACACGCGCTTTTTCTCGAAAGTGGATGAGAAGACCAAAACCGAGACGCAGTCGATCGTGGCGGTGCCGGTTAGATTCCGCGACACTTGCCTGGGGGTAATCGAGCTCATCAATTGCATCGGGCCGGAAGGATTCGATCCCCGGGACCTCAAGCTGCTGGAGGCGCTTTCGGACTTCGCGGCCATTGCGCTAGAGAACGCCCGGCACGTGAAGAAAATTCACGAGCTGACCATCACGGACGACTGCACTTCGCTGTACAACGCGCGGCACATGGGCTTCATCCTGGAGACGGAGATTTACCGTTCGCAGCGCTACAACTACGAATTTTCGATCGTGTTCATCGACTTGGACCATTTCAAGCAGGTGAACGATACGCACGGGCACCTGGTGGGCTCGCGGCTGCTGGCGGAGATCGGAAATGCGCTGAAGGAACATTGCCGGCTGATCGATTTCGCGTTCCGCTATGGCGGGGATGAGTTTGTAATCCTGCTGCCGCAGACATCGAAAGAGAGCGCGTTGAACGTGGCGCGGCGTTTACATAAATTGGTGCGCGAGGGCGTTTGGCTGGGGCCGGAAGGGTTGAACATCCGGCTGACGCCCAGCGTGGGCGTAGCATCCTACCCCGTGGACTCGCGAACCAAGGAAGGATTGCTGCACCTTGCCGATGAGGCCATGTATCTGGTGAAGAATACGAAACGCGACAGCGTCGCCGCCGCGAATATGGGGATTTTGCCTAATGTGGCGGCGAATGCCGGGTCGACTGATTAATCCTCTTCTTCCTCTGAACGAACATTCCAACTTCTATACACTCCATCGAAATTTTGCTTAACTGAAGACATGAAGAGAAGCGAGGCGGCGAAGTATGCGCGCTGGTCGGCAGCAGCAGCGTTGCTGCTGGCGAGTCTGACGGCTGGGGTGTTTCTGGAGCGGAAATGGGCCGCTCATCGAGAGCAGCAAAAGGCGCCGCCGCCGGCTCCGCAAGACGTGACGCGCCGTTCGAACGGGCTCACCTTTTCCAAGATGGATGGAAACCAAAAAATCTTCACGGTGGAGGCGTCGAAGGCCACAGATTTCAAGGATAGAGAGGCGAGCTTGCTGGAGGACGTGAAGATCACGATCTTCGGAAAGAAGGGAGAGCGACACGACACCATTCATACGCAAAGCTGCCAATACGAAAAAGCAGGGGAAAGCATCGCCTGCAGCGGCGAAGTGCAAATGGACCTGCAGAGCAGGGAGGAAGCCGAGCGGGGAGCGAAGAATCCGGAAATAACGGTGCAGCAGAAAGTACACGTGGAGACCCGCGGCGTGGTCTTTAACCGCGCCAGTGGTATGGCGCGGACGGAGCAGCGAGTGAAGTTCGTCTTTCCGAATGGGAATGGGGAGGCCGTGGGAGTCGAGTATCACTCC
>Ga0210400_10002494_pt1 | contig 17019 bp, 11 predicted proteins | sample IncBWH26MmetaG_FD_155456 | JGI IMG/M metagenome (GOLD analysis project Ga0210400, IMG submission 155456) | Forest soil microbial communities from Barre Woods Harvard Forest LTER site, Petersham, Massachusetts, United States - Inc-BW-H-26-M | ecosystem: Environmental > Terrestrial > Soil >... | reverse complement strand
CATTGTGGCGATGTATTGGGTCCGAACTGCCCGGCGGATATTCCACGGTGATCATGAGACCTTCTTTGCCAGGAAGGTTTGTCAGGTCTTTCGACAAGAGCTGCGTCACCTTCGCCTCCTGAGCCAAGAGCGCGCCGGTTATGAGACATACCAACACCAAACTTAATCTTGTGATTGTCATAATTAACCCTTCGCTTCACGAGACCACTACGACCGCATCAGTTGCATGTTTTTAGCCGGCTTTTCGTACACGTTGCGGTTTAGTACTCTGGATTTGACCTGTGGGCTGACTGAGCCAGGTTTCGAAACGCGTCTCGCCGAGTCGCGCGTCGTCGCCGGGAACGAGTGTCCTTTCGCTCAGCTCCACGCCGTAGTAGCGAGCGTGCGGGTCAGTGACAACCTCACGCGGATCCTGGCGTGCCGCTAGAAAACGCCGGACGAGTTCATCGAGAGGAAACTGCTCCGGCCCCCCTACTTCAACGATGCCGTTCACTGGTGAGCCCACCGCGATCCGGCCTACCGCACTGGCGACATCGTCGGCCGCCATAGGCTGGATAAGCGCAGGTGGCAAGAGTACCTTGTTGCCGACGGTGGAAAAATCGGCGATGCCCTTGACGAATTCGAAAAACTGAGTCGCGTGGATAATTGAATAGGGGATTGAGGAAGCCTTGATCAAATTCTCCTGCGCCATTTTTGCGCGGAAGTAGCCGCTTTCGAGCAGACGCTCAGTTCCTACCACTGACAACGCAACGTGATGTCCTACGACTGCGGCCGCTTCATAGGCGAGGAGGTTACGGGTTGATGTCTCAAAGAACTTCATCACTGGTGCGTCCTCGAAGGAGGGAGAGTTCGATACGTCAACGACCACCGAGGCATCTTTCAGAGCTTCGGCCAATCCCTCGCCGGTGAGAGTGTTGACACCCGAATTGGGTGATGCCGCTACCGCCTCGTGCCCGTGTTCGCGAAGCTTGTTGACGAGCTTTGATCCAATGAGTCCACTGCCGCCGATCACTACGATTTTCATGATTGTTCCCTTCATTTTCGACTGAGGCGTTCGAAGCCACGGTTGTATTTGCTATGACAAGACATCCCATCGTTTTGTGGCATCGTCTTGTTGTTGGCCTGAGGCGGGCGATGACCCAGGCGCACTCGTTCCGTGTCACCGACCCTGGACGACGGTCCTGCGATCCATGACACAGCGATGCCCCACGCCGACAGAGAGATGGCCGTGTGCCCCAGGTTTGCGTTGGGTTTTCCCAGTGTCACGACACAATCGGGTGCTCTGTCCTTCGCGGTTTTTTGCTCAGGGCGGGAAATAGATTCCTTGTCGTCCGGATTTTAACGCGCTTACGAAGGTACCGTCACGTAGTAGAATCTGAAGCTCTCTACCGCAAACCTATGCCCCTGACCATTCTCGCCACGTTCCTCGAAATCTCTACCACCGCCGTCGCAATGTGCTCGGCCGGTGTCGCGGTTTTCCTGATCGGACTATGGGCCGCGAAAAACGATATCGCCGCTCGCGACATGAATGCTCGCGGCATGATTAAAGACAAGATCGTGGCCCTGGCCAATTTGTGTTTCGCTGTCCCACTGGCCGTCTTCGGCGCCCTGCATCTCTTCGGCCCGCAATTCGTCAAAGACCTTGTGCCGCGATACATGCCAGGGCGTATGTTCTGGGTCTATTTTGTTGGCTGCGCGTTGATCGCAGCGTCCTTGAGCATCGCCACCAAAATTGGCGTACGCTGGTCCGGCCTGCTGGTCGGAATCATGATGTTCATGTTCGTCGCGATGCTCTATCTTCCTTTCGCGCTGCGCCACCCGCATGCCAGAATTACCTGGACCATCGTCTTCCGGGAGATGTCGTTCGGCGGCGCCGGCTGGATTCTTGCGGCAATTGCAAAAGACGGATGGCGCGGGAAAGCCAGGACCACGCTGATCACTGTGGGCCGCATCGTGATCGCGCTGGCCGCAATATTCTTTGGCATTCAGCACTTTCTGCATCCGTTGGGACTTCCCGGAGTCCCGCTGCAAAGAGAGATGCCGTCGTGGGTCCCCGGGCGCATGCTCATTGACTACGTGACAGGCGCAGCTCTTCTTGCTACCGGGGCGAGCGTTTTGCTACCCAGGAAAACGCGGATCGTGGCAACCTGCGTCGGCGGTTGGCTTTTGCTGATGGTCCTGGTCATCTATGGACCCGTTTTGATCACGGCGCTATCCCAACCGGGTATCGAAGTCCAGGTGGAAGGGATCAACTACTTTGCTGACACGCTGCTGTTTGCCGGAGTCATCCTGGCGCTGGCGAGCGCAGCGCCACGAGCAGAGGCAGCCGGGATGGTTAGGCGAAAAGGGGCCGGTTAAGATCCTTTATTTTCTTCTCGTAATTGAACACAATAACCAAAGGTGCCAAATCACTATTGCGCCGGGTTTACCTTGATTCGCTCTACCTATGTACCGAAACTTGCGATTGTGATGAGATCGGGCCAACTCGGCGCCCGACGCCTTGTGTGTCAACTTTGGTAAAGAGCGAGTGAGATATGAACCTGGGCGGCCGCGAGCGCAGCTCTTAGCCAGAAATGGAGACAAACAGGAGAGGATGGTCGCCCCGTCACGTACATAAGCAAGCATAAAAGCTTCCCGCGAAGTCCAGGCGTATTCACCGTTCACAAATCGAGCCAATCCGTGAGCGCAATATAGCTCGGCTGTCTTCATTGAGGGGGCATCGATCAGTTTGCATTCCACAATCAAGGGAAATGAAGGACTTCTGTTCGTGAGATGAACAGATAAATCTGGCCGCTTCTCAAGATGACTCCCATCGTAACTGATTGTTTCAGTTCCCCTGGTGACGTTCCTAGCTAGCTGCGACCAAATTTTATCCTCATCTAGAAGGGCGTTGAGTCGACTCTCCATGAGGGCAGTGACTTCGGTTTCTCCGCCTGAAAGAAGCGTAGAGCGATTACGGCGGAGGAGGTCCTCCCAGGCACGCGCTAGTACCTGCGCAATGTAGGTGAGATGTACATCGAGCAGGGGCGGAAATGGAATTGCGTGCCCGCGAGTAAGTTCTGCGATCTGTTCTTCACGAGGGTGAATACGGCTGTCGTTCATTTAACCCCGTTAAACACCACATCCAAATGTTCCCAGGCGATACGCCTCGCAACGAGCCTTGCCTGGCTTCGGCTCCAATAGCGTGCTTGCTTGAGGCGTGCAAGCCACAAACACTCCCGGTCAGGGTCCGGAAAAAAGACTTCGGTGGCAGCGCAATGATCAGCAACTCGGATGATTTCGGACCAATCCCCTTCGAGTTCTTCGGAAGCGCTTTTTTTGTCAGTGCTGATCCGCAAAATTTCCCACGGAACTTGCATCGGCAGTCCTGCGTGTGAAACAAAGAGTCTCTTATGAACGCGACTAGCCCATGGCTCTAACTCGGTGCGGAGTGTAGTGCCGAACGCGCTTATCTCGCTGGATGTAGGAAATGCCTGGGCAGCCCTCTTGTTGGAAGAGAAGGGAAGGTTATATTTCAAAGTGTCGGACACAACCTGAAGATCGCGTTTGCGCAAACCATACAATGACGCTACCCAGGTATCCACACGTTCCCAAGTTGACTCCGAATCGTCATTGACAACGGCATCGAACAATACGTCAATTTGTTGGTAGTCAGCAGCTGGAAGCTCCTCGAAGGGCGGGACGGGAATGCTGTCGATGATGAACTTCTCTATAACTTCACGCTCAAAACCAAACTTGCCGCTTGTGATCAAAGCGTGCCAGAGGGCACACTTACTGCTCGCGATTAGAGCGAGGTAGCGCACGAAGCGCGTTCCTTCGGGATGTTCTTTAGCGCTGTACCCGTAATACGTCTCACTAAACACAACATCAAGGTCGGTGACAGCCACACGAATCCGCCCCGACTCCGCTGGGGGAGATTGTTGTACCAGGAGTTTCGGGCCAAGGTATAGTTCGCGCGGTCTTCCCCGGTGGGCTCGTTCCAGATTGAACGGGATCAGTCTGTTTGTGTCTACCAAAATCGTGCGCATGGCAGATTGGGTGAGTTCGGATAGGTCCTGAAGGTAGGCTACTGATTCTCCAGGGCTACCGTCACCGGTCTTCTTGACTACGCTGCTCTCGCGCAGCTTCTGGTATCCGTTGCCCGTGTATCGATGGTGCTCACCTGAAGGGCCATCATCCTCTGACCAGAATTCGTCCAACCTTTTCAGTTTGTGAAGCATGACTCGGTCATAAATTTCTAAATCGAGTTGGCTCCCGCGGAACAATATCTTTAGAACCTCAGGTCGGCGAATAGCTTCCCGAGATGCGATCATCTCTGCATTGCTAGCATCTATACGCCATCCACCGGCGCCATTTAAGGATTCTTCTACGTGTGGACTGACAAAACGAAAAGCCGAGCTGGGTGTAGGCACTTGGTTGCGAGCGAACAGAATGCAGAAGGGCGCCGATATTTCGGGCCAAACTTTCGTCTGGCGAAGCTCAGAGCCATTAATTATGCCGGTCACATCGAGGGCCCCGAACAAGGAGCTTCGCGCCTCAGCCATACCCTCACCCTGCTGGAAGAGCAATCGAGCATGGAGAGCAAATGCGATCTGCCCACCGGGCTTAGCCCACTCCATAGCTCGCCATACAAATGGAAGATCGAGGACCTCATTGGGAAGCTTTGGTGCAGGAGCGTCAGAATTACGAGAGCGTGCAATCAGAGCCACGCGATCTTTCACCAGTTGCCAATCCGTGAGGCCAGTGCCACTAGACCAAGGTGGGTTGCCGATGACCAAGTCATAGTGTCCAACATGTTTCGAGTCCATCTTGGGATCTAGGCTGCCCAGACTGTTCGAAAGCGACTCACCGCTTTCCTTCCCAACCTTGTGGAGCACCGTTCCTCTTAGGTTCTCGAAGCGCAGCTTCTTAACTGGCTCTGGATGGGAGTCTAGCTCGATTGACATCAGGTAGAGTCCGAGAGCAGCAAAACGCAACGCTGACTCGTTTATATCGAAGCCGGTAATTTGCCTGTAGAGAATCTCCCGCAGGATCTTCGTATTTGGACGGATCCCATCTGCGCGCCAACGTTCAGCTACCAGATGGCGAAATGCAGTAATGAGAAATACTCCAGCCCCGGCTGCTGGATCTAAGACCCGCGCTTTGTGGGGTGCTTTCTCTCTTTGCAGCGCATGGAATACAGCACGCACCATTGTCTCTGCAATAATTCGAGGTGTGTAGAATCCCCCCTCTTTCTCCCTTTTTTGTGGAGCGTATTTGAGCAAGTAATGTTCATATGCCTGGCTGAGCACACCGACAGGGATATGTGCGAAGTCAAGGTTTTCCCACTTTTCTTCCCATTTAAGGGATAGCTGTCCACCAGGTGCTCGACGGAGTATGTTGCCCAAGGCCCCAAATGCATCCGGTGGCAAGGAGCGGAAGAAGCCACGCCGCAGGGACAGAAAGTCGCCATTGAAAGTGTCGTCAAGCCAATGAGAGGTATGGTCGGCACGCTTAGGACTGTCGAAGAGCTTTTCAATCTCCTCTGGGCCTCCGGGGATCAGCGAAGGGGGAAGAAGCCCGCGATCGCCAAGAAACCTTGTGAATAGTGCCCGACCCACAACCGAGATGGCATCGTTACCTTCGACGCCGAACTTGTTCTTCAAATCTTCGATGGAATGAGCAAGCAACTTTAGGATTACACTGGAGATCCATTGTCGCGGACCGCCCGCAACTCCTGGTCGCTGGTTGGATAGATAGGGTAAGATGGCTCTTCTTGCATTAACGGAGTTGCTGTCAAGTTGAATTCGAGTTTTTTCAGGTTTATCCGTATCCAGAGAAACCCGGTGTATGGTCAGTTGGCCTGGGCGAAGCACTCCTAAATATGGGGCATCGCCCCGCATGGCTACTCGACGGCGGATTAGACTCAGTTCGTCATCGTCGACAAGCCTGTCGGCATCGACGAGGAACACAAGAGGTGTGTTCTGCCATTCATAGACGCCTATGAGTGCGGCAAGGCTAGTGTCGTCCGCGTTGCGTGCGCTAACGAGCGTGGCATATGGCAGCAGTTCAGGACGATCGCCCAAATCGAAAGAGTAGACAGCGGCGAGGTCTGCTCCATACTGCTCCAAAGTTCGATCGAAATGGTCCACGTTGCGGTCAATGCCTTTAGCCATCAGCAGGTTAGCTGCCCGTGGCGAATGTTAACACCTATTACTGAATTACCGGAAGGGGCAATGTGTTGACACACTTGGTGTCCATTTAAATTCCACTGGCCCCAGACTTGCTAAACAGTTTCTAGCAGGAGAGTCGTTCAATGAGTGCTGCCGCTCGCTGCCCAGCTTGAGAAATATTCGCTATTTATTCGCAAAAGTATAGCTTGCGCCGGAATGATTTTGCAATCCCTCTGCGCTTTAGTGTTGTACCGAATTCTGCCCACCCGAAATTCCGATTCTTAGGTCATAGGTCATTGTCCTATTTCGCACTTGATTCGCCTGACAGAACAGTCTATAGTCTGCCAGCGCCTCAGGGTGTGGCAAAGAAGCCACTAGCTGCTAGCTACTAGCCCCTGGCAAAACCAAAAGCTGGAAACCCCAGAGCTCACGACCCTCTGCTGATTCTTGGGTGCCTTGGGTGACCTTGGGTGGAAATGGGTGTACATAGGGGGGCAGGGGCGGGGTACCGGCTGAGATAATCGGCAGAGGGCTACAAAGTGGGCTTCGCCGAATCTTTAACCACAAAGGACACGAAGGAACACAAAGGACGGTGGCATCCCCGGGGTTGAATCGTGCAAACCCTTTTGAATCATAGTTGAGGTAAGGGGGGAGGGGGGAGTATTTCTGCTGATATCCTAGAAACGTTCTCTTGATCGAAGATCCACCATTCAGCACGACGCGAAGGGACCCATGGCCGCACTGATCGATGCTATAGACATCAAGCGCAAAATGTTTTTCGAACTGGACGGCACGCCCTTCCACTGTCTTGACGTGGAGGTTAACACTCCAACCGCCCGTGGCGGCCAGACGCTGGTCCGCCTGAAGATGCGTAATCTGCTTACCCGCGCCGTCTTTGACAAAACGTTCAAGGCCAGCGACAAGTTCAAGGAACCCGACCTGGAAATGGTTCCGGCGTCTTTCTTATATAGCGACGCGGACGGTTTTTACTTCATGGACCAGGAGAGCTTTGAAACTCTTACCCTGCGGCAGGAGATGATTGGCGACGCGCAGGATTTTCTTGGCGAAGGCCTGATCATCCAGGTGCACAAGTACAACGGCAATCCGATTGGCCTGCAACTGCCTCCGCATGTGGAGTTGACGATCGCCCAGACGGAGCCCGGCGTGCGCGGCGATTCGTCCGGCGGCAACGTGACCAAACCCGCTACGCTGGAAACCGGCCTGGAAATCCGCGTGCCTCTTTTTATTAAAGAGGGTGAGAAGGTCAAGGTGTCCACGGAGACGCGGGAGTTTGTGGCCAGGGCGTAGCTCGAGATCGGGTGATCGGGAAATCGGGTCATCGGGAAACCAAACCTTTAACCACAAAGGACACCCATTCGACTCGCTGACGCTCGCTCAGGGCAGGCTATGGAACACAAAGTAGGGTGACATGCTCCAGGATTCCAATCCGCGCCTATCTGCGACAATCCGCGGCAGGGTCCCGCCTCTGCTATTCTTCCCTTCAAGATGCCGTTCAAGCGCCCCAAAGAGATCTACGACGAGAACACGCTCTATGACTACGCCGTAGGAGCGCTGGGACGCCGCATGCGGACCGTCGCCGAATTGAAGCGGCTCATGCGGCAGCGCGTCCCCAAAGACGAGATCGGCCATCTGCTGGTGGAGATGGTCATCCTGCGGTTGAAAGAGCAGAAGTACCTGAACGACACGGATTACGCCACGGCATTCTCCGGCTTCCGCCGTGACAACGAGAAGTTCGGCCGCCGCCGCGTGATCACTGACCTGAAAGTGAAAGGCGTCCATGCGGACGTGATTGAGAAGGTAGTCGAAGAAACCTATGCGACGGTCAATGAAGAAGAACTGGCGCGGGCCTACCTGAAACGCAAACGATTGAAGAAGCCCGCAAATGACAAAGAAACCGCGCGGATTTTTCGCGGGCTGATGCGTGCGGGATTTAGCGTGGGGATTGCGATTAAGGTGCTGAAGAACTGGCAGGTCGACGACGAACTGCTGACGGCGCTTCAGGAAGAAGCAGAAGAATCGTAAAGTATTTGTTTGTGATTTACGCTGACCTGGTTTTGGCCAGGCTCAGGTTCGGTTCGCGCGTAAGCCGCTCGACGGTTTCTTCCATCGTTACGTCGAAATCGTGGCCGCACCTGGGACAGATGATCTGCTGATGGCCCGCCGACAGGCTGGCCGTCTTGCGCACCGGAAAAGAGTCACCGCGGGGGCATTTCACAAACGTGATATCTCCGGCGGCCATAGCGATCTCCTCGTCCGGCAGCAGCTTCACGTGCAAACCTGACGCTGATCACAATATCGGTGTGAGGATCAGGCCAACAAGTTACTGTAGTGACGTTACTGTTGCCTGGTCAGACACTTGCGCTTTAGTTCCTGTCGCCGCTCGATGAAGAACCAGCATTCGCCGGGGCTGTGGCCGCTTTGTGCCGGACCAACCGGGCACACGCGGAGAAACTAAAGTTTCCGCCAGCATCGTCGATTGTGTTGCCGGCCAAATAAAGCCGGGGGTTGAGCAGCGCCAGCGACATCAAGCCGGCGAAATAGAGGAAAGAGCACTGTTCCGGCGGTGCGGAACGCGCTATGGTCTTGCGGGCGCCGCAGCAGCCACGGCCACTTTGGCATTGGTAGTGCCGATCAAGCCGGTGCGGGTATCGCGCACGCCAAGACGCAGGTAGTAATTGCCGGGTTCCAGATCGATCGCCTGCTGGCATGGAAACGTATCTCCCATCACCTTGGAAAACGTTTCTGGCTTCAGCGCGGCCTTCACCGTTGTAAGTTCGCCGCGCACCAGCTTGCCTTTCGCTGAAAACGCCTGGATGGTGCACTCCAGCGTGGCGTGTTGCAGTCCATCGGGAGACTTCTCAAAGCTGATGGCATGGGGATCCACGCCAAAGTTTACCCGCACAGTTTTAGGCGTGGCTTCGGCAGGCGGAAGCACCAGCGCATTAAAAGGAAGGCCGGTGGCAATGGGCGAATCGGGGCTGAGGGCCAGCGCAAAAGCAGAATCCTGCTGTTTCTGGTTCTTCTCGGCAAACAACGCAGGGTCGACAGCGAAATAGCCCAGCCGGTAACGCAACTTCACACCGGATCTGTTCACCTTCACGTGTATCTTGCGAAACTTGCCATTCCAGTTCTTGTTCTCAGGGTAATAGGCGAGCGTGTAATAGGTGGACCCGTCTTCAATGCTGTTGCGGATCGCCGCGTCAATACCGTTGGTGTTGTAAAACGCCTTTCCACCGGTACGGTCCGCCATTTCCTGCATGGTTCCGCGTACGTTCTGTAACTGTGCTGACTCGTTGCCAATGGCTGTGCCCAGTCTGCCAGGGCGGGACAAGGAACGGCCAAACTTGTCCTGGCCGGAGTTGGCGGCATCGAGCACCGAAGGAGGCACGAGTCCCCGCGCGTCGATCGGATACATGGCGATCTGAGCGTCGATCAGGGAATCCGCGGCCGCGGCGATCTGCAACCCGTAGTTGCGCGTTCCGGCAAAGGTATCGCCCGTCAGTTCCATGTTGGGATCGATAGTCAGGGGAAAAGCCTCAGATATCCAAATCAGATTTTTGCGGCCCGGATAGCCGGAGAGCGATCGCGCAATCGAGTTAAGCGCGTTGATGGTGTAGGTGATCCGCAGGTCTGTCTGAAACGCAATTCTCTCCTGCTCGAAGCTCTGCATGGCGTTGAGCATTTGCGCGGACACCATGCCGGAATCAGCCAGACCCGCTGGTAGAAGCTCCGTGTCCGGCCCGCCGGTGGGATTGTCCTGCAATGGCGACACATAGCTCTTGATTTCCCTGGCAACTTTTTTCAACACGGCGGGATCGTCGGTGAAATCCTGCAGCAGTCTTAGCTTGCTGCTCAGGGTATACACGGCCACGGGCTGCCCTTCCGGCATTTTTTCCAGATAGCGCATCATCTGGTCTCGTACGTAAGCCTGGTGAGGAAGATTTGTATTCAGCGCATCGAGCAGCAGGATGTTAAGCGCGCTGCTGGCGCTAAAGCGGGCCACGTTGCTGTAAACATTCTCGGGAGGCCTGGGCGCGGACTTTGCCAGCGCCCCTGGGGCATTCGCGTGTGGCTGCTGAAAGTTGAACACGCGAATCTTCTGCTCTTTGCCATCTTCCAATATGGTGAAATCATCCTGCTTAAGATCAGTGATGGCGCCGTTTCTATCGGTAGCTACCACATCCACCACCACCAGACGGGTGATGCTTTTGAGCACCGTGGCGGATTCATAAACTGGCGTCGGCTTTTGTTCTTTGGCTTGGGTTGGAACGGCAGCCGGGGACGCTGCTTCGGTCGTCTGGTTCGATGCCGCGGGAGTTGACGCCTGCGGCTTCATTCCCGCAGCTAACATAAATATCAGGCCACTACCTAACAAGGTCCTGGTATAAACGCCTGCCATAAACGGCTCCTGAAAACAGCAGAGTAGCAGGTATAGTTTGCTTCTGCACGGTTCGATTGTAAAGAACGGTTCGACCGCGAGCGGAACTAATCAGATAGATCGCGGTTGTATGACTTTCTGGGGCTCAGAGCGGCTTATCGTCGACAGTAATGCGAACTGCGCCGAAAACATCGCGCTGGCTCGCCACAACGAGTGAAGCACCTCATCTGGAACCCACATTTCCTTTCCGTGAAAACAAAAATGCAGCCGGGTGATTTTTCTATGGCCAGCGTGCTTTCATAACCCCGCATTTGCCAGCTTGCAGTTTTTCGGGCCGCCGCAACCTCTCGAGACAAAGCGCGCCTTCGCCAAAAAAGGAAAAGAAAAACTCAACTTTTGCTGTGTCCCATTTCGGGACATCGTTTTCGCAAACTTTAACAAAATGTCTATATTCTTTCCGCTCGCAGCAACTATGATTCCTCGTAGTTCAACGGGCCCCGAAACGAACCTGGAGGCTGGATGAAGCAACATCTGCGCCGTAGTCGTTTGCTTTTGGCTGTACTCCTGCTGGTTGTTCCAACGTCGCTGTTCGCCCAATGTGGCGTAGAGCGCTGGTCAGTAAAAACCGGGACTGATCCCGATGCTGGCTTGGTCAATCTGAACTCTCCCACCAACACAACCATTGCAGCATTGCGGGCGCCGGCCGCGCCCAATCCCATCCCGGCCAATAACCGGGTGTCGCCGTGGGAGACCACGGAGTGGATTCTCAACGCTACGCTCACGCTCTACAAACTGGAAAGTGATTCGGACTATCATCTCGTGCTTCAGGATGCCGGCGGGCTTACCATGATCGTTGAAATTCCGTCGCCCACTTGCGTTGGCGCCGGCAGTCCTTTCTTCGCCGGCATTCAAAATGCCCGTTCCGAATTCAACGCCAGATTCACAGCGACCACCAGTTTTCAGACAGCCAACATCCCGGTCCAGATCAAAGGCGTCGGAATGTTTGATTTTCTGCACGGGCAGACCGGCGTCGCGCCAAACGGAATCGAACTGCACCCGGTGCTGGATGTTATTTTCAACCCCGGCGCCACCGCCGACTTTAGCGTGAGCGCCGCTCCCACCAGCCTGTCGGTGACGCAGGGCAACTCGGGCAGCACGTCGATTACAACGGCAATCAGCGGCGGCTTCAATTCTGCCGTTTCCTTTACCGCTTCCGGCTTGCCCGCGGGCGTAACTGCCAGCTTTAGTCCAAGTTCTGTGGCGGCCCCCGGCAGCGGCAGCTCAACGCTTACATTTAATGCCAGCAGCACCGCGACCACGGGCACTTCAAATATTACGGTGACGGCCAGCGGCGGCGGCGTTACCCACACGGCGTTAATAGCGCTGACCATTAGCCCTGCGGCTGCTCCCAACTTCACGGTAAGCGCTTCGCCAGCAAGCCTTTCAGTCATACATGGCAGTTCAGGAAGTACCACAATCTCCACATCCGTTAGTGGAGGCTTTAATTCCGCGGTCTCTCTCTCCGCATCAGGACTACCCACGGGAGTAACTGCCAGCTTTAGTCCGGCATCAATCGCTGCGCCGGGCGGCGGCAATTCCACGTTGACGTTCAACGTTGGCAGCACGGCAATCAGTGGAACTTCAACCGTGACCGTGACGGCCAGCGGAGGCGGCGTTACCCATACAGCCAACGTGTCTTTGACAGTGCCGCAGACCAATGTATTTGGCATCGCGCCGCCGGACCATCTGGTGATCGTGATAGAAGAGAACCATTCTTTCGCTTCCATCATCGGTTCGTCGTCGGCGCCCTATATAAACAGCCTTGCCCAGCAAGGCGCGTTGTTCACTCAATCGTTTGGCGTTGAGCATCCCAGCCAGCCCAATTACCTTGACCTGTTCTCAGGGTCAAACCAGGGCGTTACCGATGACACCTGCCCGCATAGCTTTTCCACAGAAAACCTGGCCAGCGAACTGGCAGCAGCAAGCCAGACTTTCACCGGCTTTTCAGAAGACCTGCCTTCTGCCGGTTCCACGGTTTGCACCTCCGGCGCCTACGCGGAAAAACATGCTCCCTGGGTAAACTTCACCAATGTGCCGGCCACGTCGAACCAGCCGTTTACCAGCTTCCCAACAGACTTTACCAATCTGCCCACCGTCTCCATTGTCGATCCCAACCTCAATGACGACATGCATGACGGCACCATTGCCCAGGGCGATACCTGGCTGCAACAGCACATTGACAGCTATGTTCAATTTGCTCAAACCCACAACAGTCTGCTGATTGTGACCTGGGACGAGGACGATAGCGCCAGCGGCAACCACATCGCGACCATTTTTGTGGGACCGATGGTCAAGCAGGGACAGTTTGCTGAAACCATTAACCACTTTAATGTTCTGCGTACCGTTGAAGATCTGTACGGCTTGACGCACATCGGCGGCGCGGCCACGGCCACGGCAATTTCCGATGTATGGAAGCAGCCAACGGCGGACTTCACTGTTGTGGCCTCGCCAGCATCGTTGAGCGTGACCCAGGGCAGCTCTGGCAGCTCAACGGTTTCCACCACGGTGAGTGGCGGCTTCAACTCCGCGGTTACATTGTCGGCTTCAGGATTGCCTGCCGGCGTGACTGCTAGCTTCAATCCTGCTTCCATCGCGGCGCCGGGCGGCGGCAGCTCAACTCTTACTCTTTCCGCCAGCAGCACTGCAACCACCGGCACGGCCAACATCACGATCACGGCCACCGGAGGCAGCGTTACGCACACAACCACGATTGCTCTGACCGTCAACTCCGCAGCATCGCCGGACTTCGCTGTCAGCGTTTCTCCGGCCAGCTTGTCGGTTACCCAGGGCAGTTCCGGAAGCTCTACGGTCTCCACCACAGTCAGCGGTGGCTTTAACTCTGCGGTTTCATTGTCGGCCTCAGGATTGCCCGCCGGAGTTACCGCGACCTTCAATCCAACCTCCATCGCAGCGCCGGGTAGCGGAAGTTCAACTCTGACTTTCTCTGCCAGCAGCACTGCAACCACCGGAACGGCCAATATCACAATCACGGCTACCGGAGGCACTGTTACTCACACAACTTCGCTCGCTCTCACTGTCAGCGCTTCCGGCGGAGGAAGCACAACAACACAGGTTCTGGGCAACCCCGGATTTGAGAACGGATCAACCAATCCGGCTCCCTGGACTGCAACAGCAAGCGTGATCAGCAATTCCACCAGTGAGCCCGCGCATAGCGGAACCTGGAAAGCGTGGCTCGATGGTTATGGCGCAACCCACACCGACACGCTGATGCAGCAGGTCGCGATCGCTTCCAATGCGACCGCTGCCACGCTGACATTCTGGCTCCATATTGATACTGCGGAAACCAGCACGACAACGGCTTTCGATACCCTGGCGTTGCAAATACGCAACTCCTCGGGCACCGTTCTCTCGACCCTGAAAACGTTCTCCAACCTGGACAAGAATACCGGGTTCGCGCAGCAGACCTTTGATCTGACTTCTTTCAAAGGGCAGACCATCCAGATCAACTTTGTTGGGACCGAAGATGCCAGTCTGCAGACTTCGTTCGTGCTGGATGATTTTGCGCTGAACGTGACCGCGCCGGCATCCGACACAACCCCTCCCACAACTTCCATCACCTCGCCCGCCAACGGAGCCACCGTCTCGGGGACGACAACCATCAACGCAACTGCTTCAGACAATGTGGGTGTGACGCAGATACAGATCCTGATCGATGGCGCTGCCGCGGCCAGCAACACCAACGCGACATCGCTCTCTTTCAGTTGGAACACGACCACCGTGGCAAATGGATCGCATACCATCGTTTCCAAGGCGTTTGATGCCTCTGGCAACGTAGGCACGTCCTCCACCGTGACGGTAACCGTCTCGAACGGAGGCGGCACCATCACTGAGTTGATCGGCAATGGCGGCTTTGAAAATGGGGCCGCGAGTCCGGCGCCATGGGTGCTTACCTCCACTCACACTCCGCTGAGCATCATCAACAATTCAGCTACTGAACCGCCGCATTCCGGCACGTTTGACGCATGGATGAACGGTTGGGGCACCACCACCACTGACACCGTGATGCAACAGGTGACCATACCGGCTAATGCAACAGCGGCCTCGTTCACTTTCTGGCTGCATATCAATACGGCGGAAACGTCCACCACAACGGCATTCGACACGCTGCAGGTGCAGATCCGCAATTCCGCCGGCACCGTGCTCCAGACGCTGGCAACATTCTCCAACCTGAACCACAACACTGGCTATCAGCAGCAAACGTTTAACGTCCTCTCCTTTGCCGGACAGACCATCCAGGTCTTTTTTATCGGCAAGGAAGATTCTTCGTTGCAGACCTCGTTTGTCCTGGACGACATTTCACTTAAGGTGACTCAATAGGAGACGCTATGAATAGACTCGTATTAGCCGCGCTGTTACTCGCTGGATCGGCAATGCCGGCGTTCGCCGTACCACAAAGCAACAAGTCTCCTGATGCGCAGCCCGCCATGGTGGACCGTCCGGCGGAGCCAAACTTTGTTTTTGACGACGACGGCGGCAAAGCCCAGATCGTTCCCGCCGATTTTTCCGTGGCCGGACCAAAAACATTTCACGGTGGCCCGGTCCTGGCCGCGGCCCAGCAAGTCAGCATCTTTCTGGGTGCAGGCTGGGGTGACGCGCAATTCCGGGCCCGCGAGAGTTCCCTGCTGGACGTTACTGCATCCGTCGGGAACGCGCAGGTTGCGGAGCTAAAACAGCACAGCATCAAGACGCTGCGCGCTGCTCCTCAATTGGAAGATTTCAGCGACCTGAGCCAAGGCAAGGTGAACGACCTGACCATTCAGCAGAAGCTCTCAGACCTGCTGAAAAGCAAGGCCATTCCCGCGCCGACGGCGGGAACCGTCTTCGTGATCTTCCTCGCTCCGGGCGTTCATTCAACGCTGGGCGGAAACCAGGGCGGGGTCGATTACGCGGCGTATCACAACTTCGTCAACCTGGAAGCCGGCGAAATTCACTACGTGGTGGTGCCCTTCCATGAAAATGCGGCCAATCACAGCGCGGCGGCAACACGCGCCTTCGCTGAGGCTGCTTTGAACCCGAACGGCCAGGGCTGGTTCTGAGCTGAGCTAAGTCTCAAACTTCAAGGAGGAGCTTTAAAGCTCCTCCTTTTCTTCGTCTTTGTCGGCGCCGGGGTGCTCCTTAATCCATCGCTCCGCAATCAGGTTCGCGCTCTTTCTCTGCGCCGGCGTCAGGGTGCGCGCCAGCCGCTCCGCTTCTGCTTTGCCTTCTTTCGCTCCAAACCGGCCACTGATGGTGAACCAAATGAAAGCCCGATTTCGGTCCGCGCCACATTTAGTGTTTAGGTAAAAGTTCGCAAGCTCGTACATCGCGGCCGATACGCCGTGAGAGGCGGCTTCTTTGTACCAGTGAATCGCCTCCGCGCAGGCGGGGACCCTGGCGAATTTCCTGGCCAGCTCCAATTGCGCCGTTGGCTGCTCCCTCGCGGCTGCCTCTCCGTACCATTCACGCGCTTCGTCAGGGTCTTTACGAACGCCCGCACCCTCATCGAGTGCCTTGGCCAGATGAAACTGCGCCTCCGCATTTCCTTGCGTTGCGGCCTTGCGGTTCCATTCTGCCGCCTGGGCCGGATCAGCCGGGACCCCGAAGCCGCGCTCATACATGAAGGCAAGGTCCCGCTGCGCCCGCGGATCGCCCTGCTCCGCCGCCTTGCGCTCCCAGAGCAATGCCTGCGAATAATCAGCCTCTATCCCGCGACCGTAAAGGTAAATCCTCCCCAACTCGTACTCGGCCGGCGCGTACCCCTGGTTCGCCGCTTTGGTGAGCCAGCCAATCGACTCTTTTCCATCCGGCTTTACATGCATTCCCATGTCATAACAGGAAGCCAATGCAGCTTGAGCGGTGGGATCATTTGCATCAGCGCGCTGCTGAATGGCAGTGAAGTCTTTCGCTTCGGACGGACAGACATCAGACTTACCCTGCTGCTGTTGTGCTACGGCAAGGTTCACGGCTGTGTATAAAAAGAGTGCAGCTATAACAGTTTTGGTCATCGGTGGTTTCTCGAATCCGGAAGTATAGACGGTTACGCGCAACTCGTCCCACCCATCTTGCTGTCTTGAATTTCTTTTAACATTCCCGAAACAGTATTACTCACGATTCTTCTGCTCCGCAGTCCAATTCGCAAGACAAGACACGCTTCACTCCGGCGAGTTACAATTTCGTTTTCGTAATTTGCTGTCATTCTGATCTGCAATGTCACGGAGGGATCCTGTGGACGATCTGCCTGAAAAGCCCGCAAAGTCTGAGAAAAGCGATAAACCGACTAATACCAAGACCTCATCTGCCAGCACTGGAGTTTCCCGGCGCGACTTCCTGAAAATCTCCGGCGTCTCTGCGGCCGTTCCGCTCGTCAGCCAGGTCAGCGCCTTCGCCCTCGATGACAGCCCGCACGTC
>Ga0210400_10002492_pt1 | contig 17026 bp, 11 predicted proteins | sample IncBWH26MmetaG_FD_155456 | JGI IMG/M metagenome (GOLD analysis project Ga0210400, IMG submission 155456) | Forest soil microbial communities from Barre Woods Harvard Forest LTER site, Petersham, Massachusetts, United States - Inc-BW-H-26-M | ecosystem: Environmental > Terrestrial > Soil >... | reverse complement strand
CGATAATCCGCCTGGGTAATGAGGGATACCCTTTCCACCTTACTGAAGTCCTTCGTTTTGGCCAGGGCGATTCGCACTCCATTGCTCGAGTAAGCGCTGTAGGTGATGATGTATTCCCCTTCCAGCCTAGTCACGCGCGGGTCTTCAACGCCGAACTCTTCGTAGGCGGCAAATGGGCCGTCCGGCGCGGGAGTAAGAAAGGGCTGTGGATCGGCGGTGAAGCGGAATCCGTCGCGACTGCGGGCCAAACCAAGGATGGACCGGCCGGTGCGTAAATGGGAGCGGAAAAGCATGATGTATTCGTGCTCATGTTTCACCACCGCTGCGTTGTGAACGGTTTCCACCGGGTATGGGACATCCTTCTTGGTCAGGATGGGGTTGTGGCTATAGCGTCTGACAATGTCCGCCTTCATGACTGTCTCTTTTCTCTCAAGTCAAAAATCGTCTCGTAGACCTTTTCGTACCCCTCCACCATAGTTTCGATGGAAAAGTATTGCTGGACGCGTTGGCGGCAGGCGCGACGATCGATTCCAGAAAGGCGCTCAAGAGCGAGCACCGCTTCATGGACGTTGTTGACCAGAAAGCCGGTCTGTCTGTCTTGGATCACCTCACGGCACGAGCCCAGATCCATGGCAATCACAGGCACGCCAGCTGCATTGGCTTCCGCCAGGACCAGGCCGAACCGCTCGGGGATGGTGTTCAGATGAAGTAACGCACAGGCCCGCGCGAACAATTCATTTTTTTCCGCTATCCCCACCGGCCCTATGTAGCAGATTTTTTGACCATCAATGTGCGGCTTGAGCTTTTCCCGGTAATAAACTTCGTCCTGGATGATTCCTGCGATGATCAAACGCCGGCCGCTCAGGCGCGCAACCTCAATGGCCAGATGGACGCCTTTATCCGGGTGAATTCGGCCCACAAAGATCAGGCCATCCCCACCGGATTCCTGCAACGGGTACAGTGCGAGGTCGATGCCGTTATAGACGGTTGCCAGGTAATTCAGTCCGGGTGCGCGATCGGAATCGCTGATGGAAACGAAATATCCGTCACTATACTTCTCATAGACGGGCATGATTTTGGGCGACGAGAACCCGTGGACAGTCGTGAGCACCGGGGTCTTGACCAACCGGGTGTAAGTCAACGCCATGAAGTCGTAGTGGCTGTGGATGAGGTCAAACTCAGCCGCGTGCTCGAACGCTTCAGAAATGTGGAGGTATTCAGCCACTTTGGGATCGCCAGAGGGATCCTCTTCATATCCCCGGTCCACCACGGCATGCAGATGAGCGCGGGTCACAGAATCCCTGGTGGCGAACAAGGTTACATCCCAGCCCCGTGCGATCAGCCCTTCGGTAATGTTGCTGGCCACCGTCTCCCAGGCGCCGTATTGCCGAGGCGGCGTTCGCCAGGCTACCGGCGACAGCACCGCAACTCTTTTTTTCTTGCTGGTTTTCTTGCTGGTAACGGTCATGCTGTTCAACAACCTTCCGGATGCATGGCGGCCAGGACTTCAGCGAGCGACACGGTAGCGAAACCAGTAGCGTGATCGGCCATGGCATAAGGGATGATCAGCTCACCGTTGTGGACGAGAGCGCCACAGGTATAAACAACATTAGGCACGTAGCCTTCGCGTTCGCTCTCGTTGGGTTTGATCAGGGGTTCCCGCAGTCGTCCGATAACTTTGCTCGGATCATTGCGATCCAGCAGGAACGCGCCGATACAGTACTTGCGCATCGGGCCAACCCCATGGCTCAGGACCAGCCAGCCAGCGTCGGTCTCAATGGGGGACCCGCAGTTCCCAAGCTGGACCAGTTCCCACGGGAAAACAGGTTTAAGGATCAATTTACGTTCATTCCAGAAGTGGACGTTGTCGGAAAACATGATGTAGATGTTCTCGTTGTCCTGGCGGGAGAGCATGGCGTAAAAGCCGTTGATTTTCCGGGGAAAGATGGCCATGCCTTTGTTTTCGGCGGCCGGACCATTCAAGGTAATGAATCGAAAAAGGAGGAAGTCAGACGTTTCCACCAATTCCGGCATGATCACTCTGCCATCGAAAGCAGTGAAGGTGGCATAGTAAATGTGAGTGCCGTCATCGTTCTTGAAACAAACAAACCGTGCATCCTCAATACCATTCCTTTGCGAAGGAGTAGCTGGGAAAATAATGCGCTCAGATAACTGCTGGTCCGGCTGGAACTGTACTTCATAGTTGGAGCGAGCCAGCATCCAGATTCCCTGTGCGACATTCTGATCGTGGTGCTCCATTCCATCCGCCACGCGGAACTCCTTCAGGCGAAACTGGTTCACCTCGGCTTCCAGAGTGGCGCGCAACTCTTCCAGCCCAAACGACTCCCCGAGTTTGTTCATTACCCGCTGGCTGAATTCGCTGGTCAATCCCAGCTCAACGAGTTTCCGCGCGAACAGCGCCTTCTCGTACCGCAGGTTGGGGCTTTGACGCGGCTCGGTGAGGAAGCCAGTTGGCGTCAGCACTTCAATCCGATGATCGGAGTGGATGACACCAGTCCGAAAAGTGATGGAAGAAATGTGCCCTTCCCCGGTCGCGCGCAAGCTGAGGACAAAACGCAGAGCGCCAGCCGGCAGGTTTGTCTGGTCAGGGTGCGGAATGATGGAGGGGTTGAACAGCGCGGCAGATTCTAACGAGTATTCGGCCAGGAAATAGGAGCCGATCAACAGTTGCCTTTGTGTAGAAAATTCCTTGTCCTTCGGCAGCAGCTCGCGGACCTGTTCGAAGCGTTGCCGAAAGAGTTTGTGGATCTGCTGGTGCCGCTTTGAAAATTCAGCGGAGACTTCGTCCAGTATGAGGCCGACCTGGTCATCCGTGAGCGACATGATCCTGGCTACGATGCCACGCACCCGCTGAGCATCACCCGGACTGAATGGCCGCAAAAGAACGCGTGACTGGTCGGGCCTGAGAATGATGGAGGTGCGTTTCAGTTGAATTGACATAGTTTGGTTGTTCCGCGAAAGCGATGACAGGACGCGACTATTCTTCTGCGACGGCAATCGGTTCCTTAAAGCTGGTGCGCATATTCTGCGCCAGGCGCATTTCCGCCAATGAGAGCAAGAAGGCCAGAGTGGATTCCGCCCCCTGGTTGCGGTTAACCCGGTCCACGTGCAAGCCATCGCGGCAGCCGCCAGTTGTGGGAGAGTAGAGTTCCAGACCGAGATCATTCCAGCCGATGAACCAATCGAAGGCGCATTGCGCCTGTTCGTACCACCACACATCCGAGGTGACGCGATAGGCTTCAAGACATGCTGAGGCCGTGGCCTGCGCCTCAATGGGCTGCTGGTCAAAGTCGGCGCGTGCACCACCGCGGGGATAGAACCCGTTGGTGCCAATGGACCGGAAGTGACCCTGCCCGGAGACCTGCAATTCCGTCAGCCAGCGCAGAGCCTCCAGCCCCCGCGTCACCATCGCTGGTTGTCCGGTGACGCGTCCGCTCAGAATCAGGGCGTGCGGCAGCTTGGCATTGTCGTACGACAGGCTGTCTTCAAACCAACGCCACCCTGGCTGGGCATTTTTCTCGAAAAGTTCCATGAGGCGGGCGGTGAGTGTCTCGCGGGTCTGGTTCACCAGACTATCGCCGTGCAAGCGGCGCAGGTATTCATTAATGCCAATGAGCCCGAAGGCCCACGCCCGCGGCGAAGTGAACTCCGTCAGTACCGGCAGCGCCTGCGTAAACAGTTGCCCAGCCATGATCTGGAAGCTCCGATAGGGAGAGCGCCCAACGCCCACGCCCAGCGCCCAGAGTGCTCGTGCGTGGCAATCCTCCGACCCTTGTTCATCGAGCCAGCGCCGCTCGAAACTCATGTGGTTGTGAAAACGTTTTGATTTGTGATCGAACGCGTGATAGAGAAAAGCCGCGTATGTAGTGGCCAGTGTCCGCACTTGCTCCGGGTCCTCTCCCAGTTCATTGAGCAGCACTCCCAGGATGAACGCGCGCGCATTGTCGTCAGTGCAATAGCCCTCGGAAAAATTTGGAACGCTAAAAATAGCGTGCTGGAAGATTCCGGTCGAATCGGTCATGCGCGAGAGGTGGTTCAACTTCAACTCCGGCAGTTCCCTCGGCTTCTGGTCGAGCACCTTGGTGGCCAGGGATTTTCGCGCTTGCTCCGCCCCTTCCACCCGCGACAACTCAAAGGAGCGCATGTACATTTGCGCCACGTTGCTCCAGATCATCTCCCGGCCAAGTCTGTAGGCGTTCTTTCGCATGGCAAGATGGCGGGCATCGTCGCGCAGCAAGGCAATCACCGCGTCCGCGATGGCGGCGGCATCGGCAAAGGGGACCAGTACGCCCTGGTCGCTTGCTAATAACTCCGCAGCGTGCCAGTACGGTGTGGAAACAACCGCCTTGCCGGAGCCAAACGTATACGCCAGTGTGCCCGAGGTGATCTGCGCTTCGTTGAGGTAAGGGGTGATGTAAAGATCGGCGGCGCCGATGAACTCCTTCAGATTTTCAAGTTCGACGAAGCGGTTGTAGAAGATGACGTACTTTTCCAGTTTGTTCCTTTTGGCGAGAATTTCCAGGCTGAGCCGATATGCTTCGCCATGATCGAGCAATTCATTGGGATGGGTGGCGCCCAGGACAATGTAAACAACATCAGGAAACTCCGCCACTATTTGAGGTAGAGCGTTGAGCACATACTCGATTCCCTTGTTGGGCGAGAGCAGCCCAAATGTGAGCAGTACCACCTTGCCTTCCACCCCGAACTGGTTTTTGAAGTAAGTCGGATCGACGAACCCGACGTCGGGAATGCCATGCGGGATCAGATCGATCTTGGACGGGGGCGCCTGGTAAATCTCCTGCAACATCTGCCGTCCGCGCTCTACCATCACCACCAGCCGGGTCGAGAGCGAGATCAGCTCTTGCATCACGCGCCGCTGCTCGATTTTTGGCTCGCGCAAAACGGTATGCAGCGTGGTGATAATCGGCATTCTCAATTCACGCAGCAGCGCCAGGATGTGCCCGCCTGCGAGCCCACCGAAAATGCCGAATTCGTGCTGCAGGCAGACGATGTCGACGTTGCTGATGTTGAGGAAGTCCGCGGCCCGCAGATATGAGGGCAAGTCCTGCTCCTCAATCTCGAAGCGAACTACTTCCGGGTACTCGTAGCCGCCTTTAATGTCGGTGACCGCCACTGCGAGACACTGGCTCTGGGGATGCGCCGCCGCCACGGACGTAAGCAGATCCGACGTGAACGTGGCAATGCCGCACTTACGGGGCAAATAATCGCCCAAAAAAGCAATCTTGCGGACTTTAGAATGTTCTTTCATGGGTCGTTTCTTGCGTGCTGTCGCGCCACGCCTCTATGCAGCCAGCGAACAGCCTTGTCGTTCGCCACGACCCGCATGCGCCGTGAAATTGATGGTTTAGTCAGAAGTCCTATTATAAGGGGTGGTTGGATCCAGGATTGGCACCATGCTCCGTAGGTTCAAGAAATAACAGTTGCTTTCCCGCATGCAGGAGACTAATGTGAAAGAAGTCGTCCGCAGCTCTCTACTTATTACTCTCTCTTGGCGAAGGCCCCCTGCGCAATCTATGGAAACCGAGGGTGGTTCATCATGAACTCAGCCAATGCTTCTCCACGTGTCCTCCACTGAAGGGCCGTAACTATCTCCACTTCCCGCTGGGGGCTGCTATAGGCGTAACGGCGATGGTGCTGGATATGAAAGCGTTTGATCAATTGGGGGCCGTAAGGGACAAATGTGGCTTGATCAAAACCTGAAACTTGAAAAGGTGTCTTTGTATGAATGCGATCAATATATTTTTCGGACTGTTTGTGGCTATGATCTCGATGTTCGCCCTCTGGCAGCTCTATAGGATATGGAAGGCACGACCTCAGACCGCAGGCTACGGATCACAAAGAATGTGCCGATCCTGCGGCTCAATCACACCTCAATCGATGGCATGTTGCTCACAATGCGGAAAGCCGATGCCCGCTCTGTGATCTACCGCTGTGTGCTTCACGATCTTCTCATATCACATAATGAATTTGCCTGCCCTTGATCACAAAGACCTTTCACTATCGGCGGGAGTGATGCTGTTGTTGGGTGGGGCCGCATGGCTATATTCGCAAGGCATGCCGAAGTGCACTCACAGCGAGAACAGTTATGCGTTTCCAAGGACAGTTGACGGCAAGACCACTCGTACCTGCTCCAAGTGCGGGCATAGGCGCGGGTACAATATGACCACAATGCGATTCGTGACGGGGCGCTTTGTCAGCACTTCGTAAAGAAGATGTCACATTCTCGATCATATTTGCTATTTCCTTCTTGAAATTTTTCTTGATCCAATTCCGGCTGGCCGCGTCTGGTAACGTCGGCTACACGTCAGGGCAGGGTCTTCGACTATGCTCGGGAAAGGCTCTCCGGGGCTCGGACGACGAGCAGAGTTGTGCCTGCCCAGAGAACGCGTACGCGAACTCGGGAAGCGCCCCGCACTAGGGTCGATCAAACTTTGATCCGTGGTGAAATCCTGGTTTTCAATTATGGCAATTTTGGCAGTTATGTAATTTTGGCAATCTGCGATTCAGCTTTGGTTGCGGTGCTCTGGCTTACCGCGTCGATCCATGTGAATTGACTCTTAGCGTGGTTCAGCGTAGTGTGGAAGTTGAGAGAGCTTTTCCTCTCCCTCTTCCAGATCCCCTGAACTAAGTCAGCCTATCTGAAGTCTCTCCTCTTAGTAACCGCGACCCTTAGGAGGTTACAATGTTTGCACGCAATGTATCGATCCGCTTAAAGCCAAATACCCTTAATGATTTCACCCAGACTTTCGAGAATGAAGTCCTACCCATACTGCGCAAGCAGGCTGGATTCCGCGACGAAATCGTTCTCGCCGGTGATGACACGTATGTGACCGCGATCAGCCTGTGGGACTCCAAAGAACAAGCTGAGACATACAACACCAACGCATATCCGGCGGTGTTGAAGGCCATGGACAAATTCCTGGAAGGCCAACCGAAAGTGCGCGTGTCGAGTGTTATTCATTCCACTTTCCACAGAGTGACGCCAGTCGGCGTCGCGGCCTAAGAAGGTCCACTTGGGACCGGAAGGGGTGACTCTCCCCCTTCCGTGTCCGAATTATCCAAACGACAGCACGACTCTTTCTTGTGAAAGGCTTCGGAGGCAACAGCATGACAAATATTCCAGCAAGTACTCCCGTGACCTCCGGAACCGTAATGGTGCAGGAAGGGCTGGTTCTGCAGGAACACATGGATGTGACTCGGGAGAACTACTCTCCAGGCTGGCAGACTGTATCGGGCGCCGATGGTTTCGCTCTTGATCGCAAGCTTCGCCTGTTGGGATGGGGATGTTTCTTCTTCGCCGGCGAATTGAAGGCCGTTTCGTTTGGCTCGTCTCAAGCCGGCATGCTGAATGGGGCCGTGCGGAGATTATTGGCCAAAGTGCGATCGCTGGATTTTAACTGCGTGGAGGTTACGAATATCATTAAGTCACGCTTTGCCGGTATTCCCTACGTCAGTGTAAGAGGCCATGCCTGCCATATTCAGCAGAGTTGTCAACTCGACAGCGCTGACCAGAGGAACAGGCAGCAAAAGCAATTGGCAAATAGCAATTAGCAAATAGCAATTGGCCAAACGCCAATCTGACGGCAGCTTTTGCTTCCGCTGCGATCCTTCATCTGGAGCGATCCAAAGTGCTACCGGCTCGGACAAAATCCCAAGAACTTCTGGCCGCGAATTGCCGCGAATGAGCGCGAATGGCTCTTGTGAAATTCGTTGCTCTTGTACTTGTATATACAATAGAATACGATTGTGCGCACGCAATTCGAATGGGATGAGGACAAGAATGCGTCCAACTTCAAGAAGCACTCGATTTGGTTTGAGGAGGCGCAGACGATATGGGCGGACCCATCCTCGCTCGAATTCTATGATCCTGAACATAGTCAGGATGAAGACCGTTTCATCCGCGTTGGTTTCTCCAGCATCGGCCGGCTTCTCCTGGTTGTTTACTGCGAACGAGCGAAAGAGGTTGTGATTCGAATTATCGGTGCGCGCAGAGCCACGCCCAAGGAGCGAAAGCAGTATGCGGAAAGAATATGATCTGAAGAGACTCAAGAAACGCGACGGCGCCGTGAAGGTGGATGCCCACGCGGCCAAACACCCGATCAGCATCCGCATCGATGGTTCAATCCTGGCGAGTCTTAAAACTGAAGCCGCACGGTTGGGAATTCCCTATCAAACTTTTATTGGAAGCCTTCTGCATCGCTATGCAAATGGGGAACTCATTGACAGGCAGGTCGTCAAGAGCGCCGAAAAGTTGAGAATCGGGGGAGCGGATCGCCGCAAGATCGGGTGATCGCAGTCCTGCTGCTACCTCCGTCCTGCTGCTACACTGAATGCCCATGGTGGAAGGATTTGCTACTGCTGCAGGAACCTTGCGTTATCGTGAGCGCTTTCAGGCGTTGCGCGATGCTAGCCATTTTCGGCAGGCACAGAACGTGCCGGGGATGGACCAGCTTTGGCTCTCATCCATTGGTCTGGGAACATATCTTGGCGAGGCTGACGCTGCCTCCGATGCCGGCTACGAACGGGCCGTCGCGGCGGCGCTTGCTTCCGGCATCAACCTGCTGGACACAGCCATTAATTACCGGCACCAGCGCTCGGAGCGAAATATTGGGCGGGCGCTGCAGGCCGCAATCGCAAAAGGCGATGTCTCCCGTGAAGAGGTCTTGGTATGCACCAAAGCGGGCTACCTCAGCTTTGATGGCGATGTCCCTGCCGATCCTCGGGCGTATTTCAGGCGCGAATACATTGAGAGCGGAGTTCTCGATCCCGCTGAGGTTGCGGGCGGGTCGCATTGCATGGCTCCGGCGTATCTTGCCGACCAGATTGAGCGCTCCCGCAGGAACATGATGCTGGGCACCATCGACGTCTTTTATCTGCATAACCCCGAGTCGCAGTTAGAAGCGGTTGCAAGGAGCGAATTCCGCAGCCGTGTTCAGCGCGCGTTTGCGATGCTCGAGAAGGCCGTGGAACAGAGCAAGATACGCTTTTACGGGATGGCCACCTGGAGTGGATTCAGGGTCACTCCCCAGCAGCGCGAGTTCCTTGATCTGAGCGAGATGATCGAAGTTGCACGCGAAACTGGAGGAGAAGACCACCATTTCCGCTTTATCCAGCTTCCTTTCAGCTTGGCCATGCCGGAAGCGTTTGCTCTCAAGAACCAGTCCGGCGATGGAACAGCGGCCTCCACGATGGAACTGGCCGCGCGCGCCGGAATTGCGGTGATCGGCAGCGCTACGCTCAGTCAGGGAAAGTTGACGTCTAACCTGCCGGAGTTTGTCGGCAAGCACCTGGGGACGAAGACCGATGCGGAGACCGCGATCCAGTTCGCGCGTTCCGCTCCCGGATTAGCGACGGCCTTGATTGGTATGGGCCGCGAAGAGCACGTAAGAGCCAATCTTCAGGTTGCCGCGCGGCCACCGGCTTCGCGGGAAACATGGATGCAATTGTTTGGGAAATAGCAATTAGCAAATAGCAATTGGCAATTAGCCAAAACCTTTTTTACCACTGATATTCACTGAGGCCACTGATTGAAAAACAGCAATTGGCAAATAGCAATTAGCAATTGGCTAAAAAAGCGTCTTGCTTTAGATCAGCGGCCATCAGCGTAATCAGCGGTAAAAGGTTTTGCTTTTCGATCAGTGGCCTCAGTGGGAATCAGTGGTAAAGTTCAGTTCGAGGTCACGTGTCTGGCTAATTGCCAATTGCCAATCGCTGGTTTTCAATCAGTGGTCTCAGTGAAAATCAGTGGTAAAGTCCAGCCCTTGTTTTAGATTCTGGCCAATTGCTAATTGCTAATTGCTATTTGCTATTTGCTATTTGCCAATTGCTGGTTTTCCGCTTTCATTCTTGTCCGGGCTAGCATGGAGCAGACCATTAGCCATGCGGCAAGGATCAGCAGGTAACTTAGAAACATCCGAAAGACCAGAAAGACGGCTTCTGAGACAGATGTTGCTGTCTTGGGGTCGAGCCTCCAGCCCATGATCCACGCCGGGACAACAATTCCCAGGATGGAAGCCACGATCAAGACGCCCCAGAAAGAGCGGTTCCTGACCATCCGCGCCCAGACGCGCAGCGCGATGAATCCCTTGAATCCCCGGTCTGCGGCCAGCGATGCAAAGGGAAGAAGAATTGCCGTCAGCACGATCCAGCGCAGGAAGAAGACGAATAAGTCATAGAGATTCTGGAGGCGGGCTTCGCTGACGCTCCGGCGCAGCCAGGCTGGAAATTCCGAGCGCAGGTAGCCGGCAAATGAGTAATGGTAGTCATCGAGCCGGTCAACCTGGGTGCGGAGAAGATAGAAGATCACCACCAGAATCGCGAGCGGCAGCACATGCTTGAAGGCCCTGATGAAGACCGGCTTCAGCAACGAGGTCTGGTTGCGCTGCTGATCGAGATAATAATTGAAGGTGCCGCCATCCAGCGTGAGCCAAACCACAGCCGCCATGACGATCAACAGGCAGCCCAGAATCAATTTCCCCCATGTCTCCCCTGTGCGGAGGAAGCCAACGACGCCGAGGGCAATCAGGATTCCCAAGAAAAACTGCAAGGCCCAGATCCGCCAGTTGGCGAGCGACGGCACAAAGACTTCCTGCAAAGAATCCCAGCGGGGCGTTTTCATGGTTCTACCCGTGGTGGTTTTATCTGTCATGGTTTTACCTCCATGGTGGCGGCATCGGTGGTGGAGATGACCGAAGGTTGGTACATCGGTTGGACGGATGCGGGGCTGATACGGAACTTGCCCGGATTAATGATCTTGAGCAGGTAGACGTACTCCTGGTGGCCGTCGAAGTAGGTCTGGAAGAACGCGGCATGGTCATCATGGAATTCGCGGCGGGTAAACCAGTAGCCCCACCACGAGGTCTTCTGCTTCAGTTCATACAGAGCGTCTTTCTGGACGAATTCGGCTCCGGCCGGAATGGGGTCTTCAATCATAAGATATTTCCAGCTGCTGCCATTCACGCTCAAATGCACCGCGATCACGTCTCCGGAGTGGACCTCTCCCTGAAGGGGCTGCAGGTCATAGACAATTCTTTCTTTTTCCTGCTGCGGCGCCAGGCGATAGTAATCGCGGGTAATGTTCAGCGAAAGCTTGTTGTTCTGGAAGAACTTCTTTTCGGTAGTGTAGTATTCGCCTCGGGCCGACCAGTACAGCCGTCCGGAGCCCGACTTTTCAATGCGAATGGAGTTGGCCCCGGAACGCAGTTGTTCGGAAGGCAGCAGCACGTGCGGCAGCTCGCTGCGCAGTGAGTCGGCGCGGGTGAAGTGGCGGGTCATCACCTGCTTGTCGTTTACGAAGACATTGGCGGTGAAGTCGGCATCCAGTTCGTGGCTGACCTTTACATATTCGAGGAGCCCAAAGACCGCCATGGCAGTCTGCTTGGTGCTCAGCCAGAAATATCCACCGTCGCGATGGTTGACCAGCCAGAAGGCCGCTTTGGGCAGCAGCGGACTATCGGGGTGGGTGAGGCTCAGCAGGCGCAGAGCATAGGCGGTGGCCTCGGCTGAGTCGTCTATATAGAACTCCAGGAAGGAGTCGTACTCGGAGGGCCAGTGCGCCTCGGAGTCATCCACAATCGCCTGCTTTTCCAGCAGCGTTGCCGCTTCGGAAGCGCGATTGTCGCCGGCAGCCAGCAGCGCCAGGCCCAGCATGGAGAGTCCCTGGGCCGTCATATCGCGGCGGTCTTTGTAGGCGGCGTCCAGCATCTTGGCGTCGGCAGCCTTGTTGGAAGCGAGCGCGTAGACGACATAGGCACGCAGGTCGGGCTTCATACGCTTGTAGGTATCAAGCTGCTTCTTGAGCCATTTCTGGCTGTTTTGCAGCGCCTCATCCTTTATGTCGTAGCCGGCGGCCTTGGCCTGTGCCAGCCCGCTTACAACGTAGGCAGTCATGAAGACATGGCTTTCATCCTCTTTCCACCAGCCCCAGCCGCCATCCTCGTGCTGGAAGTCATAGAGGCGGTCCAGCCCGGCGCGGATTTTCTTTTTCAGTTCGGGCGTGTCGATGGTGGATTCCAGCTTCAGGTCTTTCATGGCATTGGCAACAACAATGTCCGGAAGGAACCCGGACATGGTTTGTTCGGTACAGCCATAAGGATAGGAAGTCAGGTAATCGAGTGCCCCGAAAATGCTGCCGCCAATCGAGGGGCTCACACTCACGTTCAGCACCGGCGCTGAGGTTGCCGGATCGCCCGGCAGGTTTACTGTAGCCTGGTCCTGGCCAGTTGCTTTGGTAATGGCTCCAGCTTTGCTTTCGGAAAGCTTGACGCCGAAGGGAATTACCGGCAGGGTGATCTCCATGGCGTCGGACTCTTCATTGGTCAGCGCCTTGGCCAGTAGATCAGCCTGGTGGACAGTCTGGGCGTGTACTTGCCAGTCCTGGCGCTGGTCGCCTTTGCTGGCAACCTGGACCTGGCGCGATGCCCCGTCCTGCAAATCCAGACCCTTGGTTTCAAGTGAAACCTGGGCAGTCTTATCGGTGGGCAGGTAGTTGTGAACAATGGTGGATACGGTCACGTCATCGCCCTGGCGGAAGAAGCGGGGCACAGCCAGGCGGACCATCACGTTCTTGCGCACGATCACGCGGTCCACGGCGCTGCCTACTTTGGTGTCCAAGGTCGTGCCCCGAATCGTGGCGCGCCACGTCGTCAGCGAATCCGGGAATGATAACTGTGCCTGCGCGTTTCCGTTCTGGTCAGTCTTGATCTCCGCCAGCCATAGCGCCGTATCCGGAAACGCCTTGCGAATCTTGGGTTGCACCAGCGGTTCGGAAGGTTTTAGCTGGGCCAGGCGCGTGCGGTCTCCGCCGCTTCCGCCGCCCGCCAGGATCATGGGTTTCGTGCCTGCCTGTCCGGTGAAGTAGAAGCTGAGAGAGGATTCCGTGACGACCCGGTTGCCGGTGTATCCATAAAAGAACTCATGGATGTCCTGCATACGGTCGGGTTGCACGGCATAAATAGCTTCATCCACAACGCCCAGGCTGAACTCGCCCACCACGGGCCTGCCTGCGGCGTCTTTGGCCGTAATGTTGTACCTGGCAGCCTCACCGGGCTTGAATTGCGTTTGCGAAGGCGTAATGGAGACCGCCAGCTTTTGTTCATTCGCCGGAACTTTCAAACTCTTGTTACCGGTGTAGAGGGTGTTGTCCCGAACGAAGACCGCGGCCACATTCACATTCGGCTGATTCTCGGGACCAATGGGAATGGAGACCATCACCGAAGGCTTGGTGGCCTTGACTACTTGCCTGGTCTGGATGGTGCGTCCCTCGGTGGTCACCAATACCTGCGCCTGCGGAACATTGGTGATGATCAGCAGATGAGCGGTGTCGCCGACCTTGTACGATTTTTTATCGGCAATGATCTGGACCTGCTTGTTGGGCTCTTCGCCCCAGCTATCCTCTCCTTTGCCTGCAATCCAGAGCCACGTTTCGCCTTGAATCTCACGGCCTTCAGGGGTCTTGGTTGTGACTCGTATCACCAAGGTGCGATTGTCTCTGGCATTGAACTCGAATACTCCCGTGCCGTCTCTCCCGGTTTGTCCGTCACGTGAATCAAGGACAGCTTCGGCTTCATTCTGCCCGCCGCGATAATACGACTTGGGCCGGACAAGCTCGGCATGGAATGGGGTTTGCACCGGATGGCCGTCATAATCCTTGGCCATGGCGGTCAGCTTGATGGTCTCGCCCTGCTGGTACATGTATTTATCGGCCTGCACGCCAATCTTGAAACTGCCATAGGTAGCGACGACCGAGTTGTGTCCGGAGATTTCGCGGCGGCTCTCATCGGTAACGCGGGCCTCTACGCGGTACCGGTAGTCACGCCTGTGCTCGTCAAGGGTTGTATGAATGGTGATCTTCAATCTGCCGTTGGCATCGAGCTTTCCGGTCTGCTCGGAAAGCTCTTCTCCGGCGTACTCATTCTCGCCGCTACCCTCACCATACCTCCCAGCTCCGCCACCCATTTCTCCTTCGCCGCCGCCCATATCGTCTTCGTCGCCCATCAGGTAAGACCAGTAAGTTTCCCGATGCACAACATACTTGACCTGGGCCCCCGCGACCGGCTCGCCGAAGTAATACTTGGCCTCAATGGTCGCGCTGATGGAGTCGCCCTCCAGGATGCGCAGTTTCTCCGGAGTGACTCGCACCTCGTATTCGGGCTTCTTGTATTCTTCGACGTTGAAGCCGCCGCTCATGCCGTAGCGCGCGCCGCCCTTGCTGGTGACGGAGATGGAGTAGTAGCCGAGGGCGGCGTCGGTCCCCAGCGTAAAGTCTCCGTGGATGCCGCCGAATTGCGAGACGGTTGTCTCCGCATGAAACACCTGCTTGCTGTTGGTGTCTTCCACCGTGACCTGGACCGGCTCTCCTGCCGGCACGCGATACTTCTCGCCGTTGCGGGTGCGCAGAATGCCTTTGAAGTGGACGGTGTGTCCGGGCCGATATACCGGGCGGTCGGTGTAGATGTAGCCTGTCCAGTCTTCATCGGGGTTGCTGCTGATGTTGAAATAATAAGGAGCAACCAGGGCCACGTCCTTATCGTGGACGCCCAGGATGCGGGTGTCGTCGAAATGCTCCGCCGGAAGCGAGATCAGAGACAGGCCCTGCGAATCTGTCCTGGCCGAGCCCTGCTCTTTGTGGCTGGCCCAGATTTTGATCTGCGTGTTGGGAATTGGGGTGCCGGACTTGCGGTCTACGGAGTAGGCCAGCATCTGTCCGGGAGCGCTCTTGGTGATTACCGCCAGCTCGCTGATCACGAGAAGGGTGTAAGCCCTTAGAGTCCCGTTCGTGGCTTCAACTACGTATACGCCGTTGCCGAGCGACTCAACCGGAACATCCTGGCTTTCGGAAAAGAAACGCGGCGGCATCTCCTGCTTCCAGCGGGCCACCAGTTGCCGGGAGTTCAAGATGGGCGCTTCGGCAAACATGGCGGCCTGGCCCAGCTTTCCTTTTCTTGCCGCTCCCTGCGATTCGCGGATCTCGGCGCGCGACCTGCGCGAGAACTGGCCGCGGAAGAAGTCGCGGATCTCGGTCCACATCCTGTGCTTCCAGTCATGAAAGCGCTCGATCCAGGTTGGCGTCTCAATCTGTTCTTTGGGCGACCGCTGGCCGAACCCATGAACGTCCCCGAGTTTTTCAAAAAACATGGTGGGATCGTTGACGTGGTAGAGGCGAAACTCCAGGGCCTCAACATCCCTGGTATACAGATGGACGGTAATCTTTTCCCCCGGCAGAAAGGTGCGATCGGTAGTAACCGAAAAGTAGGGCTCAGCATGGGCCAGGGCAGGAAGCACGGTCATCCACAGGACCGCAATCAGCACAGCGGGGCAAACGCGAAAACGGCGCAATCGAATTAGTTCGCTTCTTTTAATATGTTCCATCTGTAAACCCCCAAAAAGTTGCTGTTGCCCGGCACAGGCCTCCAGCGCGGTGAAGGATGCTGCATCAACTGACTCAGCCCCACCCGCCGCATCTCACCTGGAGCTTTGCCGATAGGGCCGGTGTGGTACACCAGGATGGCCTCGTGCTGGCCATCATTGGCCCAATGACTTTTGCCCACAAAGACCATGGAGTGATAAGGCGAGTTCTGCTCCAACTGGCGGTAAAACAACAGGTCGCCGGGCTGCGCCAGGCGCACGTCGCGAGAGACCCGGTAGGTGTTGAACTGCAGCAGGGTCTTGGCGTCGGCAAATTCAGCGAAGGCCTGTCTGGGATTTTCTGTGTCAGGTTCCGGACGGACCCGAAAAAGCGCAGCTCCCAGAAGCGTGTGAGGATATGAATATTTTCTGACCGAGGGCAGATAGGCCAAGGCTCCCAGCTTGTTTTCTTCCAGCCAGAATTCATTGTGGGCGTGCAGCGCTCCCCGGTACGCATACCGCAGCAGGGCGGCGCAGTCGATGATCTCCGCCGGCAACTCCTGGGCCGGACGCAACGCCTGGTATTCGGCAATGCCGGTGAACCAGTTGCGAAACGCCTCGCGATCTGAGGCTGAGTCGAGGTGCAGGAAATCTGGAGTGCCATCTTGCAGCCGGTCGTTTTTCAGAAGATCTTGGATCGCAGTTCCGGCGTGATCGCGGTTCTTCGCCGCCTGCGTGGAAGCCCAGGCAAAGCAGCAAAGCACAGCGGTCATAGCGCAGATGGATGCCCTGAGGTTTGTCCGGCTTTTTGTCATTGCGATATGCGGTTGCATCATCAAAACAGTTCACACAGGTAAAAGCAAGATAACTTTTCGGTAGCGCTCTAAAGAACCAGAAAAGGACACGGCGCGGCCAGGCCGCAAGTAAATCAACACCTACCACCCTTCGCTATGCTCAAGGGCAGGCTCCGACAGGGCGACGCGGAGAAGATCAAAGGCAAAAACCCCAACCACAGAGGAAGTGCTTTGAAATCGTGTTCTTCTCACAAATTTTCGTACCGCTTTTGCGCCAGAGGGTTTCCCCCCTTGCCCCTCTGCTCTTCTCTGCGAACTCTGCGGTGAGATTTGATTTTGATTTCCTTCGTGTTCCCTTTGTGTCCTTTGTGGTTGCCTCGGTGTTGATTTTGGCTAGGGCCGCAGCAGAAACCCTAACGCCACTACCCAAAGCACAACCCAAATCGCGACGCCCATCAATTTGTCGTTGCTCATCTTTCTAATCCTCCCCCGTCAAGTTGGTGTTTGCTGTTCGCATGGGAGAAGTGCAGCTTAGGGACCCTTTATGAAAATCTTTATTTTCTTAGTGTTACAGATCGAGGCGTGTCAAAACAGACCCGTCCGATGTGTCATCGGGGAGACACATCGGCGTTGGCCGCACAAGCGGCAGACGGATTGTGCCTGGATTTGCCGACCCGCTGGTTTCTGCGCTACGATTCAGTGTGTTTGGAGCAATGCTCGAGACCGCTGTTCGGTATACTCTTTCCTGCCCATTAACTGCCTATGCCTGACGACATTACAGAGAAAGTGCTGGACTTGATTGCCTCCACCAAGAGGCTGCCTCGAGAGCAGGTGTCGCTCAATAG
>Ga0210400_10002491_pt1 | contig 17028 bp, 15 predicted proteins | sample IncBWH26MmetaG_FD_155456 | JGI IMG/M metagenome (GOLD analysis project Ga0210400, IMG submission 155456) | Forest soil microbial communities from Barre Woods Harvard Forest LTER site, Petersham, Massachusetts, United States - Inc-BW-H-26-M | ecosystem: Environmental > Terrestrial > Soil >... | reverse complement strand
ATCGTCTAGGCAAGTTCGTCCGCGATGGCCTTGCGAACTGTCGCTCGCTCGGACATTCGGTTGCGGTGATCCCTGACGTTCGGAAACCGCGAAGGATCAACGCCGTCTCCCTCCAGCCACTGCGCCAGGGTGAATAGATAGGGGTCGCAGATCGTATAGACGTCGCCCATCACCCAGGGCCCACGCAGCGTTTGCCGCTCGATCAGCTCGAAACAGGCCCCAACAGATTCCGGCACCTTGCGTTGCATCGCCGCTATGGCGGCGGGGTCATCGACCCAGCGATGTCCGCGCATGCGATGGGCATGGGCCACGTGCACGGTCGAGCACAGATAGCTGTTGAACGCCTGCACCTCGGCAAACAGGAAAGGATCATCCAGCGGCGCCAGCCGTGCCTGCGGAAAGCTCTGGGCGATGAAGGCCAGCATCGCGGGCGTCTCCGTCAGTATTCCCTTGTCGGTGACCATCGCGGGAACGCGCCCCTTGGGATTGATGCCGAGATATTCCGGCTTGCGCTGCTCCTCGTTGGCGAAGCTGATCCGCACGGTCGCGTATTCGGCGGCAGCCTCCTCGAGGGCGATGTGAGATGCCAGCGCGCAGGTGTTGGCCGCGTAATACAACTTGATCATCGTGAGCTTTCCCGTGAGGTTACCAGCGCTTGCCGAATTCATGCCACGACCGCAACGGCCCTGCCGGCGACAACCTTGATAGCGTGGCAGCGTGGATACGGCTAGCCGGGATATTGCCGGTAATGCCGCGCTTCGTGCATCGATAAGGTCCCATCTTCCTCATAGAACACCAACATGGAAGTATAATAGCTTCAGCCCGCGACGCGCGATTCTGATAGGCTGCCGGCTGTTCCGGTTGGTGGCGCGGCAAACGGAAGGTTCATGCCGAAACAGTTCACCGACCCGCAGGCGATTGCGGAGGATATCATCCGCGACGTCGGCACCAATCTGGTGGTCGGATTGCCGCTCGGGCTCGGCAAAGCCAACCATATCGTCAATGCGCTCTACACGCGTGCCAGCGCTGATCGCAGCATCAACCTCACCTTCTTTTCCGCGTTGACGCTGGAAAAGCCGAAGCCGTCGAACCTGCTTGAACGGCGCTTCATCGCGCCCGTGATCGAGCGGCTGTTTGGTGGCTACCCCGATCTTGCCTATGCGGATGCGCTGCATGCGGGTGCCGTGCCACCCAATATCAGGGTGATTGAATTTTTCTTTCTGGCGGGAAGATGGCTGCACGTGCCATTCGCGCAGCAGCATTATATCTCGGCCAATTATACCCATGCTTCGTCATACCTGTTGGAGCGCGGGCTTAATGTGGTCACCCAATTGGTGGCGAGGCGCGTTGTCGACGGCGTTGCGCGCTATAGCCTCAGCTGCAACACCGACACCACGCTCGATATCCTGCGCGCCCTCGTCTAGGGCCGCGCATCGTTCAAATTGATCGGGCAGGTCAATTCCGAGTTGCCGTTTATGCCGGGCGCCGGCGATCTGCCGGCCGAGGAATTCAGCGCAGTACTGGATAGTCCCGCGATCGATTTTCCGCTGTTTGCGCCGCCGTCCGAGCCGATCACCGACACCAAATACGCGATCGGTCTTCACGCTGCGGGCCTCGTGCGCGACGGCGGCACGCTCCAGATCGGTATCGGACAGATTGGCGATGCGCTGGCTCAGAGCTTGATCGTTCGCCACCGCGACACGGCGCAGTTCGAGGCGACGATCAGGCGATTGACGCCGGCAACCGAACAATTTTCGGTATTGCAAACCGGACCATTTGAAAAAGGTCTCTACGGCCTCAGCGAGATGCTGTTCGAGGCATTTTTAGGCCTGATCGACGCCGGAATCCTCAAGCGCGAGGTTGATGGCGTGGTGCTGCACGGCACGTTTTTTCTGGGGCCGAAATCATTTTATCGCAGGCTGCGCGACATGACGCCCGAACAGATCGCGCGAATCCAGATGATGCCGGTATCCTTCACCAACGAGCTTTATGGCGACGAGGAGGCGAAGCGGCGCGCCCGCGTCGATGCCCGCTTCGTCAATAACGCGATGATGGCGACGGTGATGGGGGCGGCGATTTCCGACGGCCTTGAAGACGGACAGGTCGTGAGCGGTGTCGGCGGTCAATACAATTTCGTGGCACAGGCATTCGCGTTGCAGGGAGCGCGGTCGATTCTCACCGTCGAGGCGACGCGGCAGGCCGGCGCCAAAACACAATCGAACATTCGCTGGAGCTATGGCCATGAGACCATTCCGCGGCATTTGCGCGACGTCGTTGTCACCGAATACGGCGTCGCCGACATCAGGGGGAAATCCGACGCCGACGTGATTGCGGCGATGTTGCAGGTTGCGGACTCGCGCTTTCAGGAGGAACTGGCGCGGCAGGCCAGGGACGCCGGCAAGCTCCCGAAAAACTTTGAAATTCCAGCCGCGTATCGCGAAAATCATCCGGGCCGGATCGCCGATGCGCTCAAACCTGCCCGCGCCGCCGGTCTGCTGCCATCATTTCCGTTCGGCAGCGACTTCACCGGCACCGAGCGGCGCCTGATCCCGGCTTTGCAATTCCTGCAGGATGCGCAGAGATCGCCACAGCGCCTGCCCGGATTGTTGTGGCAGGGTTTGACGCGCACCCCCGATGCTGCCGACCAGGAGTGCCTGGCACGGCTCGGACTTGATCGGCCTGCCACATTTTCCGAACGCGCCTACAGCGCGCTGGTGAATGCGGCGTTGGCGAGAAGCCGCGAAGCCTGAGACCTCTCGCCATTCATGGCGAGGAGCGACGCATTATCTGTTCTTGTTCACCGGCTTGCGTTTTTCGATAAACGCGGCCATGCCTTCGGCGCGATCTTCCAGCGCGAAGGTCGAGTGAAACAGGTCGCGTTCGACATTGAGTCCCTCGGACAGCGACGTTTCGAACGCGCGGTTGATGGCGCTCTTGGCCATTTCGGCCGCCGGACGTGACATCGAGGCGATTTTCTCCGCGATCGCCAGCGCTTCGTCCATCAATTTTCCGGCAGAGACGATGCGGCTGACGATACCTGCGCGCTCCGCCTCGGCGGCATCCATCATTCGCCCGGTGAGACACAGATCCATCGCCTTGGATTTGCCGATGGCGCGCGTCAGCCGCTGGGTTCCGCCGATTCCGGGAATGGTGCCGAGCGTGATTTCCGGCTGACCGAATTTCGCGGTATCGGCGGCAATGATGATGTCGCACATCATCGCCAGTTCGCAGCCGCCGCCGAGCGCATAGCCGCTGACGGCGGCGATGGTCGGCTTGCGGCAGGTGGCGACGCGGTCACCGCCAATCGCGATGAAATCGCTGGAAAACATGTCAATGAAGGTTTTCGGCTGCATTTCCTTGATGTCGGCACCCGCGGCGAACGCCTTTTCGCTGCCAGCCAGCAGGATACATCCGATCCCGTCGTCAGCTTCGAGACGGTCGACTGCGGCGGCGATTTCGCGAAATACGCCGAAAGACAGCGCATTGAGCATCTTCGGGCGGTTGAGCGTGATGATGCCGACCGCGCCTTTGCTTTCGACAATGATGTGTTCAAACGTGCTCATGTTCCACCCCGCGCTTTAACTCAGCGGGCAATGTGCCCGCTGAGGCGATGGGCTTCAAGTGGGGATGGGGGCCGCGCCCCGGGCATCCGCAGCGTCCAGAGGCACGTAACTCCTTACGCAATGAACATGCGCGCGGCGGAAGCCATTGTCAGCAGCGCGCCGAAGCCGATGAAGATTTTCCCGATCAGGGATGTCTGGTCCCAGGTCGAGCCTTCACCGCTATTGCTGCTCGCCATTACCGGCGCGGCAGGCGGTGCGGGGGTGTCGGCCGCGGCCATCGCCGGGGTCGGTGCGGGGGGTGGGCTGGCTTCGTGCAGCGCGCGATCGACGTCGTTAAGCTGATCTGCGGCGACCACCGGAGTATCTGAGGTGACCTGGGCATTGGCCGGCGCGGCCTGCACAATATCGTTGGCCCGCGCGGACATCGCCTTGGCGTTGCCGCCCGGGACGTCGCCAGTCGCCATTTGCGCATTGGCGTTGGCCACCGCAGGCGGGATCACTGATGAATTATCGCTCTTATCAGCTCCGGCATCGGTTGCCGTGTCTTTTTTGTCGGCGGAATTTTGTTTGTCGGCCGAATTTTGCGCCAGCTTGATGGGTTTACGATGGGCATAGCTTTTCGCATGGTGGGCGCTGTGTTTGGTGTATTTGTTGAGCTCAAGCGGAGCCGCACTCTCCGAATTCGGACTTGCAGCCGTAGTGTCGGTGGTACCTGCGGCTTGCGATGGTCCTGCAAGGCAAACCAAAAGTCCTGTTGCCAGTATCAACGCCGAGCGCCCGTTGGCTTTGATCTTCATTCGGCAATCTCCCCATTTGCCAGCCCCGAAGTGAAATGAGACCTCAGCGCGTGTCCGCATCTGGGCAGAAAAAGGGAATCTTCGGGGAGCCGGGGCGAAAACGCTGCGACGGCATTGCGCCGGGCCAGCCGTTGGCTCTGACTTCTTCACGAAACCGCCGGGGAACCGCGGCGCGGGTGTCAGCCGAACCGATCGGTGTTATGAGCCTTTCGGAGAAAAATCGGTTGTTGCGATTCCCGAACCAGGCACGCCATCAAAAGGCTTCCGGAAAACAATTCATCACGACTTCGTGAGTGGCGTAATAAATTGAAAAATCGATCGAATTAAAATCTGGGAGCGCGTGTGCGCAAAGCTGAGGACGAATGGACCGGCCTGATGCGGCTGGCTATTTCAGGGGATGGTACGGCGTACCATCGCCTGCTCAAGGCGGTCACGCCGGTGTTGCGGGCTGCGGCGCGGCGCGGACTGGCGCGGGCCGGGCAACCGGTCGATCAATCCGAGGACGTGGTGCAGGATATTTTGTTGGCGGTGCATCTAAAGCGGCATACCTGGGACGCCAACGCGCCGTTCGCGCCGTGGCTGTTTGCGATTGCCCGCAACAAACTGATCGACGCGCTACGCCGCCGCGGCCGCCGGGTTTTCGTCAACATTGACGACTTTGCCGAAACAATTCCGAGCGAGCCCGTCGCCGAGAGCGCGCCGGCGAGCGAGATCGCAGCCCGGCTTCAGTCGCTTCCGGCACGCCAGCGCGACGTCTTGCAGTCGATCGCGGTCGATAGTGCGTCGATCAAGGATACCGCCGCGAAATTCGCGATGACCGAAGGTGCGGTGCGCGTGGCGCTGCATCGCGGGCTCGCCAGCCTCACCGCCAAACTGCGGGGGCAATGAGAATGGAAACCGAACAGCTCATTCGAAGCATTGCCGCCGACAACGCATATCGCGCGCGTCCGGTCGGGTTGGTGCTGACGGTGGCATTGCTGTCAGCGGCGCCGGTTTCGGTGGCGATGTTCTTCGCGGGATTGGGTGTGCGTCCGGACGTCATGACGGCGATGCATAACCCGTTTTTCGATATGAAATTCGTGGTGACGCTGGCAATGGCGATTTCGGCCATCGCCGTGAGCCTGCATTTGTCGCGGCCGGAAGCCTCGCTGAGGGGGTGGGGATGGTTGCTGCTGATTCCGGCCGGAATTCTCGTATTGGAGATCGGAAGCGAGATGATGATGCCGCAGCGGTTGCCGATGATGACGCGTTTGATCGGCAGCAATTCGCGGACTTGCATGACGGCTATTCCGCTGCTGTCGCTGCCGTTGTTGGGGGCAGCCCTGATCGGCCTGCGTCGCGGCGCGCCGGCCCGGCCCGCCGTTGCCGGCGCCATCGCCGGCATATTGTCGGCGGGTTTGGCGGCAACGTTGTATGCTTCGCATTGTACCGATGATTCACCGCTGTTCGTGGCGACCTGGTATCCGATCGCCACAGCGCTTGTTGCCACCATCGGCGCCTTGGCGGGATCGAAGATGCTTCGGTTCTAACGCTGCAATTCCTCGAGCCTTTCCCGGCACACGCATCATAGGCCGCAGCCATCGATTTGAACGATGAGGCAGGGCCCTGCTGCCACAATCAACTCCGGTGGTTATGTGTCCTCGCATTCGCAAGGCGGAGACTGAGTTGAGGCTTATGCCGCTGGAGCGGGTACTGTCGTTTGCTGCATGCGATGGAAGCGAAGCACCTGCTGCGCGGTCGAGGGCCGCAGCCGTTCATAGGTGGCCTTGCAGGCCCCGAGATCTGCCGGCTCAGTTCCCGAAAGCTCATCGCGCATGTTGATGATCGCCTTGACGGTCGACCACGACATCCCCGAAACCTTGGCCAGGATCATGACGCCCTCGGCGTGGGTTTCCACCATCATATTCTCAGCAACCGATACTGACACGTTGGCAAGCGCCGCGATGGCGGCGTTGGCTTCATCGAATTTGCCGGCTTCGGCAAACGCCGCGACCTGATGCTCGTCGAGCCTGCCATCTTCGTACAGCGATTTGACCAGCGCATGGGCGATGGCGGTTTCCTGGGTGATGGCCGAGGGCGCGGAGCGCGCCAGCCGTGTTGCCTCCCGCACTGCGGTAGACACCTCTCCCGCCAACGGCGGGTTGGCGGCCTCGAGCCGCGCCCGCACTGTCGCCGACGCCTTGGCAATCAGCTTCAGATAGAGGTGCCGCGGAATTGTCGGGCGCAGGCCGATACAGGTTGCGAGGTTGTCGTCTCCTTCGGCGCGATTGACCAGCCGGGTGAAGCCACGTTCGGAGAATTCCGCGCCGGGATTGTTGACGGTGCTCTGGATCACCTCGTCATTGCCGCGCAGCACCAGCGCATCGGTGACCGCGCCGCTCAGCACCCTGCGCGTCGAAATCGCCATGAGATGCGCCTGGCTCTTGTTGCGCGCGGTCTCGATCAGTGCGTCATCGTCGAGCCGTTCCGATTTGGACAGCACGGGTGCCGCAACCTCGATGAGATCGTCGAAAGCCAGCGCGCGAATGGTGAGCGGCGGCGCTCGATCGACCGGAGCCAGCCGAGCGGAGAGCAGCGCCTTGGCCGATGTCTCGATGTGATGCATCAGGCACTGGAAGACATCGTCGAACAGCTCGATCTGACCGTTCGAATAGTCCACTGCGCCGTTGATGAAAAGATCGGTGACGCGACGCAGGGTTTCGACCCTGCGCGCAACGGTGCCGTGCGCGAGCGTGGCCTGCAATTCGTCAAGCAGGTTTTCTGAAGTGGAGAGGGATTTCGAACTCATGACTCTATCCTGGAGTGTTCGGGCATATTGACCGGCGACGGCTTCTTCGTCCGCCGGAAACGGAATTGGTCTGATCAGGCACTGGCGATGCTGTTGCGTCCTCGGGCCTTGGCGGTATAGAGCGCGCCGTCGGCGCGCGCGAGAAATGTGTCGGCGGTTTCGTCCGGTCTCAGCGTCGCCACTCCGCCGGATACAGTTACCTGCATGCCAGGCGAGAACGCGCTCCAATCCAGGTCGGCAATGATCGCCCGCAGCCGGTCGAGCAGGCGCGTGGCGGCGTCACCGGGAGTATCGGGAAGCACCAGCAGGAATTCCTCGCCGCCGTAGCGGCCGAACCGGTCGATGGCGCGGATGTTGGCGAACACCGTAATGGCGAATGTCCTGAGCACTTCGTCGCCGGTGGGATGGCCGTAGGTATCATTGATGCGCTTGAACCAGTCGAGATCGATCAGCGCGATTGAACAGGGTGCCTTGGTGCGTTGGCTTCGGGTAATCTCGTCATCCACCATCCGCATGATGCATCGGCGATTGAACGAGCCGGTCAGTTCGTCGAGTGCGGCGAGTTCTTCGATACGCTTGTAAGCTTCCTTGAGCTCGAGCCCGTTCTTGTACAGCGTTTGACGCATCGTGCTGGAGAATATTCCGACAAACATGCAGCGCCCGATGGTCAGGATAAACACCGTCATCGTCGCGAAACGTTCCAGATCGGTCCCATGCGGCATCGAGATCGGTTTGTCAGTCAGGAGAAAAAGCCAGGCCAGGCCGAGCGCCATTGCGGTCCAGACCACCGCCGTTTGCAGCGGCGTCGAGCGCAGCGAACTGAAGCTGAACACGACGAACAGGGTGCATAGAAACATCACGCCGACTTCGGGCGCGATATAGATGAAAGCCAGCATGATCGCCATGCTGGCGATCGCTTGTTGGGTGACGCAATAATGATCCCTGAAGCGTTCGGTGACCCCGATTTCCGACAGCAAAATATAGCCAGTGACGGAGATGAGGCCGCAGACGGCGAATGCCGGACCGACTGTCGCCGGTATCGTGCCGGCATGGGCATAGACCAACAGAACGATGGCATCGATGACGTAGCTGATGCCGATCATTCCTTGGATCTCGCGGCGCTGCCGCGCGCGGCGCAAAAGCGCCTGCGCCGTCGGTTTGGTGGGACCTCCGCCTTCCAGTTCGTCCGTAATTGGATTCAGGAAAGGCGACGCCGCGGTGCCCATGATTTCGCCATTGATGGAACCAAGTTGAAGAATCTTAAGGGGGGAAGCCTTTAGGTTTGGTATCTTTCACCGGTGAATCTTGCTCGCCCGGAACCGGCTTTGCTGTTGTTTTACGGGCAAAATCGGCAGGATCCGGGTAACGTGTGGCGATGGGGCAAAATTGGCCGGGGCGGTGGCGCGGGCTGATCATCCACCAATAGTTTGTGAACCGAGGCTTGGTAAGGTCAGACCGGAAGTCTGCGCCGGGCGGTCCGGTGAAGAGGATATTGCTGTATTATGATACCAGTTATTCGGCTTTGGTCGCCCCTCGATCCTCGATGGCCGGTACGCAGGGATTTTCTGTGCGATACATCACAGATTCAAGCGGGTGCTTGCTATAGCTTGAAGAATCTTGCCTGTCCGATCGAACCATCCGCCAACCCAATCCGACCAACCTTGCGAGACGGCCATTGAGTTCGACACAGGCGGCTACGGACGACGTCCTGATCGCTCGGATCGCTCAAGGCGACCGCCTCGCCATGCAGGTGCTGTACGGAAGGCACCATGTCAGGGTGTTTCGCTTCGGGCTTCGGGTCGTGCGAGACGAACAAGTTGCGGAAGACCTCATCAGCGAGGTTTTTCTCGATGTGTGGCGACAGGCTGGCAAGTTCGAGGGCCGATCCGCCGTTTCCACCTGGTTGCTGGCGATTACGCGTTTCAAGGCACTTTCGGCGCTGCGCCGCAGGAAAGACGTTGAACTGGATGATGAAGCCGCCAATGCGATCGAAGATTCGTCCGACGATCCAGAAGTGGCGGTGCAGAAGAAGGATACCGGCGACGCGTTGCGCAAGTGCCTGACAGCTCTTTCGCCAGAGCATCGGGAGATCGTCGATCTCGTCTATTACCATGAGAAGTCCGTGGAAGAGGTGGCTGAAATCGTCGGCATACCGGAGAACACCGTGAAGACGCGCTTGTTTTATGCGCGCAAGAAATTGGCCGAACTGCTGAAGGCAGCCGGCGTTGAGCGAGGTTGGCCATGATGGCGACGAGCAAGAAAATACTGGAGCAAGAGCCCAGTGAAATCGAAATGCTGTTGCCATGGCATGCCGCCGGCACGCTGAATGTGCACGATGCCCGCCGCGTTGACGAAGCACTTGCCCGCGATCCCGAACTCGCCAAGCAGTATGCCATCATCCAGGAAGAATACGCCGAGACTATTCATCTCAACGAAAGCCTCGGCGCGCCATCCACGCGCGCGATGCAGAAGCTGTTCGTGGCCATCGACGGTGAACCGGCGCGCCGAACGTCGGGGTCAACTGGCATATCCATCTCCGCGCGTATCGCCGGTTTCTTTGTCAGCCTGTCGCCGCAGACACTGGTCTGGTCGGCCGGTCTCGGCGCATTGGCGTTGCTATTGCAGGCCGGCGTGATCGGCGCGGTGTTGATGAGGGATCAACCCGCCTCGTTCCAGACCGCTTCGTTGAGCACGAACGAGCCCATCACCCGGGCATTGGGACCGGAAGCGGCGCCACGCGCGCTGGTGCGGTTCGCGCCGGACGCGCGCGTTGCCGACATCACGGCGCTGCTCGACAATTATCACGCCTCGATTGTCGATGGCGCCAAAGGCGGCCTGTTCAGGCTGCAATTCGGCACAAAGGCGATGTCAAAGGATGAAATTGCCGGCCTTATGAGCAAGCTACAAAGCGAGAAGATCGTCAGTCTCGCAGTGGCTACGCCTTAATTCCGCGCCGCGCTTTCCTGACGCGGCGCGAACCCGAGGTCTGATGATCCACGATCGTACCAGTTGGCGGATTGAGATGCGGACTGCGGTCGCGGCCTTGATCGCCGCGGTGTTGTCGATCGCTTATTTCAGTGGCCCGGCGGTTCACGCGCAAAGCATCATGCGCTCGCCGACCATCAACATCCAATCGCGCATTCCAAGTATCAACACCCCGAGCATCACTCCCACGGCGGTGGCGCCACGGATCGACCCGAACATCGCGGGCCGCGCGGTGGATATCGGAAGCGGCCGCACCATACCCAATATTCCCTCGGCCTGCACCGCAGCGGAACGCGACCGTGGCGAATGTTCTGGCCAGGCGGCCAACTCGGGCGGTGGCGGCGGCCAAGGGGCGGGCAAAAGCAGGGGCAACGGCTCCCGCCCCAACGCGTTGCAGGCCGCGCTTAACCAGCGCTCGATCGCCAATGAGCTTGTGGCCGAGATCGACGGTTCGCTGTCGGACGCGCAAGCCGATCAATTGGCGCGGCGTCATGGCCTCGCGCGTCTGCAATCGCAGAATTTCCCGCTCATCGGCAGCACCATCGGCCTGTTCCGCGTTGCCGACCGGCGCGCGGTGGAGACCGTGAGTCGTGAGCTCTCAACCGAGGCCAGCGTTCGTTCGGTGCAGCCGAACTTCCGGTATGTCCTCCAGGAACAGAAGGAGGAATTGACCGAGGGCGATCCCGCCCAATATGCGGTCGCTAAACTTCGCTTGCCCGAGGCGCATACGCTCGCCCACGGCGCCAATGTCACGATTGCCGTGATCGATTCCGGAATCGACGCAAACCACCCGGAACTTGCGAACGCGATCGCGGCCTCGTTCGATGCGCTCGGCAGCAAGGAAGGTCCGCATGTTCACGGCACCGGCGTAGCCGGCGCGATCGTGGCGCACGCGCGGCTTATGGGGAGCGCGCCAGCCGCACGTATTTTGGCGATCTGCGCTTTCGGCGCGGCGCCGAAGGGCGCGGAGAGTACCTCGTATGTGATCCTGAAAGGGTTGGATTACGCCGCGGCGCATGGCGCTCAGATTGTCAATATGAGCTTCGCCGGTCCGAAGGATGCCCTGATCGAGCGCGGTATCGCCGCGGCGGCCGGCAAGGGCATCGTCATGGTGGCCGCCGCCGGCAATGCCGGAGCGAAATCGCCCCCGCTGTATCCTGCCGCCAACACCAATGTCATTGCGGTCAGCGCGACGGATGCGCAGGACAGGCTATTCACCGCATCGAATCGGGGCGGCTACGTCGCGATAGCTGCGCCAGGTGTGGATATTTTCCTGCCGGCGCCCGACGATAAATATCAGATGACATCAGGCACTTCGTTTTCCGCCGCCTATGTCAGCGGTCTCGCCGGGCTGATGCTGGAGCGGAATCCCGCACTGAAACCGGACGAAGTGCGGGCGATCCTGATGAAGACAGCCCGCGATCTCGGCGCGGTTGGCCGGGACGATCTGTTCGGGGCGGGCGAAGCAGATGCCTATGCCGCGGTTTCGGCCGTCGTCGCCGCACCGTCGTTGCCGGTCGCCGGGGTTTCGGGCGCGCCTGCCGCCAAAAGCGCTCCGGACCCGCAGGATGTCGCCGCGACGAGGGCTTTGGATCAACCGGCGGCTACCGTGGCGGCCGGCAGGCCGGCCGATGGCGAGCCCAAGCCAGCGCCGTAAGCCTGCCGCGCAGCTGTTTTGCGGTCGAAAAATGGCCGCCGAAAAGCCAGGAAAATTCGAAAGCGCTTTGAACGTCAGCGACCCCTCCCGCGACCTATATGGGTGGGAGCGGCAATCCCTCCCCAACGAGGCTGTATTCGGCGCGAGCGCCCATCCACCCCAAGCGCCCATATAGCTTGACCCGTCCGGTTGTCCCCCCGGACGGGTCTTTCGCTTCCGACGATATTTTGCGCGGCCTCATGGTCGCGGTCACAAATTGCAGCCTCACGCCGCCAATCCGCTTTTCCGCAGCCGCAAATCACAGCCGTCGCCATTGCGCAACGCCACCATGCCGGCGCGTCGCTTGACTGTGGGTAGAAACGAAAACCCCGGACTTCTTCGGCTTTCTGGCGATGCTTGGTGTCTGGTAGAGGTGCACGCTGGACAAAATTAAAGTTTTCCACAAAATATCTCCGTCACGTCTGTTGATTCGTTCCGGTTGCGTTGGCGTCCGTTTTTCTCCTACGGGCTGGTTCATGACATATCGATCCGACGTGACCCGCGGCCGCAACATTGTGGCGCGATGGTGCGACCTTGCCGAGCGGCGGCTGGAACATCTCACCGAATTGTTCGAAACCGGCCGTTGGCGGCGCTTTCACAGCGAAGAAGCCTTTCTCGAAAACATCAGGGAAGCCAAATCAGCGGTCGAGACTTGGCGCGATCTGTTGACGCGCGAGGCCGCTCTCGACAATTCGGCAGTGGGCATGTCGTGGCTTGGTCACTCGAGCGTGGCGGCGCGGCCGGGCAGTCAAACGACACACGATCGGCCTCGTCGGCTTTCGCCGGCGCCGATCCGGCAACCTTCGCCACAGCCGATCGTGATGATGTCGGCGCAAACCGAGCGCGTATCTTCTGACGAAGCGCCTTCGGTGCCGACGATGGAACCGCCTGCCGTGGGCGGCGTTGCGGAACTGTTGCCGGACATCGACCCGATCGAGAGGCGCTATCCGCTGTTGCATAACGCGTTGTAATTTTATTCCTCCGCCCTTGGCGGCGCGGAGACCGCGTGGGATTTACCTTCTGACCGCATTGGTCCCAACCACGACCTGAGCGAAGCGTTGGGCGCCCTCGACGCAAAGATCCGGCGTGATCGGTCGGGCGTGATCCAGGCCCACCACCGCGCCGCGCGGCGTTTCCGAGATCATGTTGTTGTTGACCAGGGCCGTACCCGCGCCCGGCGTCACCGATACGCCGATACCGACAAAGGCCTTGCGGATCACGTTGCCTGATATCACGACGTCGCGCAGATATTTGCCCCAGCCGGCGACGATGCCGAACGACGGTGCGTTTTCGATCACATTGCCTGACACCGATGTGTCCGCCTCGACATAGATGCCGATGCCGGCATCGTCATCAGGTGCAGTGCCGATCGGCCGCTTCGGCAGCAGGTTGCGGATAATGTTGCCCTGGACCACCGCGATCCTGCCGCCCTCGTTGAAATTGCAAACCGAAACACCCAGCGCCGCGCCATCTATGGTGTTGTTCGCGATCACGGCGCCCTCGAACGCAAACTCGGAATACAGCGCCACCTCCCTGACATCGCTGACACTATTGCCTGATATCTGGATGTTGGACGCCGAATTGCCGCGCACCGCCGAATAATCACAATTGCGGATGCGATTGCCGCGCACGATGACGGTGCCGGCACGAAACACGTTGATGGCATTGCCGTATTGTCCGGAGCCGCCGGGACCGGCCTTGATATCCTCGATGCGGTTGTCGAGCACCTGCGTGCCGTCATCGCCGATGGCTGTGCGCAGGATTTCGATGCCGTTATCGCTGGTGCCGGTGATGGTGTTGCGCGTCACCAGCAAACCCCGCGCGTCGAACGAAACAATGGCGGTGGTCGCCGTGCCGGTGATGATGTTGCCGCTGATGTCGCCGGAGACGTTCTCGACCCAGATGCCGTTGCCGCCGCTGCCGGCGATCTCGCAATTGGTGATGCGGATATCGCGGCCGCCGAGGCAGTGCAGGAGGCCGCGCCGCGTCGGCAGCGGAATGCCGCTGCCGTCGAGCGTGATGTTGTCGAGACCGATGCCGCCGGCGCCTTCGCCCGACAGCATCGATGCACCGCCATTGAAGATGAGCCGGGTCGCGCCGCGCACGCCGATCAGTTGTGTGCCGCTTTGCAGCCGAAGCATGCCGGTGCGATAGGCCCCAGGCGGCAGTGCCAGCGGGATCTGCGCACGCGCCGCGTCATCGATCGCACGCTGCAAGGCCCTGGTCTGATCGTCGGGGCTGCCGGGATGGACGCCATATTGCGTGATATCGCGCCCGAGCGTCGAGGTTAGCGGCGCCGCACGCGCGGCGTCAGGCGGCATCGCCAGCGCGCCGGCAACACCGGCCGCGGAGGCTCCAATCAGATGGCGGCGATTGACGTCCATGATGCTGTATTCCCGGCGGATCAGCGCAAACTCCGCTGCGCCCGCCACGCTGAAGTAACGCAAAAATGCGCCGGCGCATGGTGAAGGCGGGAGCACAAGCAGGCGATTGTTGCCGGTAGGGTTAATGTTACCCTCGCCCAGCTTGCAGAGAGTTAGATGTCCTCCCGCGCCGCTCTTCGTGTCAGCTTCACCATCTCCAGCAGCATGGCTTCGCCGGCATCGACCAGTTCGTCCAGCGTGATGTGGTGCGTCGTGCCCTTGCGTTGCGCGACACCGTCTCGCGCAAGCAGCGGCACGTGCACAAAGGCCGCGAGACGCGGGCCAGTGTCGCGATACGTCGCCTCCAGGGCGCGCCAGCTCAGGTAATTACAGAGATAGCTGCCGGCATCGCGCGAGGCGCGCGCATCGATGCCGGTACCATCGGCCGCGTGCAGCAGTTTGGCGGTGTGCGGGCCGAACATCATGGCGTCGGCGCCGCCGGCGATCGATCCCTTGGGCGCCCGTGTCCGATCGGCATCCGGCCACCGCGTGGTGACGGCGTTGCGGGCGCGGGTCTCGATCCGGACATGCGCTGTCCGGGTGGCCAGACCGAACATCAAAAGCGCCTGCGGCCGGTGCTTTGCCAGCAACTCCGGCAATTCGCGATCGACGGCCTGGTAGGTGACGGGAAAGATGTGGCCCGATAGTTCGACGTCATCAAGCGCAGGACGGCGCAGCCGCAGCAGCCGCGCTAGCAGCGGCTGCGTCGGATTACAAGGCGCGCCGGGAAACGGACCGAATCCGGTGATCAGGATGCGGAGTTTTTCGCTCATCTCACCTCAGCATCTCCACGATCTGCTCCGCCGCCAGCGCCGGCGTGATGCGGCCGTCGGCCACTTCGGTTTCGATCTTCTTCACCTTGGCGCGGATGGCCGGATCGGAACGCAGCCGCGCCATCATCCGCTGCTCCAGCATCGACCACATCCACTTCACCTGCTGCTGCCGCCGGCGCGCGGCGAATTCGCCGGAAGCGTTCATTGCGGCGCGATGGTCGAGGATTTTCTGCCACAGCGCGTCGATGCCGGTGCCCGTCAATGCCGAATAGGTCAGCACCGGCGGATGCCAGTGCTCCGAGCGCGGGCTGAGAATGTGCAGCGCGCCGCGGTATTCCGCCGCCGCGAGATTGGCGCGCTTGATGTTGTCGCCATCGGCCTTGTTGACCGCGATCATGTCGGCGAGTTCGACCAGGCCCTTCTTGATGCCTTGCAGTTCGTCACCGGCCCCCGGCAGCATCAGCGCCAGGAAAAAATCGGTCATGTCGCACACGGCGGTCTCGGATTGTCCGATGCCCACGGTCTCCACCAGCACCACGTCGAAGCCCGCGGCCTCGCACAACAGCATCGCCTCGCGGGTTTTGGCGGCGACGCCGCCGAGCGTGCCGGAAGCCGGCGAGGGCCGGATATAGGCGCTGTCGGAGGCCGAAAGGCGCGCCATCCGGGTCTTGTCGCCGAGGATCGAGCCGCCGGTGCGCGCCGAGGAAGGGTCCACCGCAAGCACCGCAACCTTGTGGCCGCGTGCGATCAAGAACATTCCGAGCCCGTCGATGGTGGTGGATTTGCCGACACCGGGCGAGCCGGTGATTCCAATCCGGATTGCCTTGCCGGTATCGGGCAGCAGCGCCTGCACCAGATCGCGCGCCGCCACCTGATGGTCGCCACGCCGGCTTTCGATCAGTGTGATGGCCCGCGCCAGCGCCGCGCGGCTTCCGGCGCGAAGATCTTTTGCCAGGGCGCTGACGTCGATGGGGGTATTTTTGGGCAGGGTCATGCCTTTGTTTACAGCGATGGAGCGGGAGAGGCGAGGGGGTTCGAACTCGGCGACTTGCATCTAGTTCAACAAAACAGCGATAGAAACTAGATCGTCATTCCGGGGCGATGCGAAGCATCGAGCCCGGAATCTCGAGATTCCGGGTCTGGTCCTTCGGACCATCCCGGAATGACGGGAGCACTTTTCACACACACACCTCCGCATTCTCGCGGCGCGATGCGCCCGAGTTGTGCAAGAAACCATTCGCCCTGAATACAGAGGGCGCAGGGAATGCCGGGCGCTTGGTGCGCCCGCAGCCGCGCGTGGTGTAGTAAACACGCGCGTTAGTCACCACGGTCACACCGGAAACACCCGGCATTCCCCGCGCAATGGTTTTAACGGTTTCCTTCGCGCTCTCCCGGGCGATCGGGCTCTTTTGTCACCCTCGCCTGCGCGGCGTGTCAGGCCCGTTAGGGCTGACATCGCCATTCCGCAAGCTTGACGCCAGCGTCGAGGCGTCAGGACCACACGACTTCACCGTCCGCAGGCCGCGCTTTCGTCAAAGGCGCCGCTTGCGTCCATCGCATCCCGTTCCTACGTCCGTGACGATCGCGAAACGCCCCTCTGTGGGACGGGATAGCGAATCGATAAACCTGTTTCTACCGAACGGCGAAATAAAATATTTTTGCGGGAGGGACTGGACAGCGAAACCGGAAAATAGCCTGTCGGGCAAATCACCCCTTCGCCCGTGTCTTAACAGGCGCGTACTTGTTGATTTCGCCCGGCGCGAAAGTCCGCTTGCGACGCCTTTCGGACTCAATGTGACATGGGCGCGGTCCGAAACTTGTCAGATTCGGAAGTGATCAGAATTAATCGATCGCCTCGTCGCGCGAGCCAGCGGGCTTAGCAACATGAGCTGGAGTTCGCTGAACGGACAGGCGCAGGGCGGAATGCATCGAACAGCTATACGTTAGCGGCACGAGGAATTTGCAGCGAGAATATCTCGCATGATCTGTTTTTGAATCGGCGG
>Ga0210400_10002489_pt1 | contig 17038 bp, 12 predicted proteins | sample IncBWH26MmetaG_FD_155456 | JGI IMG/M metagenome (GOLD analysis project Ga0210400, IMG submission 155456) | Forest soil microbial communities from Barre Woods Harvard Forest LTER site, Petersham, Massachusetts, United States - Inc-BW-H-26-M | ecosystem: Environmental > Terrestrial > Soil >... | reverse complement strand
AGCGGTTGTTCAAGATCGAAGGAGTACGGCGCGAGAAGACCTACTCGACCAGTATGAATGGCGCGATGTTCGTCAATGTCGAGTTGGAAGACGGCCTCCAGGACACGGAAAAGTTCTGGTCCAAGCTACGGCTCGACATGGCGGAACTACGGACGACGGATCTTCCCGACGGCGTAATGGGCCCAGTGGTCAATTACGACTTCGGCGATACGGTTGCTGTTCTGATGGCGATTCATGGCGACCATTACGATTACCGCGAGCTAAAAGACTATTCGGAGCGGATCGAGGCCACTATCCGGCGGATCCGCTCTGTATCGAAGGTCAAGCGAATCGACGAGCAGAAGGAGGAGATCGAAGTAACCGGCTCACTCGACCGGCTTTCGCAGTATGCCGTGACCCCGGATCAAGTGATGAGAGCGCTTCAGGGCCGGAATATGGTGCATGATGCCGGGTCTGTTCCGACAGAACACGGAAAACCCCAGATCGAAACCACTGGCGCGTTTCAGACTGAGGAACAGCTCCGGCACGTGATGGTCGACGTGACACGCACAGGGCAACCGGTGTACATAGGCGACCTTGCCCAGGTCCATCGGATGTACAAGGACCCGACGCAATACGCGCGTTCCCGCGGCGAGCGAGCAATCCTGCTTTCCGTCGAGATGCAGGAAGGCAACAACATAGTCGATTTCGGCAACGAGCTTCGCGCTTCTCTGGATAGCCTGCACCCGCTTCTTCCGCCCGACTTGAAAATCGACATGGTTGCGGATCAGCCCAAGGTGGTGGCTCAGCGCGTGAAAGACTTTATACGCGAGTTCGGTATCGCCATCGCCTCGGTGATTTTGGTCACCATCGTACTTCTACCCTTCCGCGTGGCTCTGGTTTCGGCGGTTGCCATCCCAGTGACTGTTTCCGCTACGTTCGGCTTACTCAATGCCTTTGGCATCGAGCTGCATCAGGTCTCCATCGCCGCGCTCATTGTCGTGCTCGGGATGGTGGTGGATGACGCCATCGTGATTGCGGATAACTACATCGAACTGCTCGATGAAGGCGTGGACCGGGAAGAAGCGGCATGGCGCAGCGCCACTGAACTTGCGATTCCGGTGCTTACCGCGACCCTGACTATCATCTGCTCCTTCCTGCCGTTCCTGATGCTTTCGGGCGCTACCGGTGAGTTCATTCGCGCGCTGCCGCTGACCGTGGCGATCGCCCTCGTAACATCTTTCCTGGTTGCGATGGTGCTGACGCCGCTCCTGGCCCGCTTCTTTATCCGCAAAGGCCTTCATAACGCGGAGACGGCTGAACAAGGAAAGAAGCATCGTTCACCGCTCGAACTCTTGCAAGTGATCTACAACCGCGTGATTGTTCTGGCTATGAGACGGAAGCCAATCGCTCTCGCCGCGGGCGTTCTTGCCGTGATCGGCGGCGCATTGACGCTGCAGCATATTCCTCAACGTTTCTTCCCGTTCGCGGAACGCGACCAGTTCGTCGTCGACGTTTGGCTTCCCGAAGGATGGAAGGTGGAAGCGACGGATTCCGCGGTGCGGCGGATCGAAGCGGTGCTGCAGCACCAAAAAGAGGTCGTCAACTACACCTCGTTCGTGGGTTCCAGCGCTCCGCGCTTCTACTACAACGTGAATCCACAGTTGCCGGACAAGAATTACGCGCAATTGCTGGTCGCGACGACGTCGGCGGAAGCCACGACGCGGCTGGTGGAGTCGCTGCGCCCCAAGCTCGCACAGGCCGCGCCTGAAGCGCGTGTGTTCCTTCGGGAACTGCAACAAGGACCGGTCCAGGAAGCGGCCCTCGAAGTCCGCATCAGCGGCGAGGACGACAAAGTCCTCCAGCGCCTGGGTAGTCAGGTGGAAAACGTTCTATCGCACTCTCCCGGCGCGCTGGACGTACACAGCGACTGGCGCGAGGATGCGTATCGCCTGAAAGTCAACGTCCGCCAGGAGGTTGCCAACCGTTTGGGCTTCACGAACTCCGGCATCGGCCAGGAGCTTGCCGGTGGCTTCGATGGGGCGCCCGTTACCACCTACTGGGAGGGTGATCGCGATGTGACGGTTTCATTGAGGCTGGCCGCGGCGTTCCGCCAGAACCTGCAGGATGTTTCCAGTACTTATGTGATCTCTCCTGTGACTGGCGTCCGCGTACCGCTGAACAGCATTGCCACCGTGTCCCCGGTCTGGGACCCCGGCCGTATTGTCCGGCGCAATGGCGTCCGTACCCTGACGGTCCGGGCTTGGAGCGACGGCGGCGTGCTGCCGAGCCAGGTGTTGACCCGCGTCAAGCCGGCGGTCGATTCCATACCGGTTCCCGCTGGATATCGGATTTGGTACGGCGGCGAATTTGAAAACCAGAACGACACCTTTCCCGAGATGGTGAAGGCACTGCTGGTCAGCATGATCGCGATCTATCTGATCCTGATGTTTCAGTTCCGTTCGGTCATCGATCCGCTGGTCGTCATGGCAGCGATTCCGCTCGGGTTGCTGGGCGCGTCGCTGGGACTGCTGGTTACTGGGAATCCCTTCGGCTTTACGGCGTTCCTGGGAATCGTAAGCCTGGGCGGCGTGGTCGTGCGCAACGCCATCATACTGGTGGACTATATCCGCGCCCGAATGGCGGAAGGCGTCGCAATAGAGGAAGCAGCCGTCGAAGCGGGCGAGCGCAGGTTACGGCCCATTTTTCTGACGACGATGGCGGCGGCAGTCGGGGTCACTCCGATGATCCTCTCCGGATCCAGCATGTGGTCTCCCTTGGGGAGCACCATCGCGTTCGGACTAATCGGTTCGATGTTCTTCACGTTGATTGTGATTCCCGTGCTGTATGTGATGATTCATAAGCGCGGCTCCCGTCCAAGTCCTGGCTCCCCTCCAAGTCCTACGGTGGCGGCCGCGCTGCTTGCCATCATTTGCGGCGTCGCGGCGCATGCTCAGACTCGCACGCTCACGCTGGACGAAGCAGTTTCGCTTGCGACGCGACAGAATTCCACGGTCAAGATCGCCGGCGAGAGAGTGAACCAGATGGACGCGCGCATCCGCGAGGCGCGGGCGAGTTACTTCCCGTCGCTCGCGAACGATTCCAGCGCCGTGCACATCAGTAATCAACAGCGGATTGAAATCCCGCAAGGCGCCCTGGGCGTGTACCCGCAAACGGGGCCCCTGCCGGGCTCCGCCGTGTCGCTTGCTCAGGGCAACTCGAACTTCCTCCTGAGCACGACGACTCTGTCTCAACCGATCACGCACTACTTCAGAACTCACGCGGAAGTGAATGCGGCTCGCGCCGATGCCGCGGCTGCACGGGCCGACGCGCACCGCACGGCGGACGAGATCGCATTCAAAGTGAAGGAGCTGTTTTACGCCATTCTCACCACGGAGCGACGCCGTGACGCGATTGATGCGCAAATTCGCGCGGTCGAGCTGCGAACTGTGGAAACCCGAAATGCCGTTGATACGGGTGTGGCGCTGGACATGAAGGCGCTCGAAGTGAAGGCACAGATCGCGCGGACACAACACGCGCGGGGCCAGTTGCAGGACGCCGTAGCCGACATGAAGCTGGAACTCGCGGATCTTACCGGGCTACCGCTTGATGCGGATTTCGATCTGGCGACGCCCGATGCATCCGTCTCAGACGCCGCATCCGCTTCAGACTCTGCGGCCACAGTGACCGGGACCGTACAGGTGGCTCTCGCGCGTAATCCGGAGATCGAGGCTGCGGGCCATCAGATCGAGAAGGCGCGAGCGGGTGTGAGCGCGGCCCGGGCCGAGTACATTCCCGAGGTCGGAGCGTTTGCCCAGTACATTCACGAAAATGGCGCTCCCTTCATTTCCCCAAACACCGGAGTAGTCGGACTAAATCTCAAGTGGACGGTTTTCGAGTTCGGCAAGCGTCGCGGGCAAGTCTCGGAGCGTCGGGCGGAGGTCGCGCAGGCCGAAGAAAATCTGGCTCAGGTTCGTCGGCACGTTCAAGTCGACGTCGAAAAGGCGGTTCGCAAGCTGAACCGTGCCGAGACCGCTCTTGATTCGGCGAGGCAGTTATTGGCATCGGCCACGGAGGCGCGGCGTGTCACGTCGGATCGCGTGGAAGCAGGCACGGCGAATCAGTCGGCGCTTCTTGATGCAGAGGCGGCAATCTCGGGTGCGCAGGCCGATGCGCTACGGGCCGAATACGACCGTAGCGTCGCGGCTGCGGATCTTGCCAGGTTGGCGGGAACACTCTAATGTTCGCGGACAAGGTGATGCACACATGACACTTCCTACTGAACTGACGTATACCGGAGTTTTGCTTGCCGTTCTGGCGAATCAACTTTGCCTGCCTGTGCCGGCCATTGTATTTCTGATGGCGGCCGGCGCACTTTCGGCCCACGGGTACATGCAGGCAAGCACGGTTATCCTTCTGAGTGTTTTAGCCTGCCTGCTTGCGGATGGGCTGTGGTTCTGGCTTGGCCGGAAGTGGGGTTCACAGGTCATGAGGCTACTGTGCCGTCTTACGACGGACCCGCGAAGATGCTCGCGGGACGCACATGATAGGTTCTCGCGTTACGGGCTCCCCTTGTTGTGTGTGGCCAAGTTCATACCCGGACTCGATGGCCTCATGCCGCCACTTGCAGGAGCCGAAGCAGTCTCCCCCACATCCTTTCTCGCACTGGATGCGATTGGCAGTCTCATTTGGTCCAGCTTCTACGTGGGGGTCGGGTACCTCTTCTCCGCGCAATTGGAAATCGCAGTGGGCTGGGCGAAACACTTTGGAACTGCCCTGACCCTGGCGATCGGTGTCACATTCTGTATTTATATTGGCTGGCGCGGACTGACCTTGATAGGCATGATTCGACGACTACGGGTCCGTCTTATCAGCGTGCCGATGTTAGATCGAAAGCTGAGATCCGGCAGCAAGGTCGCGTTGCTCGATCTCCTGGACTTCGAGGAAGAGACCGACATTGAAAACCCGCCCGCAATTCCGGGTGCATTCCGTATCGATCCGTCCCGGCTGCGGAATTCACCGTGGACTTTCGTACCCGACGATGTCGAAATCGTTCTGTATTGTTCTTCGCGAAGGGAGATCATGAGCGCGCAGGCAGCGCTGGCATTGCAACGAATAGGCATCGAGAACGTTTGGGTACTGGAAGGCGGGCTCCATGCTTGGCGCGAGAAAGATCTTCCTCTTTCTCAGTTTCCCGAAGCACCCGAAGCCGTCGCGGAGCGGCTTGGGGTCAGGTTGCCCGATGTGTAGCCGGCCTGTATCGCCGTTCCATTCACCTCTGAAAGATTCAAAAATATGTATGAATATGAAAAACGTTTACGATGTCGCTGTGATCGGCGCCAGGTGCGAGCGAACGTCTCCGGTATCTGGTCTGCGCCTTGGCGGCGGCATGGATAGTACGTGTCAGTTGGAATCTGACGGGTCATGTGTCCGATTTGCCGGGCATAGCGTTGCTCAAGAGTTTGTCCCAGCACGATCTTGAGACGCGCGCGGTGGATGTTCGCGGCTGTTTACTTCAAGTTGGCAAAAGAGGACTCCGCGCGAATCAAAGCTCAGGACGCGAGGCTACGGGCTCTCTGAGAGGGTTGGTTCGAACAGCCAGAGAACCGGACCGCGGACACCGGCGGTCACGGTGCTTCAGCAACAACCACCCTTGGGAGGTTGAATGCCGTTCTCGACGCGACGTCGACGCTAACAGCCTTTTGCGTTTCATAGTTGAACCTCTCATTTACCCTCATTGCAACGTTGCTTCCGTCGGGCGTCAGTGCCAGCGACGGGCGCAAAAAGCAGGTAAACCCCAAGATATTCCGTTGTTCGGGTCACTAACCCTGAGATGCAGTGCACGCTATTCCGTGAGGGATCGAGAGATCGCTAGCTGCGACACACGGAATATCGCCAAGGCTTGTCTGCGCGCGTCTTGGCACACAGCCACAGGCCAAAGGATGCGTAAAGCGAGCTGAATTAGGGACCACTATCTTAAGACCACCTGCCGCAATAACAGGTGCGAGCCCCAAAACGCCTGCAGAACAAGTTCCTCATGCTGAACCGTTTGCAGCCCCCGCTTGCGTGTCGAACGCCTCAGCTGTAGATGAAATTGTAGCCTCGAATTCCACGAGCCTTCGCGCCGGCGTCAATAATGTTGGGGCGGCGAATTTTGAGGAGTTCGCCTGCTGTTTGGACAGGTGGTCTATTTGGTCATCTTGCATCTGTTTGATTGTGTTGGTCGGGGCGGGGCGATTTGAACGCCCGACCCCCTGCGCCCAAGACGGATTCCGCTCCAATGCCGAGAACACCTATTTCAGCTTTTCAGCCGCTTACGTTTCAAGCATTTACGGGCCACGTGTTGAAAGTCGAGGATTCTGAGTGAACTTGGAGGCTTCGGCATCCTCAAAATCGTTCGCGTCGCTGGAGTGCGTAGCCGCCAATCTCGACGACCACACTGACACCTGCTCCGCGATGTCGGGAAGAGCGACCAACGTCTTAAACTGTCAGACTCAGTTCGAAGCCAGTTCTTAGCGGGCTGCATCATCTAAATATTGCTTGAAAAGGAGGCCGCTTAGCGACGGGCCGAGTTTTTGCGGACCACAGCCTACGAATAGGCGCGAGTACGTCCCTTACTGGATAAACTCGACAGTGACGCGCAAGCCCACTGGAAGCGTATTCGCGCCGTCCAGCTTCGCCGTTACTTCGAGGATGTCCCGGTCCGCTTTGTCGGCGGGATCACCAGTGATTACCGATTTCTTTCCCATCGCGGCCGCGAGCGTCGAGACTGTTCCCTGGAAGCGCCGACCGGCATAGGATTCTGATGAGACGAGAACTTTCTGTCCGATGCGCACGCGCCCGACATCACGCTCGTCCACTTCGGCGCGAACACGGCGGCCAGAAAGGTTGGCGACCGTTATGATTGGCGTGCCTGACGCGGTAGAGAATGATTCTCCCTCGCGCCGGATCACGCGAAGAATCGTGCCATTGATGGGAGCCCGAACCACGCACTTCGCAGCTTTCTCCTGGACCATCTCGATGCGTTGTTCTGCGGCGCGAACGTCAGCGTCTGCGCGCGCGATCTCCTCCGGCATGGCGTTGACATTCACGAGCTGTTCCAGATGTTTCGCCTGTTCATATTCGGCCTCGGCCACTTTCGCGTTACGCATCGACTCTTCATAAGCGGTCCGGGAGATGGAGTCTGAGGCGACCAGCCTCCGGTTCCGTTCCAGCAACCCGGAAGCTTGCACGAACACGGCCTTGGCCGCGGTCGTCTTCTGAGCCGCGGCTTCGCGTTCTTCGGAGCGGCTCCCTCGCAGCAGACGCAATCGACCTTGCCGCAAGCTTTCCGCTTCTGCTTGAGCAACCTGTTGCGCCGATTCCAACTCGCGGCAATCCATTTGAGCTAGGATCTGATTCCGGACCACGTGTTGCCCTTCAACGACCCGAATGGATCGGATTACCCCGTCCATCGCTGCGCCGACAGCGATCGAGTCCGATTCGCCTTCGATTCGTCCAGGACTCGCGAGTGCGATCGATAGCGGTCCAGTTGCGTTGGATCGTACTGAGGCGGAAGCCTTCGATGGCTCCGCCGGTCTCCCGAGCATAAACGCTGCCACGGCCAGAACTACAAATGCCAGAAGCGAGCCAGCCAACTTTAGAGTTGCGCCAGCTGGAATAACGATTGTGATCTTTCGCATGTCGTATCCCTCGTATCATTCAAAATGCGGCCGTCCTCCAGGACGACCACACGGTCTGCGCAGGGAACCCAACGTGGATCGTGAGAAACCACGACCACGATGCGGTCCTGCCGGTTGGAAATTTCTCGAAATATTTCTCGAATTTGCTCGCCCGCCTGAAAATCCAGCGACGCCGTGGGCTCGTCAGCGAGGATAGTGCGTGGGTCCATCAGAAGGGCGCGGCAAATGGCGACACGCTGTTTTTCACCCCCGCTAAGCTCGTCGGGCTTGAGCCGCAGCTTGCTTCCCAGACCGACGCCCTCGAGTAGTTCGAGCGCCCGGGCTGCGTGACTCTTCCGTTCGCCTGAAATGTCGGCCGAAATCAGCACGTTTTCAAGGGCGGGCAGAGAATGGAACAAGCGGAACGCTTGAAAAACGAACCCGATCCGGGATCGCAATCGCGCCCGCATGTCTTTGTCCAGGTCGCTGGGATTCATCCCCTCCACCGAGACCGAACCGCGATCCGGGGTCAGCAAGCAACCAAGCAAAGAAAGCAACGTTGTCTTCCCGCTTCCGGAAGGGCCCATCACTAATGTCAATTCGCCAGGCTCGAACTGAATGGATACATCGTCGAGCGCGCGGACGCGGTTGTTCCGCGATCCGTAGGAAACGCTCACGCCATTAACTGCCAGTCTTTTGTCAGGCACGGAACACCCTCGCAGGTTCCACGGATAAAGCGGCGCGAACCGCAAGAACCGATGCCACGATGCACATCCCGAGCGTGACGGGAAGAATAGCAGCGGGCAGCCACGTCTGAGTAGAAAGCCACGGAATCGCCGATCGAATCTTGCCCACAGCCGGCCCGCTGAGGGCGACGCCCAGCAGGTAACCAGTGATGCCGCTCGCCAGAGCCTGCCAGGTGATCACCTGGACTACGAAGCCCGAGCGGGCTCCCAGAGCCTTCAACGTTGCGAATTCCTCGATGTGCTCCATCGTGGTCGCATAAACCGCTTGAGACACCACGGCGAGCCCGACAAAAAGCCCCAGGAATGCGGCGGCCAAAATCGCCGAGCCGGCGCCGGTCTGGGAACTCCAGTAGATCTGTGCTCTACGCGAGAACTCCGCGCGAGTCCAGATGTCGGCTCCCGGCAGGCGACCGCGTAGATCGCGCTTGACCTGTTCCGAATCTGCTCCCGCACCTAGCCGGACCAGAATAAACATGGTCTCGTTAGCGCGCAGGTCGGCGTAACGCGCCCCATCGGAATAGGATGTGAAAACGTACGGAGTTCCCAGGAAGGAGCTGTATCCCGAAAGCTCGCCGATCACGCTTGCGCGCCGTCCATTGAGCTCGACTCCCGCAGGAAAGGATTCTCTGACCTTTAGCAGCTCGCGCGCGCTTTCATCGATTAGCAGCGCTTCAGGTTCGATGACATTGGCGTCCCGTGCCAGCAGCGGCACCGGGAATTTGCTCCCCGCTGCTTCCGAGCCGATCAGCGAGACCAATTGCTCGCTGCCATCCTGCTTCTTGAATGAGACCACTCGCGTGCAGATCCGGCCTGTCTGGGCCACACCAGGCACGCCGTGCGCCAAGTCGATGAAACGGCGTTCGAGAGTCGCGGGAAACTCGAAACACGGCGTGCCTCTTCCAGCGATCCATAGATCCGAGTCTGTAGCATCGATGATTTTCGAGGCGACTTTAAGAAAGCTGATCAGGAGGCTGCCTTGGACAATCATGAGCAGCGTCGCACACGTGATTCCTGCGACGGTAACAAAAAAGCGGGTCGGCTGGTGAGCCAGATTGTGCCAGGCGAGCCTTGCACCTCTCAATTGGTCACCTCGTAGTGGAAAGCTTCCGAAAGCTCAGCGCGCGAAGATACACCAGACCACAACGTGATCGAACCGGGATGCGCCGTGAACATGCCCCACCAAAAACTGCCGAGGTAGGCCAGGAGGAGTCCACCCACTACAAAGGGCCAAGCGGACGCGTTCATGCATCACCTTCCTACGGGCGAATGCCCGAACGGAACCGGATCCTCCGCGTTCTGGTCCCAGTACTCAAAAGATCGGCGATCTAGGCGAACGGCTGTATACCTTGATCGATTCCTATTGCCCTAACCGATCCGCCTCCCTCACCCTCGCGGGCGGTACAAACGGCGGCTCCTCCTGCGGCAGCAGCCATTCCGTAGGCTTGAGGCCCGCTTGTCAGGACCGTGACCCCTTGAAGCTCACCCTTGAGGTCCTCGATCCAACCTTTGAAGCGCGGATTGGGATCCCACGAATAGAACCGGAGGATCTCGATCTGGCAACGGTACATTGGCTCGTGATAGGGAGGGAGAGCATTAAGCGCGCGGCCGCCTATTTTCCTGAGGATCGGAGCAGATCCGCGTTCTCGCGCAGTGGTAATTCCTACAGCGCCCCCGATTAGCTGGGACAAAGCGAAAGTGGCAAGCGCCATACGGGTGGCCTCACTCGTCCCACGCGCATCTTCCGCGAGCGCCCAACCCCCAACTTCAACAAAAGACAAGTCTGCGCGCCGCGCCAAAGCGAGCTCGTCTTCAATACCGCTCTGCAACGTATCAGACCAATCCGAACAACGGGCGATAGCTGAGTGGGAAACGGCAAGTTGTGAATAACTGACTTCGTTATGATGCTGGGTAAAACGAATGCATCCGCACAAGCGATCGTGTTCGTCGAGTGAGAGCAAATGCCAGCTTTGCCGGTCGGCTGCCACGTGATGGCGGCCATTTCGCAAATCTTGCGCTGCGAGAAAGGCCCCCTGCACATAGACCAGACCTCGCAGTATTTGGAGCTGCGTCAGAAAGTGCGCATGCCGCTCTGGATCGACCTGCGTGTTGACAAATCCTGTTCGAGCCCCCACCGGCGCCAACATCATTAACCGCCGGTTAGACCGCCCTGCAAGCCTCGACTGACGTGTCAAATAACACACGTATACTTCCTCCTACACTCGTCGTGTCGCTGACATACGAGCTCTAGATCTGGTGAGCGACGACTGGTGCACGCAGAGTTCCAACCATGCGGATCATGTAAAACGTTTCGTTTGTGAGCAGGAACGCCACGCGAAAACCGAGTCTGTTCTTATTACGGAGTAAGAAAGTTAGCGTCACAAGTAACCGAGAAGTTTTTACCAGCTTGGTTCCAGGACTTAGGGAACCCGAGTACTGTGCTGAGGTGTCTCCCGCCTCTGGATTAAGCGACTTGCCGTCTTCGATGCGAAACCACAGAACCCGATTAACCCTTGAGCCAAGGCACGACGATAAGTGGAGCAGGCGAGTTTTATGATTTTGAAGTGGGCGAACTGGACACGATCCTCGCGCAGGCTGATTTTCCTGTCGCCATCTCGACTGCAACAACGGCTGGTCCGAGCCTGCAGCTTGGACCAGGATGGGACGCGACATGGAAGACTGCTGGCGGATGCTCAGCGCCTGCGAGGTAGGGTTTACCTCGCTGATGGAGCGATCCGGGTTTCGGACCTGACCGGAGACGGACGCCATCTACAGCCGACCGATGACTTGAGTTATCACATCCTTACCTTGGATGAGAAGGACAACGTGCTGGGATGCCTGCGCTATCTCCCTCATGCATATGATGTTTCGATATCTGACCTGGCGCTGAGCCACTCGGCAATCGCCCGCTCCAGCGCTTGGGGCGCGGTGGTAGAGGAGGCCATTCGGACTCAAGTCCATTCTGCCAGACGCCAAGGGTTCACGTACATCGAATTGGGCGGCTGGGCCATGTCTGAAGAGTTGCGCGGAGGCGTGGACGCTGTTCGAATGCTTTTGAGCGTGTACGCTCTAGCACGGAGCACGGGCGGGGCCCTGGGGATCACGACGGCCACCAAAAGACACCACTCCTCTTCGATCTTGCGACGTATGGGAGGCAAGTCTCTGACTGTGGGAGGGCAAGTCGTGCCGCCCTACTTCGATCCTCAATTTGGTTGCGAGATGGAATTGCTAGGTTTCAACTCGAACGAGCCGAGCGCACAGTATGCTGAGCTAATTAGCGACTACCAGTCAGGTCTCGCCGAGGTCCCTGTCATCCAGCCTGACTGTATGGCCGGAACCAGGTCCTCGAATCGATCCAAGCCAATTTTGTTTAACGCTCTCCCTGCCACGCTCCGCTAGCGTGTGCTGGCATTTTCATTCCACCCACATGGGGCGACACAGTCCTAACAGTCCTAAAAGTTCTATAACGTGCTCAAAATGCTCATTTTGTAGCCGTTTCATTATTGAACTACACTTCAAACACTCCTAAACTCTCATCAGGACTCAAATCTGGCAGAGTTTGAGCCGGCATGGACGGAGGAACCAAGTGATCAAATCGGCTCCTGGCGACTATGTTTCCTGTGTATTTGCTAGGAGGTTACGAATGACATTTCGGAGTTGGAGGTTCTCTTTGGCCCCGGTTGCAGTTTTCGCCGGGAGCTTGTTCTTGGTTTCAAACGCTTCGGCGACCGTCACAGGTACCCTGCTCACGGGCTCTTCTGGGACGGTCACGGCATCGTTGAATAGCCTGTTTTTCAACATCGATCCTGCAGCCGTTGGCGGCGGAAATTCTGACGTCGCGAACGGCACCAGCTTGGCGTTTGCGGGATGTTCGGGAATACTGGGCTCCGTCGGGTGCCTGTCAAGTCTGGAAGGCATAACCGTGAATAACGCGGATCTTACGCTAACGGTGCCCACAGTGGGAAATGCCAATACTTTCCTGACGTTCGCGGCACATCCCAATCTGGATTTCAGCATCAATTGGCCTCCCGGACCAGGCTCAGCGAACACAGATTGCTCCACGGCTACTTCCAACGGGCAGTCCTGCTCGGTTTTCGCCGGCTCACCGATTCTTTTGACGTTCAACAACGGCGTGACAACGGTCAGCATTTCGATGACGGGAAGGGCGAGTGATGCCGGGGTCGCCGGGCTAGCGGCCGGATCGGTCTATATTGGGGGCTTTTCAGAATTCTTCACTACCACTCTCCCGAATGGCCTGGCGCCCACTCCGCTCAATATCCAAAACTACTTCTGCAGCCAAGTCAACGTCGGACACGGCAACACTTGCGTAGCGGCCGACTTCACTTCCGGCAGATTCATCACGAGTTCGCAGTCGGGCACCTTCTTCGTCACCGCAGTGCCGGAACCGTCCACGTTGGTTTTGGGCTCGCTTGGCGTCCTGATGTTGGCGCTGGGTAGCCTTCGTAAATTCCGTAGATCGCGCGCTTAAGGAACACTTTTGCGCTCGGTTGAGTCCCTTCCGCTCGCCTCCGATCGGAAGGGACTTTTTTTGCGCTTCGCGACAGAGTTTGCGTTCCGCCCTCAAGTAATTCCTTTTCCCTTCCGATTACAAAGAGTTGGAGTGCCTCGGCGGTCAAGTAGGTGGACGTCGACCAGTAGATCCACTAGAATGGAATCCCGGATGACTAAATCGCAGTACCTGGCTTGGCGAGACCAGTTGTCCTTCTCGCACACGCCCGGAGTCACGGCCGGCGTTCTCCTTTTCGACGCAGGTCTTGCGGCCGCGGCTGCTTGGATGATTTTTATGGCGCAGCCTCATTGGCTGTTCTGGCTGGGACAGGCTCTGCTCGCTATTTTTTACTTCCATAACTTCGCGATTTTGCACGAAGCAGGTCACGGCAATATCCATCGGCGAGACGTCGTGAATGTGATCATCGGGCACTATGCAAGTCTGTTCTGCTTTCTGCCGTTTTACCCCTGGCGATACATCCATCATGAGCACCACACCTGGACCGGCAATCCCGAAAAGGATCCCACGATGAAGCAGATCTTGCGAATGAAAACTCGCAAGCGCATTCCCTTAGCGGTAAAGTTCACCTGGCGTTCCTGGATTCCGTTCGGAGCGGTGCTCCAGCACTTTGTTTTCTGGTCCTATCCGATCTCCGCGTGGCGGGAAGACAGGATGAAACACTGGCGACGCAACATGGTCATTTCGGTCCTGTTCCTGGCGGCGGGCTACATCTGCATCGCGGGACTGGTGGGTTGGGCGGCGCTGCTGCGCCTATGGCCATCCTTTGTGATTTATCTTCTGGGCGTGGAGCTTGTAAACTTTCCCCATCACCTCGATATGCCCACCGTGGATCCTGCCTCCGAGAAACAGCGGTTATACGTTTGGGAGCAACAGGCCACCACGCGTTCGTGCCGTTATCCCGGCCTTCTCAGCGAGCTGCTTGTGCTCAACTTCAATCTTCATACTGAGCATCATCTTTTTCCGACTCTTCCTTGGTTTCGTCTGAAACAGGCCCGGCAGTTAATCAAGCCGGACCTTTCGCGCCACTACAACGAGGCCCATGGCATCGGTTGGAACTACGATATGCGCACCGGGGATCTGGACCACATTGTGGAGCCAAACTATATACTCCCGCCTGACCGGAATGCCGAAACGCCAGTCTCCCGCGATTGATTCGGAAGTACTGGCGCCAAATCTGCGCCCGAGGCTTCGCCATCTCCCACCTCGGGTCGCGCTCCCCTTACAATCTGAATTTCACACAGCGTAGGTGCCTAAATGAAACTTCTCGTGTTTTTGAGTGCCGTCATCCCGCTCGCCGCCCAGGTTCCGACTCTGCCGCCTCCGCCTGTGGGCGTGGCTGCCAATGTTCCCTCCACAGGCATCGCGCTGCCCCAGCCATCCCAATTTCGGGGAAGCGTGCGAACCGCCGAAACACCGGGTCCCGAGTTTCCCCTCTCGCTCGACGATGCGATTGCGCGCGGGCTGAAGAACAACCTGGGAGTTCTCGTCCTGGACAGTGCTTCGCGGCTGGCGCGAGCGCAGAGGATCCGCACACTCGGTGCTCTGGCTCCGAACCTGACAGCCGCGGTTTCTGAGACCGCTCTACAAGTCAGCCTGGCGACGTTCGGGCTGCATTTCCCAGGCGTTCGAGATGTGACCGTGCCGTTCACCTATGCCGACGCGCGCGTGTTCGCATCGCAATCAATCTTCGACTGGACGGCGGTCAAGAATCATCAAGCTGCGATTCAGAACCAAGGATCTGTCGCGCTATCCCTTCAGGATGGGCGCGACCTGGTAGTTCAAACGGTTGCGTCGGGATACCTGCTGGTTATTGCCGATAGTGCGCTGATCGAGACGACTGCGGCCCAAGTTTCCACGGCGCAGGTTTTGTTCGAGCGCGCGCGCGAACAGCACGCTGCAGGTGCCGCCGCGGCGATAGACGAATTGCGCGCGGAAGTGGAGTTGAACGAACGCAAGCAGGATCTGGTTGTCCGCCAGAATCAGCGCGACAAGGACAAACTAGCCCTGGGTCGAGCGATTGGCCTGCCCTTTGGCCAACCGTTTCAGCTCTCCGATACGGCGCCATACGTACCCTTGGAAGGAATGACTCCGGATCAGGCGCTCCAGGACGCTTATAAGAATCGAGCCGACTATCGTAGCGCTGCGGAGCAGCTACACTCGGCGGAAACGGCGCGGTCCGCATCGCGGGGGCAATACGCTCCCGTGCTTCAGGTCGAGGGAAACTACGGCGGCGTGGCAAGAAATGGCGATCATGCGCATGGAACCTTCGAAGCAACCGCATCTCTGCGGCTTAATCTCTTCGATGGAGGCAGACGGCACTCCGATGTCGAGCAGGCTGACGCGATCATCAGCCAAAGGAAGGACGAGTTGGCGGACCTTGCCGGCCAGATTGATTTTGAAGTGCGGACCGCTTTGCTGGATCTGAAAACCTCGGCTTCTCAAGTAACTTTGGCGCAGCGTAATCTCGATCTCGCTAACCAAACGCTCGCCCAGGCTAACAATCGGTTCAACGCAGGCGTGACGGATAACTTGGAGGTAGTGCAGGCGCAAGCGTCCATCGCCATCGTAAATCAGGAGCTCATTTCTGCGATTTACGGGCACAATCTCGCGAAGGTTTCGTTGGCGCGAGCGGTGGGCGCAACTGAGGCCAGCCTAAAGCGGTTCATGTCTCATTAAGAAACTACTCCTCCAGTCAAGCTCATCGAATAAAACGCTGCACGTGACGTGTCGAGGCGCCTTGATGTAACTGCCTCGGCCGGCCGCAATCCACAGACAGCGAGGAGTTCGAAACGCCCGCTTCCCGTTCCATCTCTAACCATTGGGTGAAGAAATGTGGGTTGCCCACTCCTTGACCTGCCCTCGATAACCTCTACCGGTTAAAATTGAGGATCTCGAAAATCGGCGAAGTGAAAACGACGCCGAAAAAGGGGATCCACAGACGAAGAAGGGGTGGTTCAGAGAAGAGCAGATTATTGGCGTGCTGAAGCAGTACGAAGCATGGCGCAGAGTGCCGGAACTGGCTCGGGAAATGGGCGTCAGTAACGCGACGATCTACACGTGGAATTCGAAGTACGGCGGAACGGAAGTCGGCGAAAGCAACGATGTTCTCAATTCGCGGTCGCCGTTCGATCCGCCCTCGGCCCCGTCGTTTAGAGTGAATCAATTCGGTGGCAGCATGAGCGCCGCGTCTCCACCAATCGAACGTTTTTCTACTGGAATTTTGAGGACTACCGGCAACGCTTGGGGCAAACCATCGCGGGACTCGTTCCGAGTGACCCCTTTCACAAATACCGTCACGCCCTCGCTCGCCAGCGTTTATCGCCGCACGCCGCCCTCTGGTTCCTGACCAGTTCGAACCAGCGCCGTCCAAGGTGACGTTCTTGTTCTGTCATGGATTCCTCCGCGGCCGATTATCTTACCCCAACCTGCAGGAGCGATTGCTCACGGTCCGGGACTGCCTTCAACAAGACCAGGCGGCGCAAATGGGCACGAGATCTACCATCCAACTTGAACCATGCGGTCGAGGATGAGCGCACTGTAGTGATCCATGCGGGCTGGTCGGCGACGCCGTGGTGCTGGGAGACAAGCAGCGAGACGTGCCGATTGGTCCCGATCCAGTTCTGAAGCAGTCGTGTGGTAGTGAAATTCTGCTGCGGCCTCCGCGCCATATACGCCCGGACCCCACTCAATCACATTGAGATAAAGCTCAAGCACGCGCCGTTTTCCTAGAATCCAATCGGCCATCGGAGCCAAGGTGTACTCGAATGCCTTCCGCACCGGGTTGCGATGCGTGGTGAAGAACAGGTTCTTGACGAGCTGCTGCGTAATCGTTGATGCACCGCGGCGGATGCGGCCCGTCTGGCTGCTCTCATGGGCAACCTGCTCGACTTGATCCCAGTCGATCCCGTGATGGACATAGAAGTGGCCATCTTCCGCTGCGATCGCAGCGTGCTGGAGATTGGGGGAAATGCGCCAGATGGGCACGAACTTCATGCGCTTGCGGTATGCCTTGCGCGAGATCATAGCCTCCACACGTCGCTGGATCTGCACGCCGGTGGTCGGCGGATTGACGAATCGAAGGGCTACGAGCGACAGCGACCAAAAAACGTAGAGGGCCACGAGGA
>Ga0210400_10002488_pt1 | contig 17043 bp, 18 predicted proteins | sample IncBWH26MmetaG_FD_155456 | JGI IMG/M metagenome (GOLD analysis project Ga0210400, IMG submission 155456) | Forest soil microbial communities from Barre Woods Harvard Forest LTER site, Petersham, Massachusetts, United States - Inc-BW-H-26-M | ecosystem: Environmental > Terrestrial > Soil >... | reverse complement strand
ATATCCTTTTGGCGTGCGGCATCGAATCCAGCACGGCCGCCGCCCGCGACGGTGCCTCAGGCTTTTCCTGAGCGAAAACAGAAACGCAGCCGAGAAGTAATGCCAAAACGAAGAGCAACAGTGAGGATCCAGCGCACAACTTTGATCGCATGTTCATAACGGAAGGAGAGTATACCTGAGAACCCAGCTGGCATCTCCCCGGTGTCTCCACGTATTCTCAACTTCCGTGATTTGGAACTCATGAAATCGAAACCGCATATCGCAGTCATCGGAGCCGGAGCATTCGGAGGCTGGACCGCTCTTCATCTTCTCGAACTTGGCGCACATGTCACTTTGCTCGACAACTGGGGTCCGGGCAACTCGCGTGCATCTTCGGGTGGCGAAACTCGCATCATGCGCGGCACCTACGGGCCCAATCAGCCTTATACCGCGCTCGCGGCTCGTGCCTTCAAGCTATGGGGAAAATACGAAAACCGCTGGAAGCACCAACTCCTTCATCGCACCGGTGTGCTTTGGATGGTCAGCAGCAAAGATGACGACTATGAACGTGGCTCGCTGGCACTCCTGCGCGAAGAGCACATCAAGTTTCAGCAGCTTTCCACCGCACAGATGAAAAAGCGCTGGCCGCAAATCAACTTCAGCGACGTCCGCTGGGGAATCTTTGAATCCGAGTGCGGGTATCTCGACGCTCGCGTCAGTTGCCAGATGGTAGTTGATGCATTTACCGGCGCAGGCGGAACCTACCGGCAAGTTGCGGCGTTAGCCGACGGATTGGAAGACGCACCTCTGCGCAGTTTGCGATTGTCCGACGGTTCGCGGATCAGAGCCGACTATTACGTCTTCGCCTGCGGTCCGTGGCTGGGAAAGCTGTTCCCTGAAGCCGTGGGCAAGAACATTCAGCCAACCAAGCAGGATATTTTCTTCTTCGGACCGCCGGCAAGAGACTCGCGCTTTACCGACGCGCATCTGCCGGTATGGGGCGACCACGGCAAACGATTTTTCTATGGCATCCCGGGCAGTGACCGCCGAGGCTTCAAAGTTGCCGACGACACCCGTGGCGCAGCTTTCGATCCAACCAACGGCGAACGAGTCGTCAGCCCGGCGACACTGAAGCGCGTGCGCGAATATCTCTCATTCCGTTTCCCGGCGATGAAAGAAGCTCCGCTCATCGAGACGCGCGTATGCCAGTACGAACAAACTCTCGATAGCGACTTCATCGTAGATCGCCATCCGCATATGGAAAACGTCTGGCTGCTGGGCGGAGGTTCAGGACACGGATTTAAGCACGGCCCAGCCTTGGGAGAGATCATGGCCGAGATGATTTTGAAAGCTGGAACGGCAGATGAGCGTTGGCAATTGGCGCGCTTTTCAAAGCGGCGAAAAAGTTAACCCGCAGAGGAATGCGGAAGTAACCTAGAATTCCTCGTGCTCTCCGCGCCTCCGCGATGAAAAGTTTTCTTCCTACTGAATCGAAATCACGCTGGCGCCCTCGCCGGCTTTGATCTCACCCACGCGCGCCTCAACCTTTTTCGCGAACTCGAAAATCGACTTGGCATGCGGCGAGGTTTCGCCTTCGAGCACAATCGGCTTCCCGCCATCGCCTGATTTGCGAACCTCAGGATCGAGCGCGATATTTCCGAGAAATGGCACGCTATATTTTTGCGCCATATTCTCCGCGCCGCCGCGCGAAAAGATATCGACTTCGTGATTGCAGTGCGGGCAGACAAAATAACTCATGTTCTCGACCACGCCGATCAAATCCACCTTCATCTGCCGGAACATCTCAATCGCTTTGCGCGCATCCTGCAAAGAAACATCGGAGGGCGTCGAAACCACTACCGCTCCCGTGAGCGGAACATTCTGCACCAGCGACAGCGCGATATCGCCCGTCCCCGGCGGTAAGTCGACCACCATGTAGTCGAGATGCCCCCAATCCACTTGCCCCAGAAACTGCTTCACAATCTGGTGCAGCATAGGCCCGCGCCAAATAATGGGCTTATCCCCCGGATTGAGAAATCCCACAGAGATAACTTTCAATCCATGCGCCTGCAACGGTTCGATACGGTTTTCACCGGCCATCTTCGGCTGCCCGCTTACGCCCAGCATCAGCGGCACATTCGGACCGTACACATCCGCATCGAGCAATCCCACCTTATGCCCCCTCTTCGCCAGCGCGACCGCAAGATTCACCGCCAGCGTGGTCTTGCCCACACCGCCCTTACCGGAACCGACGGCAATAATAGCGTCAACTCCGGGTAACGGTTGCGGACCTGGTTCAGGTTGGCCGGGATGCGGAGGCATATGTGCGTTCAAGGGGTACACTCCAGAAAAATCAGGATGGCTCAACTCTTGATTATACAAGGGGATGACTCACCTAAGGCGAATGACCAGTTTTGCAGCTCGCTATTTTAGGCAAAAGAGCAAGATTCCTTTATCCCATCACTCGATGCAGAGATTCTGCATCCAACCTGCGGCGAAATCACTTATGAACAAAATCAACAAAGCAAACCCGTTTCTCCTGACTGCTGCATCTATTGCCCTGACGCTTGGAATCGCAGCCTGTAACAAGAACCAACCACCAGACAACAGCGCTCAAAATCAAGCGGCGCAACCTGACCAGACGCAACCAGCCGATCAAAGCCAGCAGGATCCGGCCGCCGCCGCCAATCTGGCCCCCGCGAGCGCGACTCAACCAGCCCCACCTGCACCCGCTGCAAGCCCCACGAGCAACAATCAGCCATATCAAAGCAACTCGAATGATTCGGATAACAATTACAACAACAACGATGAAGACGACGACTCCAACTACGGCCAGCCTGTCCTTCAAGCTTCAGCTCCTCCGCCGGAGCTTCCGGAATATTCGCAGCCTGACTGCCCCGGCGACGGCTACCTCTGGACTCCCGGCTACTGGAGTTTTGGCCCGCAAGGCTATTTCTGGGTGCCCGGGGCATGGACGCAGCCGCCCGAAGTAGGCTACTTGTGGACTCCTGGCTATTGGGGATATGTAGGCGGCCAGTACCGCTATCACTACGGTTATTGGGGCCGTCACATCGGCTATTACGGCGGCGTCAACTATGGATTCGGCTACGTTGGCGTCGGTTACCAGGGGGGATATTGGAACGGAAACCGTTTCAACTACAACCGCTCGGTGAACAACGTCACGAACGTCTCCAACGTGACGGTCTACAACCGGACAGTAACGAACACCGTCATCGTCAACAACACTACCGTCAACGTCACAAATACTCGCGTCAGTTACAACGGACCCGGAGGCATCACTCGCCAGCCCTTGCCGACCGAAGTCGCTGCGGTACGCGAACAGCGCATCCCTCCCATGACCACGCAGGTACAGGCGCGCCAGCAAGCCTCACAAAATCGCCAGCAACTTGCCTCGGTTAATCGAGGCCGTCCGGCGATTGTTGCCGCAGCCAAACCTATTCCGAAAGGCAAGGCGATCGCACCAGTGATCCCTGCGAGAGCCGCAGCGGCTCCCCGTCCAGCGGCTCAGCCAATGCATTCGCAACCCGAACCAGCACGTTCCGCGGCACCCGCACCCGCGCGGCCCATGGAACCTGCAAGACAACCTGCGGCACCCGCTAGATCCGCCACCCCTCCGGCTCGAACACAACCCGTACCTAAACCCGCCGCTCCGGCTCGGACACAGCCATCGCAACCAGCGGCTCGTCCACAGCAGGCAAAGCCCTCGCCTGCGCAGAACAGACCAGTTCCAAAAGCTGAGGCGAAGCCGGCTCCCCAGCCACCAGCAGCAAAACCGGAGCAACGCCCAGCGCCGGCAAAGCCAAAAACTCCGCCGCCTCCAAAGAAGGAGCCGGCACAAAACAAAGAAAAACCTGAATAGCTTTAAAGAGAAACCTGGCAAGAAAAACGGAGCCGCCCCTAAAGGCGGCTCCGTTTTTTGCTTCCATGTCCCAAGTCTTACAGCTTCAACTTGCGCCGCCGGTCCCGCTCCGCGCGCCGCATCTCCCGCCGCCGTCCCGCGTCGTCGTAGCGTCGGCGCTCCTCATCGGTTTCAGGAATTATAGGCGCAACTTTCAGCCGGTTTCCGTTGCCGTCGACCGCAACAAATGTCAGATGCGCCGAAGCGACGTGTTTTATGGTATCGGCAAGATAGCTTTCTACGAAAACCTTTACCCCGGCTTCCATCGAAGTTTGAAACACCCGGTTCACCGAGGAGCGCAAAATCACGACCTCTCCCACTCTTACCGGCACAAGAAAATCGATGTGATCCACCGACGCAGTAACCGCATGGCTATGCGCATGCCGGTGGCAAGCCAGCGCCGCTGCCAGATCGATCCAGTGCATCAACCGGCCGCCCAGCAGCGCGCCCAGCGGGTTGGCGTCGTTGGGCAATACCAGTTCGATCATCTCCGATTGCGAATCGCGCACTGGCCTGGGGGTCAGCATCTCTTCCGTCATGCTTGTCGTTCCTCTTTCTCTCGCTTGCCAACAATAGCGCCGCGCTAGCTTGCAACCGGCTCGGCTTCTTTTTTTCTTTTATCGAAGTACGCCGCAAGAAAACACTCCGCCATCTTCTGCACGCTGGCATTGCCGTGATATTTCACCCATTGATCCTGCGCGATATCAAACTCTAAAAATCCATGCTCCGCCGGACGGTGCCCGCGCTCGCACACGTACCGAAGTTGAATGCGCTGCCCTCTTCCATTCTCCGCGTGATTGAAAACGCTTCGAGCTGTAAACCGAACAGAATCCCAGGGCCGCTCCTGCGGCAGCCGCGCACAAGCCTCGGCATATCCCAGATTGCAAAAGTCCTGCAAATCTTCTTGCGACGGCGACTCGCCTTCATGCCCCGGCGCACCGCAATGCCCCCTCCATCCGCAACCCAGCGGAAGCCGATGCGGATGCAGCCATGCACCATTCTCCAACTTCTCAATCGGCAGAAAAAAAGGGCACGCCACCGAACCGGCTCCGAATCACAGAATTTTTTTAGGACTGCCCATTCTACCTGCCGAAAGGAACAAGAGCCAATGGCTGGAGAAAACAGGTAGGTGAAGTTTGGCTTTTATACGACTCTGTCATCGTGAGTGTAGCCGTTTTTCAGGCGTAGCGAGGGGCCTGCCCTGAGCCGCATGGCGAAGGGTCTCCCGCTCAATCGGCCTAATACGTGGCCCAAACTGCATAACTCCCGAAAAATGAAAATCAATCAGATTGAAAAATGCGTAGATTAGCCGGCAACAGTGACCTCATTCACTATGAAGCGCACCCGTTCTTCAACCGTGGCACGAGGAATCTCAACTGTTTCGTAGCCGTACTCGGCGTAAGTCGCTACCATCGCGCCGTAAGTCCGCACGGCCTCATCGAAGCTCTGCTTGCGCTCGCGATCCTGCGCAAAAATTTCTTTCCAGGGCGGTGCAATAAAAACGCGAGGGTTATATCGAAAACTCCAAGCGGCCTCATGCATATGCTCCGGCACCAGCAGACTGGACACGCGCAGATACCCAACAACATCCGGCACGCCGCGATCGAAGAACAACGGCCCGCTCCAGTCCTGAGCCATGCGGTAAGAACGCATCTCCCAGTCCAGCATCAATTCCGCAAAAGCCATCGGATTGCTCCACGGCAACGCATGGCCACCAATCGCCATCTGCTCTGAATCACACCGCGTCCAGCCTCAATCGAGCGGGCATAGCCTGCCTGTTGCAGAGCATCGATGAGCGTAGTCTTCCCCGACCCCGGGCCTCCCGTAATCACGAAAAACCGCTCCGTGTTGTCACTCACAATGTCATGTTTACGCATGGCGATTCAAAAGCGCAGCCGCACTTGTAGTAACCTCATGTTCTGGACACTAGCAACTGGCCTCTGACCACTACGTAACCTATGGACCGAATCGCCGCACTCAACGAAATTCTCACGCAGAATCCCACCGACGCCTTCGCCCGCTACGGGCTGGCGATGGAGTATTCGAATCAAGGCGACCTGGACCGCGCCCTCGCCGAGTTCTCGATTTTGCTGAAGGCAAGTCCCGACTACACTCCCGGCTATTTCATGGCTGCGCAAACCCTGGTTCGCGCCGGACGCGCCAGCGATGCAAAAACCATGCTGTCCGACGGAATCGCCTCCGCCCGCCGCACCGGGAACATGCACGCGCAATCTGAAATGGAAGCCATGCTGGTGGAATTGGGATGAATATTGCCGGTTATCTGTATTTCCAAATGCCAATCTGTGAACGAGCGGCAAACGCAAACTAACATAGACAATTTGATTTACTTGGCCATTCTCTCCATCGTCCACTCCACCAGCCCCGGAAACAACTGATAAATCTTCTGCGGCACGTACATCGTCCACGGCACAATCACTTCTCTTTTCTGCTTCAAATATCCTTGCAGGGTCGCGCGCGCCACGCGTTCGGCGGTAATCCCCCGCACCGAATTCGGCCGTACCTTTTTTCGTTCATTGCCCAGAATCACATTCTCGCTAAACGCCGTCTGCACATAGCCGGGACAAACCGTCAGCACATGAATACCTTCCTTTTTTAATTCCACCCGCGCCGCTTTCCCGATCGCGTTCATGGCGAACTTGGTGGCGCTGTATCCGGCGTGAAAAGGCAGCGGGATATGCCCCGCCACGCTGGAAATATTGATGATCGATCCGCCCCCCTGCTGCCGCATCACCGCAATCGCAGCCTGCATCCCGGCGACTGTACCAAAAAAATTCGTTTCGAACATTTCCCGAAACGCTGCCATCTCCATTTGTGCGACGGAATCGAGCAGCCCGTGCCCGGCATTGTTCACCCAAACATCGATTCGTTGAAAATGATGCAGCGTCAGCCCAATCGCGCGGTCAATATCTTCTCGATGGCGCACGTCACATGCCATAGCGAGCGTTCGCTCAGAGTGCCCTACGCGCCCGCGCGCCGCCTCCACTCGCCCCGCATCGCGCGACAGCATCACCACACTCGCACCACCGTCGGCAAAAACTTTGGCAATCGCTTCGCCGATGCCCATGGAAGCGCCCGTGACTACCACCACTTTCCCTATAAGCTCCATACGCGCTTTTATGCCAGCGCAACTTGTGAAGTCAAGCGCTGCGCTACAATCAGGCAGCCGCTCATTTTTCGCGCGCTTTCCGCGCCCACGGAGATTGCTTGGCCGTCCTCATTCCCTTATTTCCGCTCGATGTAGTGCTGTTCCCTGGCACTCCCCTGCCGCTGCACATCTTCGAACCACGCTACAAGGAAATGATCGGCGAATGCCTGGTCCAGAATCGCACATTCGGCGTCGTGCGGGCCGGCGAACAAGGGCTTGCGGATGTGGGGTGCACAGCAGAAGTCGTCACCGTGGTGAAGGAATATGAGGACGGCCGCCTCGACATCGTGACCGAGGGCCGCAAACGCTTTGAGTTGGTGCGCGTGGATCAGGAGCGTTCTTTTCTTCGCGCCGAGGTTCTCATGCTCGAAGACGATCCGGCCATGCCCTCGCAGGAGGATACCGATCGCGCCAGGCAATTGCATTCCGAACTTTTAGCAATGGCGGGCGCGCGCCAGGATCTTTCCGCCGCCGATCCCTCGGCGCTTTCTTTTTACCTGGCCGGCTCCCTGCCGCTCGATCTCGATTTCAAACAAAAGCTGCTGTCGCTTCGATCCGAACCGGAGCGCCTCACTTTGCTTATTAGCTATCTCGAACAGCTCATTCCAAAAATTCACCGCGCCGCACGCGCCAAAGAAAAAGCCGGCGGCAACGGACACGTTCATTAAATCGGCGCCCGGCTTCCGCAAACCCACATAGACTTTCAGCGCTCTCTGCACAGGTTTCTCCGCGCCACCGCGTTTCAAGCTTCGGAAAGCTGAACAGGAAACCCGCTTTTCCACCATCCGCGTATAATTTAGGGAAAGTATTCTCCTCGGGGGTTGTAATGAGTCTTCCTCGCACGCTCGGCGAATTGCGTCGCAGTGATTTTCCCGAAGAACGTTTGCGCACCCGCCGCGTGAAAGACGAACTCCGCGAAAACTTGATGGCGCGCTTGCGCCAGAACGACGACGGCATCTTCCCCGGCATCGTCGGCTACGATGACACTGTCGTTCCGCAAATCGTAAACGCTATTTTGTCGCGCCACAATTTCATTCTGCTCGGCCTCCGTGGACAGGCCAAAAGCCGTATCCTGCGTGCTTTGACGACGCTTCTAGATCCGCAAATGCCTTACGTGGGGGGCTGCGAAATTCACGACAATCCCTACGCCCCCCTCTGCCGCCGCTGCCGCGAAGAAATCGCGCGCCTGGGCGAGGCCACGCCGATTGCCTATCTCACGCCCGACGACCGCTACGTGGAAAAACTTGCCACGCCCGACGTGACGATTGCTGACCTGATCGGCGACATCGATCCCATCAAAGCCGCTCGCGGTGGACACGAACTTTCCAGCGAGTTCACCGTTCACTACGGCCTGCTCCCCCGTGCCAATCGCGGCATCTTCGCGGTGAACGAACTCCCCGATCTTGCTGGAAAAATTCAGGTCGGCTTGTTCAACATCATGCAGGAAGGCGATGTGCAGATTAAGGGATACCCCATCCGCCTGCCGCTCGATATCGCCATTGTCTTCAGCGCCAACCCGGAAGACTATACGGCGCGCGGAAAGATTATTACGCCTCTGAAAGACCGCATTGGCTCTGAGATTCGCACGCACTATCCGGCGACGGTGGAAGAAGGCATCGCCATCACCGCGCAGGAAGCCTGGACGCGCCGCAACGGCCACGCACTAAACGTCCCCACTTACATTCAGGAAGTCATCGAGCGCATCGCCTTCGCGGCCCGTGAAGATAAAAAAATAGACAAGCGCTCCGGAGTGAGCCAGCGCCTGCCGATTTCCGCGATGGAAAATGTAATCTCGAACGCGGAGCGGCGAGCGATCAGCAACGATGAAAAACTAGTCGTGCCTCGCGTCAGCGACATTTATGCCGCGCTGCCCGCGATCACCGGCAAGCTCGAACTCGAATATGAAGGCGAGATGAAGGGCGCGGACCATGTGGGCCGCGAACTGATTCGCGCCGCCATCGCCAAAACGTACGACCAATACTTTACCGGCGCAAACATGCAGCAGATCGTGCAGTGGTTCGATCTCGGAGGCGAGATTCAGTTGTCAGATTCGATCGCCGCTGCGGAAGCGCTCGACAACCTGAAAGAAATTCAGGGCCTGATCGAGAAACTCGGTCCGCTGGGCATCTCGCAAAAAGAAAGTCCCGAACAACAAGTCTCCGCCGCGGAATTCATCCTCGAAGGTCTGCACGCCCACAAACGCATCGGGCGCAACGAAGAACGGGTATTTAAAGCTGGAGAAAAAAAGCCGGAACCAGCCCGCGAAAAAGCTTTCGAGCCGGAAGACCGGCCTTACCGGCAGAGAAGGCAGTTTAATTAAGCGATGGGCCGTGAACCGTGAGCAAAACCGCATAACTCATAGCTCACGGCTCATTGTTCGCGCTGTTCTTTATGAAACGCATCCGCTACTCCAAATACGTTCCCGACCCCGCCGGCGAAATGAGCATGGAAGACCTGCTCGGCGCTCTCTCCGACTACCTTCTCCAAAGCGGCTTCCAGAGCGACATGTGGTACGAGATGCCCGAGGGCGAGCAAAACCTCGACGATCTCAAACGCGCCATCGAGCAAGCCTTGTTGGATAGTGATCAGTTCGACGAGCAAACGCGTGAACGCATGCTCGAAATGGCCATGAACGGCCAGATGGATGAATTGATCGAAAAGCTCATCGAGCGCATGCAGCAGGAAGATTACATCTCAATCGACCAGCCGCACGACCCGGCCCGCCAATCGAGCGTCGGCGGCCAAACCGGCGAAAATGCGCCGCATGCAAAATTTGAGGTAACCGATAAAAGCCTTGACTTCCTTGGCTTCAAGGCCCTGCGCAACCTGCTCGGCTCGCTGGGCAAATCCAGCTTTGGACGCCACGACACGCGCGATCTCGCCACCGGCATCGAAGCCAGCGGAGCTTCCAAGAGCTATGAGTTTGGCGACACGCTCAACCTCGATATCACCGCCACGCTCTCCAGCGCCATCCAGCGCGAAGGCCTGGCGCTGCCGCTCAACCTCGAATACTCCGACCTGCAGGTTCATCAGTGCGAATATCAGTCATCCTGCGCCACCGTGCTCATGCTCGACTGCTCACACTCCATGATCCTCTATGGCGAGGACCGCTTCACTCCCGCGAAAAAAGTCGCCATGGCTCTCTCGCATTTGATTCGCACGCAGTACCCCGGCGACTCGCTCTCTCTCGTGCTCTTCCACGACTCCGCCGAAGAAATCCCGCTCTCGCAGTTGGCCCGCGTCAAAGTCGGACCGTATTACACCAACACGCGCGAAGGCCTGCGCATGGCGCAACGCATCCTGCAACGTCAGCGCAAAGACATGAAGCAGATCGTCATGATTACCGACGGCAAGCCCTCTGCCCTCACCCTCGAAGACGGACGTATCTACAAAAACGCCTTCGGCCTCGACCCCCTCGTCGTCAGCCAGACGCTCGAAGAAGTTTCAAAATGCAAACGCGCCGGCGTGCTCATTAATACCTTCATGCTCGCGTCCGATTATGGCTTGGTCCAATTCGTCCAGAAAGTAACCGAGATGTGCCGTGGCAAAGCCTATTTCACGACACCGTACACCCTGGGCCAGTATCTGCTCATGGATTACATGTCGCGGAAGACCAAGACTATTCACTAAGTCCGATTTTCAGGCGTTTTAACCGAGCCTTCTAATTCGTTGGGGTTCCTTCGTTCTAAACACAGCCACCTTGCATCCCCGATTACACTGTTTCCGGGGAATCCCCCACCTAAGGAGACTCAATATGAAACGGGCCCTTGCAGTGGTTTTCCTGCTGATGTCGCTTGCTACGGTAGCCTTGGCCGACGGATCCGGTGATGCACCTCCGCCGACGATGAAGCCGATTAAGCCCGCACAATCGAGAATGTTGATTAAGTAAATTGTTTCGGCAAAACCGGGAGCAGGTGCGATAATCTGCTCCCGGAAATATGAGCCTGCTCTTCCGCTATCTCCCGTTGGGCCTCTTGGTGTTATTGCTGGGCGTGTTGCTTCGAAGAGGTGCGTACAAAATATGCCCATGGTTTTTTACTTACGCCCTTTTCGGAGTAGCCGCGGACCTCGCCCGATTTATTGTTCATAACCATCCCCATCCCTATTACGCTGTTTATTGGACCACAGAAGCTGGCTATGACCTTCTCGGAATCCTCGTAATGTATGAAGTGCTGCGGCTTGTTCTCGGAAGCATAACCCGGGCCTGGTGGGCGAACGCTATTTTTCCAACTCTTCTTTTCGCAGCGGCGGGAATAGCCTGGTTGCGGGCAAATGCTGCCCCGGCCCAGTTCGGGCATCGTCTCGGTTTTTATATAGTTACCGGCGAGATTGCAGTTCGCCTTGTGCAGGTATTTATCTTTGCCGGATTGGTTAGCCTGGTTCCGCTCATAGGCCTGCGCTGGCGGCAATATCCTTTTGGCGTAGCCACAGGATTTGGCCTCTATGCCACCGTTTCTTTAGTGATCAGCACCAAACTTTCGGATTTTGGAACAAGATTCATCTTTTTGTGGAATGTGACCTCTCTTGTGGCATACTCTCTTGCCGTATTGATTTGGATATGGTTTTTCAGCGTACCTCAGAAAGTGGAGACATCGAGTTCGGAACTATCGGCCCCTTCCCCCGGCGATTTAAAGCAATACAAAAACGCGTTACGGAGAATGCGCTAGGTTATGTTTTCTATTATTTTTACCTGGCTGATCGTTGCGTGGGGCGCTCTCGCCTGCATTTACATGCTGCGTTGCGCCTGGTCGCGCTTTCCCAAGCGCGACGTCGATGACGTCATCCCGTTCCTCTATCCAGTGGATATTTCGCTGGCCGAGTCGCTGCTTGATCCGGCCTCCGAATTCGAATATCGCTGGAATCTGAGCCCGCGCCAATTTCGCGCGGCGCAGCGCAAACGCATGCGTTTGTACCTCGAACTCACGCGCCGCATGGCTCACAATTCCAGGGTTCTGGTCGAATATGCCGACGCGGAAAAAAACAACCCTGATCCCCGCCGTGCGAGCGTGGCCACTGCCTTGCAGGAAAAAGCAATCGAGGTGCGCCTGTATGCCCTGCTGGCCGGAATCAAACTTCGGCTTTGCCTGCTCCTCCGCTCCGACATCCTAGCTGTGATACCCGCACTGGCGCATCTGCGCACAACCTGCGATATCGACGGCCTGGAGACCTATAGCGCTCTCAAAACCGTCGCTGCCGAAGCCTTCGTGCAGTTACCACCCGAGGAATTGGATTCGCTGAGCAGAAATCTCTGAGTCTGAGCGATTCTCGCGCTTTGTATTTCTCGATTAGTACGCGCTGGTTCGTAACCGCTCCAATCTTTGTGTCCGAATGCAAATTGCTGATACGCTTTCATAAAGACATGGCAAATTGCATTCGATGCGGACGTCAGCTTCCCGGTTTTAGCTTCGGCAAAAAAGTCTGTCAATGGTGTGTGCACCACGAAGCCTACCAGCGCGGTGAAATCGCAGACGACGCACCGCAACCGGTCATGCGCACGCCCTGGGTCCGCCGCGGACAGCCCGCCATCAGCCTTACGCAAATCATCTTTGGCATGAACGTTGCCGTCTTTCTAGGCATGGCGCTGGCCGCTTCCACCGTTATGGATTTTTCTCCGCAAGAAACTATCCGGTGGGGAGCGAACTGGGGACCGCTCACGATCACCGGAGAATGGTGGCGACTGCTGACCTCCGTTTTCGTTCACGGCGGCATTATTCATATCGCCTTCAACATGTGGTGCCTTTGGAATCTGGGCGCCCTGGCCGAAGCTCTCTATGGCCGCTGGACCTATGCCACCATTTATCTTCTCTGTGGCGTCGGTGCCAGCCTCACCAGCGTGACCTGGCATCCCGGCGTTCCCAGCGTCGGCGCATCCGGAGCGATCTTCGGCCTTGCCGGTGCTCTGATCGCCGCTTTCAAATTAGGCGAGTTCTCAGTTCCACGCGAGGCGCTTTCCGGCACGCTGCGCAGCCTCGGTGCGTTTGTCTTCTACAATCTCATTCTCGGATTCGCACTTCCCGGGGTTGATTACGCCGCGCACATCGGCGGCCTGGTGACCGGATTGATAGTCGGCGCGCTCGTCGCCCTCATCGCCCCGCAGCACGATCACAACGGGCGCCGCATCGTGATTTTCGTGGTCGTAACGCTCGCGCTGGCAGCGGGAGCCGCTGGATTGGCTCACTACCACGGCGTGCCGCTGCGCTTGGGACGAGGCGGCATCTACTAACGGGTATTTTGCTTCATCCCTTCAACTCTTCGACCGCCCGCCAAGCCTGATCAATCGCCACATTGGTGAAGGCATGTGCGCCCGCATCGCTGTTCGCAATGGCGATCCGTCCAAAAGGTTTGCGAGCTTTCTCGCAGGGAGTCTCGCCGCCCTCCAGCACGAATGGATCGAACAGAGAGTTGTAATCGTAGGCGTAACCGTGGGGCCAGCGATTTACCGTAATGGCGGCGATGTCACGCGCGGGGTCGAAGCCGCCGGGCCCCAACATGCGCGTCAATTGCTGGCGAATCTTGCGTTCCATGGTTTCAAATGTGGTGGTGAAAAGTTCGAGCCGTCCCATACGATGCTGCTCTCGCGGCGGCAGTCCCGCATGGCATGGAGACTTGCTCATGTGCACCACCATCGGCTCCTCCGGCGTTTGCGGGCAGCGATAGCCGCCAATGCTCACCGGTAAATCCATATCGACCAGCGTGTGGTATCCGTTGGGCGCGTAGATGGCGTTTGCGCCCAGCTTCTGAAATGCCTTGCCGTCGCGCAGCAGCACATTGGTGTAAAGCAGCGGAACCTTTGTGGCCGATGCCAGCGCCGCCTGCTGCTCCGGCGGCAGTTCATTGCAGAGATATGGAATCACCATGTTCCAGCAGGCTAGCACGCAGTGCTTTGCCCTCGCGGTAAACACTTGGCCGTCGCGCTCGTAAGCGATTTCCACTTCGGTAGCGTGCGCCGGATCTCCCACATGCTTCACCCGCACCACCATGCTGTTCAAGCGAATGCGTACCGGGGAATTTTTTTCGTCCAGCTTCGAGTAGTCGGCGCGCGCCGAAACTATATCCATCGCCGAATTTCCCGGCACTGCTGCCGGAATTAACTTGCGCGCTAACAAGCGCGCAATGCTGGCATTTCCATCGGGGAAGTGAAAAAAGTGAACCCGCTCGTTGTGCAGGCCTTCAGGCTCTTCCAGCATCCCGGTGAAACCGGGATAGCCCGCATCCCAGCCGTCGATAGCTGGAACCGCATCCATTCCGTAACCAAACAGCGGTTGTGGCAGCGTCTGGTAAAGGCGCAGCACATCGGGATGCACGCCTACAACATCGCTTAGAAAATGCGCGTAGCTAATCCGCGCCAGGCGATCTTTCTTCTGCTCCGCATTGAGCGTCGGAAGATAATCTTTCTTGTCGAGGCACAAGCGGCGCACATCTTTGCGCGCCTGCTCCGCAATCGGCGCGTCGTTCATAAAGCGCGTCCAGGCATCGGAAGCAGGAACCGCAAGGTCGTAAGTTTCGCCTCCGGGAAAAGGCCAGGGATCATCCATCAACCTGTCGACTCCAAACGCTTCCTTGTCGAAAAAAATCTTGGGCACGCGTCCCATGGAGCGGTAAAGATCACGGTCCAGATATTTTGGAAAGCTGGAGACCTCGATCCCCAACTCTTCGATCAGCCCCTGCGCCACAGCGCTGTAAGGCTCCGGGCTCTCGATCGAATAGGTGCCACCATAGCCGAGCAGGGTTCGGTTGCCGATGCTAAATTCGTTGCGCTTGGCGTGGCCGCCAAAGTCATCGTGATTTTCTAGGATGAGCACCCGCACGTTTGCGCCCGCATGTTTGCGATAGAAGTGCGCTGCGGAAAGGCCGCTGATGCCACCACCTACGACGATAAGGTCGTAGCTCTCGCCGGTATCTTGCGCAGTCGGAAAGGTTTCGAAGAAAGTGCCGTCGCGCAGGCAATGCGCCGCCTCGAAAGCACCGGGATGGCTCCCGCGCAATCCAGTCAACGCAGGCGGATAATACGGAGACTGCTTTTCCGCTTCACTGCGGGTAAGCTCGCATTGATCGGCTGCAAAGAGTAGCCCGGGAACGATGGCTGAGCCCGCCGTCACAGCCACGCCATTGAGAAAATCGCGGCGCGTGATCCTGCGCCTCATTCCCAGTTCGTGATCGGATGTGTCGCTCATTGCTTATTGCAGATTGGTTCGTGCTAGCTTCGTATCAAGGTATCGCTTCAGCGATACCGCCTTGCCCACACATCGGAGGCGCGCCTTCAGGGGCTGCATTTATTGTCCTTGCCCATCCGCCTTCTTCACCGCCAATTCCGCACCCTGGAAACCGATCTTGCTGTGCGTGCCATCGCAAAAAGGTTTATTGACCGAACCGCCGCAGCGACAAAGAGAAAAAGCCGGCTTGCCGGTGAGATCGTACGGTGTTCCGTTTACATCCACGAGTTCAACCGATCCTTCGGGAGCTTCCACGCGAAAAGGTCCATTCGGGCGAACGGTAATCTTGACTTGAGCCATAATTCTTAAATTCCTCCAACCTTACGGGTTTCTAGTAAGGCTACAAGATACCACTAAGCGGGAGGGCGTGTCGCGGACCGAATCTAGATGGGATAGCGAATTTCACGCGGGTCGCGCGTAGAGGAAAGGACGCTCCGCGGCGCTGCGCCAGAAGTAGGCCAGAATAATTACGCTGGCAACGGCTGCATAGGCGCACCACAAGGAAGTGAAGGCGTAGCGGCGTACCTCCATCACAAAGAGGAGAATGGCTAGGTTGGCCGCGCCGAATACCACCATAAATCGAACTTTTGAGAAAAATAGGGATCCGCAGGTTGCAATTACATAGAAGACAGCAACGGTCATGTTATTGGTGGCTTGATTGAAATAGACAATACTGTTTCCTCGAACATAAACCTGCGTGGGAAACGCCGTGAGAGCCCACAAAATGTAGAGCGTGGTAGCGGTGCCGACCGCAAGAAACGGAAGCATACGGCGCCGGCTGCTTGCATCGGACTCGAACAGCAGCACGCTGAGAGGCAGCAGAAATGGAAGCAGTCCTTGCGCGTAGAGCATAAAGGCAGCACCCATGTTGTGCGCCACGGCCGGCGAAAGAATCCCATCCAGCCCGAGCCATACAAATCCCTCAATGAACTGATGAATGGCAAAAAGTATGGGCAGCGCCGCGAAAAGCAGTTCGCGCCTATGCTTGACCTTGGTGAGTGTAACAACACCGATTGCGCCCAGAACTCCACTGCCCACAAAATTCGCTGTGGCTGAAAAACACATGAGTCATTTCTCCGTTTGGGAGAATACATTGAGCGGAGAAGAAGGCAAAACACTTTTTGGGATTTTGAGATGAGGAATGTTGCGGCCGGAACACCCCTTATATCTGATCTCAAGCAGCAAGCGAGTTGGCGGAAACCAGGCTGCGATACAAATCCAGATAGCTGTCGATCATGCGAGCGGAAGTGAAGCGCTCACGCGCGTGAGATAAAGCGCGATCGGCATAAGCCTGGCGCAAGGGACGATTCGTATCCAGTTGGCGCAATATAGCGGCCAGACTGCTTGCGTCATTGGTTTGGAAATACAACGCCGCGTCCTGCCAGACTTCGCGAAAACTGGGAATATCGTTCGCGACGATGGCGCAGCGGGAAAACGCGGCATCAATCAGCGCCATGCCCAGAGGCTCATAACGCGGCGTAGCCGCATAAACAGCAGCGCGGCTGTAAAGAGCGCGCAGTTGCGCATCGGTCTGTGGCCCGCGAATCGCAAGCGTAGCCTGGCTGGTTGAAACCTTCACATCGGCGCGAATGGGAATCCGCGGAGTCGGCACGGTCTGCTCGGCCCCCACAATACATACCGGAACCGGATGGGCATGTTGCGTAAGAAGAGAAACTTGCCGGCCCGCATCGATAAGCCGCCCGACGGAGAGCACGGAATCGTCTTTGCTGATATACGGATTGAAAAAAATCGGATTGCGCCCAGGA
>Ga0210400_10002487_pt1 | contig 17053 bp, 10 predicted proteins | sample IncBWH26MmetaG_FD_155456 | JGI IMG/M metagenome (GOLD analysis project Ga0210400, IMG submission 155456) | Forest soil microbial communities from Barre Woods Harvard Forest LTER site, Petersham, Massachusetts, United States - Inc-BW-H-26-M | ecosystem: Environmental > Terrestrial > Soil >... | reverse complement strand
GTCGGCGCCAACAAGGATTCCCCGGATCGTACCGCCGATTATGTCAGCCTGATCGAGACCTTTGCGCCGGTAGCGAGCTATTTCACCGTCAACGTGTCGTCGCCGAATACGCCGGGCCTGCGCAATTTGCAGCAGGCGCACGCGCTCGATGATCTGCTGGCACGGGTGATCGATGCGCGCGAACGCGTGCGGCAGAATGCCGGTGATTCGCCGGTGCTGCTCAAGATCGCGCCGGACCTGAGCCTCGCCGAGCTCGACGACGTGGTTCATATCGCGCGCTCGCGCCGCGTCGACGGCATGATCGTGACCAATACGACGCTGGCGCGGCCCTCGACGTTGCGGGAACAACTCCGTGCCAAACAGTCCGGCGGAATGTCGGGGCGGCCGCTGTTCCGGCTCTCGACGCGGATGGTGGCCGAGACCTATGTGCGCGCCGAAGGCGCGTTTCCCCTCATCGGTGTCGGCGGCATCGATAGCGGCGGCGCTGCGCTGACCAAGATCCGCGCCGGCGCCAGCCTGATCCAGCTTTATTCCGCGCTGATCTACAAGGGTCTCGGCCTGTTGGACAACATCAAGAACGATCTTTCGTCGACGTTGCTGCGCACCGGCCGCGACTCGCTGTCCGAAATCGTCGGCGCCGATGCCGCGACGATCACGGCGGAGGATTGGCCGGTTTAATTCTTGGCCGCGAAGGACGTTCTCAACAACGCCGGATAGCGCAACGCTTGCAGGCCGCCGCGCGCGGCATAGAACGCCAGCAGCGCGCCCCACAACCCGGCATTGCCGAACGACCGCAGCGAAAACCAGGCGGCGAAAAAGATCAGCAGCGAAAGCACCATCAGGTTGCGCATGTCGCGCGCCCAGGTCGCGCCGATGAAGATGCCGTCATAGGCGAAGGCGAACACCGCCAGAATCGGCGACAGCACCACGAACAGCAGCGTATCGCGCGCATGTTGCCGCACATCCGCGCTCGCCGTCATGGCATCGATCAGCGACGGGCCGAACAGCGCGAAGACGGCGGTCACCGCCAGTGCAAAACCGGAGCCCCACAGCAGCACCAGCCGAACCGCGCCCGAGAACGCGCCGCGGTCACGCCCGCCATAGGCGCGTCCACAGAGCTGTTCGGCGGCGTTGGCGAGGCCATCGAGGAAGAACGCGCTGATCATCAGGAAATTGTTCAGCACCGCGTTGGCGGCAAGGACCACGTCGCCTGCCCGAGCGCCTTGCGCGGTGAAGAACAGAAACACCGCGATCAGCGCTGCGGTGCGGATCATGATGTCGCGGTTGACCGCCAGCATCCGGATCAGCTTGGCCCGGTCGAGCAGTGTGGCGCGGGAGATGCCGAGCTTCCCGCGCGTGAGGCGCCGTGCGATCAGGACGCCGAGCGCGAATCCGGCCGCTTCCGCGATGACCGCGGCCATCGCAGCACCGGCGATACCGGTATGCGCGACCAGCACCAGCAGCACCGTCGCCGCCATGTTGATCAGGTTGATCGCGATCTGCACCGCGAGCGCGAGCCGGGCGCGGGCCTGTCCGATCAGCCAGCCGAGCACGACATAATTGGCGAGCGCCAGCGGCGCCGACCAAATTCGGATCATGAAGTAAATTTTCGCCGCGCGGGTGACGCCCTCGCTGCCGCCCATCGCGCCGAGCAGGAGCGCGCCGAGCGGTACCTGCAGGGCGATCAGGGCCACGCCGATCAGCGCGGCGATCGTAAAACCCCGCACCAGGAGCGCGCCTATTTCCTGGGTTTCCCCCGCGCCGATCGCCTGCGCGGTGAAGGCGACCGTACCCATGCGCAGGAAAGCGAACAGCCAGAACAGGCAGTCGAAAATCACCGAGGAGATCGCCACGCCGCCGAGCAGCGTCGCATCGCCGAGCCGCCCGATCGCGATCGTCGCGACGACGCCGATCAGCGGCGTCGTCAGGTTTGCGACCATCGCCGGTCCGGCAATGGCAAAAACCTGCGCGGTCGTAACCTTCGATGCGGGAGCTAACAAATCCGGCCTGCGTGCGATCTACCGCCCGCGCGGCGCGCCGAACATCCGCGATAACAGCCAGAGCGGGATCACGATCACGGCGCCGAGCAGGAAGTAGCGCCACAATCCGTTGATCGCGTCGAAGCCGAGATCCCAGATCCGCTGAAACAACAGCCGGATGCTGCTGACGATATTCCAGGGATCGAAGCCGATCGCCGCCAGCACCACGCCGACCAGAATGGACAGCAGGATCAGCCGAAACGCCACCGTCAGCGGCGAGCCTCCGAGAAAGCGCGAAAGGCCGTCATTGGCCGTCGGCCATTCCCTGGTATCGTCTGGCATCGGTGGTCTCCCGCGCGGATTCGCTCGCGCATTCTAATACAGAGCAGGGCAGATGGGGAACCCGCCTGTTGGCGTCAATGGTTGGCGGCTACCGGCTTCTTTATTTTGACGCGTTTTCTTCACGCGAGCCGGCACCCATTTCGCTTGAAAACGCAACGTCTTTCAGCATCCGCTCCAGCGTTTCCAGCCGGTCCGCCTCGCGCGGCGGCTTGTCCCAGCGCAGCCGGTTGATGCGCGGAAACCGCATCGCCACCCCGGATTTATGCCGCGGCGAGCGCTGCAACCCCTCGAAAGCGACTTCCAGCACCAGCCCCTGATCCGGTTCATGCACCACGTGCCTGACGGGACCGAATTTTTCGGTGGTATTGCGGCGCACGAAGCGGTCGATCTGCAGCAGTTCTTCGTCGGTGAAGCCGAAATAGGCCTTGCCGACCGGGACCAATTGCTCGCCGTCTTCGCCTGTGGTCCAGACCCCGAAAGTATAGTCCGAATAATACGATGAGCGCTTGCCATGGCCGCGTTGCGCATACATCAGCACGGCGTCGATCAGGTGCGGATCGCGCTTCCACTTCCACCATTGGCCCCTGGGGCGGCCCGGCAGATACAGCGCGTCGCGGCGCTTGAGCATCACGCCTTCGACCGCCTGCGCATCCTCGCCGGCACCGGCGCTTGCGGGATTTCGCCGCGCGGCGGTCAGCGCCTCCCAACTGTCGAAGGCGATCGTCGGCGACAAATCGATTCTGGCGTCGCCAAGCCTTCTGACGAAGGCTTCAAGCCGGGCGCGGCGCTCGACAAACGGGAGCGTGCGCAAATCGCTCTCACCTTCACTTAAGAGGTCATAGGCTCGAAGGTGGATCGGATATTCTTTTATCAGCTTTGCCGAGACGACCTTGCGGTTGAGCCGTTGCTGGAGGACGTTGAAGCTCTGCACCCGGCCGTCGCGCAGCACCAGAAGTTCGCCGTCGACGGCGCCGGGCAAGTGTAATGACGGCAAGAGATCCGGGAAGCTCTTGGTGATGTCCTCGCCGCTGCGCGAATAGAGCCGCGCCAACATGTGACCGTGTCCGTCTCGGCCGCTGACCGCCTGGACGCGAATGCCGTCCCATTTCCATTCCGCGATGAAGGCGGCCGCATCGAGATGGGCGAAGTCATCATCCTCGATCGCATGCGCCAGCATCACCGGCCGGAATGGCGCGGGATCGAGATTAACCGGCTTTTCCGCGCGGCCTTCCAGCCACGCGAACAAATCGAGGTAGGGCGGGGTGAGGCCCGGCCACATCAGTTCGATGTCGTGCGGGTCCTTGCCGCCGAGTTCGGCGGCGGCGGTCTTCGCCAGCCGCGCCGAGATCCCGATCCGCATCGCGCCGGTGACGAGTTTCAGCAGCGCCCAGCGCCCGGTCTCGTCGAGCTCGTCGAGCCAGCGCGTGAGTTGCCTTGGCAGTTCGGTCTTGCCGAGCGTGCGCAGCGTGGTGACGACTTCGGCGAGGGTGGGAGGAGGGGGATTGTTGTGGCTGGGCTTTTCTCCCCTCACCCCGCGAAGCGGCGGGGAGGGGTTGGGGGTGGGGGGACTAACGGCGGAAAACACTGCTTCCGTGAATGCCGCACTGCCCCCCACTCCCAACCCCTCCCCGCCACGCGCGATCCGCGTGGAGGGAGGGGAGTGCACTGCGCGTGCCCACATCAGTGCCACCGTCTCCGAGAGGTCGCCGACGTAATCATAGGACAGCGCGAACAGCACCGGATCGGTGCGCTCAGCGATCAGGTCGCGAATAAGCCCGGGCTTGGCATACTTGAACGACAGAGCGCCGGTGAGCGCGGCGAGCGCATAGCCGCGGTCGGGATCCCCGACCTCGCGGAAATAGCGCGTGATCAGCCGCAGCTTGTTGTTGCGGCCGGGCTCGTAGGCCAGGCGATCCAGCAATTCGGCGAAGCGGTTCATGCCTCGGCGTCCTCGCCGGCGGGCATCCCATCGCCTTCATCCTCGTCGCCGTAGCCCACGAGATCGAGCGGGCGCGCGGTCAGGCCCTTGGCCTTGCGCCAATGCACCAGCGCGTCCTCCTGGCCATGGGTGACCCAGATTTCACCCGCGCCTGTCGCGTCGATGGTCGCGGTCAGGCCATCCCAGTCGGCGTGATCCGAAATCACCAGCGGCAATTCGACGCCGCGTTGGCGGGCGCGGGCGCGCACCCGCATCCAGCCCGAGGCGAACGCCGTGACCGGATCGGGGAATCGTCTTGTCCAGATATCGGATGTCGCCGAAGGCGGCGCCAGCGTGATGGTGCCGGCGAGATCGGACTTCTTCACGCCCCTGACCAGGCGCAGCTCGCCCAGCGCCACGCCACGGCTCTCGTAATAGCGCGTGATCTTTTCCATCGCGCCGTGCAGATAGATCGGCGCATCATAGCCGGCCGCGCGTATCAGCGCGATCACGCGCTGCGCCTTGCCGAGCGAATAGGCGCCGACCAGATGCGCCCGCTCCGGAAACAACGCGACCGAGGCCAATAGTTTTTTGATTTCGTCGTCCGCGGGACCATGACGGAATACCGGCAATCCAAAGGTGGCCTCGGTGATGAACACATCGCAGCGAACCACTTCGAACGGCGCGCAGGTCGGATCGGGCGCGTCCTTGTAGTCGCCGGAGGCGACGATGCAGGTGTCCCGGCAGGAGACCGCGATCTGCGCCGAGCCCAACACGTGGCCGGCGGGATGAAACTTGATGCTGACGTCGCCGAGTTTTATCTGCTCGCCATAGGCGATGGCCTGGGTGCGACCGGCAAAATTGTCGCCATAGCGCAGCCGCATCATGTCGAGCGTCTCTTGGGTCGCCAGCACCGCGCCGTGGCCGGACCGGGCATGGTCGGAATGGCCATGGGTGATCACGGCGCGCTCGACCGGCCGTACCGGATCGATATGGAAGCCGCCGGGCTTGCAGCACAGTCCGGCAGGGACCGGCATCAGGATGTCTTGCGGACGCATCTTGGTTATATAAGAGGTGTCGCGGCGTTTTTTACCTCTCCCCAGCGCAAGTCGGGCTTGCCCGACTTGCGCGAGATACAATGCGCAACCGGGATAAACCCCGGTTGCGGGGGAGAGGTCGCCGCGCCGAAGCGCAGCGAAGGCGTGGCGGGTGAGGGGTCTTGATTCATCGAGAGACCCGAACCCCTCACCCGGTGAGACGCTTCGCGTCCCACCGACCTCACCCCGCCGGGGAGAGGTGAAACCTCCCCTCGAGTGTAGAACCGATGTCTGCGCGATTATTCCTGTCCTCCGGCGATCTGATGGCCGACCGGCGGTTCGACTTCGCCCGCGATTTGCAGCTCAAGGGCGATCTCGTCGCTGCCGCCGATCTTTTGTTGCAGGCGACGGAACTGGCGCCCGGTTTCGCCTCCGCCTGGTTTACCCTCGGCGAAATTCGCGAACGGCTCGGCGAGCGCTTGGCGGCGATAACTGCCTTTCGCCGGGCGCAGATTTCGGACGCTGACGACCGGCACGGCGGCGGCCTGCGGCTGACGCTGCTCGGGGCCGAGCCATTGTCGGCCATGCCGCCGGCCTATGTGCGCGCGCTGTTCGATCAATACGCGCCAAGGTTCGAAGCGTCATTGGACGATCTCGGCTATCGCGGCCCCGCGCTGTTGTTCAAGGCGGTGCTGGCCGTCCGCGCCGCGATGCGTAAGCCCGCCTTCTTCAAGCGCGCCCTCGATCTCGGCTGCGGCACCGGTCTGGCGGCGACCGCGTTCGCGCGGGAGGTCGATCATTTCACCGGCATCGACCTGTCGCCGCGCATGATCGAGCGCGCCCGCGCCACCGGGCTTTATGCGGAGCTTGAAGCCGGCGACATGGTGCAGGGCCTCATCAGCAAGCCGGACGCCAGCGCCGATCTCATTCTTGCCGCGGACGCGATGGTCTATGTGTCCGATCTCGCGCCGGTGCTGCAGGAGGTTAAGCGCGTGCTGGCGCCGGGCGGCCTGCTCGCGTTCACGGTCGAAACCCATGACGGCGACGGCGTCATTCTCGGCGCGGGGCTGCGCTATGCCCATGGTGCAGTCTATGTGCGCGCGGCCATCGATACCGCTGGCCTGACGCTGTCGCGGCTCGACGATCTGTCCGCGCGTAACGAGGACAACGCGCCGGTGCCCGGTCTGGTCGCGGTGGCGGAAAAATCCTGAACCATCCGTCGGGCCTCGATTGGAACCATCCGGTTTTAAGTTCTCGACCGCCGCGGCCAGACCGGCTTAACCTGCTGTCGTGAACATCATCGAGCCAGATCGTCCCGCGTCCTCGCTATTGCCCGAAATCTTTCTGCGCTGGTTCGAAAGCCGCGGATGGTCGCCGCGCGAGCATCAACTGGCGCTGCTCCGGAAAACCCGCGACAACCGCCCGGCGCTGCTGATTGCGCCAACGGGCGCCGGCAAGACACTCGCCGGATTCTTGCCGACGCTGGTGGAGTTGTCTTCCTCATCCCCAGTGCGTTCTTCACCCCTCCCTCCGCGAAGCGGCGGGGTCCGAGGCGAGCAAAGCTCGCTCTCGAGGTCGGGGGTGGGTGGTGGCTCAGCGAGTTCGCGCTCTCATGTGGGCACCGAGTCTGTCGAAACACCCCCCACCCCCGACCCCTCCCCGCCACGCGCTGCGCGCGCGGGGGGAGGGGAGAAACTTGCCGCGCGTTCATCGCCAAGCAGCGTTTTCTCCACCGGGCGCGGCCTGCAGCGCAGCCGTGGTCTCCACACCCTCTATATATCTCCGCTGAAGGCGCTCGCGGTCGATATCGCGCGCAATCTGGAAACGCCGATCGCTCAGATGAATCTGCCGATCAGGGTCGAGACCCGTACCGGCGACACGCCGGTATCGCGGCGGCAGCGGCAGCGGCGCTATCCGCCGGACATCCTGCTCACTACGCCGGAACAACTGGCGCTGCTATTGTCGTCCGACGACGCGCCGTTTCTGTTCGGCTCGCTGCGGCGCATCGTGCTCGACGAGTTGCACGCGCTGGTGACCTCCAAGCGCGGCGATCTGTTGTCGCTCGGCTTGGCGCGGCTATGGCGGCTGGCGCCACAGATCCGCGCGATCGGGCTGTCGGCGACGGTCGCCGAACCGGAATCGTTGGCACGGTTTCTGGTGCCGCAGCGCGACGGCAATAGCGAGGCGGCCGACATTGTCATCGCCGGCGGCGCGGCGGCGCCCGTGGTCGAGATGCTCGACACCCGCGAAAGGTTGCCGTGGGCGGGGCACAGCGCGCGCCACGCGCTGGGCGAGGTTTACGAGCTGATCAAGCGCAACAAGACCACGTTGGTGTTCGTCAACACGCGAAGCCAGGCCGAGATGCTGTTTCAGGATCTGTGGCGCATGAACGATGACGGCCTTGCCATCGCCTTGCATCACGGCTCGCTTGACGTCGCGCAGCGCCGCAAGGTCGAGGACGCGATGGCGGCCGGCAAGCTGCGTGGCGTGGTCTGTACGTCTTCGCTCGATCTCGGCGTCGATTGGGGCGATGTCGATCTCGTCATCAATATCGGTGCCCCCAAGGGCGCGTCCCGGCTGATGCAGCGGATCGGCCGCGCCAATCACCGCATTGATGAAGCCTCGCGCGCGGTGCTGGTGCCGGCCAATCGTTTCGAGGTGCTGGAATGCGCCGTGGCGATCGACGCGGTGAACGAAAACGCCCAGGACACCCCGCCGCTGCGCACCGGCGCGCTCGATGTGCTGGCGCAGCACGTGCTCGGCTGCGCCTGCGGCGAACCGTTCATCTCCGATGAGCTCTATCGCGAAGTCCTGACCGCTGCGCCTTATGCAAGCCTGACCCGAACCGATTTCGATGACGTGGTCGATTTCGTCGCCACAGGTGGGTACGCACTGAAAACCTACGAGCGCTTCGCGCGCATCAAGCAGGACAAGGCAAATAATCCCGGCTCGCGCTGGCGCGTCGCCAATCCGCGGGTGCGGCAAAGCTATCGCCTCAATGTCGGCACCATCGTCGAAGAGGCGATGCTGAAGGTGCGGCTGGTGCGTTCGCGCGGCGGCGGTTCGGGATCGACGGGCGTGCTCGGTCGCGGCGGCCGCATGCTCGGCGAAATCGAGGAATATTTCATCGAGGGACTGGTGGTCGGCGATACCTTTGTGTTTGGCGGTGAAGTCGTGCGCTACGAAGCGCTGGCCGAAGACCAGGTCTATGTCTCGCGCGCCAACGACAGGGATGCCAAAGTGCCGTCCTATATGGGCGGCAAGTTTCCGCTCTCGACCTATCTGGCCGAACGGGTACGCAAGCTATTGGCCGACAAGCGCGCCTGGAACGCGCTGCCGGATCAGGTGCGCGAATGGCTGTCGCTACAGGCGCATCTGTCGCGCGTTCCCGGCGTGCGCGAGTTGGTGGTAGAAACCTTTCCGCGCGCCAACAAGCATTATCTCGTCTGCTATCCTTTTGAGGGCCGGCTGGCGCACCAGACGCTCGGAATGCTCCTGACGCGAAGACTGGAGCGCGCCCGCGCCCGGCCGCTCGGATTCGTCGCCAATGAATATGCGCTGGCGATATGGGGGCTCGGCGATGTCTCGTCGATGATCCGGCAAGGCCGGCTCGATCTCAATGCGTTGTTCGATCCGGACATGCTCGGCGACGATCTCGAAGCGTGGCTTGCGGAATCCGCGCTGATGAAACGCACCTTCCGCACGTGCGCCATCATCTCCGGACTGATCGCGCGGCGCTTCACCGGTGAGGAAAAAACCCGCCGCCAGGTGCTGTTCTCGACCGATCTGGTCTACGACGTCCTGCGCAAGCACCAGCCGGATCACGTGTTGCTGCGCGCCGCGCGGGCCGATGCTGCGACCGGGCTGCTCGATCTTCGCCGGCTTGGTGATATGCTGTCACGGATCAAGGGGCGAATCACCTTTCGGGAACTGGATCGGGTTTCGCCGCTGGCGGTGCCGGTGATGCTGGAAATCGGCCGCGAAGCCGTTTATGGCGAAGCCTCCGACGAGTTGCTGGCGGAAGCCGCCGATGAACTGGTCAAAGAAGCGACTGGATAAAGAGGCGACTGGATAAAACGTGACGGCCCGCGCGCAATCCCTGCATCACGAACCACCCGCTGCACGCGTCGCGACTGTCATTGTCGCTGATGTGACCCTGGTCGCCGACCTCTCCGGCGCGTTGTTCTGGGAAGACGAGCGCCTGCTCGTGGTCTCCGATCTGCATCTGGAAAAAGGCTCCAGTTTTGCGAAACGTGGCGTGCTGCTGCCGCCCTACGATACGGTGGCCACGCTCGGCCGGCTCGCCGCCGTGATCGCGCGGCACGATCCGCGCACGGTGATCGCGCTCGGCGACAGTTTCCATGACCGCGATGCCCATGAGCGGCTCTCGGCGCCGGACCGCGACGCCATCGCGGGATTGCAGATGCGGCGCGACTGGATCTGGATTTCTGGCAATCACGATCCGTCGTTACCGGCCGATCTCGGCGGTGTCGTCGCCAGCGAAGTAGCCGTCGGCAGAATAGCGTTTCGCCACGAGCCGACCGGGGCATCGGGTGAAATCGCCGGACATCTGCATCCCAAGGCCCGCGTCGCGACGCGCGGGCGTTCGATGGAGCGGCGGTGTTTTGCCTGCGACGGCGAGCGCGCGGTGATGCCCGCGTTCGGCGCCTATACCGGTGGCCTCAGCATTCGCGACGCGGCGTTCGCGAAGATCTTCCAGACGCCGGGTTTCATGGCGCATGTGCTTGGCGACAACCGTCTGCACGCCATTGCCGCCTCGCGCTGCTACTGAGCTTTTCTTCACCTCTCCCCGTGGGAGAGGTCGGATCGCATCGCAGATGCGATCCGGGTGAGGGGTTACGGACCATCGATAGACTGTAACCCCTCACCCCAACCCTCTCCCATCGAAGGCGGATATATCCGACTTCGACAGATTTAATACCCAACTCGGGTAAACCCGAGTTGGGGGGAGAGGGGGCTTACCTTTTCTGTTGCTGACTACATCGCCTTCCGCTGCACAACATCCGGCTGCGAGAGCTCGCAAGCCACCGTCCGCCTTGTCAGCGTCCGTCCCCGAAGGCAGACTGGCCTGAACGGGACGCTGTGGGATGGGAACGCCGCCATGCATTCAATCACGCGTCGTCAGACCCTTGCCGACCTGCTGCATCGCAGCGCCGCGAGGACGCCCAACAAACTGGCCGTGGTGTGCGGCGATATCCGTTGGAATTATGCGGAATTCGACCGCATCAGTGCGCGCGTGGCCGCCGGCCTGACCGAACGGGGCGTCGCCAAGGGCACGCGTATTGCAATCCTGGCGCGTAACTCCCACGCCTTTGTCGCGATGCGGTTTGCGCTGGCGCGGCTCGGCGCTGTGCTGGTGCCGATCAACTTCATGCTCAAGGCCGGGGAAGTCGCCTACATCCTGCGGCACGCCGGCGCCACGATGCTGGCCACCGACAGCGGCCTCGCCGCGCTGGCGCGCGCGGCTATCGTGATCGACACCGCCGTGCGCGATCTGATCTGGCTTCCGTCCGAGCAGGCCGGCGAGCCGCAAGCCGACATGATCGGCTTCGACACGCTCACCGCCTGCGAAGGCACCGCGCCGGAGGTTGAACTCTGCGGAACTGATTTGGCGCAGATCGTCTATACCAGCGGCACGGAATCTTCCCCGAAGGGCGCGATGCTGACCCATGACGCGGTGATCTGGCAGTATGTGAGCTGCATCGTCGACGCCGGGATCGCCGAGGACGACCTCACCCTGCATGCGCTGCCGCTGTATCATTGCGCGCAACTGGACGTGTTCTTTGGTCCCTCGGTCTATGTCGGCGCCACCAACATCATCACGGCTTATCCGACGCCGGAAAATCTGCTGCCGCTGATCGAACGCTATCGCATCAGTTCGTTCTTTGCGCCGCCGACCATCTGGATCTCGCTGTTGCGCTCGCCGCTGTTCGATTCCACCGATCTGTCCAGCCTGCGCAAGGGATATTACGGTGCCTCCATCATGCCGGTCGAAGTGCTGCGCGAACTGGCGCAGCGCCTGCCCAAGGTGCGGCTGTGGAACCTGTACGGCCAAACCGAGATCGCGCCGCTGGCGACGATGCTCGGTCCCGAAGACCAATTGCGCAAGCCCGGATCCTGCGGACGCGCGGTGCTGAATGTCGAAACCAGGGTCGTTGATGACGCCATGCGTGATGTGGCACCGGGCGTGGTCGGCGAGATCGTGCACCGCTCGCCGCACCTGATGATCGGCTATTTCCACGACGACGCCCGCACCGCGGCCGCGTTCGAGGGCGATTGGTTCCACTCCGGCGATCTCGCGATCATAGACGACGAAGGCTACATCACGGTCGTCGATCGCAAGAAGGACATGATCAAGACCGGCGGCGAGAATGTCGCCAGCCGTGAAGTGGAGGAGGCGCTTTACAAGCTGCCGCAGGTCTCGGAAGTCGCCGTCATCGGCGTTCCGCACCCGCGCTGGGTCGAGGCCGTGGTTGCCGTGATCGTGGTCAAATCGGGCCATTCGCTGAGTGAGCAGGAAGTGCTGGCGCATTCCCACGCGATCCTGGCGGGGTTCAAGACACCCAAGCGGATTGTATTTGCCGACGCATTGCCCAAGAATCCCAGCGGCAAGCTGCTCAAGCGGCAGCTGCGCGATGACCACGCGAAATTATTCGCGGCCGGCTGAAGCGGTGATGGAAAACATGCCGGACGTCAGGCGTCGTGACGCCTTTTAATTAATGCTATCGCGCTTCTCGGCGCGCGGCGGAAGCCGCTCGCGCAAGCTTGGGCTAAGGTCAGTCATCTGTTAGACTGGTCGGCCAAGGAACCGGGAAGATGGACGTGCCTGGACCAGAGCGCAGGCTCGCAGCGGTCCTCGCCGCCGACATGGTTGGCTATAGCCGGCTGATGGAGGTTGACGAGACAGGAACACTCGCGCGTCTCAAGACCCATCGGATCGAGCTCATCGATCCCGCCATCGCGAAGAACCGCGGCCGCATCATCAAGACTACCGGCGATGGCATACTGGTCGAGTTCCACAGCGTCGCCGACGCGGTGATGTGCGCTGCCGAAGTCCAGCGGCGGATGGCAAAACGCAACACAGACGTCTCGCCGGCGCGGTGGATACAGTTCCGTATCGGCATCAATCTGGGCGACGTTATCGTTGAGGAAAATGACATCTTTGGCGACGGCGTCAACGTGGCGGCGCGCCTCGAAATGCTCGCCGAGCCAGGCGGCATTTGTGTCTCGGGCGCGGTGCGCGATCAGGTCGGCGATCGATTGGACGACATCGCGTTCGAGGATCTCGGTGAACAGAGCGTCAAGAATATCGCCCGTCCGATCCGCGTTTTTCGCGTCCGGCCTGCGCCGGATGCAACCGCCGCGCCGGAGGCCGCAAAGGACGCTGTGGCGGCGACGACCATCGCCAAGAAGCCGTCCATCGCCGTATTGCCGCTCGTCAACATGAGCGGCGATCCGGAACAGGAGTTCTTCGCGGACGGCCTCACCGAGGACATCATTACCGAGCTGTCACGCTTCCACGACCTGCTCGTCATCTCGCGCAACTCGACGTTTGTGCACAAGGGCAAGGCGGTCAAGGTGCAGGAAGTCGCGCGCGAATTCGGGGTCGATTACGTCCTCGAGGGCAGCGTGCGAAAGGTGGGCGATCGCATCCGCGTCACCGTGCAGCTGATCGACGCAGAAACCGACCGGCACATTTGGGCCGAACGCTACGACCGCAAGCTTGAGGACATCTTCGCCATCCAGGACGAGATGACGTGCGCTATCACCGCGACGCTCCCCGGCCGCGTCGAGGCCGCCACGCATGACCGTGCGAAGCGCAAGCCGACCGACAACATGGCGGCTTATGAGTGCGTGCTGACTGCCAAGGTGCTGCACCACCGCTCGATCCGCGAGGACAACGCCGAGGCGCAGCGCCTGCTTGACCGCGCCCTGGTGCTCGACCCGAACTATGCTCACGCGCATGCCTGGAAGGCATGCGTGTTGGGACAGATGTGGACTTATGGGTGGTGCACTGATCGCGACACCACTTTCCACCAGGTGGCCGCGGAGTTGGAGATCGCGCTGACGCTCGATGACAACGACAGCGACGTGCACCGAATCCTCGCCGCGCTGAACCTGGCGCGCGAGGATCACGACAAGGCCGCGTACCATCAGGAGCGGGCGCTCGCGCTCAACCCCAACTACGACCTTGTTGTGGTGCAGCAGGGCGAACTTCTAACGTGGCTGGGACGGCCGGAGGAGGGCATCGACTGGATCAAGAAGGCCATGCGCCTCAACCCGTACCACCCGGAGCGCTTCTGGAGCCACCTCGGGCGCGCCTGCTATAGCGCCGAGAAATATGCCGAAGCCGCCGAGGCCTTTTCGCGGATCACACGGCCTGACCACACGCATCATGCCTTCCTCGCCGCCACGTTCGCGCAGATGGGTAACGGGGTCGCTGCCGCCGCGCACGCGGCAGAGACGCTCAAGCGCGAACCGAAATTCTCGGTGGCCGTCTACCTTGCCACCCAGCACTACAAGCGCGACGTCGACCTCCGGCGCCATGAGGCTGGCCTCCTCAAGGCAGGCCTGCCGGTCTGACCCGACCAAGGCTCGCTCCCGCTGCGGCCGGCGGCACCTGGCCGCCGGTTCACGCCTCGAAGGTCAGGGGCTCGTTGATCTCGAGACCGGTGAACGAGGCCGCCATCGGCCGCCGCACGCCGGGCAGCACCGCGACATCGTAAAGCTCGCTCACCGCGCCCTCGATGCGGATCCATTGCACGATGTCGCCGGAGGCCAGGTTGACGATCTGCACGCCGCACCAGCCGTCGGCGTCGCGCTTCCTCATCTCGTCGTCGAGCGCCAGGCCGGAGAACGAACCATCGCGCGACAGCGACAGGCCGACCACGGCGTGATTGTTGTGGAACGCCAGCCCGCGCAGGAAGCCCGGACAGAACGCGCGCGGCGTGAAGTCGCCGCTGGCGAGATCGACGGTGCCGAGATGGCCGCTGCCGGAGTTCAGCACCCAGAGCCGGTTGTCGTACCAGCGCGGCGAATGCGGCATCGAGAGTTTCTCGGTCACGATTGCGCCGCTCGCCACATCGATCACGATGCCGCCCTCGGCGCGCCGCGCCCGCCAGCCGCTGATCACATCGCTGCGGCTGGTCGCCGTCACCCAGGCCGCCTCGCCGTCCCTGACCGCGAGGCCGTTGAGATGGCAGCGATCCTCGGCCGCCAGCCGGGAGATGAAGGACGGCTTCCAGAGCAGGCGGAACGCGTGCACCGGCGACAGCAGCGACAGGCACGAATAGGCGGTGTTGACGAAGACGATGCGGCCGTCGCCGAGCACGCTGATGTCGTGGATGTCGATCTCGCCGGTGGTATGTCCGACCCGCGGCACATAATAGCGATCGGCGCCATTCATGGTCTGATCGGCGGCCAGGATGTTCTCGAAGCGCCAGACCTGGAATGCGGTCGCCAGCACCAGGCGCTGTTGGTCGGCCCACAATCCCATCGCGCGGCCGGTGCCGACCTCGTGAATGGCAAGCCCCTGCGCGTCGTCAACCCCGACCAGATAGAGCCGCCCGGTCTGGTAGGAGGTGAAGGCGAGGCTGACCTGATTGGCGTGGAGCCAGCCCGCCATGCCGCGCGAGCAGGTGATGTGCGCCGCCGTCAGTTGCGGCAGCGCGGCTGATGATGTGGGGCTGGCGGGGGCGTCGCTCAAATGGTGCAGGTCCTTGATCTCTGGAGCGCGCCGTTGTTGCAGCAAACCTCAGGCGGCGTCTCGCTATGTGGCACGGCTTGCTATTGGCACGACTTGGAAGCGCGATCCACGGCGCATTCCGTTCGTCGATCGCCGCCGGCGGCGCCGTTCTGGGCGATTGTCCGCAGGTGTTGCCATATTGCTGCATCTTTGGACCTGTTTCACGGGGATTCGCACGTCTGTGGCAGGCGAGCGGGGTAGACGCGCGCGGTTACGTTCAATATTTTCGATCCGCACTTTAAGGCTGTTGGGAATTTCTAAGGTGTTGGGAATTTCAATGACGAACGTCTGGGCTTGCCCAAGCGGTGGCCCAGCGGGTCGGCCCAATCTGCGTTTCCGGAATGCGTTTCTGGGTACGGTTGCCGCCGGCGCGCTGTCGCTGGCGTTCGGTGGCCCCGCGCTGGCGTTTCCGCTTCCTGCCGGCTGCTCGATTGATGGTACGGGTACGATCGAGACCTGCACCGGCGATCAACACAACGGCGTTGCTGCCTTGCCGCCGCCGGTCACTACCCTCGACGTCAACAATTTGAGCATGGCGATTACGCCCCCGAGCGGGACTGACGGCATCAGCTTCATTTCAACCGGCGCCGTCACCATCAACAGCAACACCGGCGCGTTCGGCATCAGCACCAGCAACGCGGACGGGATTTACGCTAACGCCTCCGGCGCCTTGACGGTGACCTCCACCGGCAACATCAGCACCGCGGGCGGCAACGCCCTTGGGATTGATGCTATGGGCGGCGTGGGCGCTGGTGCGGTGACGGTGACCTCGACCGGCCACATCACGACCGGGGGTACCAACGCGGGCGGGATTTTTGCCAGCGGCGCTGCCTCCGTCACGGTGACCTCGACTGGCAATATCACCACGGGGGGTACCGGCTCGACCGGGATTAATGCCTACGCCCCTACTGGTGCGGCGACGGTGACCTCGACCGGCAACATCACGACGACCGGGGCTGCCTACGCGAGCGGGATTCTTGCCCGTGGCACTGGCGCGGTGACGGTGACCTCGACCGGCAATATCACCACCGCGGGTACCGGCTCGACCGCGATTTTTGCCTACGGCGCCGGCATTGGCGCTGCCCCGACCACGGTGACCTCGACCGGCAATATCACTACGGCGGGCAACAACGCGTCCGGGATTGATGCCCGGGGCATTGGCTCTGGGGCGGTGACGGTGACCTCGACCGGCAACATCACGACCGGGGGTACCCACGCGAGCGGGATTTTTGCCGACGGCGCTGGCTCGACCACGGTGACCTCGACCGGCAACATCACGACCCAGGGCGCCTCCGCGTACGGGATAAGAGGCACTGGCACTGGCGCGGTGACGGTGACCTCGACCGGCAATATCACCACGGGCAACGCGTTCGGGATTCTTGCCAGCACCTCCGGCTCTGGCACGGTGACGGTGACATCGACCGGCAACATCAGCACCGCAGGCAGCAACGCGTACGGGATTTTTGCCCACGGCAATGGTGGGGCTGTGACGGTGATCTCGGTCGGCAATATCACCACGGGCAACGCGTTCGGGATTCTTGCCAGCACCTCCGGCTCTGGCGCTGTGACGGCGATTTCGACCGGCAACATCACCACGGCGGGCAACGGCGCGTTCGGGATTCTTGCCAGCACCTCCGGCTCTGGCGCCGCCACTGTGACCTCGACCGGCAACATCACCACGGCGGGCAACGGCGCATTCGGGATTGGAGCCATCAACGATGGCGCTGGCGCGGTGACGGTGACCTCGACCGGCAACATCACCACCTCGGGCAGCCAAGCGTACGGGATTCGTGCTGCAAGCACGGCTGGTGCTGTGACGGTGATCTCGATCGGCAATATCACCACAGGCAACGTGTTCGGGATTTTTGCCGATAGCACGGCCGGCGCTGTCACGGTGACCTCGACCGGCAACATCACCACCTCGGGCAGCCAAGAGGACGGGATTCGGGCCAGTACCGTTGGCACTGGCGCGGTCGCGGTGACCTCGACCGGCAATATCACCACCGCCGGC
>Ga0210400_10002486_pt1 | contig 17054 bp, 16 predicted proteins | sample IncBWH26MmetaG_FD_155456 | JGI IMG/M metagenome (GOLD analysis project Ga0210400, IMG submission 155456) | Forest soil microbial communities from Barre Woods Harvard Forest LTER site, Petersham, Massachusetts, United States - Inc-BW-H-26-M | ecosystem: Environmental > Terrestrial > Soil >... | reverse complement strand
TGTTCCACGGTCGCGAGCAGGCCGGTGAGGCCCTCGAGAGCGTAGTACTCGCATTGCATGGGAATGAGCACGCTATCGGCCGCGACCAGGGCATTGACGGTCAGCAGGTTGAGCGCCGGCGGGCAGTCGATGAGGATCACATCGAACTCCCCACGAACGTCCTTCAATGCCGCCCGCAGTTTCATTTCCCGCCCGGCGATCAGGGTCATCAGCCGCACCTCGGCCACCGTCAGGTCCTGGTTGGTGGGCAGCAGCGTGAAGCCGGAATGCTCGATGGGCACCAGTGCGGACCTGATGTCGCATTCGCCCATCAGCACTTCACAGGTGCCCTGCACCACCTGCGATTTGTCGACCCCGCAGCCCATGGTGGCATTGCCCTGCGGATCGGCGTCGATGAGCAGCACCCGCCGTCGCGTGGCCGCCAGCGAGGCGGCCAGATTCACCGCCGTCGTGGTCTTGCCGACGCCGCCTTTCTGGTTGGCAATTGCGATGACCCGCTTCATGCGCCAAGTCTACAGGTGGCTATGATCAGATGGCGTTCCTCGTTCAATCCCGGAACCTGGAGCGGCACGGCCTGCTCGATCACCCATGGCGGCGCCACCGCGGCCATTTCGCCCTCCGGCAACCGGCCCTTCATGGCCAGCACCCGGGTTGCCGGACCACACAGCGGCGCCACCCACGCCAGCAGCTGCGGCAGGGCCGCGCAGGCGCGGGCGACGACGGTATCGAAGGGCTGCGCCGGCCGCACCTCCTCCACGCGTGCATGCAGTGCCTCGACATTGGTCAATCCGAGGGTGCGCGCCGCATGGGCCACGAAGCGCTGCTTCTTGCCGTTGGAATCCATGAGCACACAGCGCCGCTGCGGCGCAATCAGCGCCAGCGGCAGGCCCGGAAACCCGGCGCCGGTCCCCACATCCGCCAGGGTGCTGCCTTGCACAAACGGGGCCACGGACAGACTGTCCAGCAGATGATGCGTGAGCATCTGCCCAGGGTCGGTGATCGCGGTCAGGTTGTAGGCGCGATTCCAGCGCAGCAGTTCATCCAGCAGGCGCAGCAGCGCGGCCGCCGCGACCTCATCGAGGCTGACGCCAAGCTCGCGCGCGCCCGCCACCAGCACCGCACGCTCATCGCCCATTACTGACCAGTTCGGCCATGAATTCATTGACGCTGAGGGTCGCCAGGCGCGCCGGGTCGGCGAACAATGCCACCAGGCGGGCGGCCTGTTTGGCCGGATAGTGCGCCCGTACCGCCGCTTCGAACTTGGCGACCATCAGCGGTTCACCCTCGGCACGCCGCCGCCGATGGCCGACCGGATAATCCACCTGCAAGCGCTGCGTCGCGCTGCCGTCCTTGAAGAACACCTGTACGGCGTTGCCGATGAAGCGCTTGTCCGGAGCGTAGTAATCCTTGGTAAACGCCTCGTTTTCGCGAACCTCCATCACATCGCGCAGCCGGTCGATGCGCGGATCGGCGGCCACCTCATCCTCATAGTCCGCGGCGGTGAGCCGCCCGAAGATCAGCGGCACAGCCACCATGTACTGGATGCAATGGTCGCGATCGGCAGGGTTGGCCAGCGGCCCGGTCTTGTCGATGATGCGCACCCCGGGCTCCTGGGTCTCGATCACGATACGGTTGATGGCATCGAGGCGGTCGCGAACCGCCTCATGCAGGGCGATGGCGCATTCCACGGCCGTTTGCGCATGAAATTCGGCCGGCCAGGAAATCTTGAACAGGATGTTTTCCATCACATAGCTGCCAAAGGGCTGCGGCAACGCCAGCGTCTGGCCCGCGAACAGCACGTCCTGGAAGCCCCAGCGTGGCGCGCTCAGCACGGTCGGATACCCCATCTCCCCGGTCATCGCCAGCAACGCCTGGCGGACGCCGCGGCTGGTCGCATCCCCGGCCGCCCAGCTCTTGCGTGAGCCGGTGTTGGGCGCGTGCCGGTAAACGCGCAACGCGCCGCCGTCGGCCCAGGCATTGGAAACTGCATTGCTGATCTGGGCCTGCGAGCCGCCCAGCATCGCGGTCACGACCGCCGTGGTCGCGATGCGCACGAGTAGCACATGATCGAGACCGACGCGGTTGAAACTATTGTTCAGCGCCAGCACGCCCTGGATTTCATGGGCGCGGACCATCGCCGCGAGCACATCGGCCACGGTGAGCGAGGCGCGGCCGTGCATCAGGGCCTGGCGCGACAGGTAATCGGCGACGGCGAGGATGCCGCCGAGATTGTCGGACGGGTGGCCCCACTCCGCGGCCAGCCAGGTGTCATTGAAATCCAGCCAGCGGATCATGGCGCCGATGGCGAATGCCCCCTGCACCGGGTCCAGCTCCAGTGAAGTGCCCGGAACGCGCGCGCCGCCCGGCATCACGGCACCCGGCACCACCGGGCCGATCAGTCGGGCACAGGCCGGTACCTTCAGGGCCATCAGTCCGCAGGCCAGCGTATCCATCAGGCAGTGCCGCGCGGTGTCAAACGCCAGCGCCGATACCGGCGGTGGCTCGCTCACATACCTTGCGATCTGGGTCAGCGCGGCGTCCGGTTCCGAGCGCTGCGCCCGCTTTGGATCAAATGCCGACATCATTTCAACGCCGTGCGGCGAGCGGCACGAAGGCCCGCGGCGCCGGACCGGTATATTCGGCCGCCGGGCGCACGATCTTGCCGTTCTCACGCTGTTCGATGACATGCGCAGACCAGCCGGTGGTGCGCGATATCACGAACAGCGGCGTGAACATCGATACGGGAATCTCCAGCAGGTGGTACAGCACCGCGGAGAACCAGTCGACGTTGGGAAACAGCCGCTTCTCGCGCCACAGCACCGACTCGATGCGGTCGGCAACCTCAAACAGCCGCAGATCGCCGCTGGCGCGGGCCAGCTCCCGCACCACTTCCTTGGCGATGGGATGGCGCGGATCGGCGATGGTGTAGACCGGGTGGCCGAAACCGATGATGACCTCGCGGGCCGCCAGACGCGTCAGGATATCCGCCTCCGCAGCATCCGCGTTCTGATAGCGCTGCTGGATTTCAAGTGCCACTTCGTTGGCGCCACCGTGCTTGGGGCCGCGCAGCGCGCCGATGCCGCCGACAATGCACGAATAAAGATCAGACCCGGTGCTGGCGATCACGCGCGCGGCAAACGTCGATGCGTTGAACTCATGTTCGGCGTAGAGAATGAGCGACGTGTTCATCGCCTGTACCCAGGCGGCCGGTGGCACCCGCTCGTGCAGCAGGTGCAGGAAGTGACCGCCGACCGAATCATCGTCCGTCTCAACGGTGATGCGACGGCCGGAGCGGCTGAAGTGGTACCAGTAGGCCAGCATCGACCCGAGCGAGGCGACCAGCTGGTCGGCAATGTCACGCGCCGCGGCGACCCCATGCGCCGCCGGTTCCGGCAGTGCACAGCCCATCGCGGAGACACCCGTACGCAGCACGTCCATCGGATGGGCGGCCGGCGGCAGCACTTCGAGGGCGCCGCGCACGGTGCGGGACAGCCCGCGCAGCGATTTCAATTTCGCCAGGTAGATCCCCAGGGCGGCCGCGTTCGGCAATTCGCCATGGATCAGCAGGTAGGCGACCTCCTCAAACGAAGCCTCGCGCGCCAGATCCTCGATGTCGTAGCCGCGATAATGCAGATCGTTGCCGGTCTGGCCCACGGTGCACAAGGCCGTGGATCCGGCCGTGACACCCGCGAGGGCGACGGATTTCTTGACGCGCAATGCGGGCGCGGATTCACTCATGCTGCTGCTCCTTGGCCGGATCGGCGCCGAACAGCCGATCCAGCTGCGCCTCGTAGGCGTGATAATCCAGCACGGCGTACAGGTCCTCGCGGGTCTGCATGCGCCCGACGACCGCGCGCTGGGTGCCATCGGCACGAATACTGGCGTAGACCTCCTGCGCCGCACGACTCATGGCCCTGAAAGCCGACAGCGGATACAGCACCAGCCGCACCCCGGCCTCGCCCAGCTCCGGCGCGGTGAACAGCGGGGTGCGACCGAATTCGGTGATGTTGGCCAGCACCGGAACGCTGACCGCGGCGGTGAACTGCCGGTATTCGGCCAGGGTGGTGATCGCCTCGGCGAAGATCATGTCGGCGCCGGCTTGCGCATACGCCTGCGCCCGCGCGACGGCGGCGGACAGGCCCTCCACGGCATGCGCATCGGTGCGCGCCATGATCACGAAGGCCGCATCGCGGCGGGCATCGAGGGCGGCCTTGAGGCGATCGCACATTTCCTGCGCCGGCACCAGCTGCTTGCCGGGCCGGTGGCCGCAGCGCTTGGCCTGCACCTGGTCCTCCAGATGCAGCCCGGCGGCGCCGGCGCGCGCCAGCTCGTGGCAGGTGCGGGCGATACTGAAGGCGCCGCCGAAGCCGGTGTCGGCATCCACCAGCAGCGGCAGTGCACACGCCCCGGTGATCCGGCGCACTTCTTCGGCGACGTCGTTCAGGGTGGTCACACCCAGATCCGGCAGACCGAAGGCGCTGTTCGCCACGCCGGCACCGGACAGATAGATGGCCCGGAAGCCGGCGCGCGCGGCGAGCATGGCGGCGTAGGCGCTGACTGTGCCGGCGACCTGCAGCGGGCGTTCGAGCTCCAGCGCGTCGCGCAGTCGCTGCCCCGGGGAAGAATTGGCCATGTGCGGATTACCTTCGCTGGCGTTGCAACCAGGCGATCAGACCCTGGGTATTCAGATCAAGATCCTTGGACAGGTATTCATCCACGCCCGCCTGCGGTTCGGCAAGTCCGTGTCGTTGCGCGAGCCGGATCCACAAAGCCCGCATGTCGGCATAGATGGCCGCGTAGGGATCGGCGGCGTCAGCATGCCGCAAGGCCATGGCGGTGAACTCAGGAATCTGCGCCTTGAGCGATGCGGCAATGGCCGGCAAGCCGGTGATGCGGCTGTAGTGCATCAGGTAGGCGGCGCGCGGCTCGGTCGCCATCAGCCGATCGATCGAGTCGATGAGCTGCACCGGGTCAAACTGCGTCGGGGTGGTCGTGGGCACGCCGAAGGCCCCCTGGGCGGTGTCCAGTTCGCGATACGACAGGCCGAAGGTATCGCCCGTGAACAGGTTGCGATGCTCAAGATCCACCAGGCAGTAATGATGCAGGGCGTGCCCCGGCGTGTGCAGCAGCTGGAACGGTCGGCCCTGCAGCGCCAGGCGCGCGCCATCCTCGCTGAGGATGACCCGGCCGGCATCGATCGGGATGAGATCGCCGTACAGCTCCCGATAGCGATCATCTCCGTAGACTGCCTTGGAGGCGCCGATGAGCTTCGCAGGATCAATCAGATGCGGTGCGCCGCGCGGGTGCGCGATGACCTTCGCCGCAGGCAGGGACCGCAGCAGCAAGCCCGCGCCGCCCGCATGGTCCAGATGCACGTGGGTGATGAACACATACTCCACGGCCCGCCGCTCGATCTGCAATTCCTCCAGTGCCGCCAGCAGGTACGGCACGGAGTAGTTGGTGCCAACGTCCACGAATGCGGCAGCGCCGCCGTGCTGAATGATGTGAGATGCGGCCAGCCCGGGCCGGATGTACTCGGTATCCACGGCCGTGATGCCATCCGGGTGGCGGGTCAGTCGCGGTCTAGAGACAGGGGGTGTCATGTAGGTGATCGTATCAGGCAGGATAGCGGCAGCTCGACACCTTGACGTGAAACGCACCCATTCATGAGAGTCTTCCCGGCCGCCGCTTTGTGCCTCCTGCTGCCGCTTGGCGCCGGCGCGCAGTCACCGGTTCCGGCGACCGGCGCGACGCCCGCCGTCTCGATGCCCTTGCCGGTGCAGGGCCTGCCGGCGCAAGCGCGCGGCGCGCTCGTCGTGGATGGGGTGCCCCCGATCGATCCGAACCTGGGCGCGCAACTCGCCGACTACCTGGTCGGACGTGACGCGTCATTCCTCGCCTGGCTGCCCGATGACAGCCTGCTGATCAGCACCCGGTTCGCCGATACCCCGCAGCTGCACCGGATCAGCGCACCGCTGGGGATGCGCGAACAGCTGACCTGGTACCCGGACCCGATCATCAAGGCGCTGACCGCGCCCAGCGGCGCAGCGGACGGCTTTGCCTTCCTCAAGGAGCACAACGCCGACGGTCAGCCGCAGCTGTACTACTACAGCTTTGCCACCCACAGCGCACGCCTGCTCAGCGGCGGCAGCGGTCGGCATGGCAGCCCCCTGTGGTCCCCTGACGGTCAGCATGTCGTGTTCACCGGCACCGAGCGGGATGGGTCCACTTCGGACATCTACATGTCCGACCTCGGCGCCGGCAGCGCCCCGCATCTGGTGGTGGCTGGGCGTGACCGTCCCTGGTTCCCGCTCGACTGGTCTGCCGATGGCCAGAAGCTGCTGCTGTGGCAGCCGGGCGGCAATGACGAAAGCAGCCTCTTCATCGGCGATGTGAATACCGGGTCGGTGCTGCCGGCCGAGGCCGGCGGCAAACACACCGGCATCCGGCGCGCGCATTTCTCACCCGACGGGCGCGGCATGTATATCAACTCGGTGGATGACGGCGACTTCTCGGTGCTGCGCTACCTGGATCTGGTCACACACCAGGCCCGCGATCTGACCGCAGCCATACCCTGGGACATCGTCGACTTCCAGGTGGGCGTGGATGGCCGCTACCTCGCCTATGTCACCAATGACGGGGGCCGTGACCGCCTGACGGTGCTCGACAACCAGTCGAAGCTCGAACTCTCACCGGCAGGGCTTCCGGAAGGCCGGCTTTCCGGCCTGCAGTTCGATCACACCGGCCGCCTGCTCGCCTTCAGCGCCGAGGGACCGCAGTCTCCCGCGGACGTCTATGTGTACGAGCCGGAGCACAATGTGCTCAGCCGCTGGACCCACAGTGAACCGGGGGCCCTGGACCCGCAGACATTCGTTCCGGCCCAGGCCGTGCAGTACCCCACCTGGGACCGCGGGAAATCAGGCCAGCGACTGATCCCGGCATTTGTGTACCGGCCGCACGCCACCGGCCCGCATCCGGTGCTCATCGACATTCACGACGGGCCCGCCGGCCAGTTCCGGCCGGGCTTCGATGCCTTCATCCAATTCGCCGTGAATCAGCTGGGCTATGTGGTGATCGCGCCCAACATCCGGGGCTCGACCGGCTACGGTAAATCCTTTGCGGATCTCGACAATGGGGCGGCCCGCGAAGATGCGCTGCGCGATCTGGGCGCGCTGCTGGTCTGGGTGGGGATGCAGAAGGACCTGGACCGCACGCATGTGGCGGTCATCGGCCAGTCCTACGGCGGCTTCATGGCGCTCGCCATGCTGGCCACCTACGGGGATCGCCTCAGCGGCGGCATCATCGTGAACGGCTTTGCCAGCCTGCCGGCCTATCTTGCGGATGCCGCGCCGGGCGAGGCTGCCGGGCGGCGGGCAGAATTCGGCGATGAGCGCGATCCGCAGTCCCGTGCGGAACTGAACCGGCTCTCGCCCATCAACAGCCTGGCGCAGATCCGCAAGCCGGTGCTGGTCTTCCAGGGTCTGCAGGACACGCCCGCACAGGTGCAGCAGGCCGGACAGATCGTGGCAGGGATCCGGGCGCGGGGCGGTGAGGCCTGGTATGTCACGGCCCGGGACGAGGGCCATGACATCCGTCATCTGGCCAACCGGGATGCCTGGCTCGCCACGGTGGCGCAATTCCTGAAGAAGCTCGCGCCCTAGCGGTCCAAGGTGAGGATCGTGATCGGCCGGTGCAGCACGGACAGTGACGGCCGCATCTTGCTGAAATACTCAGCCAGCGCCTCGACATCCGAATCCTTGATGGTCGCGGACATGGCGGACATGATGGCGTTCTTGCGTCCGCCATTCTTGTATTCGGCGATTTCCCGCCGCAGATAGTCGGCGTGCTGGCCCGCCAGGTTCGGATAATTGGGCACCACGCTTATGCCCGTGGCGCCATGGCAGGCGGCGCACACGGCCACGGCGGCCGGGGCGGGCGGCGCGTTGGCCGGCGGCGGCGCCGCCCTCAGCACCGTGCCCGAGAAGTACGCGGCAATGTCCGCCATGTCCTGGTCCGACAGGGTCGAGGCCTGCGAATGCATGGTGACATGCGAACGCTGATCCCCCTTGTATTCCTGGAGCGCCGCGATGATGTATTCGGGGTGCTGGCCGGTGAGCTTCGGTACGCTGTAGTTCGGATAGGCATTGCGATAGCCGTCGATGCCATGACACCCCAGGCAGGTGTATGAAATGGCCTTGCCATGCACCGCATCGCCCTTGATCTGGGCGAACGCCGACCCGGCCGCAAGCGCAGCCCCCACGGCGAGAATCGACACCATGCCCGAACGGATCCAACCACCCATACCCGACACCACCTAACGCAAAACGGCTCCGAATCTTAAGGATTCGTCCGTGTAATTACCACTGACTGGCAGGACATCGCTGTTTCACGGATGCTTGCCGGCCATGATCGCACTGATTCAACGCGTCTCGCAGGCCGAAGTGCGCGTGGGAACCCATCTGACCGGCGCCATTCACCGTGGCGTGCTCGCCTTCATCGGTGTGCAACGGGAGGATACCGAGTCCGATGCCGATCGTCTGCTCGAGCGCGTGTTGACCTATCGCATATTTCCCGATGATCAGGGACGCATGAACCTGGATGTGCGCGCGATCGGCGCGGGAGTCCTGCTGGTGTCGCAGTTCACCCTGGCGGCCGACACGCGTTCCGGGACCCGCCCCGGCTTCAGCACCGCGGCGGCGCCCGGGCGGGCTCGCCAACTGTTCGATTATCTGGTGACCCAGGCGCGCGCGGCGCACCCGAATGTGGCGACCGGGGAATTCGGCGCGGACATGCAGGTCAGTCTCGTGAACGATGGGCCGGTCACCTTCTGGCTCGAAACCCGCGCGACCTGAGTGCCCGGAAGTCATTGAATTTGACAGAGAAGTTTACTGCGCCAAGGCCCGTATTTGCCCTATCATTCCGCGTATGTTCGAACTTCTGATCATTGTCGTGATAGTGCTGCTGGTGTTCGGCGCCGGCAAGGTGCGCAGCGCCGGGTCCGATCTGGGCGCCGCGGTCAAAGGTTTTCGCAAGTCGCTGCAGGCGCCCCCGCCGGCGCCACCGACCGGCGCCAAGAGCGGCCCACCGGACCCGGCCGTGGCACCGGGCTCCGCCTTGCCGGATGCGGAGTTCCCCGAGGTCCTGGCCGCCCGGTCGCGCGGGAGCAGCAAGCCAGGTGCCTAAGATGATGCGAGCGCCTACGACGCAGGCCCGGCAGCGTGGATTCTTTGACTTCAGTTTCCCGGAGCTGGTGATCACCTTTGGCGTGGCCCTCGTGGTGCTGGGCCCGAAGAAGCTCCCGGGCCTGGTGCAGCAGGTCGGACGCTGGGTGGGACGGGCGCGCCACATGGCCCGCCAGTTCCGTGAGCAGCTGGAACAGGAGGTCAACTCCATCAATGCCGTGAAGCCGGTGGAGCGACACGTGCCCCCTGCGCCCCCTGAGGTGGGCCCCACTCAGCCGGACGTCACGGCCGCGAACAACAGTGCACATGCGGACATCGGGAGTATGGAGGCGACCGGCGTGGTGGCGGCCGCCGCCCCGGTGGAAGCTGCGGGCAATGACACGCATCCTGAAAGTCAGATCTACTTTGCGATGAACGGCACCGAGCCTGAGGTCGTGGCGCAGGACCCCTATGCACTACAACCCGCGGCGGATGACCCGCAGGCCCTGACGGAGCCATCCGCCGCCGCCGTGGGGACCGAGGCGACCGGGGCGGCGCCCGCCGCCGCCCCGAAGGCGGCGGATCCGGCTCAGCCGGCCAGCGTCGAAGTCGTGTTCCCGCATGACCATGGCTGAGGAACCCGAGAAGGAAAACCTGGCCGAAGGGACCTTGATTTCGCATCTGCTGGAACTGCGCAACCGGCTGATGCGCGCCATGATCGCCTTCGTCATCGCGCTGATTCCCTGCGTCTACTACCAGAACAAGCTCTTCACGTTCGTCGCCGCGCCGCTGCGCGCGAAACTGCCGAAGGGCGTGAATCTGATTGCCACGCGCGTGATGTCGCCATTCACCACACCGCTGAAGCTGGCGATGTTCCTGGCGGTGTTCATCGCGATGCCCTACATCCTCTACCAGGTCTGGTCGTTCGTGGCGCCCGGTCTGTACAAGCACGAAAAGCGCTTCGCGATCCCGCTGCTGGGCTCCTCGGTGCTGCTGTTTTATCTGGGCGTGGGCTTCGCTTACCAGGTCGTGTTCCCGGTGGTGTTCGGGTACTTCGTCAATACCACGCCCGAGGGCGTGACGCCGATGTTCGACATCACCGAATATCTGAGCTTTGCGGTGCAGATGTTCTTCGCCTTCGGTCTGGCATTTGAAACACCGGTGGCCGTGGTGCTGCTGGTGCTCACCGGAATCGTGAAGCTGGAGAAGCTCAAGGCCAACCGCGGCTATGTGCTGGTGGGCGTCTTCGTGGTGTCCGCGATGGTCACCCCGCCCGATGCACTGTCCCAATGCATCATGGCGATCCCGATGTACCTGCTCTATGAAGGCGGGCTGATCATGGCGGCGGTGATGTCGAACATGCGCAAGAAAGACGCCGACGATCAGGAACCCGAAAGCCCGTGAGCGAGGTTGCCGCGCCCGGCACCTGGATGGGCCACCCGCGCGGGCTCGCGACCCTGTTCTTCACCGAAATGTGGGAACGGTTCTCCTACTACGGCATGCGCGCGTTGCTGCTGCTGTACATCACCGCGGCCGCCAGTGCCGGCGGCCTGGGCTTAAGCGACCGGCAGGGTGGCGCGATCTACGGGCTCTACACTGCGGCCGCGTACCTCGCCAGCTTGCCGGGCGGCTGGGTCGCCGATCGACTGCTGGGCGCGCGCCAATCCGTGTTCTGGGGCGGCGTGTTCATCAGCCTGGGCAATTTCGCCCTGGCGCTGTCGGCGAACATGACGGTCTTTTATCTGGGCTTGCTGCTCATCTGCCTGGGCACCGGAATGCTCAAGCCCAATTGCAGCACGCTGGTGGGAGAGCTGTACCGCGGCGATTCCGGATCGCGCCGCGATGCCGCCTTCTCCATCTACTACGTCGGCATCAATCTCGGCGCCACGCTGGCGCCGTTCATCGTCGGCACCATCGGCGAGACCGTGGGCTACCGCTGGGGTTTTCTGGCCAGCGGCATCGGCATGGTGCTGGGCCTGATCCAGTACCGGGCCACGGGCAAATGGCTGGGCAATGCGGGTCTGGCGCCACACCCGGCAGCTCCGCGCGAAGCCAAGCGCGCGCAGCGGCTGCTGGTGGGATCGCTGGTGCTGCTGGCAGTCATCGTGCTGCTGGCCGTGCTGGGCGTGGTGCACCTGAATGTGGTGCAACTGGCCGGTGCGACCGGCGCGGTCATGATCGCGCTGGCCGTTGTGTTCTTCGGCACGGTGCTGCTGTTCGGCAAGCTGTCCGCTGCCGAACGGAAGTCCGTCGCGGTCATTGCCATCTTCTTCGTCTGCGCGGCGCTGTTCTGGGCGGGGTATGAGCAGGCGGGTTCCACGCTCAATCTTTTTGCGCGCGATCACACGAATCGCTCCTTCCTGGGCAGCTGGTTTGCCTCCGGTCAGCATCCGGTGAGCTGGTACCAGAACTTCCAGGGGGTTTTCGTGTTGATCTTCGCACCGTTGTTCGCCTGGATCTGGGTGAGCCTGGGTCGACGCGGGCGCGACCCATCCGCAGGCGCGAAGTTCGGACTGGGGCTGCTGCAGCTGGGATTGAGCTTCCTGGTGATGATGATCGCCGCGCAGATCGTCCTGCGCACGGGGGCACGGGTCCTGCCCGGCTGGTTGATTCTGACCTACCTGCTGCAGACCACCGGTGAGCTGTGCCTGAGCCCGATCGGATTGTCCAATGTCACCAAACTCGCGCCCATCCGCTACAGCTCGCAGATGATGGGCACCTGGTTCCTGGGTGCGGCCATCGGAAATCTCGCGGCCGGCCTCATCGGCGGAGAGGTTGCCTCAGGCGTGGCTGACATGCCGGCGCAGTTCCTGCGCATGGCGCTGATCGGGTGCGGGTCCGGATTTGTCATGCTGATCCTGGCGCGCCCGGTGCGCGCCTGGATGGGCGCCGTGCGTTAGGGCCACAAGCGTCCCTGCAGGGAAAACCGCCAGCGCTGCCAGACCTGCACCCGCGCACGCTCCCGCACGGCCTGCTGCAGGCGCCGGGTATCGAAGCCGGAACCGATCGCCAGCGCGCCGCTCAAGCGCCCACGCGTCAGGACTACCTTGCAGTACTGCGCATCGCCGCTGCCGCGGTAGGCCAGTTCCCGATCCCCATCTCCCAACTGATCGGGCGCGACGCGACCGGCACTGAAGACGGGCAGGCCGGATACCTTCAGGTCCACCCCGCCTTCGGAGCCGTGATAGCTGCGCGGCTCGCCGGCCAGCACGGCGGCCACGGTCTGCGCCTGCTCCAGGCCCGGATCCGCGAGGCCATAGACCACGCCGCGATGCTCCGCGCACTCACCCACGGCATGGATATCCGGGTCGATGGTGCGCAGCTGGTCATCGACGCGGATACCGGTGCGCACCGGCAATCCCGCGGCCAGTGCCAGTTCCACCCGCGGTCGCAGTCCCGTGGCCAGGATGATGGTGTCGCAGGGGATATCCTCGCCGCTCATCAGCCGCACGCCCGCCACCCGGGAATCGCCGTAAATACTGCGTACGCCGGTATTGAGCACCACGCGAATGCCGCTGCGCTCCACATGCTCCCTGACCAGATCCGCCGCCACCGGATCCAGGTGCCGGGGCATGAGCCCGGGTGAATGCTCAAGAACTACGACTTCAATGCGCGACTTGCGCATCGCGCGCGCCGCCTGCAGCCCAAACAGGCCGCCACCCAGCACGAGGGTGCGGCGGGTGCGCACCCGCCGCGCGATCAACCGCTGCGCATCGCCGAAATCGCGGAAGGTGAAGACGCCCGCCAGGGTGATGCCGGGAATCCTGGGCACATGCGGTCTGGCACCGGTGGCGAGAATCAGTTTTGAGTACCGCTGGACCCGGCCCCAGGAGTCGAGGACATTGCGCGACACCCGATCGATGGCGGTCACGGTGCACCCGAAGCGCCGCTCGAGCCCCGGATCATTCAGCAATGCCGGATCGATGGCCAATGACTCCCAGCGCAGCTCCCCGGCCAGGAATGCCGACAGGCGCGCCCGATCGTAGGGCTCGCAGGGCTCATCGCCATAGACCAGCCGGGGGGCGCCGGGCAGCATTTGCGCCAGCTCCGCGGCGACCCGCATGCCCGCCGGGCCGCTGCCCACAATCACAATCGGCGGGGTCGCGGAATCGGCCGGCGGATATTCCGGCAACGCAACCGCCAAGGATGACTCCAGATCGTTCACTCAACTGTTGACCTTGCAACCGCTGTGCCACCTCCCACGGCGCAGGGTGCGCCGTCCCGCGCCGCGATGGCCGCGTTGCGCCCCCCGCAGGTGCAGCGACCGCAGCACCTGCACTGCCCCGACGCGGTAGAATTTCGCGACATGGAGACCCTGCCTTTGACCGGCAAGAGCATCGCGGTTCCGGAGACGCGCGAGCTGGATCTGTTTGCGGCATTGCTGGAGCGGCGCGGTGCCCGGGTGCTGCGCTGTCCGCTGGTGGCCATTCGCGATGCGGCGGATCCGGCGCCCGTGTTGACTTTTCTACGCCGGTTCGCCGAAGGGGCCTGCGATGATCTCATTCTGCTCACCGGGGAAGGTCTGCGCCGCCTGCTGAGCTGTCTGGACCGGCATGAAGCGGCGCTGCGGCCCGCCTTCCTGATGCAACTGGCGAAAGCACGCAAGATCACGCGGGGGCCTAAGCCGGCGCGGGCCCTGCGCGAGCTGGGCTTGAAACCCGACATCGCCGCTGCCGTGCCGACCACCGCCGGCATCATTGCCGAACTGCAGCCCATCGCCTACAGCCTGGAAGGTCGCAGCGTCGGGGTGCAGCTGTACGGCAATGAGCCGAACCTGCCGCTGATTGAATTCCTGCAGGGCTGCGGGGCCGGGGTCATCACGGTGGCGCCCTACTCCTACGCGGATTCGATGGAGGATGCCGCGGTGCTCGAGCTGCTCGCAGGCATTGAGCGGGGCAGCATCGATGCCATTGCCTTCACCAGCACGCCGCAGGTGCGCCGGCTGGTGGCCGTGGGTGGGGAAGCACGCGTGGCGCAGGCGCTGCGACTGACCCACGTCGCGGCCGTGGGACCGGTGGTGGCCGAAGCGCTGCGCCGCTATGGCATCAGCGTGCAGTCCATGCCGGAAGACAGCTTCTTCCTGAAACCCATGACCAGCGCCATCGAAGCTGCGCTCACCGGCGCGCGGGCCTCGTGAGTGCCTCGGCGCCAAGGCAGCTGACCGTACCGGCGGTGCTGCTCGCGATCGTGCTGGCCGCGGTGCTCGCCGCCGCCAATGCCTATCTGGGACTGTTCGCCGGCATGACCATCGCCTCCGCCATCCCTTCGGCGGTGGTGTCGATGGCGGTGCTGCGCGCGCTGGGTGGCGGCGGCATTCTGGAGAACAACATCGTGCAGACCGGCGGTTCCGCCGGCGGATCGGTCACCTCGGGGGTGATATTCACCGTGCCGGCACTGGTGATTCTGGGCTACTGGCAGACCTTCCATTTCTGGTGGGTACTGGCGATCGCGGGTCTCGGCGGCGTACTGGGGGTGCTGTTCTCGGTACCGCTGCGACGCTCGCTGATCGTCGATCAGCAACTGAGCTTTCCGGAAGGCCGGGCGGCGGCCGAAGTGCTGCGCGCGGGCGAAAATCCGGCCGCGGGATTGAAGATCCTGGGATTGGCCGCGCTGGGCAGCAGCCTTGCCAAAATCCTGGCGGCCAGCGGCCTGAAGCTCATTCCGGATACGGCCTTCCTGTCCGGTTACGTCGGCAAGGCCGTGGCCTATGTGGGCACCAACCTGTCAGCAGCCCTGCTGGGCGTGGGCTATATCGTCGGTTTCAACATCGGCGTCGTCACACTGGTGGGCAGCGTCATCTCCTGGAACCTGGTCATTCCGATCTACATGAGTGTGTTCCTGGATCACAACCCGGAACTGGCGCAGGCGATCGCCGGCCAGAGCGCCAGTGATGCGGCCAACATCCTGTGGTCGCACCACATCCGTTACCTCGGGGTCGGCGCCATGGTGGTGGGTGGCGTGTGGACCCTGATCCGGCTGCGCGGCTCGCTGGTCTCCGGGATCCGCAGCGGCCTGGCGGTCGCCCGCGCCGGTACCCGCGCGGTCATTCCCGATCAGGAGCGGGATCTGCCGATGAGATGGATTCTCGGCGGCATCGTGCTGTTCACCATTCCGCTGGAATTGCTGTACCACAATATCGTCGGCTCGCTGGCGGTCAGCCTGCCCATGACGCTGATCATGATCGTCGCGGGTTTCCTGTTCTGTTCGGTGTCCGCCTACATGGCGGGCCTGGTGGGCTCCTCCAACAATCCGGTCTCGGGCATCGCCATCGCGACCATCCTGTTCGCCGCCGCGGTTCTGCTGGGGCTGATGGGCGCCAAGGCGCCGCTGGGTCCGGTGGCGACCATCATGATCGGCGCCGTCGTCTGCTGCGCGGCCTGTGTGGCGGGCGATAATCTGCAGGATCTGAAGGCCGGCTACATGATCGGCGCCACCCCCTGGAAGCAGCAGGTGATGCTGGCGGTGGGCTCGGTGGTCTGTGCGCTGGTCATGACACCGGTGCTGAACCTGCTGGCCAGCGCCTACGGCATCGGCGTACCCACGCTCGCCCACCCCAAACCGCTGCTCGCGCCGCAGGCGACCCTGATGGCCTCGGTGGCGCGCGGCATGTTCGGCGGCTCCCTGCCCTGGAGCATGGTCATCACCGGCGGTCTCATCGGCCTGGCCATCATCGTGCTGGATGAAATCCTGCGCGCGCGCGGCGCCAGATTCCGGGTGCCGGTGCTGGCGGCCGCCGTGGGCATCTACCTGCCGATGGATGTGACCATGCCGATATTCCTGGGCGGCGGCATCACCTGGCTGGCCGAACGGGCGTTGCGCCGCCATGTCCGCGCGCAGAGCCCCTCCGGCGCCGCGCCCAGTGAAGAGGCCATCGAGCGCATGGGTCGCAAGGGCGTGCTGTTCGCGGCCGGCCTGATCACGGGGGAAGCACTCATGGGCATCGTGATCGCGATACCGATTGTGCTGGCCGGCAACCCGGAGGTGCTGGCACTGCCCGCCGGCCTGCAGTTCGGTCAGTGGCTGGGCGTGCTGGTCCTGGTGGGGCTGGGTTACGGCCTGTATCGGGTCGCAACCGGGGCCGCGCGCGAATAGGGCGGGCGGCCGCCGCGTCTTCAGTGCCGGCGATTGGCGTAGATTTCGATCCGGCCGCGCGAGCCGATGAACATCGAGCCGAGCCACCCGGTCAGGCTGACCACCAGGCTCGCCAGCACCGCGGCGCCAAAGTCCGCGACATGAAAGCCGCGCAGCAGCCACGCCGTCAGGGCCAGCATCCCCGCGTTCACCACCAGCAGGAACAGTCCCAGGGTCAGGATGGTGAGCGGGAAAGTGAGGATCACGGTGATCGGTCGGATCACGGCATTGACGACGCCCAGCACCACGCCCGCCAGCACCAGGGTGCGCGCATTGTCGATGCTGATGCCGCTCACCCAGCGGGTGGCGATCCACAGCCCCAGCATGGACAGCGCGGCGCGGAACAGGAACCCGACCATCAGGTGTTCTCCCGCAGGGTCTGCTCGACCAGCACCTTCAATCGTGCGACCGCCCGCTCCCACCCGGTGCGCAACCGCAGATAGTGGGTGTCCGACTCGCGCGTGGCGGGAAAACCCGAGCCGAGCAGCCGCAGAATGGTCTTGCTGGCGTCGGAATTGTCGAGGATGAAGTCATCGACAATGGTGGAATCACTCTGCGGCAGATCGGCCGAGGGCAGATAGATGATGCGCATGCGCCGTTCCGGCAGCAGTACGTCGATATGCGCTTCAAGTTCGGTGACCCGGTCAACCGACGCCCGGAAATGACCGCCTTCCCGGGCGTTGATCTGCGCATCCGGCGAGCACCACTTGCGCAGGCTCTCGGTGTCCGTCAGGGCCTTCCAGACCTGGGCTGCCCCGGCCG
>Ga0210400_10002483_pt1 | contig 17065 bp, 7 predicted proteins | sample IncBWH26MmetaG_FD_155456 | JGI IMG/M metagenome (GOLD analysis project Ga0210400, IMG submission 155456) | Forest soil microbial communities from Barre Woods Harvard Forest LTER site, Petersham, Massachusetts, United States - Inc-BW-H-26-M | ecosystem: Environmental > Terrestrial > Soil >... | reverse complement strand
CGGACACGCGGGTGGGGCTGGGTGTGGAGCGGTCGGTGGAGATGGTGGTGGGGATACTGGGGATATTGAAGGCGGGGGGAGGGTATGTGCCGCTGGAGCCTGGGTATCCGCAGGAGCGGCTGGAGTACATGATGGCGGACAGCGCACCGGCGGTGGTGGTAACGCAGGCTTCCTTGCGGGAGCGGCTGTCGGCCAGCGCGGCGCCCCTGTTGCTGCTGGATGGAGAGAGGGAGCAGGAGCTGCTGGGGAAATGTCCTGGGCACAACCCCGGGCGTGGGGAGGTAGGACTGACTCCGGAGCATCTGGCCTATGTGATTTACACCTCGGGCTCCACCGGCAAGCCCAAAGGGGTGATGAATGAACACGTCGCAGTTGTGAATCGCTTGTTGTGGGCGCGCGATGCCTGCGCATTGGGCAGCGATGATCGCATCCTGCAGAAGACCCCATTCAGCTTCGATGTGTCGGTGTGGGAATTTCTGCTGCCGTTATTGTCGGGTGCGCAGCTGGTGATGGCTCGGCCGGGTGGACATATGGACCCTCGGTATCTGGCGGAGACCATAGAGCGGGAACAGATTACCATGATGCACTTTGTTCCATCCATGTTGCAGGTGTTTCTGGAACATGGGGTGACCCAGGGCTGCCGAGCGTTGCGGCGAGTTCTGTGCAGCGGTGAGGCGCTTCCCTACTCGTTGCAGCTACGATTTGAGGCGGAACTGCCAGGCGTGGAGCTGCATAACCTCTATGGGCCAACCGAGGCCGCCATCGATGTAACCTGGTGGCTCTGTCAGCGCGGGATTCATGAAGGCATCGTGCCCATCGGGCGCCCGATCGCCAACACCCAGATTTACATACTGGATGGAGATCTGCAGCCGGCGCCCCAAGGTGTCTCCGGCGAACTGTACATCGGCGGAACAGGCGTAGCGCGCGGGTATTGGAACCGCCCCGAATTGACAGCAGAAAGATTTATCAAAGACCCATTTAGCGGCAACACCAATGCGCGGCTCTACAAGACAGGAGACCTGGCGCGCTGGCTGCCTGACGGGGTCATCGAATATCTGGGCCGCAACGACTTTCAAGTGAAGATACGTGGGTTCCGCATTGAGCTGGGTGAGATCGAACAGCAGTTGTCGAGCCTGCCTGGAATCCATGCGGCCATAGTGATAGCGCGCGAAGATGACCCCGGCGAGAAACGGCTGGTGGCCTATCTCACAATGCATGCGGAAGCCAGGCAAGGCGCGAGCGAGACAGCGTTCATCGTTGAACTTCGGCGTGGCCTGCAATCACGGCTACCCGACTACATGGTGCCTGCGGCGTTCGTGGTTTTGGATGAGCTGCCGCTCACCTCCAACGGCAAAGTTGATCGCAAGGCGCTGCCTGCCCCAGACGCGGTGTTCATACCCAATCAATATGTAGCCCCGGCAACGCCGGTTGAAATTGCCCTGGCGCGGATCTGGGCCGACCTTCTAAGGCTCGATTCGAGCGCCATTAGCGTAACTGCAAATCTGTTCGAATTGGGTGGTCATTCGCTCATGCTGGTCAAGCTGGTCACCGAGATAAGAAATAAATTTGCGGTTGAACTCTCAATCAGAGATGTTCTGGAACATCCGCAGCTCAACGTGTTGGCTGGGCAGATCTCCGAGACTGCTTTGAGAGACGCGTTGTCTGCCGGTTCGGAATACGAAATCGGCAGCGATGAAATGGAAGTCACAGTATGAGCCTGGTCAATCTTTTTGAAACGCTGAAAGACAAATCGATAAAGCTGGACCTCGATGATCAGGACAACATCAAGGTTTTCGGCCGGCGTGATCAGCTCGATCAAGCGCTGCTGGCCGGAATCAGGAAAAACAAGAGCGCAATCGTCCAATGGCTGAAGAAAGAAAATCTGTTGTTGCGCCCTCCCATTGTGCCTTTTGTCCGGGAATCCAATCAGATGCCAACATCGTTCGCCCAGGAGCGGCTGTGGTTCATCGATCAACTGGGTGGCGGCAGTGTGCAGTACAACATGCCCGGCGCGATGCGGATTCAGGGGGCCTCGGACGAGGACATCGTCGAGCGTGCCATGGCTCGTATCATCGAGCGCCATGAACCTTTGCGAACGGTATTCGTTAACACTCAAGAGGGTCCACGGCAGAGGGTGCAGCGACTATTCGATTTCCGGCTGACGCGCATCGACTTGAGTGCGCTGCCAAAAGCAGAACAAGAGCGGGCGGTCACGGATGCCGTGAATGCTGATGCGATGAAGCCCTTTGATCTGAGTATCGATCTCATGCTGCGGGCTTCTTTTCTCCGGCTCTCCCGGGAGGAAGGTGTGCTGCTATTCAATACGCATCACATCGCCTCCGATGGATGGTCGACAGGCAACCTGGTGAGAGAGTTTGTGCAACTCTACGAAGCGTTCGCACAGGGGAAGCATGACCCGCTGCCGTCTCTGGCAATTCAATATACGGACTATGCGCAGTGGCAACGGAGCTGGCTGAAAGGAGCGGTGCTGGAGCGGCAGTTGTCGTATTGGGAAAGGCAGCTTGCGGACCTGCCTCAGATGCACGGATTGCCTCTGGATCGGCCCCGGCCGCCGGTGCAGACCTTCAATGGGGCGTTGCACACGGTACAGGTTGGCCGGTCTGTATTGGCAAAATTGAAGCAACTGGCCCTGCGGGAGCAGGCGACACTTTTTATGGTGTTGCACGGTACGTTTGCTTTGTTATTGTCGCGGCATTCAAACAACCAGGATATTGTGATCGGTACAGCCGTGGCGAACCGCCAACAGAAGGAACTGGAACCGCTGGTGGGTTTCTTCGTCAACACGCTGGTCTTGCGTGCAGACTGTTCCAGGAACTGGACGTTCAGGGAATATCTGGCGCATATCAGAAGCGTCAACCTGGATGCGCAGGTCAACCAGGATGTGTCATTCGAACATCTCGTCGAGAGGTTAAAGCCCCATCGCAGTACCAGTCATACACCCCTGTTCCAGATCATGTTCAGCATGAACACCAACGAGGCGGTGGAATTGCGACTGCCCAGATTGAGCCTGACGCCGCTGAGCAGCGAGCAATTTGCGGCGAAGTTCGATCTGACGCTGGAGGCCTCGGAGTCTTCCGAGGGATTGCGGTTGAGTTTTGCGTACAACAAAGATTTGTTTGAAGCCTCCACCATGACGAAGTTGGGTGAGCATTTCAGCAATCTTCTGCGCGAAGTTGTGGACAATCCGCAGGAAAAAATTCAAGCCTTGCCGCTGCTGACTGAGGCCGAGCAGCGCCATCTGCTGTATGAATTGAATGATACGGCGGTCCCGCTCCCGCGAGAGATCTGCCTGCATGAGTTGTTTGAAGCTCAGGTAGACCGCAGCCCGCAGGCATTGGCTGTCGTATTCGAAGACCAGCGGCTGAGTTATAGGGAACTGAATGATAGGGCCAATCAACTGGCCCATTATCTCCGCGGTCAGGGAGTGAAAGCCGATACCCTGGTCGGACTATGTGTTGAACGGTCGCTGGAAATGGTGGTAGGCATTCTAGGAATTCTGAAGGCCGGGGGAGCCTATGTACCGCTGGAGCCTAGCTATCCCCGCGAGCGACTGGAATACATGATCGCCGATAGCAGCCCGGCGCTTGTGCTGACGCAGTTCTCCCTGCTCGATCGCTTGCCGGAGAGCATCACGCCCATGTTGTTACTTGATATGGACGCGAATCAAGATCTGTTGCGCGAGTTTCCCAGCCACAATCCTGGGCGAGAGTCCGTAGGACTCACCCCCGAACATCTGGCCTACGTGATTTATACTTCCGGTTCGACCGGCAAGCCCAAGGGGGTGATGAACGAACATCGCGGAGTGGCCAATCGCTTATTGTGGGCGCGCGATGCCTGCCTGGTGAGGAGCGATGATCGTGTCCTGCAAAAAACTCCATTCAGTTTTGACGTGTCGGTGTGGGAGTTTCTGCAGCCTTTGTTGTCAGGCGCTCAATTGATAGTGGCGCAACCGGGTGGGCACATGGATCCTCGGTATCTGGCCGAGATCATAGAGCGGGAACAGATTACCGTGATCCACTTTATCCCTTCGATGTTACAAGTGTTTCTGGAGCATGGGGTGACAGACGGCTGTCGAGGGTTGCGAAGGGTTCTGTGCAGCGGTGAAGCCCTGCCTTATGCCTTGTGGCAGCGATTTACGGCGAGCCTGCCGGGGGTGGAACTGCACAACTTGTATGGTCCCACCGAGGCGGCCATTGAAGTGACCTGGTGGCAATGTCAGTCGCAGGTGCATGAGGGAATCGTTCCCATCGGTCGGCCTATCGCCAATACCCGGATTTATATTCTCGATGGCGAACGGCGTCCGGTACCCCAGGGAGTGACCGGCGAACTGTACCTTGGCGGCGTGGGCGTTGCGCGCGGATATTGGAAGAAGCCGGAACTGACTGAGCAGCGGTTTGTGAAAGATCCATTCAGAGAAGGTGGAGCGCGGATGTACAAAACCGGCGACCTCGGACGCTGGCTGGCCGATGGCGCCATCGAGTATATGGGCCGCAACGACTTCCAGGTGAAGATTCGGGGCTTCCGCATCGAGCTCGGCGAGATCGAGCAACATCTGGCCGCGTTGCCAGGAGTCAACACGGCCGTCGTGATGGCCCATGAGTACAGACCGGGAGAGAAGCGGCTGGTGGCTTATGTTATCGTCGAGCGCGATGCGCAGCCGTTCAAGGGACGGGAGAACGGTAAGATCATCGCCGCCCTTCGACAGGGACTGCAATCAGCGATGCCCGATTACATGGTGCCTTCGGCATTTGTGATTCTCGATAAGATGCCTCTGACATCCAATGGCAAGGTGGATCGCAAGGCGCTCCCTATGCCCGATGACATTTCGCCAGGGAATGAGTATGCGGCGCCTCAGACTCCCACCGAAGAAGCTTTAAGTTCCATATGGCAGATGGTCTTGGCCATGCCCCCGTTGAGCGTGACCGCCAACTTCTTTGAATCCGGGGGACATTCCATCTTGGCTATCCAACTGATTGCCACCGTAAACAAACACTTCGGCAGCTCTCTGGAACTGCAGGAGGTTTTCCAGATGCAGACCGTACGCGAAATGGCAAAGTATCTTGATGGCCATCACCATCCATCGCGGAACAAAGCCAAGGGTCAACCAAATCTGCTGGAACTCAAGTCCGGCGCGATGTCCGTCAAACCATTGTTCCTGGTTCATCCTGCAGGTGGCTATGCTCATTGTTATGGTGAACTCGCCTTCAATCTGGAGTACGACGGACCAGTCTATGGCCTGCAGGTGGATGCCGCCGCCCATGATGAGAGCATCGAAGGCATGGCCCGAAGATATATCAAAGCTGTCAGGGCAACGCAGGCCGAGGGTCCTTATGTGCTTGGTGGCTGGTCAATGGGCGGTGTGGTGGCCTATGAAATGGCACAGCAACTGAATTTATATAACGAAGGCGTCGATCTGCTGATAATGTTCGACTCGTTTTGTCCAAATATCGGTGCCAGAGATCTTCCGGGCAATCTGTCGCCCGAAGACGAAAGAATGTTTCTTCATATGATGGCTTCAGAGTTGGGAATTGCCGATCGAGGCTTGAGTGAATTGGAAAAAGATTCACTCGACAAAATGACTCTTGAGGAGTTGTTTCCCCTGGTCCTCCGTCTCGGCAGAGAACAGAATCGCCTGCCTTTACATTTCGGTTTGCAAGAGCTTGGCCAGAGATATGCCGTGATGTTGAAGAACAGCGCCGCCCTGCGCGCCTACAGGGCTTCGCCTCTTGATGTTGAGATTCAGCTTATTCGGGCCGACGGGAACACCAACCCGGACTGGTCGCTGGGCTGGAGTTCGGTGGCCGAAAGCGTATCAGTAACGCCACAGAGTGGCGACCACTTTTCAATGATGCGTCGTCCGCATGTCTCAACCTTGACCCAGACCGTCAGCACATTGATGCAGCGGCATCTCAAGCAAATTCTTGTTCCGTCGATGTGTGAACAACCATGAACTGAGCAGATCAAATTCAGTGATTTATTGCCGTGCATTGGTTCCCGAACAGGGGTTTCCTCTTCCGGTTTCCGCGCTTTTTTGGTAAATCATCGTTCATCTTAGCTCGATTCCGTACCACATAAAACTCATAAAAACTAACGCGCAGGGCTGTCTTTGACCGATGAGGTCAAACTCATCATTGCGCCGCAAACTTAGTGACTATTTTCAACCATGGAGGTATGTATGAAAGAAGCATGTTTGAGCCGCCAGACGATAACGGTCGGTGATCTGACAGAGATTGAGGGATTGCCGATTTTGCTGAATGCGGAAATGAGTGGACTGAATGCGCTGAGCTGGGCCGAAGAATATCATCAGGATATTCAGGGCCTGATCGAAGCGAACGGCGCCGTTCTGATTCGCGGATTAAAAGTGCCCGGTACCACGCAGTTCGGCAAGATCCTGTCAACGCTCTTTGGATCTGAGCTGATAGAGTATGTCTATCGCTCAACGCCGCGGACAGGACTGCGCGGAAATGTTTACACGGCGACGGAATATCCTGCTGCTGAGGTGATTCCGCAGCACAACGAAAACTCCTATTCGCGGCATTGGCCAAACAGAATTGGCTTCATGTGTATCTTGCCGTCGGAAACCGGGGGCGAGACACCTATCGGTGACAGCCGGCTCGTATACAACATGCTGCCGCCGTCTCTCCGCGAGAAGTTCGAGCAAAAAGGCGTGATGTATGTTCGCAACTACTCGACCCTCGACTTACCTTGGTCCGTAGTGTTTCAGACCGAAGACAAGTCGGAAGTCGAGGCATACTGCACCGCCAACGAATTGAAGTTTGAGTGGCTGCCAAACAACACTCTCAGGACCAGCCAGGTCAACCCCGCCACGGCCGTGCATCCGCGTACCGGCGAAAAGATCTGGTTCAATCAGGCGCATCTCTTTCACGCTTCAAGTCTGGGCAAAGAGATTTCTGAGACGCTTCTGTCCTCCCTGGGCGAGGAGAACCTGCCCCGAAACTCTTACTATGGTGATGGCTCGCCCATTGAGCCAGAGGTGCTTGAATTCATTCGTGCCACCTACGCTCAGACCCGAATCAAATTTGCCTGGCAGAAGAATGATCTGCTGCTGTTGGACAACATGCTTTATACCCATGGCCGCGAGCCGTACACAGGTTCTAGAAAGGTCCTGGTTGGCATGGCATGCCCGAACTGCTGATGCGCGGTGCTGACTATCAATCGAATCAATGACTGATTACATGGAAATGGGCGCGGCCCCTGCCGTTTGCCGGCGGTCGCGCCCGGCTCCCTCACAATTTCTCTGACAAGGACGATTATGCTCAAGTCGTACCCCCTGACCACCCGTTTTCTGACAATCGTCTTCCTTCCGCTGCTGGCAATTGCAATCGCCGGTTTACTGTATTTACGGCGCAGCCTTCCCCGTGAAGATAAATTGACCGGGGCAGGTCTCCTGCAGCCGGTAGAGATTACACGCGATGGCAACGGCGTAGTTATGATCAACGCCCGGCGGGACCATGACGCCTTCTTCGCCATGGGTTTTGCCCACGCTCAAGACCGTATGTGGCAATTGGAACTGGAGCGCCGAATCGCGAGAGGACGGCTGAGTGAGGTATTCGGACGAACCACCATCTCCCAGGACGCATGGATGAGGACGCTGGGACTCTACGATTCCGCGAGATTGTCATGGCCGAAATTATCTGCGGAAGCCCAGGCTTCTTTGACTGCATACGCGGACGGCATCAACTCCTGGCTCAAGCAGAACCCGGTATTGCCTCCGGAGTTTTTGGTATTGGACGTGAAACCTGAGCCGTGGAGTGAACTCGATTCGTTAGCGTGGTCGCAGGTGTTTGAACTGAACCTTGCCGGCAACATGTGGAATGAAATATCGAATCTGGCCGCCAGCCGGTATTTGAATAAAGAACAAATGAGCGATCTGCTAGGTAGCGATCTGCTGAACGACGATTTATTGAGTAACAATTTGCCGGGCAGCAATAAGGTCGCCGGAAAGCTCGCGGATTTGCTCACGCTCCGTCAGGGCCTGGAAAGCGAATTGAAAATTGGCGGCCAATATGTCGGAAGCAATGCCTGGGTAGTGTCAGGCAAGTTCATGCAGAGTGGGCAAGCCACGCTGGCAAACGATCCCCACCTGGGACTTCAGATTCCGTCCCTATGGTATGTGGCCCACCTTAAAGGGGACAAGCTGGATGTTTCAGGTATGACCCTGGTCGGCCTGCCGGTGGTGATCTTCGGAGAAAACCGCCAAATCGCCTGGGGCGGCACCAGCATGATGGCGGATGTTCAGGACCTTTATATAGAAGAGACGAACCCCAGAGATCCCGCCCAGTACAAACACAATGGCGTCTGGATGAACTTTGATACCCATTGGGAAACGATTCGCGTAAAGGCTGAATTTCCCGCCTTCCTGCGAAGTCCCGTTGAACCTGTAACGATTCGAATCAGAGAAACCCTCAACGGGCCAATTGTAAGCGACGTTATCGCCGGCTTCGAGCAACCTGTTGCATTGCAATGGACAGCCCTCCGGGCCGACGACACTTCCTATGAGTCCTTTCTCCGGGTCGATTACGCGCACGACTGGGCCACCTTCAAAGACGCATTTCACACCCATGTCGCTCCCGCCCTGAACATGCTCTATGCGGATAAATCAAATAACATCGGCTCTTTTGGTATCGGACGCATACCGATCCGCGCCAAAGGGAAAGCGCGTCTTCCGGTTCCGGGCTGGACGAACGAATACGCATGGACGGGGTATATACCCTTTAAAGACTGGCCTCAATGCTTCAATCCTGAAAAAGGTTTTATTGTCTCTGCAAATAACAAGCCGGTGGATGCCAGCTATCCGTATTTTATCTCAGAGGATTGGGCCCCGCCCTACAGAGCCCAGCGAATCGAGCAGTTGCTGCAAGACAAGATTTCCAGGAGTCAGTTGATATCGCTCGGAGACATCGCGCAAATGCAGGGCGATACCATGGATTTGAGTGTCCGAGGACTTCTTGAATATCTGAAGAAGATCCAGCCCAGCGGACCAGAGCAGCAAAGAGTGCTCCATTATCTATCCGAATGGCAAGGCAACATGGCGCGAGACAGCCAGGGCGCGGCGATTTTCTTCGTGTGGACCCGCATCCTGCGTGAAGAACTATTTTCGGCGAGATTAAAAGAACATTGGAGTGGTCCCAATCAGGATGTCCAGTTGAGTGTCATCGTGTCCGCCACGTCGTATGATCGGGTTCTCCATGCGCTGACGGAACGTCCCTCCCATTGGTGCAGTCAGGAAGAAGATTCCAGTGGCCGGTCATGTACGCGGCTGGTAACCGAATCGCTGAATCAGGCCATTGACGAACTGAAAAAGCTGCGTGGCCCCAACCCGAAATTCTGGCGGTGGGGCGACATACATCGGACCCTCTATGCGCACATGCCTTTTTCGCGCTCAAATCTCCTGTCTCCCATCTTCAATCGTGAGGTTCCCAGTGGCGGCTCGACTAACACCATTAATGTAGGGAACGCCGTTTATAAGGAATCCGCTGGCTATGAAGAAACCTTCAGTGCTGGATTCCGTCAGGTTATCCAGATCGGAGAAGGTTCAATGCACCACGCCTTTATGAACTCCACCGGTCAGTCTGGGAATGTATTGAGTCCACACTATGGCGATATGGTTCAACCGTTCACTGACTTGCAATATTATGAACTAAACACAAACACGTCAGCCGGAAAGATGCTCCACATCACAATCGTGCCTGAATAAAAGACCATCCTTATGGAACTCTTTGAATTATTCACCCGCAAAGCCCCCAATAAAGTATTCCTCTCAGTGCTTCTGGGAGCGCTGGCCGGCCTTAGCTATGCTCTGTTGATTCCCATCGTGCTCGGGAGCATTGGTTCTCGAATCAGCCAAAACGTTTTAAGAAACGAAGGCAGCCGGAGGTTTTTTTCGCTCGAAGTATCAAACTTCAGATTCGCGCTTTTGTTTGCTTCGGTTTGCCTGCTCATTCTCGTCTGCCGGTCAATATCGCAGATACTGTTGTGTCGAGTTGCTCTCGAGGCTACCACCGATCTCAGAATCAAGGCCTATCGTCACATCATAAACGCGCCCATCGCCGAGCTTGAGAAAATGGGTTCTTCAAAGTTGATAGTCGCAATCACAACCGATGTTGGGCGGATCATTATGGGGGCCACCATGATGCCCAATGTTCTCATCGCGTCAGTTACGCTGGCCGGTATGTTGGGCTATCTGTTTCTCATCAGCTCTGATGTTTTCTGGTTCGTCGCCAAGGCAATCGTCTTCGGCATTGTTACCTACCAAGTCCCGATGTTAATCGGCAACAGATACTTTGAGCGCGGCAGGGCAAAGTTTGATGCATTGCAAGAATCCATTCGCGGTCTGATTCACGGCACTAAGGAACTCAAGTTGAGCAAAGTCAAGAGGGACCGCTATTTCAATGAGGTCCTGCTGGCCAGCGAGTACGAAGTTCTACGGAATACCCAGCGGGCGAATACCATTGTTGTCGCTGCGGCCAATTATGGCGACCTGCTGAGTTTTTTCGTCATCGGCATCGTTGCTTTCATATTCGTGAGCTACCACGCGATCACGGCTGAAACGCTGATTGGCGCAATCATGGTCTTGCTCTACATCACCGGGCCGGTTGGATTCATACTGACATCCATGCCGCAGCTTGCCAATGCCAAAGTATCGTTGCGCAGCATTAAGCGCGTGTTTGAGACGCTCTCACGAGAAGCGGCCAGCGAGATCGTTGCTCCCCTGCCGGAATGGGACGCAGTGCGGTTCTCTCGTATTGTGTATCGCTACGAGGACTCCGAGAGCAGCTTCGAGCTTGGCCCCGTTGATCTTGAGATTGCCAAAGGAGAAATCACTTTCATTGTTGGAGGTAATGGCTCGGGGAAATCAACTCTGAGCAAACTTGTGGCCCTTCACTATGTTCCGACCAGCGGCGAAATTTACTTTGGGGGTCAAAGAATCGACCAGCACTCCCTCAACAGTGGAAGACAGCATATTGCCGCCATTTTTACTGATTATTACCTGTTTGACCGGCTGCTCAGTGACCTGACGGAAGTTGATGAGGAATTGATCAACCGCTATTTGAGTAAATTGGAGATCGACCGCAAGGTAAAGGTTCAAAATGGCCAATTTTCAACGATTGCTCTCTCCGATGGGCAGAGAAAGCGCCTGGCTTTGCTCGTCGCTTTTATTGAAGATCGTGACGTTTACATCTTCGATGAGTGGGCGGCCGACCAGGACCCAATGTTTAAAGACGTTTTCTACCATGACATATTGCCGGAGCTTAAATCGCGCAATAAAGCGGTGGTTGTGATCAGCCACGATGACCGTTATTTTCATGTGGCTGACAAGGTGCTGGTAATGGAAGAGGGAAAACTTTCCCGAACTGAAAGAGCTCTTGCAAAATCGCGAGAGCTGCCCCTGGCAACAGTGGTGTAGTCCCTCGCATATGCGACAGGCGAAAGAAGGGAGTTGTTAATCATGGCACATATCGTGTTTCCTCTGACCCTTACCCAAAATGATATCTATCTCGATCAGTGCCGGCGTGGCCACAGCCCGTTATATAACGTAGGCGGCTACATCCAGTTGAGTGCAATCGATGAGGTCCAGTTGGCCCTTGCGCATAAGAGGTTGGTGTCCGAGCATGATGTCTTCGGGCTTCGGATCCAAACCAACGGGGCAGGTGTTGCTCAGACTGTCAGTGATATCCGGACCATCACGCTCGAGTTTCTGGATTTTTCAAAGCAGCAGCATGCTACGGCAGCAGCCGACGGATGGCAGACTGCGCTCTTTGAGACTGCTTTTGATCTGCATGATGCTGAGCTGTTTCGTGCCATCCTCGTAAAAATTGCCGATGATCATTACCGATATGTCGGGATCGCTCATCACCTGCTCATGGACGGCTGGGGCTTCTCCAATTGGGCAAAGCGGCTGTGTCAGTTATACAACGATCCATCCAGCCCTTCTGACACCGTCGCAAGGTGGCAGGAAGTAGTGCGGGAAGACGAGGAATATGTCGGTAGCGAAAAGTACTTAGCGGATAAGAACTACTGGACCGGACAGATGCAGAATCCGGTTTCACTTTTCAGCCCTCGCTATCTGCGGTTGTCGGACGACCCGATGAGTGTCCGCAGCCGTCGCAGAACTATTCGTATCTCTCGGACTGAGTTGGATGAACTGCGCGTGCCTGCGAAGGCCGCTGGCGCGAGCGTATCGCACCATTTTCTGGCGATGCTGGCTGTCTATTTTGCGAACAGCTCAGAACAGGACAGTCTGGTCTTTGGATTGCCATTCCACAATAGAAAAAATCATCGCCACAAACAGATGCTGGGCGTGTTTACAAGTATTAGCCCGCTCTGCGTCGATATGCGCGACAGCAGCTTCACGTTTGGCGATCTCGTGCGCTACATTGGCAGGCAGCAGAAGGCCTGCTTCCGGCACCAGCGTTATCCGCTAGGTCATATTGTGCGCGATCTCGCGGAGCGTAGCAGCAGCCAACGCTCGTTATATGATGTCGGGTTTAATCATCTCAAAATCAGCGGAGAGCTGTCGTTCCAAAGCGACCGCAGCAGCCTGACCTATTTGAGCCATAATCACGAGGCAACGCCGCTGATGGTCACGCTTTGTGAGTATGGTGAACTCGGTCCAGTTGAACTGCAACTGGACTATAATCTCGCCTATTTTGACGATGCCGATAGCGTGCTGCTGGCTGATCGATTGTCTTTTCTGATGCAATCTGTGCGTGGTGCTTACGGCACACGGGTAACAGACCTCGAAATTCTCCCTGAACATGAGAGATGCCGGCTTCTCCAGGGTTTTGGCGATGGTCCTTTGCCGGACATTTCAAGCGGATGTATACATCATTTGTTCGAACGGCAGGTGAGGTGTTCTCCCCATGCGGTGGCTGTGAGCGCCGAAGAAGGATCTCTCACCTATGCCGAATTGAATATGAGGGCGAATCGCCTTGCGCATTATCTGGCGGACATTGGAATAAAGCCGGAGTCGCTCGTCGGCGTCCTCATGGAGCGCGGGGTAGACGTTTTGACTGGCGTGCTTGGCATATTGAAAGCCGGCGCCGCCTATGTCCCGCTGGACCAATCGCATCCACCACAACGTATTCAGACGATTCTTGAGGATGGCGACATTCGCTTCGTTGTTGGGCATCGTCATTTGTCGGGAGAAGCCGCCCTGCGCATGGTCCAGTTCGTGGCGATCGACGAAATTCTGGCGGACTCTGGATTATCCAATGCTAATCCGGATTCAGAAGCGCTTGGTCTCACGGCTTCGAATCTGGCTTACGTTATCTATACTTCAGGCTCCACCGGCAGGCCCAAGGGCGTGCCGATATGCCATTCCAATGCCGTATCATTTCTGGATTGGGTAAGAAGCGTATACACGACGGACGAGTTGGCGAGGGTTCTGGCCAGCACATCACTAAGTTTTGATCTCTCGATATTTGAGATGTTTGCTCCGTTGAGCGTCGGCGGGATGTGTGCCGTTGTGAAAGATGCGCTTGCATTGCTCACCAATCGCGTTGATGTTTCCCTGATCAATACCGTGCCCTCAGCCATCAAAGTATTGATTGAACAAAACGCCATTCCGCCAGGGGTGCGGGTTGTAAATTTGGCTGGCGAGCCTTTGCCGATGCACGTTGTGAATGATCTTCTGGCCGGGCATCGCTGCGAAAAAGTCTTCAATCTATATGGGCCGTCTGAGGACACGACATATTCAACCTACGCGCTGTTTGAAATGCCGATCACAGGCTCGCCCCATATCGGGAAGGCTATCGCTGGAACGCACCTTTATGTTCTCTCTCCCCGAAGAAAGCTGACTCCTATCGGAGATATAGGCGAGTTGCACATTGCTGGCAGCGGCCTCTCACGGGGGTACCTGAATAGTCCCGGCTTGACGGCAGAGAAATTCGTTTGCAATCCATTTTCGAGCATTGAGGGCGACCGGCTATACGGGACAGGTGATCTGGTACGTTACAGAGCAGACGGTGTTTTGGAGTATCTGGGCCGTGGCGATAGCCAGGTGAAGATCCGGGGCTTCCGTATTGAGCTTGGTGAAATTGAACGGCAACTCGAGCTGCTTGACCAGGTTAAAACTGCGGTGGTGCTGGTGCGTGAAAATGGCCCTTCAGGCAAATATCTCTCCGCTTATGTCGAGCGAAGGCAAGAAGGGGCAGTGACGGAGATGGAACTGGACAACGAAACGTGGGTCCAAGGATTGAGGCCCGCACTGCGCAATTGTCTCCCCGATTATATGGTTCCGGCCTCGATCTCGGTGCTGCATGAAATGCCGCTGACTTCAAATGGAAAAGTGAACAAGAAAACCTTGATGGCTTTGTGTAATGCGGGTCCCTCACGCCACAACTATGTTGCTCCGGCGACTGATACCGAAATCAGGGTGGCGGAAATGTGGGCTGGTCTGCTGGGTGTCGCTCCGGACCGAGTAGGCGCCACCACCAGCCTGTTCGATCTGGGCGGTCACTCTTTGCTGCTGGTCCGGCTCGCCAACAACGTCCGAGTCGAGATGGGTGTAAGTCTTTCGATGCGGGTGTTTTGCGATGCGCTTCATATCCGAGACTTGGCGACAAGAATTGACATCGAAACGAGACTGCGACGAATCGATCGCAGAATAAATCTTTCGGAGATAGTCAGCGAAGGCTACATATGACGGACGATCCCTTTGCCATAGTCGCACTGAGAAAGCCTTCGGACGGCAAGATATTACGCGGGCCGCTCGGTATGCGGGCGCAGCCAGCAATAAAATGTTTCAGAGAAATAATCAAAGCTACCAAAATCTCCATCAAGACCGGCTCGCATATATGACAGAATTTGATTGAACATCCTTACGCCCCGCAGCTTGAAGGACGAGGTCCATTAATTTATGTGGTGATTGCTCGCATGCCGGTTGGGGCAGAAGTTGCTGGGATCGCACTCGCATCTGCTTCCCCTGATTCAGCGAGCCCTGGGCAAACATAGAGTTGGAATGGCCACGTTAATGAGAAAAAGGTAAAAATCAACTGGACTTTTGATCGAAACGGGCAAGAAAGAAGTTCGGCTATCAGCCAAAATTCAAGCGGTCACGGAACTAGGTTTTTGACAGCTCTACTTCGCAATCCACGAGTCAAGTTATGTGGCGCTCAAAATAACCAGTAGAACCGGATTCCAGCCAGTCAGCTCGGATGCTGAGCGCTTCCAAAGCCTTCAAAGCGACTGCGAAACTCGAGATAGAGTTGATCGACGTCGGCTAGGAAAGTGTCGAGGGCACCCTGAGCTTCGAGATCCCGGATCAGATCATCGTTCGACACAAGGCGCGTCCTAAACGCTCCAGGCGCTGCTTCCACCATCACGAACATCAGCGCCATTAACTCTTTCGGTGCGGTTGACTCCAAAAGCTTATTATCGAGTCGCGTAAATCCTTTCCGCTTTTCATGGTGCGGAATTTTACTACTCGCGTCAGCAGGTGAGAAGCGGTCGTAATCACCGCGCGTGAAAACGAAACATTCGCGAAGAGGCGCCGGGCAACTCCTTCCCGACCAGCGCCAAGCGCGATCAGTTTGACAAGCCAACAGCGACGCTTATCTGAACGAATGTACTCCTCGTTATATGCTATTTTCTTCCGGATACGCCGGTTCCAAACGGATGTAGCGCCACGCGCCAACCCTTCTCTTGTTTCTGGATAATCAGGAAGAAACAGTTTCCGGTTACCCCGCAATCTGGCGGGACACTTGATTGCAGCGCCAGCCAATCCTTCTTGCCAGGTGTGAGAGCCACACGACGTGCCCAGAACTGCGAGATTCGGCCTCGATCCCAATCAACGCTGCTCTTTTAGACTCCGAAAGTCGGGCGAAGTTCGCGACTACCGCTCTAGCGAACGCGCCAAGGAAGTGAAAAAGATCGCCAACGCCATTGGCGGGCAATTGGAAGGGTTTCCCCTTCCCCAAGGTCGAGATAATGACGACCGTCGCGGATATTGCCGCAGCCAAGCCGCCGGGTGTCGGGGTCGATCTCACTGCACCGGCGAAAGCGGCCTGGGGATGGCTCGTCGAACAGCTGCCGGGTAGAAGACACCGCAAGCTCCTGACGCGTGCAATCATCGCGGATCGGGAATACGTAGAGCTGGATCGCCGCGTCCAAACCGTGTGGAAAGGCTCCGGTCTCCTCAGTTGATTGAGCACGCCTGACTCCCTTCAATGACTTGGCGGCGCCCAATAATCGGTGTGCTACGACCAACGTGGAGCCGTTCTTGAAGTTGTGGGTTGCAGCAGAATTGGGTTGCGTTTTGGGTTGCGTTGTGCGCCGTACGTGCTCCAAAATCGACATCCCGCGCCTGCTAAATCATTGAATGTACAGCTAGGCTCCTAGGCTCCTCTCTATCCTCCGGCTGTTAACCGGAAGACGTAAGGTTCACAGGCAGAGTCCTCAACCAGAAAGAGACTACAATAGCTTGCACAAAATTTTACCCGGTGTCTCCACCCGGTTTGGGCCCGTCCAGTACGTACTTTCAAGTATTTAGGCGGTCCTTTGGGACCTTGTAAGTTGTTGAAATTACTTGAAAGTTGCGTCCTGAAAAGGCTGGCGTCGGCGGTTCGATTCCGTCCCTGGCCACCACTGTAAATCTCTGAAAAGACTACGGGTTACATCGCTCCTCCCGTCGCCTTCCCCTTCCAAGACCCTCGAAATCACCCAAGATCGATCACCCAAGATCAATTCACAGCCTGAGATGCTGGCTTTTGCAGGATGGCCTCCAGCACCTGTCCCTGCGCCTTCATCTTCGTATCGTGCTTGCTGTGAGCGTAAAACTTGAGCGTGGTGTGAACGTCGGCCTGTCGTAACAGGTCTTGCACTGTCTTCGGATCAACGTTCTTGTCCACGAGGAACGAGGCCAGTGAATGCCGGAGGTTGTGGAAGCCGAAGCGGACCTTTCGATTTCCCTGCAATTCCGGAACCCCGGCCTGGACCGCAGCCGATCTCGAATCTGCCGACTCAACGAAGGTTGCGAGGTGTGCAGTCGCTGTGCTCCCACCGTCAAGCTTCCCGCGTCGGC
>Ga0210400_10002481_pt1 | contig 17079 bp, 7 predicted proteins | sample IncBWH26MmetaG_FD_155456 | JGI IMG/M metagenome (GOLD analysis project Ga0210400, IMG submission 155456) | Forest soil microbial communities from Barre Woods Harvard Forest LTER site, Petersham, Massachusetts, United States - Inc-BW-H-26-M | ecosystem: Environmental > Terrestrial > Soil >... | reverse complement strand
CAGTTCTAACAATGTGTCCGTAATTGACACCGCAACAAATGTTGTGAGTTCCACGATACCGCTAAGTGGTCATCCAGCGGGCATCGCCGTGACACCGGATGGCACGCTGGTGTTTGTGTCTCAGCACGGCCCCCCTACGGTGGATGTCATCAATCTCACCGCAAACACGGTAACGTCGAACATAGCGACGACTAGGCCTGCCGCCATTGTGATTGCCAGCCCACCGGCATCTTCGGCGGCCACGACGCTGACATTGACACCGCCGAATCTGATCTTTAATGTGCAGGTAGTTGGAACACAGAGTGTTTCGCAAACGATCGCCGTGATGAATCCGGGCGGATCGCCGGTTACCCTGAGCAACATTTCTCTGATCGGGCCAAACACCGGGGACTTCCAATTGATCAATGGGTGCCCAATTCCCCCAGCGACACTTGGTCCCGGATCCTCGTGCAACCTGCAAATTTCGTCCATGCCAACGGCCAATGGCCCACTCACGGCGCTGGTGACGATCAACAGCACGAACGGCATCGCGGCCTCGACGCAAAGCGCGCCGCTGAGCGGTACCGGGATCAGTCTGGTGTCCATCGGCGTAACGCCGGCGAGTACCTCCGTCACCGCAGCCAATACGGTGCAGTTCACCGCGATGGGTACGTACAGCGACAACAGCACTCAGAACCTCACCAACTCCGTCAACTGGAGTTCGTCGTCCACCAGCATCGCTACCATCAACTCGAGCGGCTTAGCCACGGGTGTAGCCGCTGGCGGCCCCATCACCATCACGGCCACCAGCGGAAATATTTTTGGGACAGCACAATTGACGGTTACGGCAGTGGTCACTTTCCCGTTGAACGTTACGCTGATCGGGACCGGAACTGGCAGCGTCACGGACAACCTCGGCTCGATCAATTGCCTGGATACGGCTGGTGTTCTCAGTGGCACCTGCTCCGCGAATTATCCCGCGGGAACTGTCGTCACACTGACAGCCGCACCAACCGCGCCTTCCACATTCGGTGGATGGCTGCAGGCCTGCTCCGGCGCTGCCGGTTGCAGCGTGACTATGAACTCCGCGCAGTCTGTGACAGCTTCGTTTGTGCCGCCGCCACAGGCGATCCCCGTGCCGCTCACCCCTGGCACCAACGTCACCGGAATGGCGACCTATAGTTGCCCATCCAACCCGAATCCTTCGCCGGGTAATCCCTGCCTCGATCCGAATGCGCATGCAACTGCGCTGACGATTGGACAGGTGCTTACGCCCTTCACCCTGACCGTGGTCGCCACCGAAGTCCCGCCAACCAACGGCGACGGCATCTGCGAAAATGGCCGCACGCCTGGCCAAGACCTTGACTGCCGCTTCGGCTCGTTCTTCACCTTGCAGACCAATTCGAATGGGGACAGGATCGTGCCGCTCTGCTATCCCTACGCCAACGGCAACTGCGTCGTGTATTCGGTCTTCTACCAGAACCCGGGCCAGGAACCGACTCCGTCCATGTACGTCGGACCCGTCGACTGGAACATCTCCTTTAACAACGACCTGTTTGTGCCCCCGGCGCCTTACACCGGCAGCACACCGCAGCTGTACTACGATCCCTCCGGCTTCGTTGTGCCGAATTCGCCCTATGGCACGGACTGCGCCACGCCGATGCTGATTGGGAATCCCGGCGTCCCGACGAATCCGCCGATCTTCTGCCAGTTCGTTTTCGACATCACCACGTTTATCAATCCCACCAAGAAGGTGGACTTGCTGATCGGTGGAAAGACGAAAGTCTTCAGCGACGCCATCGTCGCTTTCCCACCAATCTCCGCACCGGTGGTGACGGTAACAACCTCGCCTGACGCAGCGACCGTGACAGCGGGAAATCCGATCGGCTTCACGATTACCGTCAGCAACAGCGCCGCGGCGGTCGCGAACAATGTATCGCTGAACACGCCGTTGCCTGGCGGAACGAATGTGAACTGGACAATCAGCCCGGCTTACGCGGGACCCGGCACGTGCAACATCCTCGGCGTGCAAGGAAGCCAGGTGCTGAACTGCACGTTCGGCACGCTGAACCAGAGCACGAGCGCGAGCCTGCACATCCTGAGCCCCTCGTCCGCAGTGGGGACGGCCATCAGCCCGAGTACGGTCCTGGTCGGAAGCCAACAACTGCTTTCGATCGGCAGCATCGTGGTGCAACCGATACCGGTAGCGTTCAGCGGCTTGACGGGTTCGCAATCGATTCCCGTCGGAACCAGCTCGATTTCACTTGGCGGAGTTGTTGGAAATGGGACGCAGTTCGCGCCCAGCGGCGAAACCGTTTCGATCACCATCAACGGGGTTACGCAGACGGCGACCATCGGGAACAACGGCGCATTCACGCTACAGTTCCCAACTGCTGGGATCGCTGCTTCGACTACGCCCTATCCCATCACCTACTCGTACTCCGGTGATTCTCTCTTGAGCACCGCCACGAACAACAGCACTACACTGACGGTTAATTCTCTTGCGACCTTCCCACTTAACCTCACGCTGATTGGGACCGGAACCGGCAGTGTCACGGACAATCTCGGCTCAATCAATTGCGTGGATACGGCTGGTGTTATCAGTGGAACATGCTCCGCGAATTATCCCGCGGGAACTGTCGTCACCCTGACAGCCACTCCAACCTCGCCTTCTACCTTCGGTGGATGGCTCCAGGCCTGCTCCGGCACCGCCGGGTGCGGAATCACGATGAACTCCGCGCAGTCAGTGACGGCTTCGTTTGTGCCGCCGCCACAGGCGGTTCCCCTGCCGCTTACCCCGGGCACCAATGTAACCGCACAAGCCCCGTTCAATTGCCCTTCAAATCCGAATCCCTCGCCGGGTAATCCCTGCCTCGATCCGAATGCGCATGCAACTGCGCTGACGATTGGGCAGGTGCTTACACCCTTCACGTTGACTGTAGTGGCGACTGAAGTCCCGCCAACCAACGGCGATGGCATCTGCGAAAATGGCCGCACGCCCGGCCAAGACCTTGACTGCCGCTTCGGCTCGTTCTTCACCTTCCAGACCAATTCGAATGGGGACAGGATCGTGCCGCTCTGCTATCCCTACGCCAACGGCAACTGCGTCGTGTATTCCGTCTTCTACCAGAACCCGGGCCAGGAACCGACTCCGTCCATGTACGTCGGACCCGTCGACTGGAACATCTCCTTTAACAACGACCTGTTTGTGCCCCCGGCGCCTTACACCGGCAGCACACCGCAGCTGTACTACGATCCCTCCGGCTTCGTTGTGCCGAATTCGCCCTATGGCACGGACTGCGCCACGCCGATGCTGATTGGGAATCCCGGCGTCCCGACGAATCCGCCGATCTTCTGCCAGTTCGTTTTCGACATCACCACGTTTATCAATCCCACCAAGAAGGTGGACTTGCTGATCGGTGGAAAGACGAAAGTCTTCAGCGACGCCATCGTCGCTTTCCCACCAATCTCCGCACCGGTGGTGACGGTAACAACCTCGCCTGACGCAGCGACCGTGACAGCGGGAAATCCGATCGGCTTCACGATTACCGTCAGCAACAGCGCCGCGGCGGTCGCGAACAATGTATCGCTGAACACGCCGTTGCCTGGCGGAACGAATGTGAACTGGACAATCAGCCCGGCTTACGCGGGACCCGGCACGTGCAACATCCTCGGCGTGCAAGGAAGCCAGGTGCTGAACTGCACGTTCGGCACGCTGAACCAGAGCACGAGCGCGAGCCTGCACATCCTGAGCCCCTCGTCCGCAGTGGGGACGGCCATCAGCCCGAGTACGGTCCTGGTCGGAAGCCAACAACTGCTTTCGATCGGCAGCATCGTGGTGCAACCGATACCGGTAGCGTTCAGCGGCTTGACGGGTTCGCAATCGATTCCCGTCGGAACCAGCTCGATTTCACTTGGCGGAGTTATTGGAAATGGGACGCAGTTCGCGCCCAACGGCGAAACCGTTTCGATCACCATCAACGGGGTCACACAGCGGGCGACCATCGGAGGCAGCGGCGAATTCGCGCTGCACTTCTCGACGGCAGACATTCCCGCTTCGGCGACTCCGTATCCAATCACTTACTCGTATGCGGGTGATTCTCTCTTGAGCACCGCAACCAACAGCAGCACGATGTTGACGGTTAAAGCGGGCGGCGAACCGCAGATCAGCGTAAGGACGATTGGTACGGGCACGAGCAACGGCAGTTTCTTCGTAGACGTCCGGTTCACGAACATCGGAACAGGTGTCGCCAGGAACTTGATACTCAACAGCGTCACCTTCAAGACGCTTCTGGGTAGAGGGAGCGTCACGCTGAATACCGCGCGTTCGCCCAAGCTGCCCGACAATCTCGGTTCACTTAACGTGGGCGCAAGTGCCACCGTGCGCCTGTTCCTTAACGTGCCCGGGGGGGTCCCTCGTTTCCAAATAAGCGAGGCTGGCACTGTGGGGGATATCACCGGCAAAAAATTCTCCTACTCCTCCGCGCAGGTGGTTAGTACAACCGGGAATAAGTGAGACCGCTGTCGGGGTAGCCATCCCCCTGGTAAACCCTAACCACACGGGAAATCCCGGCGAAAAGCTCGCGTGAAACTATGGCGTCTCGAACACCTGCGGCGTGTAACTCCGTGAGCAGCCGGAACTGTGTCTTGTCGGCAGGAGCGCGCTTACCCGTGCTTTTCGGAAAAGATGGGGGCGAAATCGTAGCGCTTGGCAAAGGCGGGGTTTTGCGCGTCTTTTTGGACTTCGGCCACGCCGCGGCGGGCTTCTTCGTAGTGACTCTGCGCATCGGCGGCATTTCCGGAAAGCTCAAGCGCTCGGCCCCACTGATACTGGCTTTGGGCCAGTAACGCGCGCAAGGTTAGTTTCTCGCTTCGCAGTGTTGCGGACTTTAAGTCTTTCAGTGCGCCGGCATAATCCTTTGTCCCGATCAGGGCTTCACCACGCAGAAGGAGACACTGCGTGGACAGATATTTCAAGCCCAGGGAATCGGCTTGCTCGCCCAGGGCTTGCAATTCATTGGCAGCCACTGCAAATTTGCCGTTAGCCACGGCCAGTTTCGCCAGATTGATTTTGTTGAGCAGCACCAGGTGCGCGTCGCCGCTCTTTTCGCCGGTTTGCAGCGATTCCTGATACGCCGCGGCAGCCGCCTTCAAATCGCCACGATAGTAAGCATTGTCGCCCTGATAAGTGAGCGCGGCGCCAATTTGCGGCTGGTTCTTGTCTGCCCGCGCCGCATTCAGAGCATCCGCCAGCGCTTTCGCGGCTTCGTCGCCGCGGCCGGCCTGGGCCAGCGCGTAGCCGTAGGCGGTCAGAACTTCCGTCGAATAGAATCCCTGCTCCTTAACCTCTGCCAATCCTTTTATCGCATCCTGTTGAGCACTGACCGCAGCGCCGAATCTACCCTGATAGGCAAACAGCGTTCCCAGCCCGGATGATGCCAGCGCCCCGCCGCGTGTGTCACCCGAAGAGCGACGCATGTCGAGCGCCTTCAGATACTGATCCTGGGCTTGCTCAAACTGGCCGGTGCGCATGGAAGTTTCCGCCAGGTTGTTGAGCGTATCGGCGATATCCGATGGAACTTTCAGCTTTTCGCGCACCTGCAGGGCGCGCTCGAAATAGGTGCGGGCATTTTCGTAATCCCCCTTGGAGAAATACGTGTTGCCGATGTTGTTCAGCACCTGGCCCTGCATCTGGTCGTTGTGGATTTCAATCTGCGACCCCAGGGATTGCTTGAACAGGCGCAACGCGTCGTCATACTTGCCATGTTCGACATAAAAATCGCCAAGGTCGCTCAGGACGTTCGCTGTGCCCTGCTTGTCGCCGATCTCGCGCCGGATGGCCAGAGCCTGATTGTAATTTTTCAGGGCGAGCTCGGACCTGCCGGTGCTGTCGTAAATCGAGCCCATCATCTGCAGGCTGTCGGCAATTCCCTTCTTCAAGCCGAGTTTTGTTCTGATATCGAGGGATTCCTGCAGATTCTTCAGCGCGTCATCCGGGCGCTGCAGAGTGGAATACGCCACGCCCATGGCCTGCAGGATTTGCGCGTGTTCGGCGTCGTCTCGAACCTCGATCGAAAGCGCCTGCGCACGAGTCAGGTACTCGAGGCCCGCCTGGGTGTTTCCGCTTTCGATCTGGACGCGCCCGAGGGACCGCAGTCCGGCAATACGTTTCGGGTCCAACTCCACCACTTTGGCAAACATCTCCATCGCCTTGTCGTAAGCACCGCTGTTTTCATAGGCGATGCCGAGATCATAGAGATAGTCGGTATTGTCGGGAGAGACCTTGATCAGATTCTGGTAGGCGTCAATCACCTTGGGAAAGTCTTTCTCAATCCGGTCGTAACCGGCCTGGATGAGATATTTCTCCTGCAGCGGCAGAGAGGCGCTCAGGGCCACCGCTTTTCGCGCCGCCGGCTCCGCGTCTTCGTCCTGGCCAAGGTCCGAATACGCTTGCGCGAGCTTCACGTAAGCAAGTGCAAACTGGCTGTCTTCCTTGATCGCGGACTGAAAACTCCGCGCCGCGGCGGTATTTCTGCCCGCGCGCGCCTCTTCGAGTCCGTGATTGTATTCCCGCAGAGCCGCAACAGAACTGGTGGAGGGCTTGAAAGCGTGCTCCTGGAGTTCTTTCAGCAAACTTTTCGAAACCGAGAGATTTTGCCGGACCTGACCCGCGAGCCGGTCCACGGCCGCAAAAATCTCTTTCTCGCCTGCGGCTTCTTCCCTGATTGTGGCGGACTGCCCGCGTTTCAGATCCTGGATTCTCGCGTCAATGCGGATGCGATCGCCAAGCTGCATGTAGCTTCCGGAAACCACGGTATCCACATTGCTCTGATTGGCAATACGCCCGATCGTGGAGGAGTCCAGGTCAGCTTGTGGCGTGACGTGCAAGTCTTTCATCACTTGGCCAACGCGTTCGGAAGAAACGGTGCGCACGCTGGCGGATTGACCTATGTCGGTGCTGAGCATTTCGGCCATCGCCGAACCGACCCAATCGAGTTTCGAATCCGAAGTGGAATTGTGAAAAGGCAAGATGGCCAGGGAATGGAGCGGCGCCGCCGGAACCGTGGGACCACCAGGCAAAATATACTTCCTGGCTGCGTATATGCCGCCGCCGGCCATCACAATAACAGCGACGGTCACAATCGCCATGCTCGCGCGCGACCGGGAGTCTTTCGCGGGCGCGGGTTCCCTTTCGACAGGAAGTTCGATGCGTATTTTCGAACCGCCACGCCAGGCATCAATGTCGCGTTGAATTTCGAGCGCAGTTTGATACCGCTGCGCCGGATCCATCTGCAGGCACTTCGCGGTGATGTCACTCAGCAACGCGGGGACGTTCGGGTCCACCTCCGCGGGCAGCTTCGGCTTCTCTCGCGTGCGCTTGAACATGGCACTCTGGATCGTGTCGGCTTTGTAGGGAAGCTGGCCCACTAGCAACTGATAAAAAATGATTCCGAGCGTAAAGAGGTCGGAACGCGAGTCCACATGCTCGCCCATCACCTGTTCGGGCGACATGTAGTCGGGCGTGCCCAGTAAAGCGCCGGTCAGCGTCATGCCACCGCCCTGCTCCATGGTGCGCGCGATGCCGAAATCCATCACGATCACCCGGCCGCTCTTTTCCACCATGATGTTTTGTGGCTTCAGGTCGCGGTGAACCACACCTTCGGAATGGGCGGCATCCAGGGCAGTGCAGGTTTGGTAGATCACGTCCGCACATTCTTCAAAGCTAAGGCGCCCTTTTTCCCTGATCAGCGAGGTCAGGACTTTCCCCTCGATAAACTCCATGGTGATGAACTTCACACCCTCGGCTTCGCCGAGATCAAAGATGCGGATCACATTCTTCTGAGTAATTTTCCTGGCGAGAATCAGTTCCTGCTTGAAACGCTGCAGGATTTCTTCGTGGACCGCCAACTCCGGACGGATGACTTTTAAGGCGACCACCCGGTCGAGTTCGAGGTCCCGTGCTTTGTAGACGGCACCCATGCCGCCTTCGCCAAGCATCTGCACGATCTCGTAACGCTTTCCCAGGCGCGTGCCTTTGGTCAGGCGGCCGCCGCGAATCCCGGTATTGCTGGGAGGCGGGATGGGTTGCGACCAGCCCTGGGCGGCCGACGCGCCGTTCGGGTCGCCAGGGCTCTCGTCACCCAGGAGTGTCGCGTTCTCGTCGCGGCGGGCATCACCCAAAAAGGTGGCATCTCCGAGCGGAAAAGGAGTCTTGCAAGAAGTACACACCAACGAAGCAGAACTGTTCGTCGCGTGACAATTCGGGCATTCTCGGCTGGCTGGGGCCATAAATGGTCTTCTAATTCAATCGTTTGTGCAGAAAGGATCGGGGACCTGAACCTGCACGGATTCTACATCAAGCCCGCGATTTTGCGACGAAAAAGCACCCCTGGCGGCTGAAGTACCGCTTCCCGTTACTGAGCCACAATGAGGTTCTGAAATAGCTCTGCCGACAGCTTTCCTCCTGGATCGCGCTACTCGCGAGAAACGGGTCGATTCCAGGCGAGTGCTCATGCCTGCCGTTTGCGCGCCTGCCTCCCGTCACGCATCAGGTCTTTACCTGGGCGACATCGGGTAACTACCCGGACTCGAGACGGGTTAACTTCCGAATTCTAAATGCATGATTCTCCGAATTGTACCTATTCGTGGAACAGCTATCTTGCCATTACGAGAGCGGGCCGCCTCCGTGCGCTGGGACCCCACCTCATTCACCCCGAGACCTGAACCGCCCAGACACGGAGGTGGGCCATCTCATGTTTGTGAGACGAAGCGGAAAGAGAGCCCACCGCATGAAGGTTCACGCAAAGGTGAAGTTTGCGGTTGAGAAAAATGCCAGGCCAACCGCACAGATTGGGAGGGAGGCAATGAACGACCTGAATAATGAAGTTCCCATATTCGTGACGCGGGCCAGAGCCTCCTACCTGCTCGGCATACCCGAAGCCGAGCTGCGCCGTATTTCCGAAGAATCGGGAGTGGGGCAATTGGAACGCGCCGGAAACAAAGAAGAGATGTATTTCACTTATGAGGAATTGCGGTGGATTCTCCAGTTCGCCTACCCGGGGGCGGCGAGTCACTGACGCACCGGCCGGAAGATCCGGAGTTGTGACAGGACGCAGGGATCCAGAACCAGGAACGAGACAAAATGAACATGGCCCCAAGCAAAGTTCGCGGCAACTCGCGCAAGCAACCCGAGCATTTCCGGATCAGAAAATACCCATTCGACGCTGCGCTGTTGAGAATGTCGCAAGACGCCGAGCAATTACGCCGGAATGTTTCACACCTGATTGAGCAAAGCGGTGAAATCGCCAACGAAACAATCTTCCAGACGTTGCTATCCGATGCAAACCGGGAACTGGCCAGTTTGCTGCAGGAAGTAAGCAAGCTTGAGGACGAGCCGCTAATCGACGACGGGCAGGCCGGACGGATGAAAAAACTGATGTTGCGGGCCGTTAATTGCGCGGCAAAGCAATACATGCTGCAGTCGGAACTGGGGAACCTCGCACTCACCGACGAGCTCACCGGCTTGTGCAACCGCCGTGGATTCATGGCAATTGCGGAACGTCAATTGAAGATCGGCCGCCGCACCGGGCGGGGAATTCTGCTCTTCTACCTGGACATCGACGGTATGAAGCAGATTAACGATTCGTTCGGGCATGGGGAGGGGGACCTGACCCTGAAACGCGCCGCGAAAGCGCTGAAAATGACCTTTCGCGATTCCGACGTGATCGCCCGGCTCGGTGGAGACGAATTCGCCGTGTTGGCAATCGAAGCCTCTGACAACAGCGAGTCGGCTATTCGGGCCAGGCTCAGGGAGGATTTGAAAGCCGTCAACGCAGTGGAAACACGCTACGCGATCAATCTGAGCCTGGGAGCGGTGCGAATCAATATCCGTAGCGATGCGTCGATCGGAGAGTGGATGGTGCGCGCCGATCAGGCCATGTACGAGCAGAAAAGGCGCCGCTTGACCCGCCTGCCCGCGCCCGCCGCCCTGCCTCAAACGACCCCGGCGCTATGATTTGCGACTGCGTTTGAATAGGTGAGCGTCGGCCGGGAAAATCAGACTTGGCGTTGGGAGATGGTTCGTCAACCAAAACCGGCGCTCAGAAAAACGGACCGAGTCCCCAACCCAGCACGCCGAGGCGATCGCGCACGCGAACGCTTGAGCCATCCGGCATGAGGAAGGTCCGATTCAAGCGAAGAAGGTTGAAGGAATAATTCAGCCGCACGGGAGTACCGATCAAGGGGAGAGTCCAACGAAGTTCGAAGCCTGCGGTGCCATGCAGCAATCCGTTGGTGGAATTGATCAGGGCAGGCCGCGTTGGCCCAAGCCAGTTTGGAAGCAGGAAGCCCGTGCCGGCATCGAAGAATGTGGCTCCTTCGAGTTGATGCGAGAGGGGAAAACGGTATTCCAGATTCGAAGCGGCAATCAGATTTGCGCCGCTGGGCGCCGCCGAGTAAGTCGTGGCACCGGTAGAAGAGACGGTGGCGACGGTCTGGTATGGACCGAGCTGCCCCGGAGACAAGCCTCGCACCAAATCATCGCCGGAGAAAAAGTACCTGTAGACCGGCATATCACCACGGTAACTGCCCGCCCCACTTATCGTTGTTCGGAACGCCCAAGCATTGTGGTGATTGAAGACCTCATCCGGGAAAATCTGGCCGTATTCCAGTTTTGAACTCAGCAGGTTTTCGCTGCCTCCGAGCCAGCCGCCCGATACCGAATCGGAAAACTGTATTTTTTGGCTACCCGAATCGTGTGTCCACCCGAATCCCAGAGCGTGGCTGGAAGTTTTGCTTTGCAAATCAATAGCCTGAGGAGTTCCGGTGCTGGAAATTTGAGTGATTGAGTAATCCGTCACCGATTTCGAGATTCCGAAATTGATGCCAATGGCGTCCTCATTCGTGGCGGCATAATTCCATCCCAGATTGACGCCTTCGGTCCGTGAGCGCTGGAATGGCCCCTGCACGCCTGGCGTTAAATACGGCCGAACAAAGTTGTCAAATACGGAGAGCGCCAGAGTGCCTCGTGAGCCCAAAAATCCTTCCTTCGCAAATCCAATGGCCAGCTGCAATATTTCCGGCCCACCGTCGAATTGAATGGACAGAAATTCGTCCAGGCCCAGCATGTTGAAAACCGTATATGCGATTCCAGCGGTGCTGCCGAATTGTTCGCGACCACCGAAGAAGGTGAGGCGTTGCTTGCCTTTCTCGCGAAGGTGGATCGTTACATCGGCAGTGCGCGCGGCTTCGTGAGGCTGGATCTGGACATCTTCTTTTTTGAAGGGTTGAAAATAACCTGTCCTTGCAAGGCGCGCAAGACCTGCTTCGATCGCGTATTCGTCGAGCGGTTGTCCCTCGCTCAGGGGAAAGCGGCGGCGGAGATATTTGTCCGGGAAGCGTTGGTTCCCTCGGAAATCGAGGCGGCGCACGGTAAAAGGCGGTGTGTTGTCAAAATCAAACATTACGGACGCAAGGTGCGTGTTGGAATCGAACAATGGCGTGGCCCGCAAGCGATAATCTGAATTCCCTTTTCGCCTCTGTGCTTTTCGATGGAGTCGGAGTTCCCAGTCGCGGCGCAGAGCTTCGACAGCATGTTCGGAAAATGGACGGCCGGGAGACACATCAGGAGGAATCAGATCGCCCTTTTTTACGGAGTTCAGTCGCTGCCGAAGAGGCGCGCTGATCTCTGTGGGTCCGAAAGTGTAGAAGGCGCCGGACTCGACTGGCAGGTTAACGGTCAAACCCGGTTGAGGCAGGTGGTAAAACCATCGCGGGGAGGAACTTGAATCCGAATTTGCAACCGTGACCTGGGGCGCACCCACGCGAGCTTGCGGGAATCCGTGGTTCTGCAAATAGACGGCGAGATTCACGCGATCCTGTTCGCATTTTTCAGGCACGTAGACGTTTTTGTTGCGAAAACCGGAAAACCACGCATTGGGAGCGACCTCGCGCATTTGTTTACGCAAGACATTCTCAGGAACCTCTGGATGCCCTGTGAAATTGACTTGCCTGACGGGCAGATGCCTTCCATCACTGATCTGAAAGTCGACCTTCACTCGTTGCCCGGGAAGCGTTTCTTCCTGAATGAGGGCCTTGGCTTCCGGGTGTCCTTCCGAGGCGAGTTCAGATTGGATCGCCAGCGCGGCGCGATGCAATCTGACGGGGTCGGCAGGAGATCCCAGCTGCGGGGAGAGCTTTCTGTCATCGAGAAGTTTCTTAATTTGCTGCTGAGACAAAACTTTCGACCCGTTGAATGCTACCGCTGACAGATAGGGATACTCCTTGACGTGAAACTGGAGCTGAACAGCTTGACCGGTATCGCCTGATTGAGGACCGCGGCCCGAGGCCTCGGCTTTCACGAAAACATCCGCAAACCAGCCCGCCTGGCTCAGCGCGTGAACATCCGCCGCGATACGCGCCGGATCGAATTCATCGCCACGATGAACGGAGAGCTGCGACTTTGCCGCCTCCGCTGCGATGCGGTGGAGTCCCACGAATTTGACATCGTCGATTACTGCATTAGGTGGGATGCCGTACGATGCGGCGGTTCCGGTCACGGCGCGCAATTCGCTCACTTGAGGGTTTGCGAAAACCCTTGCGACAACCAGAAACCCAAAAAGTGACACGGCTACAGGAGCGTTACTGCGCATCTTTCGCTGCACCAGGCACTGCACCACAGACAGACTGATAGGGATGGATGAGTCGCTCTGGTTGTTGGGTTGCCTGCGCGCTGCCAAATGGGCAGATTTCGACGTCAAGCGCTGTTGCGAGCGGCCGCGCAATCACTGCGGCTGAGGCCAGCTACGATACCTGAATTTCCTCAGCGGGGTCTGTCAATTGCCCGCGGTCACAAATGATGGATAGGCCGGAACCCACTGAGTTGCCGCAACCCTCTGACGAAGTTCATCGCCCGAGAGTTTCGGGGCAGCGCCGTCGTTTTGCGCTTGCATACCGACTGCCGTCGCGATTTCCGCAGCCACTCTTCGAATGTCGGTCACAGGAGGCAGTAAGGAAGCGGAGGAGTCCTTCAGAGCGGGCGAATTTTCAGCGAGTTTGCGAGCCGCCGCGAGCATCATAGCGTCTGTGACGCGGCGAGCACGAGAAGCGACAACTCCAAGTCCCATGGCGGGAAAGATAAAGACGTTGTTGCACTGCGCAATTGAAATCGTTTTTCCGCCATAGTGAACGGGCGGGAAGGGCGAACCGGTTGCCAGCAAGGCGCGTCCATCCGTCCAACGAATCAAATCCTCGGGCTTGGCTTCCGATTTGGAAGTGGGGTTCGAGAGTGGAAAGATAATGGGACGCTGGACCTTGCGGGCCATTTCGCGAACGATGGGCTCGGAGAATGCGCCACCAACCGTGGAAAGGCCGATGAGGATGGTGGCGTTGATCGTTCTGATCACATCGGCAAGCCCGATTTGGCCGTTCGAGGTTCGCGGCCAACCCGACACGCGATTCTCCGGCTGCGCGTAGACCGCCTGCTCCGGGGTGAGATCTTTTCGCCCGGAATGTAGACCGTCTCTGTCAACGAACCAGAAGTGGCTGCGCGCCTCCTGTTCAGAAAGACCTTCGTCAACCATTGCCGCACGCAAGCCATCGGCAACGCCGATGCCGGCAGAACCGGCGCCGAGCACGACGATCTGCTGGTCCTTCAATTTTTTTTCAGTCACTTTGACTGCACCCAAAGCCGCGCCGAGAGTGACAGAGGCAGTTCCCTGGATGTCGTCGTTGAATGTTAAGAGGTCATCGCGGTAGCGCTGGAGAATCGGGCGAGCGTGCGGGGTAGCGAAGTCTTCCCACTGCAGGCAAGTCTCGGGGAGTTCCTGCTTTACCGCCTGGACGAACTGATGGACGAAGTCGAAATACGCTTGGCCGGCAATCCGTTCGTGACGCCAACCGATGTATTCGGGATCCTTGAGGCGCTCGGGATTGTTCGTTCCCACATCCAGCACGATGGGCAGAGTGCGTTCCGGATGAATTCCACCGATGAGCGTATATAGGGATAGTTTGCCAATCGGAATGCCCAGACCGCCCGCACCTTGATCGCCGATTCCAAGAATGCGTTCGCCGTCGGTGACGACGATTACGTCGACATCGCGATTGGGCCGGTTCCGCAGGAGTTCGGGGATTGAGTCACGCAAGGGATAGGAGATGAACAATCCGCGTGGCCTGCGGTAGATGTGACTGAACTGTTCGCAAGCCAGCGCGACGACTGGCGTATAGACCATGGGCAGCATCTCTTCGATGTATTCCATCAGAAGCCCGTAGAATAGTACTTCGTTGGCGTCCTGCAGCGCGCGTAAATAGATATGCCGCTCCAGGTCGTCGTCTTTTCGTTTGTAAGCTTCGTAGGCGCGCACAACCTGCTCTGCCATTGTTTCGACTTGCGGTGGAAGGAGTCCAATCAAGCCAAATTTGGCGCGCTCCTCATCGGTGAATGCGGTTCCTTTGTTCAGCATCGGGCGATTGAGGAGATCCGTCCCGCGCGGAAAATCCTGGACATCAGAGGGCTTCAATTGCTGTTTTGTACCCATGGGCGTAGCCTCCTTTTCATTTGCGAAAACTAGCGGCAAGCAGGACAACGATCGTCGCGAGGGGAACACTGCAGCAGACGAGTGGCCCACTCGAATACTCCTGCAGTACATGTTTCTCCCAGGTTGACTCCTTAGATTCTCACCCAGCCACAATGGGTCAATTTAATTTGTCCGGTTGATGAAGTTGCCGGGTTGACGTTCTATCGTGTGTTCGAGACTTGTCGTACTTGCCTTTCCTACTCCATCTGGTTCGGATCTGTGTCAAGCAGTTGAGTTTGGACTGTTAGCCGGGCTTTTTTCGCCATCGCACTTCCCTTCTGGGTGTCATTCAACACGATCATTTTTCGGGATTGCTGCGGGTCGCCCTACGATACAATTTGGCCGCTACAGTTTCGTCACGGGATTGGAGGCGGGAATGCTTCGTTGGGTTATGAGTGTTTTGGCGTTGGGAGCGGCGTCGGTTTGTTGCGCGCAGGGACAGACAACGCTACCGGCGAAGTGGGAAGAGCTGACAGCGGAAGAATTTCGGCAGGCGATTGGCAAGGCACAAGGAACATGTTTGCTGCCGTTCGGGATTTTGGAAAAGCATGGGCCCCACTTGCCACTGGGGACGGACCTGCTGAACGTGCGGTATGTGACGGAACATGCCGTGACGCAGGAGTACGCCGTAATTTTTCCGGAATACTATTTTGGGCAGATTGCTGAGGCGAGGCACGAACCGGGAACCGTGGCGTACACCGCGGAGATGCAGATGAAACTATTGCAAGCAACAACGGATGAGATGGGGCGGAACGGGTGCAGGAAGGTGATCATCGTGAACGGCCACGGTGGGAACGAAAATTTGCTGCCGTATTTTGCGCAGTCGCAACTGGATGCGCCGCACGATTACGTGGTGTACGTGCAATGGGGGCACGACGCAACGAAAAAAGCCGGCGCAGAGAAAGAACATCCCGACTGGCACGCGGGGGAGACGGAGACGTCGAACTTACTGGTGACGCATCCGAACCTGACGCACATGGACCGGGCGAAGAATGAATCAGGCGCGGACCAGAAACGGGTGAGGCTGCCGGAAAATGTATACACGGGGATCTGGTGGTATGCGCGGTTCCCGAACCATTATTCGGGGGATGGATCAACTGCTTCGAAGGAACAGGGCGAAGAGGATTTGCAGGCGTGGATTAACACGGTGGTGCGGGCCATCCGGGCGGTGAAGGCGGATGAAGAGAGTTTGAAATTACAGAATGAGTTTTATGAGAAGAGCCGGAAACCGATGGAGACATTGCACTAGAGAAACAAAGTGGAAGAAGGCGGCGTAAAGCCGCCCCTACGCTAGCGGGCCTGGCGGAGCGCGTCGAGCCAGGCGAGCAGAATATTATTGTAGACAGGCTCGAGGTCAAAAAACTCAATGCCCATTCCGATGTGGGGCTTGACGATGCGGACAACGACCAATGCTTCTATGACCTGGTTCTTGCGGACAAGCCGCAAGCGAGCGCGAGCATTAACGGGAAGCGGCTTGCTGGTGCAGACGAAGCATCCTCCCAGAGAAATGTCAGAGGTGACGCCCTCCACCTGTTTACCTGATTCGAGATCAATCAGTTCAACATCGCCGGCAAAGGGAAATCGGATGGCGTAGCGGCGGTCGCGAACTCCGGTAACACCGGAGTTGGATCCATTACGGTCGGCCATGGAGAGGACTTTATTCACGTAACACACCTTGAACTTGAACGGGCCGGAAGAAGCCTGAGGGCGATTCAGACTTGCATGCGTTCAGTTTGCCCGAAGGGTTGTGGATTGGAAATGGCGGGTTAGCGGATGGCATCGAAAGGGTAACCCGGCCGCGCGCGCGGGCGCCGCGCGGTTATTAGTGGGTACGACAATACCGGCCGCAGAGCGGGGTTGCTCGAAATTCGGCGTGATAACCTGAATTGTAAGCAATTCCCAATCGAATCGAACAATGAGAGCGGAAGGAATGCGTCAAAGCGACCGGGTTACGCTGCGTGTGGAAGTGGAAGCTTCCTGGGTTGGGAGCGATGGCGTGGCCGTGACCAAAGCCGCGGAATCCCTGCTGGTAAGCCGCAATGGGGGAGTGATCCGGCTGCAGGAGAAGCTCTTTACAGGACAGGAATTGACGCTGCGGCGAACGTTGGAAGACGAAGCCGTAAAAACGGCGCGGGCGCGAATCGTAGCGGAAATCGATCACGAGGCGGACGGTTTTCTTTATGCGGTGGCGATTCTGGAGCCGCGCGCCGATTTCTGGGAGATTGAATTTCCGGCATTTCAACAGGGCGAAGAGGCGCTGGCGCGGCTATTGATGGAATGCAGCTTTTGCCAGCGGCGCGAAGTGGTGTACCTGAACGAAATGGAGTTGAAATCGTTCGAGGTGCGGCGATGCGCGGCTCGGCTTTGCAAGCATTGCGATGCGCCATCGATCTGGGTGGAAGCGCAGTCGGACGTGGGTTCGGCGGAGGTCTTGCCGTCGCGGGCGGCCGCGGAAGAGCGCGTGGTGCCGCGGCGAAATAGATTGCGGGTGAAAGCGCGGGTACTGGCGTGCATCCGGCAGCGGGGG
>Ga0210400_10002480_pt1 | contig 17081 bp, 6 predicted proteins | sample IncBWH26MmetaG_FD_155456 | JGI IMG/M metagenome (GOLD analysis project Ga0210400, IMG submission 155456) | Forest soil microbial communities from Barre Woods Harvard Forest LTER site, Petersham, Massachusetts, United States - Inc-BW-H-26-M | ecosystem: Environmental > Terrestrial > Soil >... | reverse complement strand
CTCTCCTCGCCGCCTCGCCGTCCTCGCATCAGGAATTCCAGCCACTCAGCCCGACGTCACGGAACAGGTCATGGGGCCTTCGACGAGCGTAGCTTTCAAAGATGGGCAGCCAACACCTGCCGCTCACGCGTTTGCCCGCAAGGCTGGCGTGGACATTTCTCAGTTGGAGAGAGTGACGACCTCCAAGGGCGAATACTTGGCCGCGAAAATTAGCAAAAAGGGCCGGCCGACCACCCAAGTCCTGTCCGAACAGCTTTCCAAAGAGATTAATTCGATCTACTGGCCGAAGAACATGTACTGGCGCAAACCGAGCGAGAAATTCGTGCGGCCAGTGCGTTGGCTTGTGGCTTTGCTCGATAGCGAAGTGATTCCTCTCGAATTTGATGGCATTCGTGCCGGGAGGCAATCGCGAGGGCACAGGCTCTTGGCGAACCAACCCATTCAGATTCCTAGCGCGGGTTCTGCGTATTTCGAAACCTTGCGCGCTGCAAAGGTCCTGAGCCGGGGCGAGCGCGAGCAGCAGATTCGCAAGGCGCTGGATGCCGCTACCCGCACGATTCCCGGCGCCCGTTGGCGTGAAGACAAGAGTCTCCTCGACGCGGTCGTCAACCTTACCGAATTTGCCTCGGTAATTCTCGGAGCCTTTGATCAGGAATTTCTGGAATTGCCCGAGGAAGTCCTGGTAACAGTGATGCGCGACCATCAGAAGTATTTCGCGATCGAGGACGCAAGCGGCAGGCTGCTGCCACATTTTCTGGCAGTCCTAAATACTGATGGCGACCCGCGAGGCATCATTCGCCATGGGCACGAACGCGTGCTGCGGGCTCGATTTAACGACGCACGGTTTTTCTGGCAAACCGATCAAAAGCATCCGCTGCGCGAGCGGACGCTGTGGCTGAACCATGTCACCTTTCAGAAAGACCTGGGCAGCTACTACGACAAGACCAAGCGCGTGCAACGCCTGTGCAGTTGGCTCTGCGAAATTATCCGCCAGAGTGGGATGGCCGTTCGTCCTGGAATCGTGCACAAGGCGGCGTCCCTGGCGAAAACTGATCTCACGACCGAGTTGGTGAAGGAATTTACCGAACTGCAAGGTATCGTCGGCGGACTTTACGCTGGCGTGCAGGAACTGGATCCTGATATGCCGGACGCAACCCGGCAGTCGATCGCGCAAGCCATTTACGATCATTACAAACCGGAGTCCACGGAGGACTCGGTCCCGCGCTCAGTCGAAGGTGCGGTTCTCTCCATCGCGGACAAGGCGGACAGCATTGCCGGAATGTTTGCCCTGGGATTGCAGCCCACGGGATCAAAAGATCCCTTTGCGTTGCGACGACAGGCCAACGGAATTGTGAAGACGATTGCCGAAAAGAAGCTGCCAATCAGCCTGAAACAATTGTTTACGGACGCACGTGATGTCTATCGTGGATCAACTGCAGAGAAAAACTTTTCACGTGAAGGAGATTACGCAAGCGCGATCCGAAGTTTCTTTCGCGAGCGGTTGGAGTTTTATCTCCGCGATGCGCTCGGGTTTAAATACGACGTGGTGAATGCCGTGCTGACCGCGGGCTCCGACGATGTCGTCGACGCTGTTGCGCGCGCGGAAGCGGTGACCGGGGTCCGCCCATCAGCTGATTTCGAATCGATCTCGATCGCATTTAAGCGAATCAAGAACATTCTCCGGCAGGCCAGTGAAACCAGAAAGCGAGTGGCTTCAGTCGTCGATACCAAAGCATTACAGGATGCGGAGGAAAAGGAACTGGCGGCTCAAATCCCGCGAACCGCCGAAATAGTCGATGCGCTTCGCGCCCAGCGCAATTATGAACAGGCCCTCGTAGAGATTTCAAAACTCAGGCCTGCAGTAGACCGGTTCTTCGACAAAGTCATGGTCATGGTCGAGGACGAGCACATTCGGGGGAATCGACTCGCTCTGTTGCAAACATTATTAGAGAACTTTTCTACCATCGCGGACTTCTCCGAAATTGTGACCGAAGGCAAGGACAGCAAGGAATCCCCGAAACAATAAAGGACTAATTTATGGCAACGCAAACTCTTCCCGAAACACAAGTTGAACTTACCGCAAATAAACCAGCCATTCAATATGTCTACTTCTTCGGTGGCGGCAAGGCCGATGGCAACGGCAAGATGAAAGATGAGCTCGGCGGCAAAGGTGCCGGTCTGGCCGAAATGACCAACGCGGGTCTGCCGGTGCCCCCGGGCTTCACCATCCAAACCGAAGCCTGTCGCGAATACATGCGGCATGGCGGCGTTTCGCAGGAGGTTGACCAGGAGATGGAAGAGGCCTTGGCCCGTCTCGAGCAACTGCAAGGTCAGAAGCTCGGTAAAGGCGACAACCCTCTATTGGTGAGCGTGCGCTCGGGCGCGAAGTTTTCCATGCCGGGAATGATGGATACGATTCTCAATCTCGGCCTGAACGACAAGAGTGTAGAGGCGCTGGCCAAGCGCAGCGACAATTCGCGGTTTGCGGCCGATTCCTATCGTCGTCTAATCCAGATGTTTGGCAATGTGGTGCTGGAAATTCCGAAGTCTGCCTTCGACGAAGTATTCGATGCAAAGAAGAAACAGAAGAAAGCCAAGCTTGATACCGACCTCGATGCAAAGGCGTTGAAAGAAGTCATCGAAGAATACAAGAAGGTAGTCAAGAAGCATGCCAAGCGTGACTTCCCGCAGGATCCCCACGAGCAACTGCTGATGGCGCGGAACGCCGTGTTCCGCTCCTGGCTGAACGACCGCGCCAAGCACTATCGCCGCATCAACAACATCTCCGACGATCTGGGTACGGCCGTGAACGTGCAAGCGATGGTCTACGGCAATCTTGGCGAGACCAGCGGGACGGGTGTAGGTTTCACGCGTAACCCGGCCACTGGCGCCAAGGAGTTCTACGGCGAATATCTGATGAACGCGCAAGGCGAAGATGTTGTCTCCGGAGTTCGCACGCCGGTGCCGATCCTCGAACTGCAGCGAATCATGCCGGATGTATACAACCAGTTGCGCGACATCACGACGCGATTGGAAAAGCACTACCACGATATGCAGGATTTCGAATTCACCATCCAGGATGGCAAGCTCTACATGCTGCAAACCCGCAACGGCAAACGCACCGGTCTTGCTGCAGTGCGGGTGGCGACTGAGATGGTGGATGAGGGGCTGATCAGCAAAGAAGACGCAATTTTCCGTGTCGATCCCAACCAGGTCGTGGATTTCTTCGTATCGCGATTGGACGAAAAGGACGTTCGCTCCGAAGACGTGCTGACCTCGACAGGTTTGGCAGCATCTCCAGGAGCAGTCGTGGGGCAAATCGTCTTCACTGCGGACGAGGCTGTTCAAAAGGCTGGACACGGCGCGGAGAAGAATCCGGTGATCCTGGTGCGCGCCGAAACCACACCCGAGGATATTCACGGGATGGAGGTCGCAATCGGCATTCTGACTTCGCAGGGCGGCATCACCAGCCACGCCGCCGTGGTTACTCGTGGCATGGGCAAGAGCTGCGTTGCCGGCGCAGGCGAGATCGCGGTCGATGAACGGGCACGCGAAATGCGGGCGCGCGGACAAGTATTCAAGGACGGCGACTGGATTACGATCGACGGTACCACCGGCCGGGTGTTGCGAGGCAAGCGGAAGTTGCTTCCACCGGACCCGCAGAATATGGCAAAGCTCGACAAATTCATGAGTTGGGCAGAGCCTTACCGAAAGATCGGAGTGCGCGCCAATGCAGATATTCCACGCGACGCCAAAAAGGCGCGCGAGTTCGGCGCTGAGGGCATCGGGCTGTGCCGCACCGAGCACATGTTTTTTGGGGAGAAGCGCATACGGTATATGCGTGCCATGATCCTGGCCAAGAATGAGAAAGACCGGCGCGTCGCCTTAAACAAATTGCTACCCATGCAACGCTCCGATTTCATGGGCCTATTCGAAGTGATGCAAGAGTTGCCGGTGACCATCCGCCTGCTGGATCCGCCTCTGCACGAGTTCCTGCCGAAACGGGAAAAGCTCATGGTCGATATCGCCGGCCTGAGCAGCGCGACAGCGAAGCAGAAAAAAAACCTTGTCGAGGAGTACCGCGACTACGGCGCTAACGGCGCTGGCGATTTGAAGAAGCTTCTTCCGCAACTACTGGAGCGCGTGGAAGAGTTGCATGAATTCAATCCCATGCTGGGACATCGCGGATGCAGGTTGGGGATCACATATCCGGAGATCACCGAAATGCAATCGCGCGCAATTTTCGAGGCGGCGGTTGCGGTCGAAAAGAATGGCGGGCACTCCCATGCGGAAGTGATGATTCCGCTTATCGCAACGGTGAAGGAAATGGAGAACCAGGCGGCGATTGTGCGACGCGTGGCCGAGGATGTTTTCCGCGAAAAGGGGAGGAAGGTCAAGTATCACGTCGGGACGATGATCGAGTTGCCGCGAGCCTGCCTAGTCGCGGGCGAGATTGCCAAAGAAGCAGGATTTTTCTCGTTCGGTACCAACGATCTAACCCAGACCACCTTCGGCTTCTCGCGCGACGACGTCAACAAAGTGCTGCCAACCTACCTCAAGGAAGGCATCCTCAAACAAGATCCCTTCGCGGCGATCGATCGCGAAGGCGTGGGAGAACTGGTTAAAATCGGCATCCAACGCGGACGCGAGACCCGTCCGAAGCTGGAGGTTGGAATTTGCGGCGAGCACGGCGGCGACCCGTCGTCGGTTCAGTTCTGCCACGAGGTGGGCATGGATTATGTTTCCTGCTCTCCGTTCCGCGTGAAGACCGCGCTCCTCGCCGCCGCGCAGGCGGGCGCGACCGATGAGCTAAAGGTGGAAGGCGGCCGAACGAAATAAGAGCGTTTTCAGGAGCCCTTGACCCGGTAAATGAAGAATGCGTGAGAGCGCTAGCCGGCGGGTGGAGATGCATCCGCATACGATGCCGGGCGCTCTACTGCACTTTCTGCAAGCGCGCGATCAGTTTCTGAGCGAAGTTTTCTTCTGACTCCGACCACAGCAAACGTCCACTTGCGCCAGAGTTTTTCTCCGCTTTGTTGGTGAATTCCACCAGCTTCTGTACATTGGCGCGAACCCGAGTCTCAGCTTCGCTGGTGAGTTGCACTTCGTCCTGAAGGAAGGGCGTGTCAATGCCAAAATCCACCTGGACATGGCCGTCGTGCTGATAAGTTCCCTCGTCAAATTCGACGCCGTGCACCAGGAACTTTATCTGTGACGGCCGCAGAGACCACTCCCCTCGATCTGCGTCAAAAATCCAAAGGTCCCAATCCGCTTCGAATAAATAAGCATAGTCTTCATGCAGCAAGTCAGAGGCGAGCGACACGGCCTCCTCGGGAGCGACCCCGGGCCGGAAGCGCTGCTCGAAAATAGTAGGCTCGTTCCAGGAGACGGGATGAATGGCCACATAGCTCATGCCAGGCAGCCCGGTAGAAAATGGAAACTGCCGCATCACCGCCAAAGCTCGCGGCATTATCTCATCCAATTCGAAACTCGGAAACCACAAGCTAAGAAAAAGGGCATCAGCCACAGAACGCCTCCCGCTCCACGCTGGGACACTTATTAGATTCTCGAACGTCCGAAAAGGTCCCGGCTAGATTGGAGACCTTGGACACAGACGCCGCGGTCGCGCCTTCCATCGTTATCGCCACTGAAGCGGCACACGCTTGGGATCGTATTTGAAATCCACAAGGCCGTCGCGGTAATCCAATTCCACCTCCAACACTCTTAGCATCGCGAAGCCCAGAAAACCGGAAACCTCTGTCCCGGTGTGACGGCTTAAATTTGAGAGGTCCAAGGTGACCATCCCCAGGGTCGGCTGCCGCAAATTACCGAAGCGCAGAGTGGCCTTGTCGGAACTGTAGACTTTCTTTACCTCGCCATTCAGGCCGCGAACCCGCAAGCTGTCATCCGCACTTACCTTGCCGACCTGCCGAGCAGCACGCACCGAGAGAATGTTTGCGAAAGCACCCGTGTCGAGGCCGAACAGCACCGGCTTCGAATCGTTCACACTAGTAGGCACCAAAATGCTATGGCTAAAGCGGAAGACTCTTGTCCAGTCCGCCATTTCGGGCGCGATGTAACGATCCTTGGGCAGGCGTTGAATTGGTTTCGATATCGGCGGCGGGGATTTTTCTTCTTTCGAAACCTGCTGGTTCACGCTGTCGTCTTTCTGCTCCGCGTTCGCTTGCTCGTCTCCCTCGCTGTTCAGCGACTTCGGGGCAACGGTGTCTTCGGGACGCTTGGGCAGCGGAGAAAGTTTGAGCCGCATTCCCGGAAGGTCGATGTCGATGAGATAAGCCCCCAGCACGTCGGCCCCGATCAACCCGTCTTCATCGGCCACTAAATCCTTTTCACTTACCGCCACCACACAATCTTGGAACTCCAGTTCGCCGATTCGGATGTGGTCTGCTACCGCCGTGTAGCCGCTTTGCAGGCCTTTATCGCCGATGCCTCCGTAATGTGCGGTGGCGATCCGGGTCATTTTCGCCTTCTCCGCGACCTTATTGCTCACCATGATTCCGCCCGCTCCGGTGTCGAGCAGGAGGTGAAGGTTTCGGTCATTGAGCTTAACCGACAGTCCAATGCCCCGCATGCGATGTCCGTCCGCCCCATACAAGGTCTCCAACTTAGTCTCTGTTCGCTCCACCTTGCTGACCAGCCTGCAGGCATGAATAGGCTTGTCGGCTGTCGCTTTGAGAAACTCCACAACCTCCTTCATCCACTTGGTTTCTTCTTCGTCATCGGGATGCGGGCCGCCAAGGTAGGCCTCCATCGCAGCCAGTCTCTCCTTTCGCGGAAGCATGCTCAGCCAAGCCCTCTGTACTTCAATATCGTTAGGGGCGATTTCACGGGCGATGCGTAGCTGATCGTACGCTTTAAGGTAGAGGGAGTAGGAGCGGTACAAGCGCGCCAGCCCGAGGTAGGCCCGCACTTCCCTGGGGTCAAGCTTCTTTGCCGCAAGGTACGAGGTCTCGGCATCCGCCATTTCAGCACGGCGAAACAGCACATCGCCTTTTGCCGCCAGCAATCCCGCCGAGTTGGGCTGCGCTGCCAACGCGTCGTTCACGGCGTCCAACGCTTCATCAATCTTCTGCTGCCGTAACATTGCTCGCACCAGTCCAACGTGCCCGGGCACCAGCTTCGAGTCGATCTTCAGCAGTGCCTGATACCCGGCTTCGGCTTCCGCGAATTTGCCCGCTCGATATAGTTGGTCGGATGCCGCAAGTTCTGGGGCAGCCAGAGGCTTGGTTTCATCGGCGAATGCCATCGACTGCATGCAGAAAAGCAAAACCGCGGCAACAAACCTCGACACACAGGGCATGGCGCGCGCCTCCGACTAAACGAAGCAGGGTACCATGACTTCGGAATACCGCAACAAGCAGATCGCCGGACACGATCAACCAACCGCGCTTCCTGCCAGTGGCTTAAATTCTCGTGATCAAAGATTGGGGCACACAACCGGGAAGCGCGCGCTCCAGGATGCGTCTGTCAACTGTGCCTCGACCGCACTCGGCAAGAATCAGGTATACTTGCAAGTGCCTGATTCCTCAAGGTCCCCGTCGTCTAGCCTGGCCTAGGACATCGCCCTTTCACGGCGGTAACACGGGTTCAAATCCCGTCGGGGACGCCAACAAAACAATAGACTTCCACAAACCCGCCGTTTTTCTTCATGATCCAATTTGATCCAGTTAGGCGGGTTTGATCTCCAAAACCGCGCCCCGCCTCACCAGTTTGACCAAATTGCTCTGTGCCTCGCGCTTCTGTGGACCGACTGCCTGCATGTAAACGTCGGTGGTGACTTTCAGACTCGCATGGCGCAGCAGTTCCTGTACAACCTTGGGATTCTCGCCGTTCGCGTTCAACAGCGTCCCAAAAGTGTGCCGAAATGTGTGATACGAAACTTGCTTCGTAATCTTGGCACGCTGTAGAGCTGGCTTGCCGTAATATCGCCACAACGTTCCGGGCCAATACGGCTGTCGGCCTTTCATATGCGGCGAGGCGAATACCCAATCGCTTGGACTGGCGTACGGAGAAAGATGTCTCCATGCCCACAGCGACTCGGCCGTTTGTGCATCCAGCGAAACGTCTTTCAGAGAAGCTTCCGTTTTCGGCGCACCTTCCACCATCGCCACTACCGACCGACGGATGTGCAAGATGAGGTTTTCGAAATCCACATCCTGCCACCGAAGCCCTATCAGTTCTCCTCGACGCAGCCCCGTGAAAGCGTCCAACTCGATCATCGTGCGGAGTGGATCGGGCAGTTCCTTGAGAAATGCCATGATCTCTTCCGGCGTCAGAACATCGGGTGCTTTCTGTCGTTTCGAGCTCTGGCGAACGCTCGTGATTGGATTCTTCTCCGTCCATTCCCATCTGATCGCGTGAGAATAGATCGCGCTCATGATGTTTCTGATCTTGGCCCTGCTGCCCCGCGCTAGCGGAACGCCGGTCTTCGGAAAACAGAGACTCTTGAGCCATTTTTCGACTTCGGTTGCCTTGACGTCCGTCAGCCTGCACGCACGCCAACGCGGAAGAATCCACTTCTTCAGATAGCCCTCGTAGGTCACCTGCGTCGAGTACGATTTGCGATCTTCGTCTGCCGCATCGAGCCCCGGTTTCGTTTTGTTGAAAGTGTCCGGCAACTCGTGTTGGCGATAGTGATTCACAAGCGTCTCGAAACTGATGCTCTTGATGAGCCTTTGAGGGGTTTGTTGGTTGATTTCCAAGCGGATTGCATCTACAACAGCCTGGGCGGAAGACTCGGTCGGCAAGTCTTCCTGCGTTCCAATGACGATGTGTTTTCGCCGGATCGTGCCGTCCAGCTGAACCTCTCTCCATAGGAATTCCCAAACTTTTCCCTTCTTGCGGTCCGCCAGTCTCAGACTGCCTTTTTGATAACTCGTGCGCCTCATTTATTTCCTCCATTTCGGTTGAGGCGACACGGATGGCTGCCTCAGCTTAGCGCAAGTTGAGTGGCGCGGGTCGACAAAACTTCTGTTGAAAAATCGGCGAGTCAGCCTGCTCTTTTCGCTTTCAACCACCCTTCGAGATCAGAAGCTCGGAACCGCCATAGTTTCCCGACCTGGATTCCGTGAATCTGGCGATTGCGAGCCATTCGCTGTAGCGTTTTTGGGTGTATGCGGAGCAATTGTGCTGCTTCGTCGCTGTCTAATAACGGCTCGAACACAAATTCGGTCCTAGGCCGAGACTGGCTTGGAGAAGGAGCGAACCTCGAAGGCTGGGATGCGGACATAATGAACTCCTGAGCCAAATGGCCCGAATCGAGCTGATTTGGCTTGCTTCTGGGGATGTTCTATAAATGCAGACTGAATTTCCGTCAAACGGGCATGATTTTTGGGGAAAACGCAATGAAAGTTACCAATTTAGAGGGTCTACAAGATGGCGGCAGCCGGCTGGGGCAATCCGTTTCGATCCTCATGAATTGGCGAACTGGCTTCGCAAAGCGCAGCCAGTAGCGTTTCGGCCCGAAGAGGGCAACCAGTGGCGTCGTAGCGCATAGTTGGCCGACCGCCGCGCCTAAGCAAAGCTATCGTCGGCCGCAGGGAGCACAAAGTTACCACCCAGAGTGTTCTCAGTTGAAAATTCCTGTGTATGTCTGGCTTGGGAATTCTGCGCGTCAGGAGTCGGAAGACCAAGGTCACTTAGCACTGTGATTGGGATCACTTGCGTCGGAGACACTACCGGCCTAGACTCACATTATGCGACGTTTCGGCACTATGGCCGTCGTCTTCCTGGTGATCTGCTGGACTGCTGCGCCGCTGTTGGCGTGCATGATCCCAGACAGAGCGATGACAGCTCCAGAGATGGAATGCTGCAAGCATATGGCCCAGATGTGCGGAGCGGCGAACATGCCGCAGTCGCACTCTTGTTGTAAAACGGAAGTTCGACCGGGCACAACAATGGTTGTGACACACAACCAGCAAGCTCGTCCAATATTGCAAGTAGTTGTGGCTCTTCCTGTTCCGATGTCGCCGCCGTGCTCGAACCGGTTTCACAACAACAATTCAGACCATCCACCAAACGAATACTTACCTAAAACCACTGTCCTGAGGGTCTAGGCAGTTCTCCGTCTTATTGTTTGTTCTTGGGCCAAAGCCCGAAGTGTATTTCTACCGACGGAGAGAATCATGAGAGTTCCATACGCACTGTTCTTAGTGTGCGCGTGCGCGGTGAGTGCTGCAGCCGAGGACCCCTTTCCCGCTGCAAATGCGCTGTTGCCGCAGCACGAGCATTCAGCTGCATCGGGACCCGCCTACACCCTTGACGAGATCGAGCAGATGGCGCTGCTCGACAATCCGGACATTCACGTCGCGGTTCGACACTTGGCTGTCGTTGAAGCCCACGTGCCCACGGCTGGTGCCCTCGATGATCCCTCATTGATGTATCGAGGATGGGGCGTACCTCTGCGCCGACCATGGGATTTGAACGCGGCCCAAAACATGTTCATGGTGAGCCAGACGTTTCCGGCATTCGGCAAACGAGGGCTACGCACTGACATTGCCCACAGCGATGTGGCCGAAGCAAAGGCGGCGCTGGATAACGTGCGCCTCGACGTTCGGGTGCGGGTGCGCAAGGCCTTTTATGATCTGCTGCGCGCTGAGGATGAGCTTCGCATCCACGACGGGCACGTCGCCATCGCTCGGCAGGCAGTGGAGGCGGCCAGGATCAAATACACGGTGGGCAAAGTGCCTCAGCAAGACATCCTGAAAGCACAAGTCGAACTGACTCGCCTGGCCGAGCACCTGATTCACTTCGAGCAGGATGCCGAAGTCGCCCGCGCTCGTTTGAACACTCTCCTGGGGCACGACCCAGCCGAGTCTATAAATGTTGGCGGTGACTACTCCATTCCGCAAGAGTTGCCGGGGACAGAAGCGCTGGAAAAATTGGCCCTTGCTTCGCGGCCTGACTTGGCCCAGGCGCAAGCCGCCTTGGAGAAGAGTCATCAGCAACAAGCGCTGGCAGACAAGAGTTACAGCCCCGATTTGACCGTTTCAGCGGGTTATATGCTGATGCCGAGCGGTTCGACTTTCCGCAACAACTACATGGTGGAGGGTTCGATCAACCTGCCCTGGTTGAACCGGCGCAAGCATGACGCCGAGATTTTTGAAGCCAAGGCTCAGGTCAGCGAGCAAGATGCCGAGCTTGAAGCTTTGCGGAACGCCGCATTCGGCCAAATTCAGGAAACACTGGCACAGGTGCGGTCCGCGAAAAAGCTTGCAGACCTCTATAAGAGCCTGCTGCAGCCGCAAGCTCAAGCCACTCTGCGCTCGACCGTCATAGCTTATGAGAATGACCGCACGGACTTCCTCAATCTCCTCGATAGCCAGACAACTGTTGTGGACATAGATCTAGCTTATTTCCAGTCCATGGCAGACTTCGAAATGCGATTCACTGATCTGGAACTCGCGGTCGGAGCTCCAATCGACAGGACTGGACAGCCCAATACTCCGGAGGTGACGAAATGAGCGGAGGCACTTATAAGCAAGCCTTTGTAATTAGCGCAGTCATTTGCGTGGTGTTGGCCGGCACGCTTGCGTATGTCATTTCGGGTCGCGTTCATGTTGCGCCGGCAACCGATGATGCGAACCCTGTCGTGGCCAAAGGCCCCGACGTTTCGGAGCAACCGCCGGGAAGAACGCTGCCTTCCCCCAGTGCATCTGTATCCCTCGCTCCGGTGCAACTTTCTCCGCAGCGGATGCAGGCAATAGGTGTGAAGACAGCGCTGGTTGAGATGCGAAACGTCAGCAATGAGCTGCGCGTGCCGGGCAACGTTGAGATGAATGAGAGGCAGCGCGTCTACGTGCAAACCCGTTTCCCTGGCTGGATCCAAGAGGTGTTTGCCAATGCCACATATCAGTACGTGCGCAAGGGGCAGCCGCTGTTCACCATCTACAGCCCCGATTTGGTCAGTACCGAGCAAGAGTATCTACTGGCCAAGCAAAACCAGCAGACCTTTGCGGGCGACGCGCATGGGACTGCATCGCACGAGAGCGATTGGCTGCTTCAGGCCGCTGCCGATCGTTTGCGTCAATTTGGCGTGCCGCCGAGCGAGATCGCCAGACTGGAGCAAGCCGGCACAGTGCAGCATGATGTGACTGTAGATTCCCCTGCATCCGGTTACATCACCGAATTCAACGCGCTTGCCAATCAATATGTGCAACCTGAAACGAAGCTTTACACAATCGCCGATCTTTCCACAGTCTGGGTAAACGCCAACGTTTTTCAGACGGGAATCGGCGCACTGAAGCCAGGCATGCCCGCGACAGTGACGGTTGATGCCTATCCAGGACGTACGTTCAAAGGGCGCATTGATCAAGTCCTGCCTCAGGTCGACGTCACGACGCGCACCGTACCTGTGCGCTTCGTTTTCAAAAATCCGGGAATTGCGCTGAAGCCAGGGATGTACGTCAACGTCAGCATTAGGGTTCCACTTGGCCGTCAACTTCTTATTCCTGCTTCTGGCGTCTTGCATTCCGGCACGCAGGAAATTGCCTTTATCGACCGTGGCGACGGTTATTTCGAACCGCGTGAGATTGAGGTCGGACCGAGGCAAGATGACCACGCAGTCGTCCTGAAGGGTTTGAAGGTGGGCGAGCGCATTGTCAGCTCGGCGAATTTCCTCGTGGATTCAGAATCGCAACTGCAGGCAGCGATCGGGTCATTCACGCCTCCGCCGCCGGGTGCAGGAGCGGCGGCCGCGATGAATGGACCGGCCGAGCGCATTGCTGTCGATTTAAGCACTGATCCGTCACCGCCCCATAAAGGAGCGAATTCGGTACGAGTGAAGCTCTCCAGTGCGGACGGCAAACCCGTCGTCGGAGCGGAAGTGACCGCGACCTTCTTCATGGCGGCAATGCCGGCAATGGGTATGGCCGCTGTGCGAAGCGTAGCCACGCTCCGCGAAAAAGGGGATGGCGTTTACGAAGGCCCGCTGAATCTCGAAACCAGCGGGACCTGGCAAGTCACGGTCGTGGCGAAACGCGGCAGTCAGACGATTGCCAGCAAGCAGCTCAGCGTGAGCGTCACGGGAGGCATGTAATGATCTCCCGAATTATTGAGTGGTGTGAGCACAATCGTTTCTTGGTGTTTACCGGGGTCGTGCTGCTAACGATAGCTGGTGTTTGGAGCCTGCGTCACATCCCGCTGGATGCACTTCCCGATATCAGCGATGTGCAGGTGGTCATTCACACCGAATGGCCGGGCGAGCCGCCCAATGTAATCGAGGACCAAGTTACTTACCCAATCGTCACCACGTTGCTGGCAGCACCTCACGTTAAATCTGTACGTGCGCAAACCATGTTCGGTGACTCGTATGTGTTCGTGGTATTTGAAGATGGAACGGATCTTTACTGGGCGCGTTCGCGGGTCACGGAATATCTGCAGCAGATCGGGGGACGGTTGCCAGCGGACGTTCATCCCGCCATCGGGCCCGATGCCACCGGAGCCGGTTGGGTTTATGAATACGCGGTCATTGATCGAACTCACACCAAGAGCCTGGCTGACTTACGAGCTCTGCAAGACTGGTATCTCCGCTACCAGCTGGAAACCGTCCCCGGTGTGGCCGAAGTGGCGACCATCGGCGGTTACGTCCGGCAATACCAGGTGAAGCTCGATCCCAACAAGCTGTTCTCATATGGCATTCCGGTCTCTACCGTAATCGAGCGCGTGCGCGACAGTACTAACGAAGTTGGCGGCAATGTTCTGGAGATGAACGGCGCAGAGTACATGGTGAGAGGTCTTGGCTACCTGCGGTCAGTCACAGACCTGGAGAACGTTCCCGTCGCGACCAAAAATGGAACGTCCGTGCTGCTGCGCGATCTGGGCAGCGTCGATTTCGGGCCGGAGGTACGTCGCGGGGCTGCCGATTGGCAGGGCGAAGGGGAGACCGTTGGCGGGATTGTCGTCATGCGATTCGGTTTGAACGCGCTTGACGTGATCACCGGTGTGAAAGCCAAACTGCGTGAGATTGCACCTTCACTGCCTCCTGGAGTTGAAATCGTGACCGGTTACGATCGCTCATGGCTGATCAATGAATCGATCAAAACTCTGAAGCGGGATCTGATCCTGGAAGCCATCATCGTCAGCTTCGTATGCATTGCCTTCCTGTTCCATCTGCGTTCGGCGTTGGTGCCTATTATCACGCTGCCGATCGCGGTGCTGGCTGCCTTCATCCCGATGTACTACCTGAACGTGAGTTCCAACGTGATGTCGTTGGGCGGACTGGCTTTGGGGATTGGGGTGTTGATCGATGCCGCAATCGTGATGGTCGAGAACGGTTACAAGCATCTGGCGGAACGTAGCGGACTAAGCGCCGGCGAACATACCGACAAACTCAGCCCCCAGGAACGCAGATCTATATTGGTGCGATCGGCAAAGCAGGTTGGCCCCGCGTTATTCTATTCGCTGATTATCATCCTCGTGTCGTTCTTGCCCGTTTTCTTGCTTGAAGCACAGGAGGGGCGCATGTTCCGCCCTCTTGCCTGGACCAAGACATCGGCGTTGGCGTTTTCCTCGATACTTTCGATCACACTGGTGCCCGTGTTGATGCCGTTGTTCATTCGGGGCCGCTTGCGTCCTGAATCGCAAAACCCTGCGGCCCGGATCACTCAAGCGATTTATCTCCCCGTACTACGCTGGTGTTTGCGGCACTGGAAACTGCTAATCGTGATCAATCTGATCTTTCTGGCGGTGACCATTCCGTTGTATTTCAAACTAGGCAGCCAATTCATGCCGGCGTTGTACGAGGGATCAGCCCTGTACATGCCGACGGCACTGCCGGGGATTTCCATTCAGCAGGCGAGCCTGCTGATGCAGGAGCAGGACCGTATTATCCGCTCCTTTCCGGAGGTGGAAAGCGTATTCGGCACCGTGGGCCGTTCCGACAGCGCCACTGACAATGCGCCTCTCGATATGTACGACACCACTATCATGTTGAAGCCCCAGGAGAAGTGGCCACCGGGTATTACGTATGAAAAACTGATCGCGAAAATGGATGCCAACCTCCAATTCCCCGGTCTCACCAACACGTGGACGATGCCGGTGCGAAACCGGCTGGACATGGAACTCACGGGCATCAAAACCCCGCTTGGTCTGAAGATCCAAGGGCCGGATCTGGCGCAGATTCAGGATATCGGTGCACGAATGCAACAGATTCTTACCGGCATACCAGCGACCAATTCGGTATTCGCGGAGCGAGTGTCGCAAGGCTTTTACCTGAACGTAGAGGTGAATCGACCGGAAGCTGCTCGGTACGGGCTAACCGTGGGAGACGTTCAGCGGGTCATTACCTCTGCTATCGGCGGCGCAAATATCGCTCAGAATATCGAAGGCCGCCAGCGTTTTCCGATCAATGTCCGCTACGAGCGCGATTTTCGGGACGATCCCGAGGCGTTAGGCCGGGCTCTCGTTGGTACGCCTTCAGGAGCGCAGATTCCCATCAGCGAAGTAGCTCGGCTTTCTTTTTCGCGGGGACCGGCGATGATCCGCGATGAAGACGGCGCGCTCACCGGCTACGTCTACCTCGATTTGAAAACAAAAGACTACGGCGGGTTCGTGAACCAAGCAGACAAGTTGTTGCGTAGCAAGCTGGATTTGCCAGCCGGGTACACTTATCGCTGGGCGGGCGAATATGAGTTCGAACTTCACGCCAAGGAGAGACTGAAAATCATCCTCCCGATCGTGTTCTTCGTCATCTTTCTGTTGCTCTACATGGTCTTCAAGTCCGCGGCCGAGGCCGCGGTGCTGATCTTCCCGACCCTCTATGCCATGTCTGGCGGACTCATCCTGCAATGGGTGCTCGGTTACAACTTCAGCGTCGCTGTCTGGGTGGGATACATCGCGCTGTTTGGTATCGCGGTCGAAACCGGCGTGGTGATGGTGGTTTACTTGCACGAGTCGCTTCAACATCGGCTCGCCACAGGTACACCTTTAACCGACGAGGATGTAGAGCAGGCCACTATCGAAGGCGCGGTCCAGCGGTTGCGTCCCAAGTTAATGACCGTGACCGCCGTAATTCTTAGTCTTGCCCCGATCCTGTGGGAGTCGGGCATCGGATCCGATGTCATGAAACCGATTGCCGCGCCCATCGTGGGGGGGATGATTACCTCGACCATTCACGTGTTGATCTTGGTCCCAGTTTTCTTCTTCTTACTGAAGCGCCGCGCGCTCCGGCATGGCACTTTGACAAAACAACAGGGAGCGGAGCAATCGTGAACATTGGCTCTGACGGGAATCACCGCCGCATGTCATCGGGACTACAGGCCTTGAGCAAGACTGATCGCTCTCGCCCGGCCAATCGGTCGTACCCTCAACGTCTCACAAATACTGACGCGCAATTCGGCGGCGTTCTGTTTATGGATTGGAAGTTTAAATGGACCACATGACACATGAAGGCCACGGACAAGCGGGCGACCCACATGCCGGCAGCAAGATGTCCGGCGCCCACGGCAACCACGACCGTCACGCCGGACACTCTGTCGCGATGTTTCGCGACAAGTTTTGGTTAAGCTTCGCTCTCACGATTCCCGTGGTCTTCTGGTCGACAGACGTCCAAAATTGGTTGGGGTACACAGCGCCTTCCTTCCCTGGTTCGAAATTTATCCCCGCAATCCTTGGAACGGTCGTCTTTGTTTATGGCGGGCTAGTCTTCCTTCGTGGGGCATGGGGCGAACTTGCCGACCGCAAGCCCGGCATGATGACCCTCATCAGCCTGGCGATCATAGTCGCCTTCGGAACATCGCTCGCCGCAACCTTTGGCCTCTTCGAGATTGAAGTCTGGTGGGAACTCGCATCGTTGATCACGATCATGGTCCTAGGCCATTGGCTCGAAATGCGAGCCATTTCCCAGGCTCGTGGTGCGCTTAATGCGCTCGCCGCACTCCTTCCAGACACTGCCGAACGTGTAAACGGAACCGAGACTCAGACGGTTCCAATTTCTGAGTTGAAAGTGAACGACGTTGTCCTTGTCCGGCCCGGAACTCGCGTTCCGGCGGATGGCACGGTCGTCGAGGGCTCCGCCGATGTAGACGAGTCGATGATTACCGGCGAGTCCCGGTCGGTCGCGA
>Ga0210400_10002479_pt1 | contig 17082 bp, 16 predicted proteins | sample IncBWH26MmetaG_FD_155456 | JGI IMG/M metagenome (GOLD analysis project Ga0210400, IMG submission 155456) | Forest soil microbial communities from Barre Woods Harvard Forest LTER site, Petersham, Massachusetts, United States - Inc-BW-H-26-M | ecosystem: Environmental > Terrestrial > Soil >... | reverse complement strand
GCGCTTGCAGCCACCGTCGCCTGGCGCCAAGCATGGCGCAAATGGTTTAACGCAAGCGATAGAATTTGGGGGCTAAGGCTGGCGCGAGAGCAGCGCGTTGCCGAGACAGGGGTACGAGGTCGTTACACTACAACACTCCATCTCTCGTCAGCGATCTGCGCGGGGGGCGAACTCACGCCGTGAGCACCACGACCTTGGTGACTTGAGGTGTCTATATCCGGAAGGTAATCTGCAGCCAGAGGAAGGAGTACTCTCTGGACATCGCCGCTGAGGTTCCCGTTCCCAGTTCCGCCCCGATTCCCGCTGCCGCTTTGCTGTCCGCAATGCTGCGTGCCTCACCCCGCGTTAGCGACCTGATTTTCTCACCGGGCAGCTTGCCGCACATCGAAGTGAGCGGGCAGTTAGTGCCGGTCAAAATCGCGGGATTGCCTTCGCTGGCTGCTGAAGACACCCGCCGTATCGCAGACGAACTCATTGACGGCAACGAACAGGCGTTGAAGGCGCTGCGCGAACAAGGGTCCTGCGATATCTCCTACAGCCTTCCTGGCGAATGCCGGTTTCGTGTCAACATATTCGCGCAGCGGGGAAGCCTCGCAATCGTAATGCGGGTCATCCCGAAGAGCATTCCTAGTTTCGCGGAGCTGAAGCTGCCTGAGCAACTGGCAGACATCGCCAACTTGAAGAACGGTATTGTGCTAATCACTGGCCCGACCGGCTCGGGGAAGTCTTCCACCATGGCGGCCATTCTCGACAGAATCAACGAAACCAAGGCATATCACATCATCACCATCGAAGATCCGGTAGAGTTCATGCACCGGCACAAGCGTTCGATCATCCACCAGCGAGAGCTGCACAGTGATACGCCCAGCTTTGCACTGGCGCTGAGAGCCGCGTTGCGGCAGGCTCCAAAAGTGATTCTGGTGGGCGAAATGCGTGATCAAGAGACCATTGAGATCGCGCTCGAAGCGGCTGAAACTGGCCATCTGGTTCTCTCCACGCTGCATACCATCGACGCCTCGAAGACAGTCGAACGGGTCGTGGGAGTGTTTCCCCTGGCGGAACAGCATGTCATTCGTAATCGGCTCGCGAAAAGCTTCCGTTACATCATTTCGCAGCGCTTGCTTCCGGCGATCGACGGTAAGACCCGAGTGGCGGTGTTGGAGATCCTAAAGGCAACGGTACGCACTCGGGAATACTTGGCAAAGGGAGAACAAGAAGGCAAAACCTTGCTGGACGCAATGCGGGATGGCGATACTGAGGGCATGCAGCACTTCGATGGGGGAATCGAGCAATTGATTCGAGCTGGGACCATAGAACTGGAGACCGGGTTGGCTTATGCTACGAATCCCGGCAATTTAAGGCTGCAAATCTCCGACATCGCAGGAGAACCGCCGGCCGAGGCAACAAAAGCGCCTGCGCAGACTTCGGATCGCGAGCCAGAACTTGTAATTGAATAGGACCGGTCGTCTGATCTTTGGCATCGCGCAAGGCAGGAGTCCTCTGTGCGCAATGTCCGTGTAAAGGCCAGCAAACCAGGGCCGTTATGCCACATCAATCCATCTCTCAACATCCACCCACACACCGCCCCGTCTTTCCTGAAACCGTGTCACCGCGCCAAAAACAGCGATGCCTTTTCCATCAAAGCAGTGCCGAATGATGATCGGCGCAATGTTTAACGCCGTGGAACCGGAATCCACCCGGCACTCAATCCGACATCGGTCACACTGAAAGAACTCCGTGCTAATCATCCCGTCCATGTGTAGCCCGAACCTCCAAACCCAAATCCCAAGCACCCCTTTCCCCAAGGATGTAGTACACATTCCGAGCCATGGCGGGTAGTGCAAGTGGACTCAGGACTTCCGGGAGTTTTGATTGCGGCGTGCTTTATAATTCTTGGCCTCGTCAGCATCCCACTCCAGTACCAATCTTTTTGGAGCCGCGCCGGTTGGTGTGGGCAGTCACCCTCCTGCCGCGTTTCGCTAACCCGCGCCGATAAGCTTTGGAGCCGGTACAACGGTTCTATCGAGATATTCAACAGTTATGGGGCAGGAGCAGCTCATTTGGATTCAGGTAGAACATCCGCGGCGCGCACGATCGTGCAGTCCGCCTGCTTTCCGACCGACGTCTTTATCTTCGCTTTATTCCCGTTGATTTGGTAAGTCACGGTGCTGCCAGCGACGAAATCAGTTGCGTTCACGTTTTTCTTCTGACTGGTTCGGCAGGTGTAGATCTTGGACGCAGAAGCAAAAGACAAATCGTATTGCTGTTTCTGCTTTTTGTTGGGTGTGCCTGCTGGCTGAACATCTTTCAGAACCGTTGATCCAGAATCTTTGGTGCCTGCGAACGCGCTCAGGCTGACCATGAGGAACAGGCCTAACACTCTCAGCCTCCACATCGCCGAACCTCCTGTTCTAAGCTACTTCTTCGATGCTTGTCGAACAGGTCGCGTGACCGCATTCGCAAGCGATCTCCACATCACCTGATCCGGCATCGCTGCAAGACTCACTACAGTATTTTTTGCCACTATCCACCACACAGGTGCAGGGAACGTGGGCACAGGTCTTTTCTACAGGTGTTGTCATAAGTTTTTGCTCCATTCAAAAGGAATGAAAAGATCGGCATTGTAGCGCCCCGGAACGTTAGAAAGTAGCACTTCCACCATCGCAGCGTTGCAAACAAAACTTGGAAGCGCAATCGGGAAAACCATGTAGCCATAGGCCGCCGCGTCTATCAGTGCGCGGCCCGTAAGTTACGCTTTCTACCGACTCCGTGCTGACCACCATACCGCTGCAATACCGATCACCACAACGAAGCTGAGCATCAGCCCGTTCAGTTCGCCCATATCCCACATGATTAGTGAGATGAGCGAATCAGGATGGAGGGTTCACAGCAAATCAGGATGGAGGGTTCACAGCAAATCGTCGAACTTGGTGCTTCCGCTGTGTGTGTCGGATGTGTATCGATGCTGTCGGCCATCATCAGCCGTAAGTGCTCTAGAACTGGCGGCGAGAGTGGGATTCTCGCAGGCCTTTGCTACGCGTGCGTGCGTTCAATAAGATGCCAGAAACCGTCGTACTTGCCGCTAGTTACGTTTATCACACCTGGAACACTCGCCACGCAAAAAAGGTTGATTAACCCCAATCGGGCTGACTATGGTGTGGATTGTATGGATTCGACTTTCGTCGTCAGGCCACAAACTGCTGCCCCATCACGACACCCCGCTACAGGCTTTCGCAGCGGCGGCGGAGGAGGTGCGGGTCTTTTCCGAGAGCTGGATGTGGGAAATCTGCGTGTCTGGTTCGATGAGCGGGAACAGGAAACTGGGTCAAGCCAAACCAGATTGAGGCGGGCCATGCAAAAGCATCCCCACAGCCACCGAGAGGTCAAAGCCACTGCGCCTGGTCTCGACTCTACTCGCAATTTCCGTGCGGGCGGCTGGCCCAACCTAAACCTGTAAACTACTCTTCAGGGTCACCCGCCTTGGATGGGTTACCCGACTAGCGAAAAGTGCGAGATGGGCGGGTAAGCAGAGAGAGCAATAAACAACTCCGCAAGCCTCAGTCGGCGGGCGTTCCCAAAACGCTGAACGCAGGCAATAGCGCACTGTTTTTCGTTACTTGCCACGCCCCATTACCAAACCGCTGCCCTACCGTGCCGAAAATGCTTCGGCTGTTCATGTTCCACGAGTCGGATGCGTTTTGCGTGGCTTTGTCGGTGCTCGCAACCAGCCAATACTGCACTCCCTTTTTCACCCTTACTGTTTTCTTGAGTCGAGCCAGATCAAGTTTGCAACAGCCTGGGAACGGAGGCAGATTCACCAGGTTCCACATCCTGATCGCCGTTCCGGGCGCGCCGCTACTGTCGTCATTGACGCTCAACGTGACCCCATTCGTGCCTCCCGCCGTCAGGATAGCCACCTTGATGAGAACAAGGTTGAAGTTACGCTTGGGGGTGAACGGGGTCGCAGAATCGACCTTCCCACCTGCAACGTCAGGGCCAGTCACCGACCACCCGCTGCCAGGGAGGTAGACATTTGCCCCCGTGCCTAGATCGCTATAAATCGTGACGAGTGAGGACGGATCTTCGGCGGATTGCTCGATCTTCTGAGGATTCGGGTGAAGAGCAAGGGTGATGCTTCCGCCGTTGATTCTGATGATTCCTTCGCCATCCTGAGCCGCCAGCGTCCCCGGCGCGACCGCCAGCAAAGCGACACAGAGCAGCAGCGATGAAATGGAAGAGCGTTTCATAAGATCCTCCTTGCAAACTCGTTCGTTGCATGGTACCTACCGATTCTTCCCCCAGTCAAATAGGCGTTGGGTAGTAAGAGCAGTGCAGCGCAGCAGGCTCTTGTGACATTCAACGTCTTTCCCTTTTGGATGTCGTCGGCACTTGTCGCGCAATATTGGCGTGACCTTCACAGAAGGTCGCCTCCCCCAGGGCCACCCACTCCACTCTAATTTGGTTGGCTATCCCCGGCTCGGATGTGCGGGCGATAACCCATGCTTCGAGCGGTGCAGAGAGCTTTCTTATAGGCCGCGTCCGCCTGCCGGAGTTCTTCGATGCTTGTCGCGTACCAACCGTAGATAATGCGGACAGAATCTCTGTCTTCAAACTTACGAGGTTAATGCTTCCATGGTGAGTTCTCTGTTCTTCTATTGTTTCCATTTTCCTTCCTGACCGGCATTTGTGCGCACGGTGATGAGTTGCGCCAGTAGGTGGTTTCCCCAGGTTCGATGAGGACTTTCCTGACACGTATACATCGTTAAACCATCCGGTCGGCACTTTATTCCCATGCAGAATACTGACTATAGAAGGTGGTTCTCGCGGAGCAATCGTGATTACGAGGGGCCCTTATGGTGTTCATGATTTCCGAAAAAACGTGAGTTGCGGCGTAGATTCACCGCAACTCACGAATAACTCTAGATTGCAGCGATTCCGTTAAAGCCGACGTCCTGCGGGAGCCCGCCGACGGTCCCCAGGTTGCTCAAGGTGCCATCCGACTGAATGCCGAAGATGCTAATCATGCCCACCTTCGCATCGAGGCTATACAGGAACTTGCCATCAGCACTAATGGTGATGTCGAGATTCGTAGCTCCCGTGGGGTTTGTCCCAACGACGGTTCCCGGCAGCGCGGTTAGCGCCCCGTTGCTACCGATGGTAAAGCCCGAGATAGTTGAGCTGCCGGCATTCGAGGTATAAACCCATTCGCCGTTTGGTGTAACCGCATTCCAGCATGTTGCGGCTCCAAGAGTCGGGACGCTCGTACTGATTGCGGAAAGCGTTCCACTGGAAGAAACTGCGTAAGACGAAATTGCCGAGGCGTTTTGGCCCCCGCTAGGACCGGTTTCAGCTACCAGCGCCGCACCATTAGGAGCAAAACTAACCGCGAAAGCTCCCGGACCCACGCTCGGATTTATGACGATCGGCGACAACGTTCCGTTACTCTGTACACTGAACACATCGATATCGTTCGTCTCTCGTTCGGTAACGACGAGGAACTGACCGTTGGGACTGAACGCCAATGACGCTGCACCCGAGGTATTGGTGCTTAGAAAACTGAGAGAATGAGGAATCTGCGAAAGTCTTCCGTCCTCATTGACTTGGAAACCGACCACGTTGCTGCTACCCCCAGCGTTGAGAACGTAGACGAGGTTTCCATGCTGGGCTACTGCGTTCGGTTCACTTCCTCCTGAGAGTTCCTTATCAGCCAGCGACAAGTCCGAGCCGTGAACGCGAAACACCGAGATCTCGCCGCTACCTGCGTTGACCGCAAACAGCAGGGAGTGATCTTGACTAAGGGTTAAAGAACCTTGTGATTCCAGCGGATCATTGTTACCGCCGCTGCCACGCCCGCCGGTTGCAAATTTGCGGCCTTCTTGTAACGAGCCATCTGCAGCTCTCTTAAAAGAAATAACTTCATTCCGATCCGCGGCATTCGTCATAACGAAGACTGCACCTGGGCTGGGACGTCCATCCTGTGCATTGCTGCGGGTTGCCGACACTACGCCAATCGCTAGCACGACTGATAAAAAGGTGCGAACTACTTTCTGCATTTCACGGCTCCTATAATTGACTGAAAGTTCGCGCCGCCGACCTCGGGGCTCCTCGAACAAGGCATTCCCTGCAGTTTCCGCGTCGCGTAGTCATGAGAGAGATGACTAGAGCAAAAGTTTCAGAAGACGCTTAAAGAGTCCGCATTTAATTGTAAAATCTGCTTTGCTCACATAACAGCGTGAGCTGTTTAAGGCTCGAATTAACGTTCCATAGATTTCGTGTGTTCTGGTGTTCATTCTCGGAAGCCCGGCGCTCGGTCATTTTCTTTTGCGGAGGGAAAGGATTTCTTTCGCCCCGCAACTTTTTACGGCCGAGTTCGCCAGGTTGTTCGAGCTGCGATTCGACTCGACCACTGGACACAGTGGCGAATCGCTATCAAGTCAGTTGACCGTGAATGTGCTTCACATTTATTCCCATTTCCCGGCGGGCACCTCTCAAAGAAGCCGGCGCGCATATGCTGCGCGCCGGCGTCGGCGAGAAGAGCAGTATTCATTGCAACCCGCGATCACTTGTGGATGCGTCCACTTTACTTTGGAAGCAAGGTGGTTTCGTCGATCGACTCGGAGACCTTCTGTCCCAGGAGCAGGCCAGCATTGTGATCGAAACGGTAGTGTTGTCCGGCATAGATGCGGCTGATGCCCGCCTCCTTCGCCGCCGCCGAGAAACTGGTGAAGTGGCGCTTCACTCCAGCCAAGACCTCGGATGTGACATCGAAGGTGAACTTGTCGCCAAAATAAAATTGCAACGCTTGCGCCGCTGCGAAACTGGTGGCACTGTGGGCGCCGGGGTATGACGGGTCGGGCGTGGTTTTGGTTGGCAGAGGGAGCCAATCGCTGTCGGTTAATTCCGCCGCGGTGACAGGCCGCCAGAAGTGGTAGATGTACTTGCTTTCGAAGAAAGAGATGGTGGCATCGGCCATGCCAAAGTTGACAAGGGCGAAAAGCCGTGCGCTCTGTTCGAGGTTGAGGTTGTGGGCCAAGGCAGCGGTCTGGGCGATCTCGTTCCAGTAGTCTTGAATCTTGCCGCCCCAGAAGTTTCCAATCAGGGTCTGCTCCTGGGTGCGAGTTGTGCTGTCGATCTCGCCTAGGCTTTGCACTTCGGCAAGGTCCTGGATGTATTCTTTGTCGGTCAAAGCGGGCGGTGGTGCGGGAAGGAATTCATGCGAGTTTACGATTGCGAAAGGAGTGACATCGCTCCAATGCGTGAAGTCGGCGGGCGTGAAATCCGGAGGAGTCAGCTGATAGTACCCTGGGATATTCTTGGGCTTGTATGGTGGCGGCGTAGCGCCTGAACCGTCGTTGGCGCGGAAAGCCAAAATTTCAGCAGCCACCGTCTGTCCCACGGCGATACCGTCGGTCTTCGGTTTTCCATTGGCAATCTGGGCCAGATCCTGCTGCAGTTCAGCATCCAGGGTGGCCTGAAATGCTGGATAGAGCGAGACCAGCACGTCGTGGGCAGCCTGGTCGGCTGCGGCGGCTTGAGAAGTTCGGGGAGACACGTCGGCGATGCGGGCTAGATAGGGAGTGAACTGTCCCACGATGTTGTTGACAGAATCGTAGATAGCAGCGTGCAGAATAGCGAAGCTGCGAGTCGAATGAATGGTGGCGGGTTGGGCACCCGAAGTCCGAACGATGACCAGAAGGGTTCTATTCCACTCAATGACGGGATTGACCGACTGAGTAGGATTTAGAGCGAATTGCTCAGCACTGGCCGTAGTTGAAACTTTCACGACTTGGGCCTGAAGAGTGGCGCACACGATCGCAATGGTAACCAAGAACTTACGCATAATTCTTTAACCCTGTTCTGCTTTCCTTATTCAGAATTTGAGTGCCCGGTTAGCCGTGAGAGTAATCGCTACCGAGGCACTCATGTGCAGTAGAACTGGGCCAGTTGGGTTTTATTCCAAGGGAAAAAATCGCATGAAACAAGAAACCGCGTATGGCCCGGTGTCGTTGTTCGAGCGATGGGCGAAATTGATTCAGCCAGGCCTTATTGGCGGGTACCCAAGAAATCAAGTACTGTTATTTTGTGGGTGCACCGCATGCGTGCGGACCTGGCATCTCACGCCGACTTTTTCTCCGGCACGGGAAACTCAATGACTTTCCCCCGTTGATCGGGTGGAACCCATCTCGCCGTCTTTCGGAATCGTTCCGGTATGTAATACTCAATCACTTTTGCCATTAGTTACCATTCCCCAACCACGCTTGCGGCGGACTTTGATCGCATAAGCCTGATTTCCACAGAATCCGCCCGCGGGCGGCGCACTGTACTTCAACGACCTTTTTCGTTTTTAGATGAAGTCTGTCTTGCATCTTTCCTCTAGCTAAACATTGGACTGAGAAACCGCCTGCCGAGATGCGGTGGGGATGTTAAGTAATTGTCAAGAAACTGTTAGACACTTATTGAAGGATTCTGCCAAAAATGTGACAAATCGTTTACAGCAAACCGACATCAACCCTTGAGCTCGCGAGTCTAATCCAAAGCGACGCAGAGAGTACATCTGTCGCAATCCAATTCCTCAAGGGAAACAATTGTCATGAAAACCGTTACTGTTCTGAACTGCGCCTCGAAAGCGCGGAGGCCGCGGATACAAGCCAGCACTTGGATCTCGCGAAACATTTTGGCGGTTGTCGCCATAACATTAACCCTGGCCCTCAGCAGTTGGGCGGCCAGCACCGAAAAAGTGCTCTATACATTTCAAGGCACTGGGGACGGAGTGGAGCCGATTGGCGGCGTGGTTCGTGATGCGAAGGGAAATCTGTACGGGACGACTCGGTTCAACTTTCAAAGCTCGGGCGCGCCTACCGGGTTTGGCCTGGTGTATCAGTTGACGCCCACTAAGAGCGGCGAGTTCACGGAAAAGGTAATTTACGTGTTTCAGGGAGAACTCATCGATGGGCAATCGCCTCAGAGCAGCGTCGTGTTTGATGCGGCTGGCAATCTGTATGGCACAGCGGATGGAGGTCTTTTTGGATGTGGCATTGTTTACAAACTTACACCTACGCAAAGCGGTCCCTGGACTGAAACGATTATTCATCAGTTCAACGCGTTTAACGGCCACAACGACGGATGTGAGCCCATTGGTTCCCTGATCTTTGATACGGCCGGAAACCTCTACGGCACTACCAGCCAGGGCGGTGGCGGCACAACCGACACGTTTTGCACCAACGGATGTGGCACGGTCTTCAAGTTGGTGCCTAACAAAGATGGCAGTTGGAAGGAGACCATACTTCACGCTCTGCACAAAGGCGGCGGCGGCAGTCCCGACGGGCAGAACCCTTTCGATAGCGTGGTGTTCGATAACGCGGGAAATCTCTATGGCACGACATTAGCCGGCGGTCCCGATGACTTGGGGACCGTATTTAAGCTTACGCCTGCGTCTAACGGAAAGTGGACTGAGACCTTGCTCTTCAAGTTCCATGACTTGGTTAACAACCCACCTGATGGCGCTAATCCTATGGCTGGCGTAGTGCTGGACCCAGCGGGCAACTTATTTGGCACCACCCTTGGGGGCGGAGGTGCCCTGGGCGGGGGCGGCACCGTCTTCAAGCTCACGTCCGAAGCGAACGGGAAATTCAAGGAGAGCGTAATCCACAGATTTTCCTTAAGTGAGAGTGGATTCCAGGATGGAATGATGCCGGTAGGCGGATTAATCATGGATTCAGCAGGCAATCTCTTTGGGACCACGTTCCTCGGTGGGGGGCACAACGAACCACTGTGCCAAGTTGCCGGGCAGCAGGTGTTTGTTGGCTGCGGGACCATTTTCAAATTGACGCCCAGCGCTAATGGGAAATGGAAGGAGAGCTTTCTGCATGCCTTCCAAGGCGATACCGATGGAGGCTTCCCCGAACCCGATCATCTCACCATGGATGCAGCGGGGAATTTATACGGCACAGCCAGCGCAGGCGGAAAGCTCGTTCAATCGCAAAATGGATTTAATTCGTTTGGCGTGGTGTTCGAAATTGTGGGTGCGGGCGCGCACTGAAGCGGTTCATCGAAAGATGATGCTTCAGCATACATAGAACACAGGCCCAGACAGAAACCTCAGTACGAGAACAAGCGTACTGAGGTTTTTCTTTGTTCATCACGGCACAAGGAAGGCAGGTCTTTCACTCGGGCAGTCCAATGCGGTGTACAAGGCTTTGGAAGCGCGAATCGGAGCGCAGGGGATCGAAGCCCGGCCGCAGCAGGACTCCCGGGTTAAATCGCTCTTCGTAGCCTTTTTCGAGCCAATTCATGGCTTGATTGTTATCTCCGAGAGACGCATAGACTATGGCAATCTCCGAAGCATTCGAATAACCAGGGTTTGAGCGCTTCTTCAATTCGCTCAACAGTTCTAGCGCTTCGCTCCGCTTGCCGGATACGACATAGGCGCGAGCCAGATTCGCTATGCAGGTGGGGCTGCCCCCAGAAATCTGAACCGCTTTCTGCAGTTCGGCGACCGCTTCAGCGTACATGTGTTTTTGAAGGTACGCCTGGGCGAGTTGATTATGGGCGAGAGCAAAATTAGGATCCATTTCGATCGTCTTGCGGCTCTGTTGGATGGATTCGTCATAGGAGTGCGCAAGGACAAGGAGTTCAGCCAAATCGGCGTTAATAATGAGAGATAGGGGATCCAGGTTCTCCGCTTTTCTCATTTCCGCAATGGCTTCGTCATAGCGACCCAACAAACTCAAGTGCCAGGCATACCAATGGTGCGCGGTCGCGTAGCCTGGGTTCAGTTCAATGGCGCGCCGGAATTCATTCCCGGCAGAATTAAAATCCCAGTCGAAGCCGTCCAAAACGAATGCCAGCGAGTTGTGGGCTTCGCCGAGAGTGCTGTCCAATTCCACAGCATTGATCGCCGCCGCTTTGGCTTTGGGGAATGCCTCTTTGGGTGTCATTACCGCATATTGCCAATCTCCTAACAAAGCATAAGTGTCGGCTAAGCCTGAATAAGCTTCGGCATATTTCGGGTCCTCTTCAATTGCCTGGTTGAAATAAGCCAGGGCAACCTTCAAACCATCCGCCGTTCGTTTATTCCAGAAGTAGCGACCTTTGAGAAAGGACTCGTAAGCTTGCGGATTGACAACCTTTACGTTTTTCAGCGCAGCCTGTTCCTGAGGAGTCAAATTGATCCGAATTTGATCTGCAATGGCTCTAGCTACCTTATTCTGGAGCGCCAGGGTATCGCGCAACTCGCCTTCATAGCTCTGGGACCACAAGTGCTTGTCCGTAGAGGCCTCGATCAACTGTGCCGTGATGCGAACCTGGTCGCCGGAGCGGAGGACGGTGCCTTCTACCACGGCGTCCACGTTCAGCTCACGAGCGATCTGCGGCAGAGGTTTGCGCGCTCCTTTATATACCATTACAGAAGTGCGGGAGATTACGCGTAAAGCACTGATCTGCGCCAAGTCAGTGATCAACTCGTCGGTCATGCCGTCAGCGAAGTAGTTCTGTGAAGCATCGGCAGACAGGTTCTCGAGCGGAAGCACCGCCAGGGATCGGATGCCAGTGGGGGCGCGGCCACGCGACCGAAACAGCAACACAAAGATAATCAGCAAACTCAGGACGAGTGCCGACGTGCTGATGACCCGAAGCACCGGCCGCAGCCTGCGTTTGGGCGCAAGTGCCAACCCGGCGTCTTGGGCCCTAGGCTCAGGCTCTGTCTTCCGCTCTTGACCAGGCAAATCTCCAGCCGCAGATTCCGGCCCCTTTGGACGGGCGTCTGCGTCGACGACCGAGACGTCCGCGATGAAGCGATAGCCACGTTTTGGAAGAGTCTCGATAAATCGCGGATTCTCAGCCGAGTCCCCTAATGCGCTACGAAGCTTCCCGATTGCGATATTCACAGCTTGGTCGAAATCGCCAAAACTTTCGTCGGACCAAACTCGGCTGCGCAATTCCTCCCGGGTGACGACTTCCCCAGGACGCTCCAGCAATATCTCCAGCAGTTTCAGCGGTTGCTGCTGGACTCTGATTCTCAAACCCGCTTTACGCACTTCGCCCGAATGCAGAGAGACCTCATAAGTTCCGAATCGCACGACGGAGGTGGGACGCAGGGGTTCCATGGTGCCTTTGGGTGTAACACGGAAGTCTAGCACTGCCGCGCACAGACTGTCGGATTCAGGATATCCGCGGAGTTAACTCACAAGCTGGCTATTACTTAGCGGGCGATGGACTGGATATGTGGAAAAAACTCGCAGTTAATTGACGCGGACCGACTGACGCGTCAGATTGCCATGCGACGCGGGGCGCTAGCAGTTCGTAACAGGGGAAACACATGTGGATGAGGTCATGCGCTGTTTGCAAAGCACTTTTGCACAAGCTCCGATTGTGCGATTCCGTGCGCTGTCACTGCGGATGGATATGGCAGGGCTAGTGGAGCTGCAGGCTGATTGATCGTACGCAACGATTTTGGAGCAGGCAATGAAAAGTATTGGATCTGGTCTACAACGAACCGTGGGATTCGGGACTTCATCCTATCCGGATAATCAACCGTCGGCCGGGTTCGAAGAGCTGGCTATGCCCCTGCTCGATTCACTTTACAACTTCGCGCGCTGGCTTGTGCACAATCAGAACGACGCTGAGGATCTGGTCCAAGAGACTTACCTAAAGGCGTTACGAGGTTTCGGGTCGTTTCAGCCTGGCACTAATTTCCGGGCATGGATATACCAAATCCTGAGAAACACCTGTCTAAGTTCGCGGTCAAGACTCGACCAGCGCATGACGGTTGAACTGGACTCGGAGGAGGATTTCCAAGTTTTGCCCGCAACTTTCTCCACACCTGAGTCGCTGCTGATCGAGCGTTCCGGCAATGACGCGGTTCGGGGCGCAATCGAGCAATTGCCAGTCATCTTTCGCGAAGTCATTTTGCTAAGTGATGTTGAAGATACGTCTTACCGGGAGATCGCCGAAATATTGTCCATCCCGATAGGAACCGTCATGTCTCGTCTGGCCCGAGCCCGGAGGGCAGTTCGCGAGTCACTCGGTAAACAAGAAGTCGTACACGCAGGAGAGGTCTGACACTGACTGGAAGCATGCAGCAAAAGCAGTAGAAAGGAAAACCTCATGGCAACCGCTACTTTGGCAGCAACCTTGAACACTCCAATGGCTGAACTGCGACCGACTCCAGTGCAACGGATTCTGGTCATTGAGGATGATAGCGCTTTGCAAAAGATTCTACGGCGGCTTTTTTCCTCGGAAGGATATGAGGTCGATGTCGTTTCCGATGGCGTTGGCGGGTTGGAGATGATCGGCCAAAGGGTACCAGACGCACTGATTCTCGATCTATTGCGCCCCGGATCTTCGGGCTGTGATCTTTGCAAGAAAATTGCGAATTTGATTCCGGGTCTGCCTCTTTTAATTCTGAGCGCGAGCTCCGATGTTGCAGACAAGGTTCTCCTCCTGGAGATAGGTGCGGACGATTACATGACCATACCGTTCAGCCCAAGAGAATTGATTGCGCGTCTGCGTGCGCTGATTCGGCGTGCGTCGCGTGTCAGTCCTGAAAACCTCTATGTCTTTGCGAATGTGATGGTCGATTTTTCCAAGATGGAGATCACTCGTGGCCGGGAGAAAATCACGGTCACCGCAAAAGAATTCAAGACACTGGAGTTCTTGACAAAGAATGCTGAACGCACGATCTCGCGGGATGAGCTTCTCGACAAAGTTTGGGGATACCAGGACTACCCCTGTACGAGGACAGTGGATAACCACATGCTGAGGCTACGACAGAAGTTGGAGAGCGACCCTGCGAATCCCTCACACTTTCTCACAGTATACGGTCTGGGATACAAGTTCGTGCCTTAAACCACTGTCTCACGTTTCCTGGACGAAGAAAATAGGGCAAGCGCGTCTTCGCAGGGCTTGCCCTATAGAGGCTGAGTTTTAGAGAGAGCTTAGGAACTCCAACAACTCGCCCCGCTCCTGCGGAGTTAACCGTTTGAACAGGCTAATCGAGTTAGAAGCTTCATTCTTGTGGCGAAGAATCGCCTGCTCGAATGATTCCGACTTCAAATCGTGCATGAACCGGGATTTCGTGCGCACACCCCAAAGCGGGGCCGTACGCAATTTGTGTTGCGTATCCTGCGGGCCGCCTTGAACAATGCCGTCACCGGTTCCTACATCATGGAGCAGGAAGTCGCTAAAAGGATGAATGATCTTATTCCCCAAAGCATCCGGGACGGTGAATGCCCCCCCATTGATCACAGTCCCAGGAGGAGCAGTGACGATGGTACCGACGTGGCAGATGCTGCATTGAACTTGGGCGAACAGTTTTTCACCTTCTTTAACTTCCGGCTCGCCGGCCAGCACGTGATCGCGTGGTGGAACTAACGTGCCGCGGATGAATTGAGCGAAGTGGTCAATTCCAAACAAACCCGTCTTATCCGCTTTATCCTCGGGATCCGGCGTCGTCTTGCAGACCGTGGTGATATCCATCGGCCTCAAGCGGTTGGAGATGCCGACTTCGTTCAGATAGGCATCTGCGGAGAACGACAGAATGCTGCCGTGCTGATCTTTCCAGCCAAAGCGGCCGACTCGGGTCTGTCCAGGTGCCTCGAAGATCTGCACTTCAACTGTCTCACCATGGATCACGCCGTTACTCAGTTTCGGTTGTTCTGCGGCAATGTTGATTAACGTCTGGTCATCAACCGATTCGACGAATCCGTCTCCCAGCGTATTCAGCGCGGATCGCAAGGTGCGGATGTTTTCCGTGGGCGGCAGATGCTCCTCGGCCTGGGGGCAGATCGCACGGTCGCTAATGAGCGAACGGCCAGTAATCATGTCCTTGCCGTGATTAATAAGGATCGTCGGGTTCACAAAATTGCCACTGGAATCAAGGTGCCCTGCCCGCACTTCCGTGACCTGGCTTGGTCCACCGGTGCCGGTACCTTGATGGCAATCGGCACAAATCGTAGCGTTGTGTAGAGGGCCGAGACCCGTGTCGTTTCCTTCCCGGGATTCGAAATTTGCCTGGTCAAGCGCAAATGTGTCATGCGGCGGCTCCGGAATGCCGTTGCTGACACTCTTTGAGCCAGGATGAGCGGACAGTGTGGGTGTTCTGAATCCAGCGGGCGCCTCGGTTACTTTGGGCGGCACGGGGCTCTGTGCAGACTGTTGCGCGAGACCAACAAGCCCAAGACCAATCACGCCGGAACAGCACACGACGAGAAGAACGTTTTTACTGATCATGGAATGGCATTCCTCCAAAGGTATTTGTTGTGACAGCTATCAGGGTGTAGTGAAGGCCTCAGCAACGCCGTGGCGATTGCCAGAATGCTGACGTTTGGGCCTAACTCTGTAACTGGCGAACGGAGGAAATATTCTGTGGAAAAATATCTTTAGCTTTGCCGTGCCGTTTTGGTGGCGCAAGGCGTATCGCCAAATCAAATCTTTTGCCCATCGATATGTTGAATCTATGAACCTGTGGTTTTAAACAATATCGCAAGATTATTGATATCGGGTGCGCCTACGTCACCGATGACGAAATAGCGAAGGCCACCTCGGCTCCATGTTTCCATGTTGAACGGTAGTTTCTTCGATGAAACTAGATTCTCGTCCAACCTCGCGGGCAATGAAGCTTCCTGGAACACGAACACAGAAATGTGGTGCTTACGCACATCGTAGATCAGGTGCGCGCCCGGGGTTTGTTCCAGATAAGTCATCCGGCCGCCGAGCAGAGAGAAGTCGGAGTTCTGCAGTTCCGGCAAATTGAACGCGAAGGGGATCTTTCCCTGGAACCAGGGTTTCACCGTATGCCGATCGGTGGAGATCACATCCACTGGGGATGAACTGGCCAGCGTGGCCACGTGCAAATCTGCAATCTCGCTGAAAACCCGACCCGCGTCCCTTCGAGTTTCCACATAAGTTGAAGTAAAGGCGGCGATCACAAGAATGAAGGCTGCGGCCGCAGCGAACATCCATGTTCGGCCCAGATTTCGCTGAGGCTTGGGCGCGATGGCCTCCCGCAAACGCTTGCGGAACTGAGTGCTAGGAGTGAAACGTCGTCCAGCGAGCTGAATCGTGCGCTTCATCTGCACGCGCGCGACCGTATCCACCGAGCAAGAGTGGCAGCTGCGGACGTGACGGTCGACCGTACGGATCTCCGCCTGCGAAAGCTCACCGTCGAGATACATGTCGAGCTTTGCTGTCCAAGACTCACAAACCATAGTTCGTCCCCTTTGCAATCGTTGTCACTGCTCCCCCTTGCATCCGCAGGCGCAGGCGATCAGACAATGTTTTCCTCGCCCGCGATAAACGCGACATCACCGTTCCTATCGGAACCGACAGCGTTTCCGCAATCTCCTGATACGACATCTCCTCTACCTCACATAAAAGAAGGATCTCCCGAAAATGCACGGGGAGTTCATCCATCGCGCCCTGCAGCAGCTCACGATTCAACTGCTCAAATAGATACGTCTCCGGCGTGTCGCGCTCAACTGCCAGGTCAGCACCGTCCTCCTCGGGATCGATAGGCACGGTCATCGTGACTTTCAGCCCGGTGCGAGAGGTCAGGAACGTGTTGCGCAAAATGCGATACATCCAAGCCCGAAAGTTCGTTCCCAGATGGAAAGACCCGAACCCTTTCAAGGCCTTAACATAAGTTTCCTGGACCAGGTCTTCGGCCTCTTCGCGATTGTGTGTGAGCCAGTGCGCGAAGTTGAACAACTGGTCGAAGAGCGGCATGGCCAGTTCTTCGAACGAATCGAGTTGAAGATTCGCGGTTGACACGTCCAATCGATATAACTGCCGGGGGCGTGCTTTATTCCAATTGCAAGAAGAATAATTCTGCGGAATGATCGTGGTTCGGAGGCCTTTGGGCAGCCTTTTCGAGCAATATTTACGACCGATCACTCGATGAAAACTCGCGTGCCCCCGCGAACATTCCATAGGAGGGGGGAATTATTCTCGCACTGTTCAAGTCGCATTGCCGAAAAGGAATAAAAGATCCACAAATCCGTTATCTCCCGTGAGACTCATTTTGAAGGGGCCGGATGAAGAACAAAATCAGAACCAGCAAGTCTGTTGAACTCAGCACGAGCACAG
>Ga0210400_10002477_pt1 | contig 17094 bp, 9 predicted proteins | sample IncBWH26MmetaG_FD_155456 | JGI IMG/M metagenome (GOLD analysis project Ga0210400, IMG submission 155456) | Forest soil microbial communities from Barre Woods Harvard Forest LTER site, Petersham, Massachusetts, United States - Inc-BW-H-26-M | ecosystem: Environmental > Terrestrial > Soil >... | reverse complement strand
TCAGCGCATAGCGCCATGCATCGCCCCAATTTGCCACAAATTCCTGTAGGATCGCCTGTGTCGCTGGCGTCCCGGACTTCAGTTCGTATTCGATGTAGCCGGCAATCCGAGGAACATGCGGAAAGCGGGCTCGTTCGGTGAGAAACCGCCCAATCTCGAGATCAGGATTTTCGCCGAGTTCGAAGCGCCTGAAAAATTTCAGGATCAAGCGGTCGCCATAGATCGCGGAGCTATTGCTCTGTTCGCCGGTCAGTGGCTTTGGCTCCGCCGCATCGGAGGCAAAAACCTCTGCGAAAGCCGCCGTGCGAGATCCGCGCAGCCGTCCCTTCTCGCCCTGCATCTCGCCTTTTTGCTTAATAATGTCGAGAAGCTCCGCCAGAAACTGAGGTCGAGAAAACGCGTCCTCAAACGCCAGCACCGAACCATCAGCCATTTCCACTCTGAGAGTCGCACCCGCGCGTGACTCGCCGCTCGTTTGTGCCACAGGAGCAAACGGCATTGAGTACGTTTCGTCAGCTCCTTCCAGGTACTTCACCGTGACCACCAGCACAATCGCCTTCGTTTCATCGCTGCCGACAGGAATCGCGTCAGCAATCTCAACTCCAAGAATCTGCCGGGCCTTCCCGCCAAACCAACGCTGCGCCACTAGAAAAGGCGGCAATTGAGCCGGAAGGGCTCGGCGCAGCTCTGAAATAATTTCTGGGTACATATAGTTGCTTAGGGAATTCTTCAGGCCTTCGACTAAGCGACAACCCGTGAGCCTTTCACAGCGGCTGCGGCTCCTCGTGCTTTTCCCTCTTCTTCTCGGTAAGGTTTCGCTCCAGGAACTCGCGAGCAAGTTCACGTCCGCCAAAGCCAAAGGCGATCGCAAGCCCGAACATAAAGGCTCCGAAAACAATCGAAAATGCTGCCAGCACTGTCTGCCGCGCGACTCCAACCTGTTCCAAAGCCATGGAGACGGCCAAAGCCCAAATCACAAACCGTATGGACCAACTCAGCAGCTTCGGCGAGGGATACCCGGCATTCACAGCGGCGAGAAGCGCAGCGCGCGACAGAAAATTCGCGGTCACCAGCCCCAGAAACAGAATCAGGATCGCGACGAATATCGCCGGCAGCAATAGAAATAATCTCGAAATCTGTTCCTGAAGACCTGCGACGCCCAGGACGCTGATCCCAATCAAGATAAAACCTGACCAGGTCACCCAAAACAGCGAGCGGCTCAGCAGCTCCGTCATGGAAGGCAATGCCGCCATGCGCAGAAAGCGCGAAGCCCCCGCCTCTTCGGACAACCGGTCTAGCCTCGGGACGTGGAGTACGGCGCGCAGCATCATCTTCAACAGATATGCCACAAGAAGGCCGATCAGGACGATCACGAGCATGACCAACAGTCGCGGCAGGAATTCGGCGAACATGCGCACCAGATTGCTGTAGGCTTGCCTGAGTCCTTCGATGATTACTTCCTTCATGGCTGCACCTCAACTTTTTGCTGTCCATCTCTCGACTAAATACGGTTTCTGCCGTTCAAATTCCTGGCACAGAATCTCGGATTGCGCCTCCATCTCCTCCCCGGAAGAATTCGCGTGTTCCAGCAGAAAGGAATAGAGCCTGCCGCGATACAGCGGCACCAATGCCTGCACGAGATGGTCACGGTTGAGCACCGTGTGATGATAGGACGCGGCGAACTCATAGAGAGTCTTCACCCACAGCTCCACCGCAAAATGAAATTTGGTCCGGTCACTCAAAGCAATGGCTTTGATCTGCGCGTGCGTATCCGGCGCCAGAATCGAGGCCAGGATCGGCTCCAATTCCGTGACGCCGCTGCGAAACAACTCAAATATCTTTTCAGGGCTTGGCGGGATGCCGTCCGGCGATAGCTCGTGGTCGGGACCAAAGGTGGAAACCGGCTGCGAATTCGAGCGGCTCAACCAGTACGCTTGATTTGTTTCCATGCACCAGAAAAAGTTACCGACCGTTTGGCGGATAGCCTCAACGATGTCCGGACCGGTGCCGGCCGGCGCTGCGCCTTTCGGTCCCAAAAAATATTGCCCGCACTTCAACCCTCCGCCAATCGCCGTGATGGCCATCCAAGCTTGGGGACGCGCGCGAACCGCCTCTTCGTGCCACACATTTCTCTCCAGGCACTGGCTCGCTAAGCGCCCGGAGAATCCCCACTCATCGGCGTAAAGCTCACGGATTCGCTGGCCGAAAACAGCCCGGCTCATGGGATAGAGCAGATCGCGCGCCAGCAAACCTTGGAATCTACTGCGTGCGTAAAGCGGAGCGACAAAGTCCAAGCCTTCGCGATAAACCGGCCGCACTAAGTTCGCCACCCAGGAGGGCGTCACGTTAGCCGTGGTTGGCGAAATAACGGCGCAGGCCCTTGCGCGTAGCAGATCGGCTGCCGCCACAATGTTCCGCAGCGCCCAGCCCTGAGAGGGCGACTTGTCATACTGACAGGAAATGCGGTGAATGGTGCGCAGCGATGTCAAGCCTTTGTGGCTGGGCCCTTTTCGCTCGCTGCTCTGCTCAAAAACTTTCGTGGTCTCGTCCGTGGACCCGCCATCCACGTTTAAAATCGCCGCCCGTTCGCGGACAAAGTCCTGACGGAGACATGCGTCGACGCTTTGCAGAGTCTGCTCCAAGGTCGACGCGTTGTTATAGGAAGGAATACCCACCAGCAGATCGACCTCGCCCACGCTCATGAGTTGGCGAAGAAAATCGTCTGCGAGAAAACTTTCTTCAGCCAATTGCCTTGTGCTCCTTGCTAGTCGACGGCTTGCGCGCGGGTTTCGAAAAATCCCTGCCGCATCAATCGAAAATCAAATTCTACGGAGGCGGAACCAGTAAAACTGGTAAGGACCCAACGTCAGCAGGTATGGCAAGTCCCCGATGCGGGGAAACAGATTTCTGCCGAACATCTCAATCGGTATATGCCTCTTGTACATCTGCAGATTCAGCTCCACCGCCTGCGCCGAACTGGAAAGATTGTTCACAATCAGCATTTTTTCATCGCCGAGGCGCCGCACGTATGCTAGGACGCGGTGATTTGACGGATTCAGGAATTCAATCGAGCCGCGGCTAAACACCCGGAATTGATTGCGCGTTTGGATCACCGACTTTGTCCACGACAACAGCGAATGCGCCGACCGTCTCTGTGAGTCCACGTTAATCGCCTGGTAGCCGTAAACCGCATTGGAGATCAGCGGCGAATACAATCGCTCCGGATCGGCTGCCGAAAACCCCGCATTCCATCCGCCGTTCCATTGCATCGGCGTGCGCACTCCGTTGCGATCTCCAAGGTAAATGTTATCGCCCATTCCGATTTCATCGCCGTAATAGATGATTGGCGTTCCCGGCATGGAGAGGAGCAGTCCGGTCAACAGTTCCACGCGGCGGCGATCGTTCTCCATCATGGGCGCGAGGCGGCGCCGAATCCCCAGATTGATGCGCATGGCCTTATCCACCGCGTACTCGTCATACATATAGTCGCGCTCGACGTCGGTGACCATCTCGAGCGTGAGTTCGTCGTGATTGCGCAAAAAGATGCACCACTGGCAAGTCTCCGGAATTTGCGGCGTCTGTTCCAGGATTTCGATGATCGGCTTGCGATCTTCCAGTTTCACGGCCATAAACATCCGCGGCATCAGCGGAAAATGAAACGCCATGTGAAACTCGTCGCCGTTTCCGAAATAGGCGCTCACATCAGCGGGCCACTGGTTGGCCTCTGCAAGCAGCATTTTGCCCGGATACGCCTCGTCGATGCGCTTACGAAACTTGCGAATAATATCGTGAGTCTCCGGCAAGTTCTCGCAGGAAGTACCGTCTCGCTCGATTAGATAAGGGACCGCATCCAGCCGGAAGCCGTCCACGCCAATATCGAACCAGAACTTCATCACTTCCCACATCGCTTCGCGAACCGCTGGATTGTCGTAATTCAAATCCGGCTGATGGTTGAAGAAACGGTGCCAGTAATACGATTTCGAAATCGGGTCCCAGGCCCAATTGGACATCTCCGTGTCGAGAAAAATTATGCGCACGCCCTGATACCGGGTGTCCGTCTCGCTCCAAACGTACCAATCTCGCTTCGGATTCTCGCGGGAACTCCTCGCCTCTTGAAACCACGGATGCTGATCCGACGTATGGTTCACCACCATTTCGGTAATCACGCGAATGCGCCGGTCGTGCGCCGCGGCGAGAAAATCCTTGAAATCCTGGAGGGATCCATAGGACGGATGAACGGAAGTGTAGTCAGCAATGTCGTATCCGTCGTCGCGCAGCGGCGAAGGATAAAACGGCAGCAGCCAGAGGGCGTTTATCCCCAGCTCCTGCAAGTAGTCGAGCTTGCTTGTCAGACCGCGGAAATCGCCAATCCCATCCGCATTGCTGTCGCAGAAGGTGCGCACATGTAGCTGATAGATAATCGCGTCCTTGTACCAGAGGTTCTCGTCCTGCGAGAGCAAGACGGAGCTCTCCTGGTGAGGCTTCGAAACTATGGACGGTGGAGTGGCTGGATCCTGCAAAGGTTAACCTATCGGATGAACCCGGAAAATATGCGCCGGGAGAATCGAGGGATCTAACTGCACAAAATTTCTTGCGCCATGCCAGACGTAGCGCGCATCGGTCAGCTGGTCATGCACGTTGTACGCTTCGTCAGCGCCAAACTTGAACTCGTTCAGCGCCACTGAAACCCAGCCTGCTTGCGTGTGGTGCGGGTCGAGGTTGACGACCACTAAAATCACATCGGACAAATCTTCGGAGACTTTGCTGTAGGCAATCAGTTGCGGATTGTCGGTAGGATGAAACCGCAGGCTCCAATCGCCATGCAGGGCCGGATTCGCCTTGCGAATCGCATTCACGTGCCTTATCAGGTCCTTCAGGCTGTTTGGATTATCTGTATCCCAAACGCGCACCTCGTATTTCTCCGAATTCATATACTCCTCGCTGCCGGCGCGAATGGGTCGATTTTCGTAGAGTTCAAATGCTGGACCGTAAATGCCGTAGCTCGCGCCCAGCGTTGCGGCCAAAATAAACCGCGCCACAAACGCCGGACGGCCGCCCGTTTGGAGATATTCGTTCAAAATGTCCGGCGTGTTCGGCCAAACGTTCGGGCGGAAGAACTCGCGAACCGGCGTCTGGGTTAGCTCTGTGAAATATTGCGTCAAATCCGCGCTCGTGTTCTTCCATGCAAAATACGTATAGGACTGCGTGAATCCAAGTTTCGCCAGCCGGTACATCACCTTGGGTCGCGTGAACGCCTCGGAGAGCAGAATCACGTCAGGATAATCTCGCTTTACGTCGTTAATCAGCCATTCCCAGAAAACGAACGGCTTCGTGTGCGGATTGTCGACGCGAAAAATGCGGAATCCTTGCTCGGCCCAATACACCACGATGCTCTTAAGTTCTTCCCAAAGTTCCGGCGCGTGCTTGCTTTCAAAATCGAATGGGTAAATGTCCTGATACTTCTTAGGCGGATTTTCCGCATATTGCACGGTTCCATCCGGCCGCTCGCGAAACCACTCGCGATGCTCCCTCACGTAAGGGTGATCCGGTGAACACTGATAAGCGATGTCGAGCGCAACGTCCAATCCCAACTCGCGAGCCTTCCTCTGTAGCTCTTTGAGATCCTCTAGAGTTCCCAGTTGCGGGTGAATTGACTTGTGCCCACCCTCGGCTCCGCCAATCGCCCACGGACTGCCGACATCGCCGGCAGCAGGAACCAGCGAGTTGTTTTTGCCCTTTCGCTCCGTGGTGCCGATGGGATGAATCGGCGGCAGATACAAAACGTCGAATCCCATCGCCGCCACGTAGCCGAGCCGTGCCGCGCAATCGCGAAATGTTCCGGGTCGCGTTGCATCTGTAGTGCACGAACGCGGAAACATCTCATACCACGCCCCGAACCTTGCCCTCACCGGATCTACCACAACGGCCAGTTCCCTTTCGTACCGCGTGTCCTGGCTGAAATCACGATTGCGGCTTGTCAGTTCCGCCAGCTCGCCGCTCTGCGCAAATTCGACCACCCCCGTTGGATTCCCGGACAACTCTCTTAGTCGCTCCGCAGCATAAGAAAGTTCCTGCCGGTCTCCACCGTTGGCGCGATCCGCCGCTGACCGCAGCAGTTCGACTCCGAGCAGCACATCCACAGAGATTTCAACGCCCGCTTTCACTCGCTTGGCTAAGTCAGCGGCCCAGGTGCCATACGCATCCACCCACCCGATAATTGTGTAAATGTACCGGCCGAGTTCCTTGACTTCGAACTCCCCTCCCCAGCGGTCGTTCGCGATCGGCAGCATCGCTGCTTCTTGCCACTCGGAATCACCCGCATGCCTGAAAAGCAGCCGTGCGCCCAGTTGATCGTGGCCGTCCGCGAAAATGTCCGCTTGCACGCGAACGCGGTCGCCCACGCAACGCTTGATGGGAAATTTCCCGCCGTCGACTTCCGGTTCGACGCTTTCGATCACGACGCGGCGTAGCGTGCTGACTGTGCGGTTGATTAAGGTGGCGGGAGTGTCCAACAGTAGCTCTCCGAAAGAGGCTTGTCCGGGGTAAGTGACTAACTCGCGGGTGGGTTGCGCGACTAGGGGAGCTCAGACCCCTTCACAATTATACATAGGACCGCGCCCGCGTTTCACGCAGCGCGCGCGGGCTTGCGCTCTTGTGTAATGCGGCAACGGAAGAGCTTACTCGCCGTAGGGGACCCAGATGTTCTTCACCTGGGTAGCATGGCGCAGGAACCAGCGGCCTTCGCCTTGTTCGATGCTGAACCAGTCGATGGCGCGCCCTTCATCGCTGAAGACTTGCTTCAGATTCCCGACCGACAACGACTTCGCAACAGCACTGTTGGCCTCGCCTGCGAACGACCAGATGGCGTCTACATCGTCGTGCTCCGCCAGCACTTTCAGCAACTCGGCGCTGCGCCCGGAAACCATGTTGACCACGCCGCCTGGTAAGTCGCTGGTTTCAAAAACCTGGTACAAGTCGCCGATGATTAGCGGATAAGTCTCGGAAGGAATCGCCACGACGGTATTGCCCATGGCGATGGCGGGCATCACCAGCGATAAAAGGCCAAGGAGCGGCACGCTCGACGGACAGAGCATCCCCACAGTGCCGATTGGCTCGTTCATCGCCAAGGAAATGCTGCGAAATGGCGGATTGTGAACTGCGCCGTCGTACTTGTCTGCCCACGCCGCGTAGGAGAAAACGCGCTCGATTCCCTGCCGCACCTCCGCATCGGCTTGCGCCTTGCCGACTACGGCGGCCAGACGTGCCGCGATTTCTTCCGCACGCTGCGAGAGATTTTCACCGATGTAGTACAGCACTTGTGCGCGATTGTGCGCCGTCGCCCTGGCCCAACCATCGGCTTTACGCGCCGCCTCCACCGCGTTGCGAATATCCTTGCGATTGCCGAGCGGAGCCTCGCCCAAAAGCTGGCCGTCGGCAGCGCGCACCTCGAGGCTGTAACCAGAATCGGGTCGCGCCTGCTTGCCAGCAATGTAGAGCTTCACGGTGCGATCGATCGATGGCGCCGCCGAATCGATTTCCTGCTCCGGCGGCTGGTCCACCGCTATGGGCTTTGTTTCCAAGCGTGGTGCGCGCTTGAACCATTCGGGTTCGAGATACTCGAAGAGGCCTTCGCGGCCGCCTTCGCGGCCGTACCCGCTTTCTTTGTAGCCGCCAAATCCGCTAGCCGCGTCGAAGAGATTCGTGCTGTTCACCCAAACGACGCCGGCCTTCAATTGCGCGGCAACGTGCAGCGACACGTTGATGCTCTCGCTCCAGACGCTGGCGGCCAATCCGTAGACGGTATTGTTTGCCAACTCCACTGCTTCGCGCGGCGTGCGGAAGGTCATTGCGGCCAGCACTGGGCCGAAAATCTCCTGCTGCGCGACCGTCGATGTCGGATGCACATTGCTCAACAGCGTCGGCGGAAAAAATAGCCCGCGAGACGGCATGGCCAGCGCGGGCGGCTGCCAGCAGGTCGCGCCTTCCGCTACGCCTTGGTCCACGAGCCGCTGAATTCGCTCCAACTGGACGCGGGCTACTATTGCGCCGATATCGATCGCCTTGTCGAGCGGCGGTCCCACGCGCAGCGTGCTCATGCGCTCTCGAACCTTGCCGATCAACGTCTCCGCCACGCTCTCCTGCATCAGCAAACGCGAACCGGCGCAGCACACTTGCCCCTGGTTCAACCAAATTCCATCCACCAAGCCTTCCACCGCGCTGTCCAGGTCTGCATCCTCAAAAATAATGAAAGGCGACTTGCCGCCAAGCTCAAGCGAAATCTTTTTGTGACTCTGGGCTGTCGCTTTGCGAATTGCGCGCCCTACTTCCGTTGATCCTGTGAACGCAATCTTGTCCACGTCGGGATGCTTCACTAAGGCTTCACCGGTGGAACCGTCACCGGTGACGATGTTTATTACGCCAATTGGCAAGCCCACTTCCTGGCAAATTTCCGCGAACGCTAAAGCAGTCAGCGGCGTAAACTCCGCCGGCTTGAGCACCACTGTGTTTCCCGTAGCCAGTGCCGGAGCAATCTTCCACGCGAACATCAGCAGGGGAAAATTCCACGGGATGATTTGTCCCACGACGCCGCAAGCTACGTAACCGGGGAATTCTTGCGGCAGGAGCTGCGCCCATCCGGCATGGTGATAAAAATGTCGCGCAACGAGCGGGATATCCAGGTCGCGGCTCTCGCGAATCGGCTTGCCGTTGTCCATCGTTTCAAGAACAGCCAGCCGCCGCGAATGCTTTTGCACCTGCCGCGCCAGCGCGTACAGGTAGCGAGCCCGCGCGTGCGGGGTAAGTGACTGCCACTCCGGCAGCGCCGCGCGCGCCGCTTTCACTGCCGCATCGATGTCGGCCGCGGAACCCTGCGCAACCGCGGCCAGCGGTTCACCCGTCGAAGGATCGAGCGTGTCGAAATAAACGCCCTCGGCGGGAGGCCGGAACGAGCCGCCGATGAAGTGACCAAGCTTGCGCGCGTGGCGGTCCAGCCACACTAATGCTTCGCGCGGATCCTCTGGGGCGGGACCATATTCCATGGAGAGAAATTTTTCGGTGACGCTCATATCTTTGCGCTCAGCTCGTCCTCAGAGCAACTCGTTCGCTAGCAATGCATTATGCCAGCGGATGTCGATACTCCGCCGAATACCTGCCGGTTGCGTGAAATTCCAATTGACGCTCAATGTCTGCCAACATTGCGCTTGCGCCCAGACGGAAAAGCTTGGCATTGAGCCATGAAGCGCCCAGCTCTTCCTTCATCAAAGACAGCCACTCAAGCGACTGTTTCGCGGTGCGAATGCCGCCCGCCGGCTTAAATCCGACGGCCATGCCAGTCTGCTGGGCGTACTCGCGAATCGCCCGCGTCATCACTAAGCCGACAGGAAGCGTCGCGTTAACCGCCTCTTTTCCGGTCGATGTCTTGATGAAGTCCGCGCCCGCCATCATCGCCACCATGCTTGCGCGCGCTACATTGCGCAACGTCAGCAAATCCCCCGTGCCGAGAATCACCTTCATGTGCGCGTTTCCGCAAGCCGCCTTGAACGTGGCGATCTCATCAAACAACGCTTGCCAGCGGCCGCCAAAAACGTGCGCACGCGTGATAACCACATCAATTTCGTGCGCGCCGGCTTCGACCGAGCGTCGAATTTCCGCGACGCGTTCATCGAGAGGAGACAATCCAGCGGGAAATCCTGTCGAGACTGCGGCAACTTTGATCCCGCTTCCCTCCAGCGCACGCAGCGCGGTCTCCACAAACGAGTGATACACGCAAATTGCCGCCACTCGAATGTTAAGCGACTCGATCCCGAGAAGTTTCACCAAGTCCTGGCGAATCGGTTGGCGACCTTTCGCGCAGAGGCGCCGCACACGTTCGTCCGTGTCATCGCCGGACAACGTGGTCAGATCCATGCAAGAAATTGCACGCAGCAGCCACGCCACCTGCCAATTTTTTTTCACCGTGCGGCGCGTGACCAGGGTCTGCGCGCGGCGCTCCACCGCGCTGGTGTTGACGCGAATATTCTCGATCCAGTCCAGGTTCAGGGGAATGCCGCGATTGGGCTGCAGCTCGCGCCCTGCCAAAACGGCAAGCGCTTCTTTGTCGGCAGGCGGATGGAGACTGGGTGCAGGGGCGGCGATATTCGCCGCATTCCCAAGCCTCGGATCCTTTGTCAGCGCCATGGAATCTTCGTCCTTAATTCACGTCCAACTGCTGGTGGGGACTTACGGCATTGTACGGCACTTCCCAGGTATCCATAAGGTTTGCCGATTGGAGGATACCCCCCACCCCGGGTGTTTTGGTAAAAGAGGCTGGATTTGATTGAAAACAAAGGATTTGACTTTTTTGGGGACGACAAAGAGGCCGGAACAGATTGGTGATAAAGGAGATAAGCTCGAGAACGAGAGGGAAAATCGTGGCGCGCGGTGCTCTGGTAGCTGTTTTCGAGGATTTCACAACGCATGATAGCATTGGTTATCTATTTTGTCAATAACTTTATATGGTACTGGTACTTGGTGATTGGACCGTCCTTAACCGACGGCACGCTCCGTCTCAGTTCGGTTCACCAATTCCACGCAGCGACGGATATAGCTTTCGATAGGCCTCGTACCGGCGATTCATAAGCTCCACGTTTTTCTGTTTCGGCTCAATCCGCTTCGCGACATGCACTGCAGCTTGGCACGCTTTGTCCACGGATTGCCAGACTCCCACTCCTACGCCGGCCAACAGCGCCGCGCCGTAGGCGGCACCCTCCTCCGCTTCGATCAGGTCCACCGGCATTCCATAGATATCGGCCTGAATCTGCTGCCATAAAGAACTGCGCGCACCACCGCCGCCAAGTCGAACTGATTTCACCGGCACGGCGAGCTCGCGGAAAATGGTAAACGTGTCGCGCAAACTAAAGGCCACGCCTTCCAGGATTGCGCGGATCACATGGGCTCGCGTGTGCTGCGCGGTCAGCCCGACCAGCGCCCCGCGCGCGCTCGGATCGAGATGGGGGGTGCGCTCTCCCATCAGGTATGGCGCCCACAGCAAGCCATCCGCGCCGGCGGGCGCTTCGGCAGCTTCCTTCATCAAGGCGTCATAGGAGGCGCCACCGCCGAACTGGTCGCGAAACCAACGCAGCGACAATCCCGCTCCTTGCGTCACGCCCATCACGTGCCAGCGTCCTGGGATCGCATGGCAGAAGGTGTGAATCCTTCCCTTCGGCTCAACGACTGGACGGCTCGTTGCCGCGAATACTACCCCCGAAGTTCCAATCGTCGCGCTGACATTCCCCGGCTCGACAATTCCCATTCCCACCGCGCCGGCCGCTTGATCACCGCCGCCGGCAACCACGGGCGTGCCTTCACAAAGCGCGCTGGCGGCCGCGCCATCCTTGGACACGCGGCCGGTAATCTCTTGCGACTCGAAGGCCTGCGGCAAAATCTCCGCCTGCAGATCCGACGCTTGCAGCATCTCCGCAGACCAACGCCGATTCACCACATCAAATAACAGCGTGCCCGAAGCGTCCGCCACATCCGTAGCGCGCGCACCCGTCAACTTGAAGCGCACATAATCTTTCGGCAGCATGATGGAACGGACGCGCGACCAAAGCTCCGGCTCATGCGCGCGCACCCACCAAATCTTCGGCAGCGTAAATCCGGTGAGCGCCGGGTTCGCCACGAGCTCGATCAGCCGCTTCGCTCCCACCCGTTCTGTAATCGCTCGGCATTCCTCTTCCGTCCGCTGGTCGCACCAGATCAGGGCCGGCCGCACCACCTCTCCCATGGCGTCCAACAACACCAGGCCGTGCATCTGCCCGCTAAGCCCTATCGCAGCGATCTCGCCTGCGTCGGTGCTCGCCTTGGTCAAGCATTCCGCAATCGCGCTGCAAGCCGCTCGCCACCAATCGCGAGGGTCTTGCTCCGCCCAGCCCAATTGCGGTGATGCCATAGGCGCGTGCTCGGCGGTAGCTGCGCTCAACACCCGCCCCGCCTCATCGAGCAGCACGGCACGAGTTCCACCGGTTCCAACATCAATTCCCAGAAGTCTGGTCGTCATCCTTCGCGGTTTTCCTTCGTCTAATGAATTGATAATGAACTGGGGCCGCGCGATTCTATTCTTCCTGGACTGCAAAACCAATGGCCGATTCGCCTGAATCGGAAGCGTGGAAATCGCTTATAATTGGAGGACTCCCCCAATGACTGCCTTGCCGCGACTACCTGTATTGACTGGCCTGGAATGGGCGCACCCACTCGTCCAGGAATGGTTCGTCCGCCGCTTTGGCACGCCGACGGAGCCACAGGAGCAAGGCTGGCCGCACATCCTTGCCGGCAAGACCACGTTGATCTCCGCACCCACTGGCTCTGGAAAAACTCTCGCGGCATTTCTCATCTGCATCGACCGCCTGGTCCGGAAAGCCCTCGCTGGCGACCTGACCGACCGGACTGAAGTGCTCTACGTCTCGCCGCTCAAGGCGCTAAGCAACGACATTCAGAAAAACCTGGAGACGCCGCTGGGCGAAATTTTTCAGCTCGCGGGAGAGCGCGGCCTGCTTATGCCCGAGGTACGCACCGCGGTGCGCACCGGCGACACGCTTGCTCACGAGCGGCGCGCGATGCTCGCGAGGCCTCCCCATATCCTGGTCACTACACCCGAATCGCTCTACATCCTTCTCACCGCGGCAAAGAGCCGGGAAATCCTCAGGTCCGTTGAAACCGTCATCGTTGATGAAATTCATGCTGTGGCCGACGACAAGCGCGGCGCGCATCTGGCCCTTTCTTTGGAGCGGCTGAACCAGCTTACCGGCAAGCGGCTCACTCGCATCGGACTCTCCGCTACGCAGAAGCCTATCGAGACTGTCGCTCATTTCTTGACCGGATCGGATAGCAGCGATCCCGTTGTCGTGCAGATCGGCCACCGCCGCCAGATGGATCTCGCCGTCGAAGTGCCTTCGAGCGAACTCGGTCCTGTTGCGTCCAACGAAATGTGGGGCGAAATCTACGATCGTCTCGCGCAGCTAGCTAATCAGCATTCCTCCACGCTCATCTTTGTCAATACCCGCCGGCTGGCCGAGCGCGTCGCGCACCATCTTGCGGAACGTCTGGGCCGTGATGCCGTAGCCGCTCATCACGGCAGTCTCTCGCGGAAGCTGCGCCTCAACGCGGAACGCAAACTCAAAGCTGGAGAAATCCGCGCTCTGGTCGCGACTGCGTCGCTGGAACTTGGAATCGATATCGGCAGCGTCGACCTCGTGTGCCAAATCGGCTCGCCGCGTTCGATTTCCGTTGGTCTCCAGCGCATTGGGCGCGCAGGCCACTGGCGCGGAGCGATTCCGAAGGGGCGGCTCTTCGCCACGACGCGCGACGATCTTATCGAGAACGCCGCGCTCGTTCGCGCCATCCGCCTGGGCGATCTGGACCGCATCGTCATTCCGGATTCCCCGATGGACATTCTCGCCCAGCAGATCGTAGCCATGTGCGCCGCCGAGGATTGGACGGAAGACGCGCTCTACGAATCCGTGCGCCGCGCTTATCCGTACCGCAATCTCGAGCGGAAAAGTTTCGACGAAATTGTTGAGATGCTGTCCGAGGGCATCGCCAGCCAGCGAGGCCGCTACGCTGCGTATCTGCATCGCGATCGCGTCAACCATGTTCTGCGGGCACGGCGCGGTGCGCGACTTGCTGCCATCACGAGTGGCGGCGCGATTCCTGAAAATTCGCTCTATTCCGTTGTCGCGCAACCGGAAGGCCTCACGGTGGGCACGGTGGACGAAGACTTTGCCGTCGAGAGCCTCGCAGGTGACATCATTCTGCTCGGTAACACTTCCTGGCGGATCCGGCGTGTCACGTCCGGCAGCGTGCTGGTCGAAGACGCGCAAGGCGCAGCTCCCAGCGTGCCTTTTTGGCGCGGCGAAGCGCCCGCTCGTACTGACGAGCTATCTGCGCATGTCGCCGAGTTGCGAGAACAGATCGGTTCGCTCGTTCCGCATACTGTAGCGGGACCAGGGACACAGGATCGGACTGATTTTGCGGAAGCCGTGAACTGGCTCAAGGCGGAATGCGGATTGGATCAGGCCGGCGCCGAACAAGCCGCGGAATATGTGGCCGCTGGGCGCGCGGTGCTCGGCGCCATTCCCACGCAAAAAACCGTGATCGCCGAGCGCTTTTTCGACGAGAGCGGTGGCATGCAGCTCATCATCCACGCTCCGTTCGGCGCTCGCATCAACAAAGCCTGGGGACTGGCGCTTCGCAAACGTTTCTGCCGCTCGTTCAATTTCGAACTGCAAGCCGCTGCCACCGACAATGGCCTGAACATTTCCCTGAGCGAGCAGCACAGCTTTCCGCTCGCTGACGTCTTCCACTTTCTTCACCCCAATTCCGTGCAGCACGTTCTTGAGCAGGCCGTGATGCCCTCTCCCCTCTTTACCACTCGCTGGCGCTGGGATGCCGGCCGCTCGCTCGCGCTTCTCCGTTTTCGCGGCGGCAAAAAAGTTCCGCCCAATATTCAGCGCATGCGGGCGGATGATTTGCTCGCGGCCGTTTTTCCCGAGGCGCTCGCCTGCCCGGAAAATCTCGAGGGCGAAATCGTTTTGTCCGATCATCCGCTGATTCGCGAAACGATGAAGGATGTCCTCACCGAGGCTTTGGACATCGAAGGACTCCAGCGCGTGTTGACCGATATGGGCGAGGGCCGCATTCGCTGCGCCGCCGTGGATACGCCGGTGCCATCGCAGTTTTCGCATGAGATCCTGAACGCGAATCCGTACGCCTATCTCGATGACGCGCCGCTTGAAGAGCGCCGCGCGCGCGCCGTCGAAATGCGCCGGGTGCTGCCTGAGACAGTTTTGTCCGAGATTGGGCGCCTCGATCCGGCCGCGATCGCAAGCGTGTGCGATGACGCATGGCCAGACGTCCGCGACGCAGAAGAGCTGCACGATGCACTGCTATCGTTCACTGCTATACCAGTGCCTGGCAACAATGCGGGGCAATCCGCCGGTAGTTTGCAGGCGAAATTGCAGGAGTCCGTGCCGCTGTGGAGTTCGCACTTTGCACAATTGGTGGCGCAACAGCGCGCGGGCTGTGCGCGATTCAATGACGCAATCTATTGGGTGGCGGCGGAGCGCGCCACTGCCTTCCGGCAAGTTTTCCCATCCGCGGTCTTCGATATTGCGCTTCCGGAGCTGTCCTCTGGGGAAACTTCAGCGGAAGACGCGCAGCTTGCGACGGTGACTGGCTGGATGGCGCATGCTGGGCCGATCGCTGCGACGCAGTTAGCTTCTGTCCTCGGCATCTCGCTTTCGGACGTTGAGAAAGCGCTGCTTCGTCTGGAGACCAGTGGTGTCATCCTCCGCGGAAAGTTCACCGATCCCGCGAGCAGTGAAACGGAATGGTGCGAGCGGCGGCTACTCGCCCGCATCCATCGCCTGACGCTCGGACAGCTGAGGAAGCAAGTCGAGTCCGTGACCGCGGCGCAGTTCATGAATTGGCTGCAGCGGTGGCAACACATTGCGCCGAGTACGCAATTGCTCGGCGAACGCGGGCTGCTGGAGGCGCTGCGTCAGCTGCAAGGGTTTGAGGCGCCGGCTAATTCCTGGGAACGCCAAATTCTCGCGCGGCGCGTTGCGAACTACGATCCCAAGGAGCTGGACCAGCTTTGCCTGACGGGCGCGGTCGGCTGGGGCAGGCTCTCTCCGCATCCCGCGACGTTGGAATTACCGGCGGACGGAAAGCGGCGCGTCGTGCCGAGCAGCGTAGCGCCGATCACATTTTTCGCCCGTGACGAATCTGAGTGGATGATTCCGCGGCGAGAAGGCGGCAACGCGGAGGCTTCCGGCTTGAGCCTCGATGCTGGAGCCGTGCTTCAGTTTTTGCGCCAGCGCGGGGCTTCCTTCTTCGCCGACATCGTGCGCGGCACAGGCAAGTTGAAGTCTGAAGTGGAAACCGCTCTCTGGGAGTTGGTGGCTGGGGGCTTGCTCACCGCCGATGGCTTCGATAATTTGCGCGCGCTGATCGATCCTAAGCGGCGGGCCGGCCAAGGCAGCGGCCGTTCCGCTCGGCCGCGCCACAGCACGGGGCGCTGGTCGCTTCTCTATTCCGGGGAAACTGCCGATCGCAACGTCGCTCTGGAAGCGATCTGCTGGATGTTGCTGCGGCGCTACGGAATTGTTTTCCGCGAAGTGCTCACGCGCGAGGCCATTTTGCCCAAATGGCGCGAGGTGCTGATTACCCTTCGACGCCTCGAGGACCGCGGCGAAATCCGCGGAGGGCGCTTCGTGAGCGGCTTCCTGGGCGAGCAGTTCGCTCTGCCGGTCGCGGTGGAGTCGCTACGCGCCATGCGCAAGCAGCAGCTGAGCGGCGAAGTCGTCACTGTTTCCGCTGCGGACCCGCTGAATTTGGTGGGTATCCTCGTGCCAGGCGACCGCGTTCCAGCCAACTCTGGCAGGATCGTCACGTTCCGCGACGGCGTAGCCCTTCCGCAAGAAGAACGACCCTCCATTATTCCGATCTCGGCAGCTCGCTAATTTCGGTGTGGTATCAGCAGCGTTGAGGGCGCGCTTCGTTCGTGACTAGAAGCAAAGAAAACGCAGGTTCCTCGGGCAAACAGCGCCCTCGGAATGACATGTTTATGAACGAGGCGAGCGAGATCGAGAAAGCCTTCGTACATTTGCTCATCGTTTGCCGACTTGGCATTGCTGATCGCTTGCTGGTCTTTTGCTGATCCGGGCAGCGAACCTTTCTAGTGTGCCGCCGCGACGCTGCCTCGTCCTGTCATCTGCTTGATGAAAGCAGTCTCCTCGGCGCTGTACGGAGTCCCGTCCGTCCGAAATATTTCGTGAAACCAGACCGCCGGCTCGCGATCCGTATATGGATGCTGCCAGGAGTCCCACGGCAAATACGTCTGCGTCTTCCCCGCTACCAGGCCCCAATTGATCGCGGCCACGTTGTATTTCTTTGCGATCGGCAGCGTCCCCTGAAACGTGCTCCCATTCCCCCGCGCCATGTACTCCGTGCACAAAATCGGGCGGCGATACTGCTGCAACGAGAGCACCCGCTTCTCAAACACTTCCGGCTTGTCGTAACTGTGAAACGAAATCACGTCGGACATTTCAATCTGAA
>Ga0210400_10002475_pt1 | contig 17105 bp, 9 predicted proteins | sample IncBWH26MmetaG_FD_155456 | JGI IMG/M metagenome (GOLD analysis project Ga0210400, IMG submission 155456) | Forest soil microbial communities from Barre Woods Harvard Forest LTER site, Petersham, Massachusetts, United States - Inc-BW-H-26-M | ecosystem: Environmental > Terrestrial > Soil >... | reverse complement strand
TTTTGTGGAATCTGCCGAGAGCAGCGAGATTGAGATCGTCGAAGGCCGGCATCCCGTGATTGAACAGCAGGAGATGGCCGGCGGCAGCGAGCGCTTCGTGCCCAACGACCTTTATCTGAACGGAACCACGCACAACATCATGCTGCTGACCGGGCCGAACATGGGCGGCAAATCGACGTATCTGCGGCAGACGGCGTTGATCGTGATTCTGGCGCAGATGGGGTCGTTCGTGCCGGCGCGATCGGCGCGGTTGACCGTGGTCGATCGCGTGTTCACCCGCATTGGTGCGAGCGACAATCTGGCGCGTGGGCGTTCGACCTTCATGGTTGAAATGACGGAGACGGCGGCGATCCTGCACACGGCCACGGCGCGGTCGTTAATTTTGTTGGACGAGGTGGGGCGCGGGACTTCTACTTATGATGGACTCGCGATTGCGTGGGCCGCAGTGGAATATTTGCATGCGCGGGTGCGGGCCAAGACGTTGTTCGCTACCCACTACTTCGAGCTCACGGAGTTGGCGGAGCAGCTTTCTGGGGTGAAGAACTATCACGTTTCGGTGAAAGAGACGGGCGGCGGGATTGCATTCCTGCGCAAAGTTGAGCCAGGGGCCGCTGATCGCAGTTACGGGATCGAAGTCGCCAAGCTGGCGGGGCTGCCAAATGAGGTCGTGTTGCGAGCGCGAGAGGTGCTGGCTGAGCACGAGTTCGCTGAGGCGCAGGCTACGGCACATCTTTCGCCGGGGGCGACTCCTTCGCCGACGCAGTTGACGATTTTTACGCCGCTGTCGCAGCCGGTGCTGGAGCGCTTGCGGGAAGTCGATTTGAACCGGATCACGCCGCTGGAGGCTTTGAATTTGTTGGCGGAGCTGAAGAAAGAAATTTAACCACAGAGTACACAGAGGAAGCACGGGGTAATTCTTTTTCTGATCATGACGCGCCAACGCAAGCCTCGGGAGATCGAAGCGCTCGGACAACTCTTGATCGTGGGATTCGAGGGCACGGAGATTTCGCCGCGTCTCAGTTCCCTGCTTACGCGACTACAGCCCGCCGGGGTCATTCTCTTTGCGCGCAACATCAAGAATGCGGAGCAGACATGGCTATTGCTGCGCGAGTGTCAGAAACTTGTTGCTGCGCCCTTGTTTACCTGCGTCGATCTTGAGGGCGGGGACGTGGATCGATTTCGCGATGCGCTGGGGGCTGCGCCTTCGGCGGCGGAGGTTTTCGCGACCGGCGACCGCATGCTTTATCGCAAGCATGGCCAAATCATTGGTGAAAATTGCCGGGCGTTGGGGTTCAACGTGGACTTCGCGCCGGTGCTTGATCTGGCGTTTGAGGCTTCACGCAGCGTGCTGGGGTCGCGGGCGGTGTCGGCCGATCCGCGGGAGGTGGTGATCTATGCTCGTGAATTTCTGGCGGGACTGGGGGCCGCGAAGGTGATGGGATGCGGCAAACATTTTCCCGGACTCGGCGAGGGCAAGCTCGACAGCCATCACGAACTGCCGGTGATTGAAAAGCCGTTGAAGGGGCTGTGGGCGGAGGATCTGGTTCCCTACCGGACGCTGCGTCGAGAATTGCCGATGGTGATGATTTCGCACGCGGCCTATCCGCAGGTCACGCGGGAAAAAACTCCGGCATCTTTATCGAAAGTGTGGATCACCGACATTCTGCGCAAGCGCATTGGTTACCGGAATCTGATTGTGTCGGATGATCTGGAGATGGGTGGGGTGCTCGCGGCGGCGCCGGTCGGTGAGGCGGCGGTTGAGTTTCTACGCGCGGGCGGCGATTTGTGTTTGATCTGCCATCGGGAGGATTACATTCTTTCGGCGTACGAAGCGTTGACGAAAGCGGTGGAGCGGGATTCTAAATTTGCGCGGCGGGTAGCAGAAGCGGCTGGGCGGGTGGCCGCGTTCAAGAGGAAATCGGCGGGCGCGGGCAAGAGTGCTCGCGCCACACGGGCTCCGTCGACTGCGATGGTCGAGAAACTGTCGCGGCGGCTGTGGGAGTTTGGGGAGCAGGTGCGACTGGAGCCATTCAGTCGTCAGGCGGACCGGCGGGCGCGGCGATGAGCCAGCGAGCGAGTCGGCAGGCGATGATTGTGGCCGGGGTGATGAGCGGGACTTCGGCGGACGGGATCAATGTCGCGCTGGTGCGGGTGGGGGATGCGCAGGGCTCACGCGAGCGGTCGGGCACGGCTTCCGACAGTCGCGGGCGGGGGCGCCCGCGCCACATAATCAAACTGCTGGGGCATGCGGAATATTCTTATCCTGCGAAAGTTCGGGCGGCGGTGCTGGCGGCGATGAATGCGACTCGAGCTTCCGTCGCGGATCTGGCGCGGCTGAATTTTCTTTTGGGGGAGTTGTACGCGGACGCGGTGCTAGCGACGCAGCGGCAATTTCGCGTGAGGGCGGATCTGGTCGGCTGCCATGGGCAGACTCTCTACCATCAGGGAGAGGCGCAGGGGTTTCTGGGACGCAACGTCGCCGCGACCTGGCAGACTGGGGAATCTGCGGTGATTGCGGCACGCGTGGGTGTGCCCGTGGTTTCGGATTTTCGTCCGGCGGATATGGCGGCCGGTGGCAAAGGAGCGCCGCTGGTTCCTTATCTTGATTACTTATTATTTCGTAATGCAAAAATCGGGCGCATTGTGCAGAACATTGGGGGGATCGCGAATCTCACGGTGATTCCCGCGGGTGCCCATGCCAGCGACGTGTTTGCTTTCGACACAGGGCCGGGAAATATGGTGATCGACGCGGTGACGGATGCGCTGTTTGGGCGGGCGTTTGACCGCGGCGGGAAGATTGCGGCGTCCGGGAAGGTATTGGAGTCAGTTGTCGGGGCAATGCTGCGGAGTAAATTCTTTCGGGCAAAACCTCCCAAGACCGCGGGGCGCGAGGAATTTGGACGTGAATTTGTGCGGGAGTTTTTGCGGCGATGCGGGCGCGCTCGCAAGCAAGATGTGGTGGCGACGGCCACTGCGCTGACGGCGCGGTCGATCGCGGACGCGGTGCGGCGATTCGTGATTTCGAAATCAGGTTCGCCTACAAAGAATTCGTTTCGCGAGATTGCGAGCGCAACGATCCAACTTCCCGGACCAAGGTCGCTGATTCTTTCTGGAGGCGGCGCCCGGAATGCGACGTTAGTCCGTATGCTCGGGGAACAACTCGCGCCCCTGGGCGTGAAGCTGCGATTCTCCGACGAATTCGGATTGCCGTCAGAGGCGAAAGAGGCCGTGGCCTTCGCGGTGCTGGCTTACGAAACCTGGAACCGGCGGCCTTCGAACCTGCCTTCGGCGACGGGCGCGAAACGAGGCGCGGTGTTAGGGAAGATTTCGTATGCGTAGGGTCCGAGGTGGCTTCGGCGCACTGCTCTGCTTCGGCGCTATCCTGTTGCTGCCATCGTGCTCGGCGAAACCTGATCCCAACACGCTGGTCATGATCATCGAGTCGAGTCCCACGAATCTTGATCCGCGGGTGGGGATTGACGCGTACTCGGAACGGATTGACAGCCTGATATTCGACGATCTGCTGTCGCGCGGGGACGACTTGAATGTGGCTCCTGGCCTGGCCGAGCGCTGGGATATTCCCGATCCGCTCACCTATATTTTTCATCTTCATCATGGCGTCAAGTTTCACGACGGACGCCCGCTCACCTCCCGCGACGTGAAGTGGACGTTCGACTCGCTGCTGCAGGGAAAGATTCGCAGCACCAAGGCGGCAGTGTACAAGTTTGTGGATCATATCGACGCGCTCGACGACGTTACCGTCGTCTTCCATATGAAAGAGCAGGATGCAACTCTGCTCTGGAATCTTTCGGATGGCGCGATAGGGATTGTGCCTGAAGGCAGCGGCGAGGAGATTTCGCGGCAGCCGATCGGCTCGGGGCCATTTAAATTTGTCAGCGCCGAGACCGACCGGGAGGTGGTCGTCGAACGCAACGACGAATACTGGGGCGAAAAGGCGAAGCTGGCGCGGGTGAGATTGGTGGTGGTGCCGGATGCGACCACGCAGGCGCTGGAGTTGCGCAAGGGCAGCGCGGATGTCGCCATCAACGCGTCCTATTCGCCCGACACCGTAGTCACGCTGGGACACGAACAAAATCTTCTGGTGGAACACGCGGCGGGGACGCGGCTGGCGTACATGGGATTCAACCTGCGCGATCCGATTTTGAAAGACGTGCGGGTGCGGCAGGCCATTGCTTATGCGCTCGACCGCCGGCCGATGATCGAATATCTGTGGCGCGGGGAGGCGCAACCGGCGCGCAGTGTTTTGCCGCCTCAGAGTTGGGCCTACGACGGAGACGTGCCGGCCTACGACCACGATCTGAACAAGGCCAATCAGTTGCTCGATGCCGCGGGTTATCGGGCGGTCAACGGGGTGCGTTTCCATCTCACCATGAAGACATCGACGGATGAGAACACGCGCCTGATGGTGGCGGTGATGCAGCAGCAGTTGCGCGAGGCGGGGATTGCGCTGGATATCCGCAGCTTCGAGTTCGCCACTTTTTTCGCGGACGTGCAGCATGGGGCATTTCAAATCTATTCGCTGCGCTGGATCGGGGGGAATGAAGATCCGGACATTTTTGAATATGCGTTCGACTCGGCGAAATTTCCGCCCAACGGGGCTAACCGTGGTTACTATTCGAATCCCAGGCTGGATGCGTTAATTGATAAGGCACGGAAGGAGATCGATCCGAAGGTGCGCAAGCCCGTGTATGCCGAGGTGCAACGCATCCTGGCCAACGATCTGCCTTACATCGATCTGTGGTACTTCGATAATGTTCTGGTGCACACGCGGCGGGTTCGGAATTTGAAAATGAACCCGGCCGGAAACTACGACTTCCTGCGGACCGCCGAGCTGGATTCCCGAAACTGAAGCAGCAATAAAACTCCCTCACATTTTTGTGTCACGCGGCGACAGAAGAGGAGCATAATCGGCTGGCACAGCGATCTCCGCGGAGGAGCCCCGTGGAAAGTGGCGCGGCCAAGCCGGTCTGTTCTCTCACGCTATTTCTGTGTTTGCTGTGCCCCGCGCCAGCCGCGGGTCAGCATACGGTGGACGCCGCTGAAGTTCCCTCCCAATTCAAGCTCGACATGGAAACCGCGGCGCGGTTGCGGCCCGAACTTATGGCTGAGAGTGTCGCTGTTCCGGCGCGCTTCGCAACGGGTAGTGTGGTTTTCGACCGACTGCTGGAGCAGGTAGCTCTACCCTCCCGCACGAAGTTCGCTTGGCAGTTGCGCATTGTCGAAAATGATCGGCTTAACGCCTATTCCCTGCCGGATGGAACCGTTTATGTAGAAAGCGGACTGGCGCGGCTTGCCACTTCGAGCGCCGGTCTCTGGGCGGCGATTCTGTCGCACGAGATGGCGCACATCGTGCACCGTGACTGGGCGCGCCTTTACCTGTATCAGAAATATTTGGAGAATGGCGGTGGGAGCGCGATAGCGATGGGCGACCGGAGTCTGCCTTCGGCATCCTGGGAGACTTCCGAGAAAGCCAACGCGGATATGGGCCGGTTCGGGCGTCAGACGGAGCTTGATGCCGACCGGGAAGGCCTGACCATGATGGCTCGTGCCGGCTACCACCCCGACTTCGTTCCCGCGCTGCATCACCTGTTGCATGTGCATGGCGTGGGCACAAATCGTGCGTCGCTGTATGCGATGCATCCCTGCTGGGAAGAGCGCGACCGCGAACTGAATCACGCCTACGTCACGGCGAGCATCGAATTTGCGCGGCGATGGCCGGAGTGGTATGCCTCGCCGGGCGGAAATCCACCGGTGCTGGTGTTTGCCGACGAACCGGCGGTCAGGAAGACTGGTTCAGGGGAATGGACGATTCAGATTCCGATGCGCTGTCAAAATTTGGCGGGTGCGGTGGAAGTGGTGCTTAGCGCCAGCTCCGCCCACGGAAAGCGCGCGTCCGGATTCCGCCCTCCAGATACGCAGGACGGCGACGGCGACGTTGACGACGACACGCGGCAACTCACCGGCTGCACTTCACCGAAAACCACTATCACTTTCACTCTTGCAGGCCCTTCGGTCAGATCGAACCTCGGCGTCCAGTGGACCGATGTCTATGTTTTGGACGCGTGGGGCTCGGTGCTGGCGCGCGCCGACCTTCCCAAACTGCCACGCTGAGTTGCCTCTCTCCGACTCGTCGCCGCCAAGGATCTTTCTTAGCCCGTGTTACCATCGAATTTCAACTTCACTTCCATCTCTGATAAACATGCGAATTCTTTTTATTGGCGACATTTTCGGACGGCCGGGACGGAACATCGTCAAAGACCGGCTGCCCGGGATCGTCCGCGATCACGCCATCAACCTGATTATCGCCAACGGCGAGAACTCCGCGGCGGGGTTTGGCATTACTCCGGCGCTGGCGGAGGAACTTTTCGAGCTGAATATCGACGTGATCACCACCGGAAATCATGTCTGGGACAAGCGCGAGATCGTCGACTATTTTCAAATGGTGGAGGGCAACGGGCACGGGCCGGCGCGGAGGGTGCTGCGTCCAGCGAATTTTCCCGCGGACATGCCGGGGTCGGGCGTGTATGAGGGGATCAAGGGCAAAATTCCATACGCGGTGATCAACCTGCAGGGGCGCGTGTTCATGGCCTCGAATGACGATCCCTTTCGCACGGCGGACCGGCTGCTGTCGACGATCAAGGCCAAAGTGATTCTGGTGGATATTCATGCTGAAGCGACGTCAGAGAAGATCTCACTCGGTTGGTATCTGGATGGGCGCGTCACGGCGGTGGTGGGCACGCATACCCATGTGCCGACCGCGGACGAGCGGGTTCTGCCGAACGGAACCGCCTATGTCACGGATGTGGGCATGACCGGACCCTATGACGGAGTGATTGGGGTGAAGAAGGAACTGGTGGTGGGCAAGTTTCTGAACGGAATGCCGGTTCGGTTCGAGCCTGCTACAGGCGACGCGCGGCTGTGTGCGGTGATGATTGAGTGCGACGATCAGACCGGGAAGGCGCGGAGCATCGAGCGACTGATGCTGTCATAGGGATGTTGCTTGGGTGGCCTGTCCTTCCACGTTTGCTCGCCCGCGAAAGTTTGATCACGACAAACGAAATAGCTCGGGCAGCATCGCCGCCCACCCTTGCAAAAAACGCGCAAGGATGGGGCACCCGCCGCGAATTTGGCGCAAGGCTGGTCCCTCTCTTCGTTCTTCTCTCGGGGCAACTTTAACGGCACCATTGAGACCGAAGGTACGAGGTCCTATTGGCTGTGCCCTTCATGTGGGAAGCAAGTTAAAATCAGAGCGATGCGGCGGTTCACCTACATTTTCGCAGCGGGACTGGTAACGGCCGTGCTGGCCGCGCCCGCACTTGCCGCTGACGACGACGCAATCGCCCCCCCACCCATGCCCTGCGGTACGGGCATTCCCGGTGGGGTCAACTGCACGGTTTCGAAGCAAGATCTGAAGCTCGCGCGCACCGCGTTCAAGAAGGGTGTGAAGCTGCAGGAGGCGCGGCGCCTGGAAGAGGCGTTCGCGCGGTTTGACGACGCGGCGCGGCTGGCGCCGCAGAACATGCGGTTCCTGACAGCTCGCGAACTGGTGAAGGCGCAACTGGTTTACAACCACGTGGAGCGCGGAAATGTGCTGATGCTGGAAAATGCGCGGCCGCGGGCTGCGGCGGAGTTTCGTGCCGCCCTCAATCTCGATGTGGAAAACCAGTTCGTGCGGGAACGACTGCAGGAAGCCACTCGTGACCTGGTTCCGGCGAAGACCTGGGCCGTGCCTGTCCAACTGGTGGACTCGGGCGAAATTCACCTCGAGCCGGGCGATGGCCGCGCCACGTTCCATTACACGGGCGATGTTCGCGGACTGTTCGCGGGATTGGCCGCGGCCTATGGGGTGAACCCCCAGTTCGACGATTCCGTGCAGGCGCGGCAGGTGCGGTTCAACGTGGATGATGTTGATTTCTTCACTGCGTTGAAACTGGCGTGCCAGGTGAGCAAAACCATGTGGGCGGCGCTCGACCGGCACCAGTTGCTGATTGCCAGCGATAACACTGAAAATCATAAGCAATTCGACCGCATGTCTCTGCGGACTTTCATCCTGCCGCCGCATTCCACGCCGCAGGAAGTGACCGACCTGGTCACCGCGATGCGTAACATGTTCGATCTGAAATTCGTCAGCTCCGGACTGACGGGCGATTCGGTGGAGGTGCGCGGGCCGCAGCCCATGCTGGATGCTTGTACCAAGTTGATCGCACAACTGAGCAACCCCCGGCCACAGGTGATGCTCGAAGTTCGGGTCTACCAGATCGACCACCAACTCACGAAGAACATCGGTGTACACATCCCGAACACTTTCAATATGTTCAACATTCCGGCCATCGCTCTGATCGGGCTGGGGGGACAGAGCATTTCGCAATTGGTCAACCAGCTGATCGCATCGGGCGGCATCAACCAGGCGGGGACTACAGGGATCGCCGGGTTGTTGGCGCAACTCGAAGGGCAGGGGAACTCTATCTTCAGCCAGCCGCTGGCCACATTTGGCGGCGGGCTCACCTTCAGCGGTGTGAGTCTCGACCACTTGGCCGCTAATCTTTCGGTGAATGAGTCCTGGGTGCGCAGCCTGTCGAATGTGAACCTGCGGGCCAGCCAGGGGAACGACGCCACCTTCCACCTCGGAGAGAAGTACCCGATTGAGAATGCGAGCTTTGCGCCGATTTTTAACTCGGCGGCGATCTCGGCGGTGCTGGGCAATCAGACCTTCGTCCCGCCGTTCCCTTCCATCACCTATGAGGATCTCGGGTTGAATATGAAGGCCAAGCCCGTGATCCATGGGGATGGGTCCGTCAGCCTGGAACTCGATTTGGAAGTGCGCTCGCTCACCGGGCAATCGAACAACGGAATTCCGGTCATCTCGAACCGGGAATATAAAGGCAGCATCAACCTGCAGGATGGCGAGCCGGCGGTTGTGGCCGGTGAGGTATCGAAGACGGATATGATCTCGATGAGCGGGATCCCAGGGCTGGGCTTCCTGCCCGGCCTGAATCAGGCCATGGTCAACAACACCAAAGAATCGGACAGCGACGAACTGATGATCGTCGTCACTCCGCACGTGCTGTCGAACTTCAACCGGACAACGCCGGAGATATGGGTGACCGAAAAGTAAGTCGGCTTCCGGCTCTCGCTTCTAACCGCAGTTCTTGCAGCACGAGCGATTCTTGGCGAATTTCCGTTCCGGAAGCCGGACGCCGAGAGCCGGAAGCCGCTTTTTTACTTTCCTTGCTTCGCCGCGAACTCAACCAGGCTCTTGTAAATATCCGTCATACGAGCATCGAAGCTTCCGACCTTGCGGCCATTGATGTAGAGCGTGGGCGTGCCGGTTACATCGACGGACCTGCCCAGGGCAATGGAAGCGTCGACGCGCGTCTTAGTCTCAGGCTTGGCGGCGCAAGCGGCGATTTCAGCGCCCTTGACGCCGGCGCCATCGGCAATGGCGGTCAGCTTCTCATCCGCGGTTTCGGCGGTAATGTCGGCCTGGGTTTCGTAAGTCTTGGCGACGAACTTCCAAAACGCATCGTTCGAAGCCCGGCCGACACAGTCGGCATAAGCGGCCCCTTTGGCGGCCCAGTTGTGCATTTCCAGGGGAAAATTCTGGAAGACAAAACGCGCGTTGGGCTCGGCGGCCACCAGCGCTTCGATGGTGGGCTGCGCCGCCTTGCAGGCGGGACACTGCAGGTCGCCGAATTCGACGATAGTCACGGGCGCGTCCTTGGGGCCGCGCGCGGGGCCGGTGATTCCCTTCTCCAGCAGCCGCTCTGCCGGCTCAAACGGGTGCGCCCCGAAAGGGATGATGTCGCCGACCAGCGCATGCTTGCCATCGGGCGCGACATAAAATTTGCTCAGCTGCTGTCCCTGCGGGCTGGCCAGAACAACCGTGACCTCGGCCAATTCTGGAACCTCTGACGGCTTGATGCTGGAGATCTTCCAGGTCAAATCCGCCTGATAGCCAAACTGCTGATGGAGGAAGGAATCGACGGTGGCCTCCGAAGGAAGATCCGCGGTGGCATGGGTTCCGAGTTTTGCCGCGGGCTTGGCGGGAGTGGTCTGAGCTGCGGCCAGGCTGCCGGCGAGCAGAAGAAAACTAATCGAGTAGAGAAAATTGCGCATGGGTTCCTTTCGAATCGCGATTCCTGGATATTAGGAAAGCAACTTATCAGGATACTGCAAATTCTCACTTCAAACTTCGGACTTGGCGGCGATGGGAAAACGGCGCCCATAGCCGAAGGCCTTGGGAGAAATCTTGAGGCCGGGCGCGGCCTGCTGGCGCTTGTATTCGGCGCGATCCACCAGGCGGATGACGCGGCGTACAACCTCGAGGTTGAAGCCGTGATCTTGGGCAATTTGTTCCGCAGGATGGGAATCCTCTACATAATCTTCGAGCACTGCGTCCAGGATTTCGTAGGGGGGGAGCGAGTCGCTGTCTTTCTGGTCGGGGCGCAACTCGGCGGAGGGCGGCTTCTCCAGCGTGGCTTGCGGAATCACCGGGCGACGCGAATTCACATAGTGGCTGAGCCGGTAGACCAGAGTTTTGGGCACGTCGGAAATCACCGCTAGCCCGCCAACCATGTCGCCGTAGAGAGTGCAGTAGCCGACGCCCAGTTCACTCTTGTTGCCGGTGGAGAGCACGATCGCACCGAATTTATTGGAGAGCGCCATCAGCAGCGTGCCGCGGGCGCGGGACTGGATATTTTCCTCGGTGACGTCTTCTTTTTGTCCGGCGAACACGTCGTGGAGGGTTTCACGATACGCCTCGTAGGCGGGATTGATGGAGAGCAATTCGAAGCGGATGCCGAGATTCTCGGCCAGGGAGCGCGCGTCGTCAATCGAGCCTGGCGACGAATAGGGGCCGGGCATGCCAACACCGATCACGTTTTCCGGCCCGACGGCGTCGGCGGCGATGACGGCGGTCAGAGCAGAATCGATGCCGCCGCTGAGGCCGATAATGGCTTTGCGGAATCCGCATTTCTGCATGTAGTCGCGGGTGCCGAGCACCAGCGCGGCGTAGACGCTGGCTTCTTCGCCGGCAATCTGCTCATGCATTTCACCTGATAAGGTTTGCGAATCGAAGTAGATCAGATCTTCTTCGAACGACCGGCCCTGCGCGATGACTTGCCCCTCACGATTGAGCACCACGCTGGAGCCGTCGAATACGAGACTGTCGTTGCCTCCGACCTGATTGACCAGCACGACCGGAACCTTGTGCTGACGGGCGATGCTAGCCAGCATGTCGCGGCGAAATTCCCGCTTGCCGATCCAGAACGGCGAGGCGGAAATATTCAGGACGAAATTCCCGCCCGCCTTTACCAGAGAGTCCACAGGATCGACGGTGTAGAGCTGCTTGCGCCAGAAACGCTTGTCGTTCCAGGCATCTTCGCAGATGGTGAGCGCCATGCGGTTGCCGCAGAAAGAAAATAGTTCCTGACTCTTAGCGGGAGCGAAGTTGCGCATCTCGTCGAACACGTCGTAGGTCGGCAGCAACATTTTCGACTGGATGAACGCGACCTTTCCGTCCATCAGCAGCGCAGCGGAATTCATGACTGCTTTGCCGGTGTCGGAATGGGCGGGCGTGACCAGGCCGCAGATAACGGCGATGCCGTTGGTTTCCGCCGCGATGTGGTCGACGGTCTCACGATTGCGAGCAACGAAAGAAGGACGCTCGACCAAGTCACGCGGAGGATAGCCGCATACCGACAACTCGGGGAAAAGGATCAGGCCGGCGCCGGCAGCCTGGGCGCGCCGGGAAAAATCGACGATCTTCGATGCATTGCCGGAGAAAGCTCCGACCGTGGGATTGATTTGGCCCAGCGCAATCTTCACTCTTCTAGTGTAAAGCCGCTGGCGACCGGGGCCAAGTGACACATCTTTCGCGGTGGGCCGAGGAAAGTGCTTAACCACAGGGGGACACAGGGGGAACACAGAGGAGAGCTTGTGAAACGGTGTGAACTCACGCCTCCTCTGTGCTCCCCTGTGTCCCCTGTGGTTCAAGCTCTTTAGGACTTGTGATTTAGGCAGCCAGAATTTGGCCCAAAAGGCGTAACATTAACGATTTGGCAGCACACTTCGATCCGAGGAAACCGAATGCCCCTGCACGCCCGTCCCCTGCTAAATCGATTTCTCATTCTGTCCATCATGCTGCTCGTTGCTCTAGCTAATTCATGGGCACAGGGCGGAGCTCATCCCTGGAATAATTCCAGCCTTTCGCCTGACGAGCGCGCCGCGATGGTGCTGAAGGAGATGACGCTCGACGAGAAAATTCAGTTGCTGCACGGGACCGGCATGGTGGGACTGAGTCCGATGGCTCCTGAGTCCATCCACTCAAACGGCGGCGCAGGATACGTGCCGGGAATTCCGCGGCTGGGCATTCCGGCCCTTCAAATATCGGACGCGGCGTATGGAGTTCGCAGCAGCGGTGAGAACGGCCGCTACTCGACGGCGCTGCCCTCCGACGAAGGTGCGGCGGCGAGTTGGGATCTCGACGCGGCCCGCGAATACGGAGCCCTGATTGGCCGCGAGCTGCGCGCCCAGGGATTCAACATGACGCTCGGCGGCGGCACGAATCTTACCCGCGAGCCGCGCAACGGACGCACGTTCGAATACCTGGGCGAGGATCCAGTGCTGGCCGGGAAGATGGTGGGATCGGTCATGAAGGGTCTGCAGGCGGAGCATGTCATCGGCGACATCAAGCATTACGCGCTGAACGATCAGGAGAGCGGGCGGAATGCCGTCAACGTGAACATCGACCGGCGCGCGGCGCGGGAAAGCGATCTGCTGGCCTTTGAGATTGGAGTGCAGGAAGGGGATGTGGCGGCGGTGATGTGCTCCTACAACCGCGTGAATGGCGACTACGCCTGCGAAAACAAATATCTGCTGAGCCATGTTCTGAAGCGAGACTGGAAGTTCAAAGGATTTGTGGTGTCCGACTGGCAAGGGACGCATAGCACGGAAAAGGCCTCGGCGGCCGGCCTGGATCACGAAGAGCCGGGCTGGATATTCTTTGGCGAGGAACTGAAGAAGGCGGTCGAGTCGGGCAAAGTGCCGCAGGCGGAAGTGGACGATCATGTCCGCCGCATTTTGCGCTCCATGTTTGCCACGGGCGTGATCGACGATCCGCCGCGGAAGAGTGTGGTGGATGTGATGGGCGGCTTCGAAATATCACAGAGAATCGCGGAGCAGAGCACGGTGCTGCTGAAGAACGATCATGCGCTGCTGCCGCTGGATGCGTCGAAGATTCACAGCATCGCGGTCATCGGGCCGCATGCGGATGTGGGAATGATTTCCGGCGGCGGGTCGGCGCAGGTCGATCCTCCGGGCGGAAACGCGATCATGCCTCCTGGCAAGGGTAATACGTACTGGCAGGCGCACATCTGGTTTCCGACTTCGCCGCTGAAAACGATTCGCGCGAAGGCTCCCGGGGCAAGCGTTCAGTTTGATTCAGGCGCGGATCCCGCCGCAGCGGCGGCCCTGGCCAAGAGTGCCGATGTGGCGATCGTCTATGCCTATCAATGGGAGAGCGAGGGGATGGATCTGAACAGCCTGTCTCTTCCCGAAAATCAGGACGAACTGATCGCGAAAGTTGCGGCGGCGAATCCGCACACAATTGTCGTGATCGAGAACGGCAGTCCCATCACCATGCCGTGGGTTGATCAGGTCAGCGGCATTCTTGAAGCGTGGTACGCCGGAAGCCGCGGGGCCGAGGCGGTGGCGAATATTATTTTCGGGGATGTGAACCCCAGCGCGAAACTGCCGGTGACTTTTCCCAGGAGCGAAACGGACTTGCCGCATCCCACGATCGTGAAACCTCCGAAGGTCACCACGGATGCGGATCGCCAAGGCTGGAAGCGGATTGCGGCCGGCTTGCCGGCGTTTCAGGTGACCTACGACGAAGGCGTGAAGGTCGGCTACAAGTGGTATGACGCGGAGAACAAGCCGGTGCTGTTTCCCTTTGGCTACGGCTTGTCGTACACGACTTATTCGTATTCGAATTTGAAGGTGACGGCGGGAAAAAATCCTCGCGTGACTTTCACGGTCACCAACACGGGCAACCGTGCGGGAGCGGAAGTCGCGGAAGTGTACGTTTCCCTGCCGGCTGCGGCCGCGGAGCCTCCCAAGCGTCTGGTGGGCTGGAGCAAGGTCAAACTCAACGGTGGCGAGAGCAAGGAAGTTTCCGTCGATGTGGACGCAAAGTATCTTTCGATCTTCGACGAAATGCACAACGCCTGGCAGTTGCTTCCAGGAGACTACGGCTTCATGGTTGGCGGGTCGTCGCAGAGTTTGCCGCTGAAGGAGTCGGTGAGTTTGAAATAAGCGACTCAGCGGCTAGAGCCGATATCAATTCGGAGGAGTCTTACAGCGCGGATGGAAGCCGCGCCCTTTCAAGTCCCCGCGCTAAGCCATCGGGCGTGAATTGCCTCAAGGGCTAAAGCCCGCATCATCCTTGGCCCTCGACGGCACGACTGAAGTCGTGCCCTTCCCAAAACCACTCATGAGATCGGCGAAACTCCTCTAGTCGCCGTCTTCTAGTCATCGCCTGCGGGAAAGACCGTGTGCTTCGGCGCGGGCATGGGCGTTAAACCTTTCTGATCGCGCCACAATACTTGATTCAGGCGGGCGGCTTTGTTGGCGTCGGGGCGCGAGAAATCCATCTTCGAGGAAATTTTCGAGCCGGGGGCTTCGCGCTTGTTGGTTTCGTAGATGAGATCGTTTTTCTGGTTGCGATAGTCCGCCTTATAAGCCGGCTGATCGCCCGCGCCAGAAAATAATTGACTCATCAGCGGCGCGTACGCGTCGTTCTGATTCATGGGGGGAAGTCCGAGCAGCGTTTCCATGGTGTGGACCATATTCACCGTGGTGTAGAAACGATGCTCGACATAGGACTGCGCGGCCGACCCTGGTGAATATTTGCTGACCACGAACGCGATGGAGCGATGGGCATCGACGTGATCGGCGCCATCCTGAGCGTCGTCTTCCAACACGAAGATGGCGGTGTCGTCCCAATAGGCGCTGTGCGAAACGGCGTCGACTACGCGGCCGAGCGCCAAGTCGTTGTCGGCCACCGAGGCGGCGGGCCGCGGCAGATTGGGACGCGTGCCTCCGGTGTGGTCGTCGGGCAGGTAGAGCAGCACGAACGATGGCAGTTCGAACTCCGGGCCCTCGTGCGCGTCGCGGGCGCGAACGTAGGCGGTGAATTCGTTCAGAAATTCGTCGGCGCGAAGCTGGTCGGGATAGTCGGTATTGAAATCCGGATACAGCGGATCGAAGTGGTCGCGCAAGACCGCTTTGGCCGGCTTCACTCCGCTAAATAACGGCACGGCCCAGGGGAACGGACTCGGCCCGGCGTGGGGATCGCCGACATTGGGCGCAAGCGGCCCGCCCTGTTCGACTACAGTTCGCGGGCAGCGCGCCTGCTGCCCCGACGGAGTTCCCTGCTTCGGGCTCGCCGCCTTGCGTTTCTCGTTGCACCACTCCGCGTTTACGAATTCACCGTAGTCCCGAAAGCTGACGTGGTTGCGGGCGAGGTTGTCCCAGAGAAATCCAGTGGAGGGGTCGTCGACGTCGGGCTGATTGTGTTCCAGCGGATATTCGTCGGCGTTCTGCCCCTGAAAATCGTAGGTGCGCTCTTTTCCGCGGTAGGCGATCTGCCAGGTCTTTTCGTTGTAGTCGGAAGTGATCGCGGCGGTTGACCAGAGATGGCCGTCGCCGGAAACTTCTCCGCTGTCGTAGAAATTGTCGAGCACGCCGAACTGCAGTGCGAGTTTGTGCTCGTTGGGAGTGATGTCGGCGCCGTACATAGTAAGCGAAGGATCGCCGTCGCCGACGCTCGTATCACCGGTTTTCAGGTCGCCGAGGATTTGATCGTAGGTCCGGTTTTCTTTGATGACATAGATGACGTGCTTGATGGGATTCTTGCCTCCGGCGAAGGCGATGGTCCCGGGATCGGCGTGGAACAAGTTGTCATGCTGCACGACTTGCGTAAGCTGTGGAAGTTTTTCGAGAGTGGAAGGAATGTTGAGGCGTGCAATCGATCCCCGGAGCAACGTTGGAATGTAGGGATGGTCTTTATGCTTCGTCTCATAAACCGTCTTCCCCATGTCTTTGTTGGGACGCGAGCCTTCGCCTTTGGCGGTGGCGATGAGGAGATCGTCGCCGTGAACGGCGAGGGCGCTGGGGTACCAGTCGGTGGGGATGAAACCGAGGGGTTCCAGCGAGATCGGGACATTCGAGGTTGCGATTGGTTGGGACAGGTCAAATACCGCAATCGCATCCAAGGAAGAATCTCCCACGAACAGATGTTGGCCATCGGGAGACAAGGCCAGCGCCGTAGGATAGCTGCCGGAATATTTTTGTCCGGGCGCGATCGTTGAGAGATAGGCGTCGTCATTCCTGCCACTGGTCGCGACCACGGCAACCTCATCCAGATTCGATAGAGCGACATACAGAAGGCTCTCGTCAGAGTTAAGCAGCATCGCCGTGGGATGGGAACCTGGCGCCAGCAAATCCTCCGGCTTCTTCAATTCGATCTTGCGCGTAACCTTGCCGCCAGTAAGATCTAGCTCAGCCACTTGTGACGCGTTCCACAGGCTGCACCAGGCGCGCCGGCCATCACGCGTGGCCACGCAGGTGTAAGGGAGTGACGACGGAATCAAGTTGCTGGTGCTGAGATCGAAAGTCTGCAGAACTTTTCCAGTAGCGGGATCAAGCAGGATCGCATTATCCGAAAGATTGTTGGCGACTAGGAGCTTGTCGTGGCCCGAGTCGGCGATCACGACCAGTCCTGCGGGATAAGAAATCGCCATGTGCGCCGGCGCGGTTAGACCGACTGCGAGTTTTTTCCCAGTTGAAAGCGGCTGAAGCGGGATGGGAATGAATTTTTCGGGAGTGACCTTACCGACAGAGAATCGGTAGACCGCGATGCCGTTTCCGGTGTCGCCCGTCTTCGTGCCCGTGGGATCGGTGAGCGAACCGACCGAAGCATAGAGCTGCTTGCCGTCTGTGCTGAAGGCCAAGCCGATGAAGTAGCTCTGAAGCGACGTATCGCTCAGTCGCGCGTCGGGATACTCGACAATCTGATTCGTTTT